>Ga0123332_1001687_pt1 | contig 21671 bp, 15 predicted proteins | sample BioC12SIPDNA_4_FD_89958 | JGI IMG/M metagenome (GOLD analysis project Ga0123332, IMG submission 89958) | Anaerobic biogas reactor microbial communites from Washington, USA - Biogas_R2_A C12 SIP DNA | ecosystem: Engineered > Bioreactor > Anaerobic > Unclassified | place: Washington, USA... | reverse complement strand
CCGTGATGGCCGAGGCGCTGGGCGATGACGTGCCGCTCTACCGGGAGCTGCTGGATAAGGGCGTCGCCTTTATGGAATCGGAGCTCTGGGACGGCGAGTACTTCATCCAACAGATCCAATGGCAAGGCTTGCGCGCAGCGGACCCGACGACCGCCAAGTCGTGGAACGTCGACTACTCGCCGGAAGCCGTGGCGCTGCTCCAGGAAGAAGGCCCCAAGTATCAGTACGGTCGCGGCTGCATCTCTGACGGGGTTCTGGGGGCATGGATCGCGGCTGTGTGCGGTGTCGGGCCCTTCCTCGATCACGACAAGGTCCGCAGCCACCTGCTGGCGGTTCACCACTACAACCTCAAACACGACCTGCGGTCCCACGCCAATCCCCAGCGCCCGTCCTTCGCCCTGGGCAAGGACGGCGGCCTGCTGTTGTGCACGTGGCCCAAGGGCGGCGCGCTCTCGCTGCCCTTCGTCTATTCCAACGAGGTCTGGACAGGAATTGAGTATCAAGTCGCGTCACACCTGATGCTAATGGGCGAGACAGATGCTGGCTGCGAGATCGTGCGTGTCCTTCGCGACCGCTACAACAGCGCCGTGCGCAACCCCTTCGGCGAGTACGAGTGTGGGCACTGGTATGCCCGGGCGATGGCCAGCTATGGCATGCTCCAGGGCCTCACCGGCGCGCGCTACGATGCGGTGGAGAGGAAGCTCTACCTGCACCCCACCCTCCAGGGCGACTTCCGCGCCTTCCTGGCGACGGCAACCGGCTACGGCACGGTGGGTGTCAAAGACGGCCAGCCCTTCCTCGAAGTACGGCACGGCACGATCCCTTACGAGGAGATCGTCTTCGACGCGTCAGAATAACCAGAGACCCTAGGACCAGGGTGCAGGTTCCTGGTCGGCACGGACCGGGCTCGGACAAGTTCGGGACTGTGCTCCCCGGAACCTGCCCCTTCACACCTGAAGGAGGCAACCGATGAGTACATCCGAGCGCTGGTGCGGCATCCATCTGGGCGTCGGGCACGACGCCGTTATCGACCAACTGATCGCCGAGCTGCCGACGCTGGTTGACATGGGCCTCAACGTTCTGGTGACCGAGGTCAACTACCAGTACGCATTCGAATCGCACCCCGAGCTGCGGGGGGAGAACCCCATCACGCGGGCGGGGGCGCAGCGCCTTGCCGAAGCCTGCCGGGACCGGGGCGTGCGGCTCATCCCGCAGTTTCAGTGCCTGGGGCATCAATCGTGGGCCGAGAGGACGTTCCCCCTGCTGCTCCAATACCCGGAGTTCGATGAGACACCGGGTCAGTACCCCAACAACGATGGGATCTATTGCCGGAGTTGGTGCCCGCGACATCCTGACGTCAACGCGATCATCTTCGACCTCTTCGACGAGCTACTGGAGGCCTTCGGCGCCGACGCGCTACACGTCGGCATGGACGAGGTGTTCCTCATCGGCTCGGAGCACTGCCCACGCTGCGCGGGAGCCGATCCGGCGGAGATCTTCGCGGATGCCGTGAACGACTACTACGGCTACCTCGCGGAGCGCCACGTCCAGATGCTGATGTGGGGCGACCGGTTCCTGGATGGCAAGGCCACGGGCTACGGCCTGTGGGAGGCGTCCGAGAACGGCACGCACCCCGCCATCGACAGGGTTCCCACGGATATCGTGATCTGCGATTGGCACTATGAGCTTATGGAGAGCTATCCCTCGATCGCGATCTTCCTCGAGAAAGGCTTCCCCACGTGGCCGGGCGGATGGCGAAACGTCGAGGCTACAGAGGCGCTCCTCAAGGCTACCTTGGCTTACGCCGACCATCCCGGTCTGCTGGGCTATCTCTGCACCACCTGGGGTGCCGTCAAGCCGGGCAAGCTGGCAACATGGCCGCCCATTGAGCTGGCGATGCAAACGCTCCGCGCAGGTCTCGCCTGAAGCACGCCGGCGTAAAGAACACCGAAATGACCAACATACCAGCGACGCCTCCTGGCGCCAAAACTGCGCCGTACCGCTTCGAGCACCTTGGGCAGACGTTCGAGGATCCATACGCCTGGCTTCAGGACAAGTCGGACCCGGAGGTGATTGCCTACCTGGAGGCCGAGAACGCTTACGCGCGCGCCGCGTTGCGGCACACGGAGCCCCTTCAGGAACAGCTCTATCAGGAGATGCGTGGCCGCATTCAAGAGGACGACAGCAGCGTGCCGGTGCAGCATGGCGACTACCTCTACTACTGGCAGATCCGCGCGGACCAGCAGTATCGGGTCTTCTATCGCAGACGCGGCGCCGCCGGGGCGTCCGAGCAGTTGCTGGTCGACGAAAATGCGCTGGCAGAGGGCAAGGCCTATTGCCGGGTTGCCTTCCTCGTCCCCAGCCCCGACAACGCTCTGGTGGCCTATGCCGTGGACACGACCGGCTCGTGGGTCTTCGATCTCTACATACAGGACATGGCGACGGGCGCCACAGTGGCAGGCCCGATCCCCAACACGGCCTGGACCGTGGCGTGGGCCAGCGACAGTCGCACCCTCCTCTACACACTGTTCGATGCGGCGCACCGGCCCTATAAGGTCGCGCGCCACACCGTGGGTCCGGCGGAGGCCAACGACGTCCTGATCTACCACGAACCGGACGAGGCATTCAGCCTCCTAGTCGAGCGCACCCGGAGCGGGGCGTATCTCCTGATCACAGCGCGCAGCCACAGCGCCACCGAGGTCCGCTATATACCCGCCGGCGAGCCGACGGCCCAGCCGCGCGTCATCGAGCCGCGGCGGCCCTGGGTGGAATACTACGCCACCCACCACGGCGATCACTTCCTGATCTACACGAACGATGCCGCGGAGAACTTCCGGCTGGTGGAGACCCCGGTGAGCGAGCCGGGCCTGGCGAACTGGCGCCCCATCCTGCCGCACCGCGAGGACATCCTGATCGAGGGGCTCGATGCCTTTCGCGACTATCTCGTAGTCTACGAGCGCAAGGCAGGGCTCAAGCAGATTCGCGTGTCCGACCCGGACGGGTTGAGCAATGTACGCAATGTGGCGTTCCCGGAGCAGGCCTACACCTTCAGCGTCGTGGCCTCCGCGATAGACGTCAATCCAGAGTTCGATGCGCAAGCCCTGCGGTTCGAGTACAGCTCGCTGATCACGCCGGACTCAACCATCGACTACGGGCTGGCAACCGGGGCATGGAACGTTCGGAAGCAGAAGGAGATCCCCAGCGGCTACGATTCGATGGCCTACACCTCCGAGCGGATCCACGCCGTCGCCCCCGACGGAGCCCGGGTCCCCATCTCACTGGTCTACCGCAAGGGCCTGCGCCGCGATAGCAGCCATCCCTGCCTGCTCTATGGCTACGGCGCCTATGGCTACAGCACCGAGCCCGCCTTTGACTCCCGCCGCCTGAGCCTGCTCGACCGCGGCTTCGTCTTTGCCATAGGTCACGTACGCGGCGGTAGCGAGTTAGGTCGCAGGTGGTACGAGCAGGGAAGGCTGCAGCACAAGCAGAACAGCTTCGACGACTTCATCGCCTGTGCCGAGCACCTGATTGCCCAGGGCTACACCTCGCCTGACCGGCTGGCCATCCAGGGCGGGAGCGCCGGAGGCCTGCTCGTAAGCGCCGTGGTCAACCAGCGACCGGAGCTTTTTGCCGCCGTTGTGGCTATGGTGCCCTTCACCAACGTGATCACGGCGATGCTGGATCCGGAGCTGCCCCTCACCGTGCCCGAGTACGAGCAGTGGGGCAACCCCGAGGACCCCAAGGCCTTCGCGACGATGCTCGCCTACTCGCCCTACGAAAACGTGAGGCCCACCGCCTATCCGAGCATGTACGTGAAGGCAGGGCTCAACGACTTGCAGGTGCCGTTCTGGGATCCGGCCAAGTGGGTCGCGAAACTGCGGGCGCTCAGGACGGACGACCGCCCCCTGCTTCTGGTGACGAATATGGGGGCCGGTCACAGCGGCGCCTCGGGACGCTATGACCACCTGCGCGAGGACGCCCAGGCCTATGCGTTTATGATCGACGAGCTGGGGGCGGGAGGCAGGCTATGATTCCCTATCTCGAGCCGCGGGTCTTGACCGAGGAAGAGATCGCCAAGATACACCACGCGATGCTGAGCATACTTGGCCGCACCGGCGTGAGGGTGGAGCACGCAGGCTTCTGTGAGATGCTGGCTGACTATGGCGGGCGGGTCGAGGCGGACCGCGTGCGCTTCCCGCCCACCCTGATCGAGGACTTCCTCGCGGAGAGCCAACCCACCCCTCTCCCCTCGCGCCCGGCCCTGACAGCCCAGGCCGGTGTCTATCAGGGACCCTACCTCGACCCTCTCACGGGCGACCTGGTGCCCTTCACCGTCGAGACCCTGGCGGGATACATCAAGCTGGCCCGCCTACTCCCGGATGTCAGTGGCATCCACATGCAGAACTACCCTGTTGCCGCGGCCCGGATGACCGAACCACTGGAGCTGCGCATCTTCGCCTGGAAGCACGGCGCCCAGGAGGCCGGCGGCATCCAGTTGACGGCGCTCTGCCCTTACCTGCTGGAGATGTACGAGATCAAGGCCGACGCGGAGGGCAAGAGCCTGGACGAGGTCTTCCGCGGCGATGCCTTTATGATCAGCCCGCTGCGCATTCCAGCGCACGAGGCCGAGCAGATTGCGTTCTTTCACGAGCGAGGGCTGCGGGTCTCACTCTCCAATATGATAACGGCTGGGGGAACCGGACCGGTTACACTGGCCGGCTGCATCGCCCTGAACCTGGCGGAGCGCATCGCTGTCGGCATCCTGATGCGCGTCCTCTATGGTGACCGCCAGTGGGCCTTGGGCGGCAGCATCACAGCCCTGGATATGCGCACCCTGATCCAGCCCTATGGCCGCCCCGAGATGCTGCTGGCGAACCTGGCCAACATGCAGTTGGGGCGCCACTACGGCGTACATTCCTGGCCGCACACCGGCCTCACCGATGCGAAGCTGCCCTCGTACGAGGCAGGCGTGCAGAAGCTGCTCACGGCGCTGCCGTGCATCCTGGCGGGCGGCGGCAACATCGAGCCGGGCCTGCTCTCCATCGACGAGGTGTTCTCGCCCATCCAGATGATCCTCGATGCCGAGGTTGCCAGCGCGCTGCGCCGTGTGATCCGCGGCTTCGAGGTCAGTGACGAGACGCTGGCGGTCGAGTTGATCGACGAGATGGGCCCCGGTGGCTTCTTCACCGCCACCGAGCACACGGCGCGCCACTTCCGCGAGGCCCAATGGCAACCCCAGATCTGGTCGCGTGAGATGCTGCAGCACTGGCTGATCGACGAGAGTGGCATCGACACCGACCGCGCGCTGGAGCGCTGGCACGCCCTGATGGCGCAGCCCGACTTCGAACCCGCGATCAGCCCGGAAACGGAGCAACGCCTGCAAGGCGTGCTCGCGCGGGCGCGCGCAGTCCTGCGGTAGGCGCGGGCACGGTGCCCTCAGAGTACGAGCGGATCTATACGCGCCATCTGCCACACCACCACCTCGCAGGGGCGACGTTCTTCGTCACTACCCGGCTATACGGCAGCATACCGCAGTACCAGAGGCTGGCGCTAGTCGAGGAGGCAAAGCGCCTTGCCGCCCGCCTGGCTGAGATCGCGGATGAGAAAGAACGTACACGTGCCGCAAGGGCGCTTTCTGGCAGCACGAAAGCTACGATCACTGGGTGAGAGACGGTGAGGAGTTACAGCGCATTCTCAGGTACGTCGTCAACAACCCCGTCAAGGCGGGGCTGGTGGAACACTGGCGCGACTGGACGTGGACCTTCTGCGAAGACGGATATCTTGGCTAACACACCGGGGAGGGGGCGAAGTTGCACTTCGCCCTACGCCACAACGTACGGCGAGCGTGTCGTTCGCCCTCTGTCGATCGCGGCACACCACAACGTAGGGCGAACTTTCAGTTCGCCCTACGTCGATCGCGACACGCCGCGGAGGGGGCTAAGTGCAACTTCGCCCTACGTGGCTAGCCTTCGCCCTCCTTCAGGATACGATCGACCACCAGCTGGCGGAACTCCGGGGAGAGGCTGGCGAAGTAGGCGCTGAACCCGGTCACCCGGACAACGAGATCCGGGTACTTCGATGGGTCCTTGTGCGCCTCCAGGATCTTCTCCGCATCCATGATGTTCAGGTTGACCTGCGTGCCGCCCAGGTCGAAGTGGGTCTTGATCAGGTTGGCAACGCTATCGATGCCGCCCTCATCCTTCGACAGCGCGGGGTCCAACTCCATCTGCATCGGAGCCGTGTTGCCGTAGCCCGGCTGCACCGACGCAATCGCGACCGCCATTGCTGTGGGGGCCCCGTCCTTGCGGAACCCAGGGTCGGGATTCGACCCATGCGAGATAGGATCACCGGCATGACGCCCGTTGGGCGTCGGCCCCACGCCCTTGCCCATGGGGATCGTGTTGGCCCACGAGAAGAGGCCCGGGATCATCGTGTATCCCTCGGGTGTGGGTGCCTCTGTGACCAGCTCGGTGAAGACTTCGGCAATGCGCCGGGCATATGCATCACCCAGCGTGCCGCCGTAGCCGTAGCTCGGCATGTTCTTCATCAGCAACCGCGAACGCTCGCCCTCCACACCTTCCCAATCGGTCTCGATGTGGTGCCGGATCTGATCCCAGGTCAAGCGACCTTCCTTCTCGATCCGCTGTTCCAGTGCAGCGAAGGAGTCGGCAACGGTCGCCAGGGCGGCGCCGTCAAGGCACAGGTTGTAGAACTCCACCCCGTGGTGTGAGGCGTCATCGCCCTTCTCGATGGGACCGTAGCACAGCAGATCCATAACCAGCTCGGGGAAGACCTCGTGCATATGGTTGATGTGGAAGTCGAGGCTGGCAGCGATGCCCCGGACACCCTGACGCAGGTGGTGCACAAAACGGTCCCACAGGTACGCGACGCCGGGCGTGACCGATGGATCACTCACCATCTCCTTCCACGCCGCCTCGAAGATTGCGGCGAAGTTGATCTTGACGCAATCATTGAGCGTGTACTCGCGGCCCGGGATTGCCGACCAGTGGCATCCGGAGTAGGCCCGATCGTAGCCCAAACCGATGTCGTAGCCGTTGCGGGCGAAGCCCTCCGCCGTCCGATCGACGCCCAGGAACTTCGGCACGCCGGTGCGATCCTCGAACATCACCTCGACGCCCCGCTTGAGCAGCCCGGGGTCGACGCTATCGCCGACGGCGACGCCAACGTTCGCGGGGATCTTCAGACGGTGGGCGGCCTCCAGGATGAGATAGGAGACCGTGTTCGTCACGTCCTTTCCCGTCGCATCGGGACCGCCGAGCTGGAGATAGGCCGTGTCGCGCAGCAGCAGGCACGCGATATGGAAGATGGCCTCCTCGTCGGTCAAGGTGCCCGCGGCCACCTCACGCTCGTAGTACGGCGTGAGCAACACGTCCAGGCGCCCCATCGAGCCGCTGCCGTTGTACATCCGGGCCAACATCTGGAACCAGAGGATCCACTGGCAGGCCTCGCGGAAGGTCTCCGGCGGCGCATCGACCAGCCGTGTGTTCATCTCCGCAATCTCGATCAGGTTCTGGCGCAGCTGCGGGTCCGCCTCAGCTTCGGCCATCTCGCGGGCAGCGTCGGCTGTGCGCTGGATCCAGTTCTGGGTGCCCAGGACTATGTCCTCCAGACCATCGTAGAACCCGGTGTCGCTCGGCGCATTGACCTCGCGATAGTAGCGAATCTTGTGCAGGATGCCGCCCCAGCCCACATCCAGGCCGATCTGTAGATCCTGACAGAAGTGCTGTGTGGCGCCGATACCGGGCAGCAGTTGGTAGGTCTTGCGCAGCTCGGCCAGGTCGGGGCGTAGTTCGGAGACGCTGATATCAGGATTCCAGCCGGGCTTGCGGTACGACGAGAAGTTCACCATATAGCCGCCAGCCAGTGAGCTGACGGGATCGACGTAGGCCGGGTGTGCCTCCAGCAGCGCCCGGTAGTTGGCCCCCACGGCCCGCGGGCCAAAGAATCCCCCACTCGGGTGGTTGGGTTGGGGCGTATACCCTTCAATGAGGCAGTCGGTGATGGGCATCCCCGAGGTGCTCATAGCCTGCACAATCTTGCGCCGGTCGGGCGGCGGCAGGATCAAGGCCCAATCGTCGTGGTCCATCGACCCAATGATCTCCTGCTTCTCACGGGTCTGGGCCAGCTTGGTCTCGCGAAGTTGGGCGATACGCGCCTGATACGTAAGTGTTCCCACAGTAGTCATCACAGCCACACACCTCCTGATTACGGTCGAACTTTGCTCGAATCGGCCGTGCTTGGCGCCTCTCTCCGATGCGCATTCACGGCGTCCATATTAAGCCGGCATCCCAGCCCCGGCGTATCCGGAACCGCCAGATAGCCGTCGACAATGGCTTCAGGCGGCTCGATCAGCGCGGAGCGCCACTCAGCCTCTCCCCAAGCGTACTCCAGAATCAGGAAGTTGGACAGCGTAGCGGCGACCTGAGCCGTGGCCACGGTGGCAACAGGGCCTGAGGGGTTGTGGGGCGCGATCAGCAACTGGTTGAGGCGTGCAGCCTCGCCAATCGACTTCAGCTCCATCATGCCACCGCAATGCTTCACGTCCGGCATCAACACGTCGACCACGCGCTCCAGCAGAAAGGCCCGGAAGCCCTCCATCGCGAACACGCTCTCGGCCGACGCGGTAGGCATCGGCACAGCGCGGGCAACCGCGGCAAGCTGGTCGGGGCGCGTATGGCGTACCGGTTCTTCATACCACATCAGGGTACACTCGCCGAGCGCCTCGCCAACCCGGATGGCTTCCGACGTCTCCATACGTCCGTGGCAGTCTACCGCAAGATCGATCTCGTCACCGATTGCCGCGCGCACGGCGCGAACACGCTCAACGCCCGGCTGCCACGCGGCCCGCGTCCCGGTCCGCACGTGATCGGGTGCGCGGAGCTCGTCGAACGGCGCCAGCTTGACCGCCGTGAACCCCTCGTCGACCGCCTGCCGGGCAGCGCGCGCAAAACCCTCGGGCGAGCGGTCGCGCACGTGGCGGTTGATATTGGCATAGAGCCGGATCTTGTCCCGTACTGCGCCGCCAAACAGCGTGTGGATCGGCACGCCAAGGTACTGGCCCAGGATGTCCCACAGCGCCTGCTCGATAGCGCTGAGCGCCGTAGCCGTAATACGCCCGCCGTGGATCCCTGCCAGCCGGCGCCAGAGCACGTTGATCGCCAGCGGCGATTCGCCCACCAGGCGTTCTTCGAACACCTTCAGCGCCGACAGGAGCAGGGCATCGTTGAGACTATGGCTGGCCTCGCCGAGCCCGGTGATGCCTGCGTCGGTGTGCACGTGGACGAAGACCCAGTCACCCCGCTCTGTGACGTGGACGACAATCGGCTCGATTCCAGTGATGCGCATCGCTAGACCTTTCCGGCATCCTGCGTCGCGGGAAAGAGGATGCCCACAGTGGAGACGACAATGAACACGATTGCGCCCCAGCGCCCCAGGCTGAAGAAGATCCTGGCCCCGCCGAAAACGTAGACGGCAGAACAGGCGGCAGCCCAGAACAAGAGCGCCCACGTACCAATCGCAAGCGCCCCTTGACGGGTATACGCCGCCATCACCACCAAGTAGCCGGCCAAGAGCGTGAGAACGACGTAGAATACCTTGTAGAAATGCGGGATGCCGTTCAGAAACGCCTTGACAGGGGGCAGCAGGAAGACCGCAACGAGCAGCAGCCCTACCAGGGCTGTGCCGATCCTGACCGCCAACGGGCTTTCGACAGACTCCGGACGACTCGCCATACTCATGCCTCCTTTGCCCGCTGACGCGGGGGCCCCACCTTCACCATGATACCATAGCGGAACGGCGGCAGCGCAAGCTGGCCATCGGCCAGCGTCGCTTCGCCGGTGGCCGTTTCGCCGTCCTCGGCAGACCACGGCCAAATCAGCTCGACCGGAGCTTTCAACACGCCCGCGGGTCTGAGATCGAAAACCTGATCCTCCAACACCGGTGGTTCGAGGCCGTCTCTCAGCACACTGTGCCAACTATCGGCCTTGTTCCGCACCCAGAGCAGCAGGTGCCCCCGGCCCTGAAGCACCAGACACCACGCGCGGTCGTTGGAGTAATCCAGCGGGGTGAAGCGCTCGAAGGGAACAGCGAGCCCTTCCAGCAACTCGGCAAAGGGCCGGTAGAAACGCCATAGGTTCTTTTGATCGACGTATTGATCCCAATGCCAGATCTGGCCGGTGCCCGCGGCCCCTGCGAAGAAAGCCGGAAACGTCGTATCGTGGAAGATGATGCCGCGGTTGTCCATCCGGTAGTAGCGGAAGGGGCCGGTGTGACGATCGTTGACGGCGCCCGTCTCCGCCAGCAGCACCGGTCGATCGGGCAGCGCCGTGCGCCGGACGGCATCGACGCTCAGGAGCACGGGATCGGTGCGGCAGATCTCCCACGGGGCGCCCTGGTCCAGATAGCGATGCACCTGCTGGAGCCCCATCCCATCAAGCTTGAACGCATCGAACGGCTCGATCTTGTGCTCGTCATCGTAGCTGCCCAACGAGTTGGTGACGCACTGATCGCCGGCCAATTCTCGAACCGCCTGGAGCATATCGCGCGTCCAGGCGACGACAAGGTCCCACGACGCCTGGACGCAGTCCATCTCGTTCCACAGCTCCCAGACGGCGACGACCGGATCGTTGCCATAGCGCGCCGTGTAGGCAGCGACCTTCTTTAGCCATAGTTGGCGCCAGGTCTCCTCTCGCAACCACGCATCGATGCTCTCGGGTGTACGACCGTCGTCCGGGTGACGTAGCACCTTCGAGAAGACGGAGCCGGGCTCGAACGTCCGGAAATGCTCGAAGCACAGCTTGAGCCGAATGCCGTACGTGCGGGCGTGCTCAACCACCGCATCGAGTCGCGCAAATGCCGCCAAGTCCAGCTCGCCGGCAACTCCGGTCTCGACGGCGAAATACGGATGCGAAAGCCAGATGCGGGCGAAGTTCCCACCATTGCCGGACAGCAGGCGAAACCACCGCTCGTATTCAGCGGCACCGAGGGTGACCGACGCCTCGCCGGTCTCGAAGTGGCCGGTCCCCTTTGGCAGGAGGTAGCGCGGCGGGCCTGCCATACACAGGCCGATCGGCACGAACGGCTGTCCCTCGTCTTGAACGAAGTAGCGCGGATCGAGCTCGCTGACACTCACATAGCCCGGGTAGGTTGACGGCCCGCAACGGAAACCGCCCTCCTCCACCACCGCATCACCCGCTAGCGCTCGATAGCGATGGAGCCCCGCCGCCCGCGGTGTGAAGCGCACCGCCGGCACGGCCTCGCCAGTGACCACGAGGTGCTCGTAACCATGGTCATCATAGCGCAACTCGGCGGGTCGATGTAGAAAGACCGGGCGCGTTTCACGCCACTCGCTCGGACCACTGAACTCGACACGGTCTATAGAGGTCGCATACGGGAACGTCCGCATCCACCGCCCGTAGCGTCCAAGATCTCCCATACTAGTGTCCTCCTAAAGCAGATCGTAGTGGATCACAGGGGGCGACGGCGATCCGCTCCCTATGAGCCGGAGTGAACAACGAATCCATAGCGCCGGCCAACCCCTGCCGATGGGTGACGCCCCGTGTAGAGCCGCTAGGCCGTGCGCTCCACGATCTCGCGCGCAACGCGCGCGGTCATATCACGATAGTGCTGGTCGCCAAAGAGCCAGACGTGTATGAGATAGGTGCGCAGCCAGTAGACAAGCGAGCGCAACTGGTAGCCCGGTCGTAACGGCGTGTAGGCCGTGTAGATATCGAAGAAGGCGCTCCCGACCGTCTCGAACACCCGCAGGTAGGCCAACTCCATCTCGACATCGGCGTATTGCGCCCCGGGATCCACCAACCCTGAGAGCGCCCAGCCTTGCGGCGAAGCCCCCAGCGTAGGATGCACGATCACGTTGGCGGCCCAGATGTCGCCGTGGATCAGCGTGGGCCGGCCTTGATCGGCCAGGAGCTGCGGGGCAACGGCGATACTTCGATCGACGTCGTGGAGCACGTCCGCCGGCAACCGCTGTGTCACGTCGGGCTCCGCACGGACCTCGTGCAACCACGGCATAAAGACGTCGACCCAGCGCGGTTCGCCCGGCGCATCGAGCGCGCCGAACGTGTCGCGCGTGTGCGCATGCAGGTCGACAAGCACCTCGGCCAACTCACGCTCCACGCGCCGGCGGTCGGCGCGCCCGAGAGGCATCTGGGCCAGGCTCACACCCGGCAGCGTCTCCAGCAGCAGAAACGTGTAGGGCAGCGTCGCGGCCTCACTCTCCTCCATATAGACCGTGGGGCACGGGAAGCCACGCTCGCGCATATGGCAAAGCGCCCGCGCCTCACCGGCAAACCCCTGGCCCGCCCCATTGAGCTTGATGACGCCCGTGTAGGGCGCGCGATCGAAGCTCAGTCTCAGCACCGAGTTGATCATGCCTCCGTGGAGACGTTCCACGCCGGTACAGCGCACGCCATCGCCCAGCCAGGCTGCCAGAACCTGCTCAGCCTGCTCGGGTGTGAGCGCTAGATTCGTCTGTAACTCGACCATCGTGCTGATGCCCCGATCCGCCCGACCCGGCCACGCGCAGGTTAGGGCAGGGTCAACTCCATGCCATCGTATGCGACGAGCGTCTCGTGATGACCATAGGCCTCCACGAGCTCGCTGTGGGTCATGCCGCCATTGTGAGAGAAGTGGTGCGCGAGCACGCGCGTGACGCCCGGCACGACGAGACCCTCGGCGACCATGCGGGCGCGCGTCTCGACGAACTGCGCCAATCCGTGGTGAAACTCGCCGCCCGACTGGTGACCGCTGGTTGCGTCCAGAACCACCAGGTCGAGCCGCCCGACACCACGCAAGACGGCCCAGGCCGGCTCCTGAAGCGGACCTGTGTCGGTGGCGTAGAAGATGCGCCGCCCCTCGTTCTCGATCACGTAGAGCAGCGGCTCCAGTTGGCCGCCACCGTGGGTTGCAGGCACCGCGGTGATGTGATAGCGACCCGCCGTCCAACGGTCGCCGCCCGATACCGCGCGCCAGCTCATGTGCGCGAGCTCGGCGGCGCGCGGGTCCAGCGCTTCCAGCGCGTCGGCCGGTCCGTAGATCGTCAGGTGCGCCATCGGCGTGGGAGTGAAGCCTGCATGCCGCCAGTGCAAGTTCTGCGGCAGCCAGTGGTCTTCGTGCCGGTGGGTTACGAGCAGCGTTTCCACGCCGCCCAGGAATTTCCGGGCCATATTGGCCGACGTAAGCAGGTCGGGGCCCAAGTCTATCAGCAGATCGTCGTTCACCAACGCGGCCGCACGCGCGCGGACCTCGCGCCCGCCGTCGCGCCGCGCTACCTCACATACACGACAGCTGCAGAAGGGGTCGGGGACCGCCTCCGCCGCTCCTGTGCCCAGCATCGTCAGTTTCATCGTCACACTCACTCAGTTCTTCACGTCTGAGGAGCCGGGGGCCGCACGCCCAAGGTCCATACCCACCCCAAGAGCTGCGCCCCAGCCCGTGTCCATGCCTGGTGGGCCTACTTGTCCCAGCGCCGGTCAGGCTGCCAGAACCCCAACTTGGGCGTGTTCCACTCGTCGGTGGGCTCGAAGAGACCGCTGGGCGGGCGCAGGTTGTCGCGGATGCCCTCCAGGTTGAGATCCACGCCCAGACCGGGGGCGTCCGGCACACGCACGTAGCCATCGACCATCAACGGATCATCCAGCCCGGTAACGAGGTCTGACCAGAAGGGCAGATCCAGCCCGTGGTGCTCCAGCGCCACGAAACTCGGGATGGCGGCCGCGGTGTGGAGGTTGGCCATAAAGGCAATCGGCGAACCGGCGAAATGCAGCGCCGTAGGAATGCCATAGCGCTCCGCGTAGTCGGCGATCCTCTTGGTCTCTGCCAGGCCGCCCGAGGTCAGCAGATCGGGGTGGATGATGTCGACGGCGCGCTGCTCGATGAACGGACGGAACCCGTCCCACAGATAGAGATCCTCACCCGCGGCAATGGGGACGTTGATGGCATCGGTGACCTGCTTGTGCCCGGCGACGTCGGTGACGGGCATGGGATCTTCCATCCACGCCAGGCCGAACGGCTCCAGCGCCTTGCCGAGCTTGATGACTTCCTTGGCCGTGAGATAGCCGTGGCCAAAATGGTCGATGCACAGCGCCACGTCCCAGCCCACCGTCTCACGCACCATCCCGACGATCTCGGCGAGCCGGGCGATGCCCCTATCGGTGATCTTGACGACCTGGCCGTGACCGGCTGCCCGGTTCCGCATGCCCAACGGATATTCGAACCGGGAGGGCTTGCCCACCATGCCACCCTCCACGTCCTCCAGGGTCTGGAGGCGGGCATCGAACTTGATGAAAGTGAGGCCCATCTGCTTCCGCCCCAGGACCCTTTGGGCATACGCCTCGGGCGTCGGCTCCTCCGGCTCCGGCGTATCGGCATAGATGCGGATCTTGTCACGGTACTTGCCGCCCAGGAACTGGTAGCAAGGCACGCCGTAGACCTTGCCGATGAGATCCCAGAGCGCGATCTCGATGCCCGAGACACCCCCGCCCTCGCGCGCACGGTTGCCAAAAGGCTTGATCGCGCGGAAGATCATATCAATGTTGCACGGGTTCTGGCCGAGCAAGACGCTCTTGTACTGCAGGGCGTTTTCACGATGGCCCGCGTCGCGGACCTCGCCAATGCCGTAGACGCCCTGGTTCGTGTCGATGCGGATGATCGGATAGTCGTAGTTCGAGCAGACCGTCGCCGTTCGCATATCTGTGATCTTGAGCTGCGACGGGCTCGACGCGCGCTTGATCGCGTCCTCTACGTGCCCCTGCAAGGTCTCTTCGTGCTTGTCAGCCATCGGTAGCCTCCTTATGGTGTGGCCGATTACCGCTTGTGCCAGATGAGATGCGGCTGAATGCGCTCCCAGGCCCGGTCGATCTCCCGCATGTCGTACGCGTCGAGCGGGCGAGCATTGGTGCGGACGCGGTGGTTCTTGAAGACACCCCGCCGAATCATGATCTCCTTGGCGTAGCCCATCCCCATCATCCCCTCCAGCATCAGCGAGGGCAGCAGATGCTCAAAGAGATCCCCCGCGGCCTCCATCTCGCCTGCGTCCAGCAGCTCCCACACGCGCTGGACGAGATCGCAGAACTGGCAGGCGTGGACGTTGCCGGCGGCGCCACGGGTATGCTCGACGAACATCGGACGCCCGCCACCGCCACCCATCACGCCCTTGACGGCGGGGCTGTTCTTGGAAAGCAGCCGGGTGATGTTGTAGTGGCTGGGCGGCACCTCTTCCTTAACCCAACTGACGTGCTCGATCTCCTCGCAGAGGCGGACGAGCTGGTCGGGCGACAGCGCCGCCACACTGGCGTTCTGAATCCAGATGGGCACGTCGACCACGGCGTCAATGGCCTTGTAGTACGCGTAGATGGTGTCGAAGTCGGGCTTGTGGATGTAGGAGGGCATCGCGATGACGCCGTTGACGCCCAACTGCTGGGCGTACTCTGCATATTCGACCGCGAGTGGGGTGTTGACCGCGGCAACGTTGCCGATGATCGGCACGCGTCCGGCGCTGACCTCCATGGGCAACCGCATCATCAGCTTCCGCTCATCCTCGGAAAGAAGGCGGAACTCGCTGACCATTAAGGGGGCTGCAATGCCACCCACCCCAGACTCAACACAGAACTCGATCTCGGCAGCCAACACCTCCTCATCAATCCGGTCCCGGTCGTCGAACGGCGTCATCGGGATGGCGAAACTTCCGCGCCAGGGCCTGTCCGTCATGCTGTGCCTCCTTAGAGTGCTAGAGTCCCAGTTTCTTCAGCCGGGCCAGCGTCTGCTCATAGACCTCGAAGTGCTCGCCCTCTTTCTCCTCAGGATCAACGTACTTGAGCCACATCGCCTCGTCCGGGCTTGCCCCTGCCAGGTCGCGCCGGCTCACGTTGAGGATGCTGCTCGTATCGTGCCACTTGACCTCGCGCTCCTGGAGCAAGATGTACTGCCCCGCGTACTTGTCCACGAACTGCTGTACGTGGTCGCGATAGTACAGCGCTTGCTCGCAGGTCGTGCGGCGCCAGCTCACCACGCGCTCGTGGGCGTCAGTCGCTACCGTGTAGAAGGCCCCCTCCGGCTGGGGCTCGAGCTCCGACTCATAGTCGATCTCGTCCAGGTTCACGGTCCCGAAGCCACCCTGCGCCGCCACGAGCACGGGGTTGCGGTCGCGGATGTACGGTTGGGTAGGCCAGTCCTCCGCGGGGTCGTGCCCCATCAGCATCGTGCCGACCGCGTCGGTGGCGATCAAATGGTCTCCGGCGATCAGCCCATCGACCACGCGACCCAGCCCAACACCATCGCCCCACTCGCGTCCCGCCTGCCCCACCAGGGCATCGATAATGTTCAGGGCCGGATTGAAGATGCGCCCGATATCGGCCAGCATGTAGGGCATACGGATGATGTGGTGGAAATACTGGCGCGAGCGTCCGTGGGGTTCGCGCGGAACGAGGCCAAAGAGGTTCTTGAGCGTCAGTGTGACGCCCATGAACGCGTGGTTCTTCATACGCTGCACGTTCACGAGCGCGTCCGCGTTCATGATCTCCTCGGCCATCAGATACTCGCGGAACATCTGGCCTGGATGATCGCCGTCCCCCGGGACCGGATAGACCCGATGAGGGGGGCGGTCGCCGTTCACGTAGTCGACGCCAAGCTCTGCCATCAGTGGTGCAAGCTGGGCCGTAGGCGGGGGGTTCGGATCGTCAGTGCGATCGAAGGCGGTGATGTCGGTATAGAAAAGCTCCGCGCCGGTCTCCTCGCGCAGCAAGCGCACAACGGCGCGCGCCACCTTGTCTCCCACCAACTGCTGGCGCTGACCGTCGAAATAGGGAACGCGATCGGAGCGGTAGTCCTGGTTGAACTTGATCCCGATCCGCCGGGCCGCCTTGAGCTTGGCCCACGCCTGGGTCAGGGGCGCGGTAGCGCGCTTCAGTGCCTCATAGACGGTCTCATCGTCGGCGAAGTGATCACAGTGGACGGCGCGAACGCGGTACTGTGGCTGTGTCGTAGTCATAGGGTCTGCTCCAAGAGATAGTGTTGATCGGGATCACGTGTCCCGTAAGAATAGCACGATGGCCTGGATGGCTCAAGGACACCACCAGGGCCTTCCATCCGGCGCCATGCCGCCTGCAGGGCGGCGGGTCGGACGACAACTGCATCAGCGCTCGCGCACCGGCGGGCGCTTGATCTGGCAGACGGCGTCGAGCGTGCGCAGATGCGCCAGCGCCGCCTCGTAGACCTCGAATCGCTCACCCTCTGCCTCTTCCGGGTCCACGTACTTGAAGAACATCGCGTGGTCGGGGTGCGCACCGGAGAGCTGGCGGCGGCTGACGCGGATGTGTCCGGTGTCGCTGTGCCACTTCACCTCGCCATCCTGCAGCAGGATGTACTCGCCTGGATAGGCGCGCGCCAACTCGGTGCGATGGTCGCGGTAGTAGAGCGCCTGCTCGCACATCGTACGGCGCCAACTGATCACGGTCTTCAGCGGATCGGTCATCTGCGCGAAGAAGGTGCCCGCGGGCTGGGGCTCCAGCTCAGAGACGAAGTCGATCGCGTTGAGATCAACCGTCCCGTAGCCGCCCTCGGCAGCTACCAGGAGCGCGTTACGATCGCGGTGGAAGGGCTCGACGAGCCAGTCCGTCATGGGATCGTGTCCCATCAGGTGGGCCACACAGGCATCGGTTGCCACTGTATGGTCGCCGGCGATGAGCCCATCGACGACGCGTGCAAGCCCCCGGCCCTTGCCCCACTCCTCCCCTGCCTGCCCCACCAGGCCATCGATGATGCACAGGGCAGGATCGAGGAGCCGCCCGAGATCCGCCAGCATGTAGGGCATTCTCACCAGGTGGTGGAAGTAATGGCGCGGCTTTCCAGCCGGGGGCATCGGCATAAGCCCGAAGAGGTTCTTGAGCGTCAGCGTGATGCCCATGAAGGCATGGTTCTTGATCTTCTGCACGTCGACCAGCGCCTCGGCCTCCATCAGCCGCTGCTGCATCACGTAGCGGCGGAACATCTGCCCACCGCCGGGCACGTCGTAGACCGCGTGTGGGGGCTCGTCTACGTCGACATACGGCACGTCGAACTCGGCCAGGACACCCGCCAGTTGGGTCGAGTCCGTCGGGCCGGAGGCTGCGCCACGGTGGAAGACCGTTGTGTCTACGGCGAAGAGCTCGGCGTTGGTCTCCTCACGCAGCAACCGCAGCACAGCGCGCGCCACGCCGTCATCCACCAACTGCTGCCGGTGCCCTTCGAACATGACGACCTGCTTGGGGTCGAAGTCCTGGTTGAACTTGATCGCGACGGTCCGCGCGGCCTTGAGCCGCTCCCAACTGCGTGCCAACGGCGCCGTCGCCGCTTTCAGCATCCCATACACCGTCTCGTCGTCGGCGCGATGATCGCAATGCACCGCCCGTACACGATAGGCGTGATCCTCGATTCCCATGATATCTGCTCCTTTGTTGATCCTGGCCCTGTTTCCGTCTTGCCCGCGCCCCTAGACCGTGGCGATGTCCTCGATGTGCCTCAACGCCTGCTCATAGACCTCGAAGTGCTCGCCCTCGCGCTCTTCCGGATCGACGAACTTGAGGAACATCGCGTGGTTGCGGTTGTGCCCGGCAAGGTCGCGACGACTGGCACGAATGATCCCATCGGCGGCATGCCAGCGCACCTCACCGTCCTGCAGCAGAATGTACTCGCCGGCGTAATCCAGCAACGAGCGATAGTGATCGCGATAGTAGAGCCCCTGCTCGCACATCGTGCGCCGCCAGGTCAACACGGTATCCAGAGAGTCCCATGCCTTGGCGTAGAAGGTGCCCGCGGGTTGCGGCGCAAGTTCGGAGACGAAGTCAATCGCGCCCACGTCCACGGTCCCAAAGCCACCGTCGGCAGCGGTGCGCAGCGCGTTGCGGTCGCGATGGAAGGGCTCGGTCAGCCAGTCGGCCTGGGGATCGTGCCCCATCAAGTGCGCCACACACGCGTCCGTGGCAATCACGTGGTCTCCCGCGACGAGCCCATTGACCGTTCTGGCGGTGCCGACACCGTCGCCCCACTCCTGCCCCGCCTGGCCCACCAGGGCATCCACAATGTTCAGCGTGGGGTTGAAGATGCGTCCGATGTCCGCGAGCATATACGGCATCCGGACCAGGTGATGGTAGTAGTGACGGGGGCGGCCATGGGGGGCGCCCGGCATCAAGCCGAAGAGATTCTTGAGGCAGGCTGTGACCCCCATGTACACGTGGTTCTTCATCTTGGCCACGGAGACAAATGCGTCAGCATCAACCGCAGCTTCGATCATCGTATAGCGCTCGAACATCTGGCCCCCGCCCGGTACGCTCACGGTCTTGTAGGGCGGCTGCGTCCCATCCACCAGGGGGACATCATACTCGCGCAACACATGTGCGAGGGTCGTCGTCTCCTCAACGGACTTGCTGACCCCATACATGACATGGTAGCTCGCGTCCACGCAGACGAGGTCGGCAGTAGTGCGCTCGCGGAGCAGCCGCAGCACTGCACGGGCTACGGAATCCGCGACCAACTGCTGGCGCTGTCCCTCGAACATCACCACGGTGGCGAGGGGCCAGTCCTGGTTGAACTTGATCGCGATGCGTCTGGCGCGGCACAGCTTCTCCCATGCCTCTGCCAGTGGCGCGGTGGCCCGCACCAGCGCCTGATACACGGCCTCGTCATCGCTCCGATAATCACACTGCACGGCCCGAACACGGTATTGCGACTCTGTCTCTCCCATATCTTAGCTCCTACGACGGTGAGTTGAATGATAGTCCGCTATCGGTGATCAGCTCTCAACTTCTAGCCAGCCGTCCTGCTCCCCATTCCCTATCGCTCGAGCAACCGGTGCCGCGTCAACTGACCGTTGACGGCTGAAGGCCCTCGACCGGCACCGGCTCCTCCACCTTCCAGAGGTGAAACGTGAAAGCCCCTAGGAGCCGGGCTGCGGCGCCAATGAGCAACATCCACCGGATGTCAATCACCTCCGCCAGCGCAACCCCAATCATCGGGCTGACGAACGCACCGGCATTCATGATCGACGAATAGGCCGCCATGTAGCTGGCGCGGCGCTCTTCGGGACACACACGGTAGAAGACGTTGGTATGGCTCAGATTGACGCCGGAGTTGATCAGGTTGATCAGCACGCCAAAACCCAGGATTAGCGTGAGATTCGGGAACATGGGCACGAGCAAGCCATAGCTGGCCGAGAACGGAATCGAGATCAGCAGAGCGCGCTGGTCGCCGAGACGGTTGATCCAGCGGCGCCAGAGCGCGTATCCGACAATGACGCCCAGGTTGGCCAACGTGGCATTCAGGCCAATCCAACTGTCGCTAGCCTCCAGCTCGCGCACGAAGAAGATCGTGTACAGCGGACCGACCATCCACGCGCCCAGGTTGAAGAAGAGGGTGTTCGCAGTGATGCGCATGAAAGGGCGATGCTCCCGGAACTCGAACGCCAGCATATCGCCCACCACCTGCCGAAGACGTCCCCAGCTCCAGCGCCGGCTGACCGTACCCGCAGCAGGCACCTCGGCGGCAGAAGAAGGCTCGGATATGGGCGGCGAGGCCGGTACGCGTGCCGGGGCCCTCTTCGGGCGCACGGGAGGCCGGATCTTGGCAACGTAGAAAGCGCTGGCGAGCGCCGCGATGCCGCCGACGATATAGAGCAGCTGGTAGTTGAGCGGGAAGACCGCCCATGTCCATCCCTGTGCTGAATCGAGCCACAGACCCGAGAGGAAAGTCGTCAACGCGGTCACCGCGCTCAGGATGATGTTGCGATTGGCAAACACACGCGCCCGGTCACGTTCGGGAATCACATCCGCCAACATCGGACTGAAACCGGTGTTGAAGAACGTGATGGGGATCGTGCGCAGCACCAGGAGGAAGATCACCAGCTGGGCGGCACGATTGGGAAAGATCCAGGGGACAAATGCCGCGCTGAGAAACCCCAATCGCGCCATCACCAAAGTGACGATGAGCCACGGCGTGATGCGTTTCCGCGTCTCCAGGAAGCGCGCCACAGGCACCATGATCACCATCGCGAAGAGCGCCGGCAGCGACGATAGCAGGCCGACCATCTGATTGGTGGCGCCGAGGCGCAGAGCGTAGGTCGCGTTGAAGGCAAAGACGGCGCTGAAGATCGCCGCCCAGAAGATCTCGACGTAGAGATAGTGAATGTTGTGCTCGAGCTCGCTGCGCTCCGCGGCAGGCCGCAGGCGGAACCGGAGCGAACGCGCCCACGGCACCTCTCGCAGCCGGTAACGGAACCCGGCCCACAGACGTGAGGCAGAGGCGAAGGGTCGCATCTAGGCCGTCGCAGCCTCCGGCAGCTTGATCTTGAACAAATGAAACATCCCGGCTCCTGCCAGCCGAATCCCCCCGCCAATCAAGAGGATCCAGCGGATGTCAATGATGTTGGAGAGCGCCACGCCCAACATCGGCGCGACAAACGCTCCCACATTGGCTACGGTCGAGTAGACGGCCATATAGCTCGCCCGGCGCTCCGCCGGACACAGGCTATAGAGCGCGTTCACGTGGCTCAGGCTCACGCCGGGGCTGATCAAGTTTATCAACGCGCCCCAAACAAGGATAAGGGTGAGATTGGGGAAGAAGCTCACCAGAAATGGATAGCTGGCGACCAACGGCACGGCCAT
>Ga0123332_1001685_pt1 | contig 21684 bp, 15 predicted proteins | sample BioC12SIPDNA_4_FD_89958 | JGI IMG/M metagenome (GOLD analysis project Ga0123332, IMG submission 89958) | Anaerobic biogas reactor microbial communites from Washington, USA - Biogas_R2_A C12 SIP DNA | ecosystem: Engineered > Bioreactor > Anaerobic > Unclassified | place: Washington, USA... | reverse complement strand
GTCGGGGTCGTTCGGGCAGCACACGATCGGCTCGACGATCTCGTCCAGGTCGATCTCGATCACCGCGGCGTACTCGGCGTCGGCGTCGGGCTCGAGCAGCTGCGGGTTGGCCAGCCACTCCTCCATCTTCGCGATCCGGCGCTGCAGGGTGCGCGCGTCCTGGTAGCCCTGGGCGATCATCCACTTCAGCAGCACGATGTTGCTGTTGAGGTATTCGATGATCGGCGCCTTGTCCAGGCGCACGGTGCAGGCGGCGGCCGAGCGCTCGGCCGAGGCGTCGGCCAGTTCGAACGCCTGCTCGATCTTCAGGTCGGGCAGGCCCTCGATCTCCAGGATGCGGCCGGAGAAGATGTTCTTCTTGCCCTGCTTGGCGACCGTCAGCAGGCCCTGCCTGATGGCGTACAGCGGGATCGCGTGCACCAGGTCGCGCAGGGTCACGCCGGGCTGCAGCTTGCCCTTGAATCGCACCAGCACCGATTCGGGCATGTCCAGCGGCATCACGCCGGTGGCGGCGGCGAAGGCGACCAGGCCCGAGCCGGCGGGGAACGAGATGCCGATCGGGAAGCGGGTGTGGCTGTCGCCGCCGGTGCCGACGGTGTCGGGCAGCAGCATGCGGTTGAGCCAGGAGTGGATGATCCCGTCGCCCGGGCGCAGGCTGACGCCGCCGCGGGTGGAGATGAACTCGGGCAGGGTGTGGTGGGTCTTGACGTCCACCGGCTTGGGGTAGGCCGCGGTGTGGCAGAACGACTGCATCACCAGGTCGGCGGAGAAGCCCAGGCACGCCAGATCCTTGAGTTCGTCACGGGTCATCGGCCCGGTGGTGTCCTGGGAACCGACCGTGGTCATCCGCGGTTCGCAGTAGGTGCCCGGGCGCACGCCCTGCCCCTCCGGCAGCCCGCAGGCACGGCCGACCATCTTCTGTGCCAGGGTGAAGCCCTTGCCGCTATCGGCCGGCGCCGCCGGCTGGCGGAACAGCGTGGTGGCGGGGAGGCCCAGCGCCTCGCGCGCCTTGGCGGTCAGGCCGCGGCCGATGATCAGCGGGATCCGGCCGCCGGCGCGCACCTCGTCGAACAGCACCTCGCTCTTGACCTGGAACTCCGCGATTACCTCGCCGTTCTTGAGCGCCTTGCCCTCGTACGGGCGCAGTTCGACCACGTCGCCGTGCTCCATCTTCGACACGTCGAGCTCGATCGGCAGGGCGCCGGCGTCTTCCATGGTGTTGTAGAAGATCGGGGCGATCTTGCCGCCCAGGCACACGCCGCCCGCGCGCTTGTTGGGGATGTACGGGATGTCCTCGCCGGTCCACCACAGCACCGAGTTGGTGGCGGACTTGCGGCTGGAACCGGTGCCGACCACGTCGCCCACGTAGGCGACCTGGTGGCCCTTCTCCTTGAGCTTGAGGATCTCGCCGATCGGGCCGCGCTTGCCGTCCTCCTCGGGCTGGAACGGCGCGTCCAGGCGCCTGTTCTTCAGCATCGCCAGCGCGTGCATCGGGATGTCCGGGCGGGTGGTGGCGTCGGGGGCCGGCGACAGGTCGTCGGTGTTGGTCTCGCCCGGCACCTTGAACACGGTGACGGTCAGGCTCTGCGGCACTTCCGGCTTGCTGGTGAACCACTCCGCGTCTGCCCAGCTCTGCAGCACGGCCTTGGCGTTGGCATTGCCGGCCTTGGCCTTCTCCTCGATGTCGTGGAAGGCGTCGAACACCAGCAGGGTGTGCTTGAGCGCGTCGGCGGCGATCGGACCGAGCTCGGCGTCGTCGAGCAGGTCGATCAGCGGCGAGACGTTGTAGCCGCCAAGCATCGTGCCGAGCAGCTCGGTGGCGCGGGCGCGGCTGATCAGCGGGTTCGCCTCGGTGCCGAAGGCGATCGCGGCCAGGTACGAGGCCTTGACCCTGGCGGCGTCGTCGACGCCGGCCGGGACCCGGTGCACCAGCAGTTCGAGCAGGAATTCGGCCTCGCCCGCCGGCGGGTTCTTGAGCAGTTCGATCAGGTCCGCGGTCTGCTGCGCGGACAGCGGCAGCGGCGGGATGCCGAGGGCGGCGCGCTCGGCGGCGTGTTGGCGGTAGGCTTCGAGCATGGGGCTCTCCAGAGGATGGGACGGAAAGGATGGGAAGGAATGGATCGGCGGCCCGGCCCGGGCGCGCGGCTCAGGCCCGCGGCACGATCAGCTTCAGGCCCTTGAAGTAGTCACGGTGGAAGGCGGCATCGAAGGTGACCAGGCCGTCGCACTGCAACATCGCGTGCGCCCCCACCAGGAAGTCGGCGAGTGGGCGGCGGCCGTCCCCGCGCTGGCGGTGGCGGCGCAGCATCTCCCCCGCGCGCAGGGCCGACTTGGCCTCCAGCACGCTGAAATGCACGCCCATCTCCTCCAGCGCCGCCAGCGCTTCGGCACCGTTGCGCAGCGCCGCGCTGACCTGCGCCAGGGCCACGTCGCAGACCACCACCCGGCCGCCGCCCAGGCATTGGCGCAGGCTGGATTCGACCGCATCCGCGCGCGGGCCGTCGACCAGCAGCTCGACCAGGACCGGGGCCTCGACCGCGATCATCCGCGCGGCTTGCTGGCGGGCTCGGCGGCCGCGTCGAGCGCGAACTTGCCGCGCACCCGCGAGATCGCGTCGTCGACGTGCTTGCTGAGCACGATGCGGCTGCCGTCGAGTTCGACCTTGAGCACGCTGCCCTTGGTCAGGCCCAGGGCGTCGCGCACGGCCTTGGGCAGGGTGATCTGGCCCCGCTCGGCCACGGTGGCTTCCATCGCCTGGCTCCATGGATGAAACGATATGGGAACATGATACATACCTTGTCATCCATACTCCAGCCCGCATACTTTGGGCCGACCCCGCCGCCAGCCGCGTAATCGGGCCGCGACGCGAAGCGGCGTAGACTCGGGACAGACCTGACGCCCACCAGCCAGAGGAGCCCCCCCATGGCCGATTCCTTCGCCACCCGCGCCACGTTCGAGGTCAACGGCAAGACCTACACCTACGCCAGCCTGCCCAGGCTGGGCGAGCGCTTCGACATCGCCCGGCTCCCGTTCTCGATGAAGATCCTGCTGGAGAACCTCCTGCGCCATGAGGACGGCGTGACGGTCCAGCCCCGGCACATCGAGGCGGTGGCGAACTGGGACCCGGCGGCCGAGCCGGAGACCGAGATCGCCTTCATGCCCGCGCGCGTGGTCCTGCAGGACTTCACCGGCGTGCCCTGCGTGGTCGACCTGGCGGCGATGCGCGACGCGGTGGTCAAGCTCGGCGGCCGGCCCGAGCAGATCAACCCGCAGATCCCGTCGGAACTGGTCATCGACCACTCGGTGCAGGTGGATGCCTTCGGCCGCCCGGAGGCACTGGACCTCAACGGCCGGATCGAGTTCGAGCGCAACCGCGAGCGCTACGGCTTCCTGCGCTGGGGGCAGAACGCCTTCCGCAACTTCAAGGTGGTGCCGCCCAACACCGGCATCGTGCACCAGGTGAACCTGGAGCATCTGGCGCGGGTGGTGTTCGAGCGCGAGATCGACGGCACCCGGTGGGCGTTCCCGGACACCGTGTTCGGCACCGACTCCCACACCACCATGATCAACGGTATCGGCGTGCTGGGCTGGGGCGTGGGCGGCATCGAGGCCGAGGCCGCGATGCTGGGCCAGCCCTCGTCGATGCTGATCCCGCAGGTGGTCGGCTTCAAGCTCACCGGCCGCCTGCCCGAGGGCGCCACCGCCACCGACCTGGTGCTCACGGTGACCCAGATGCTGCGCCAGCACGGCGTGGTCGGGAAGTTCGTCGAGTTCTTCGGCGACGGCCTGCAGCACCTGCCGCTGGCCGACCGTGCCACCATCGGCAACATGTCGCCCGAGTACGGCGCCACCTGCGGCATCTTCCCGATCGACGCCGAGGCGATCCGCTACCTGCGCCTGTCGGGCCGCAGCGAGGAACAGATCGCGCTGGTGGAGGCCTACGCGAAGGCCCAGGGGCTGTGGCACGAGCCGGGCCAGCCCGAGGCGCGGTACTCCTCGGTGCTCGAACTCGACATGGCCACGGTCAAGCCATCGCTGGCCGGCCCGCGACGGCCCCAGGACCGGGTGCTGCTGGAGGACCTGAAGGCCAACTTCCACGAGAACCTCGGCCCGCTCATCGCGCGCCGCAACGGCGGCCCGGATCCGCAGGTCGTGCGCTTCGAGCGCGAGGGCGGCGGCCAGCCCCAGGCACCGCGGCTGGCGGCCAAGCCGGTGTCCACCATCTGCCTGGACGACTGCCAGCACGAGTTGCGGGACGGCTCGGTGGTCATCGCAGCGATCACCTCCTGCACCAACACCTCCAATCCGGCGGTGATGATCGGGGCCGGCCTGCTGGCGCGCAATGCCGCCGCGCGCGGCCTCAGGCCCGCGCCGTGGGTCAAGACCTCGCTGGCGCCGGGCTCGCTGGTGGTGACCGACTACCTGGTGAAGGCCGGGCTGATGGACGACCTGGAGAAGATGGGCTTCTACCTGGTCGGCTACGGCTGCACCACCTGCATCGGCAATTCCGGCCCGCTGCCCGAGGCGGTGTCCAAGGGCATCGCCGAAAACGACCTGGCGGTGGCCTCGGTGCTTTCGGGCAACCGCAACTTCGAAGGCCGGATCCATCCCGAGGTGAAGATGAACTACCTCGCCTCGCCGCCGCTGGTCGTGGCCTACGCCATCGCCGGCACGGTGGACATCGACCTGACCCGGGAACCGCTGGGCAAGGACAAGGACGGCAACGACGTCTACCTGCGCGACATCTGGCCGAGCAACAAGGAGATCGGCGACCTGATCGCCGCCACCGTGGGACCGGAGCTGTTCCGCCAGAACTACGCCGACGTGTTCAAGGGCGACAGCCGCTGGAACTCGATGGACGCCCCCGACAGCGAGCTCTACCAGTGGAGCGCCGACTCCACCTACATCAAGAACCCGCCCTACTTCGAGGGCATGACGATGCAGGTGGGCCGGATCGACGACATCCATGGCGCGCGCGTGCTGGGCCTGTTCGGCGATTCGATCACCACCGACCACATCTCGCCCGCCGGCGCGATCAAGCCCGATTCGCCCGCAGGCAGGTTCCTGCAGTCGAAGGGCGTGGCACCGCCGGACTTCAACAGCTACGGCTCGCGGCGCGGCAACGACGACGTGATGGTGCGCGGCACCTTCGCCAACATCCGGATCAAGAACCTGTTCTTCGGCGGCGAGGAAGGTGGCAACACCCTCTACTTCGGCAGCAACCCACCGGAGAAGATGTCGATCTACGACGCGGCCATGAAGTACAAGGCCGACGGCACCCCGCTGGTGGTGATCGCCGGCCACGAGTACGGGACCGGCTCGTCGCGCGACTGGGCGGCGAAGGGCACCAACCTGCTCGGGGTCAAGGCCGTGATCGCCGCCAGCTTCGAGCGCATCCACCGCTCCAACCTGGTCGGCATGGGCGTGCTGCCGCTGCAGTTCCACGACGGCGAGAACGCCCAGACCCTGGGCCTGGACGGCACCGAGGTGTACGAGATCACCGGCCTGGAGGACGGCAACGCGCGCACGGCCACGGTGGTCGCGCGCAAGGTCGACGGCAGCCAGGTGCGCTTCGAGGTCCACGTGCTGCTGCTCACCCCGAAGGAGGTGGAGTACTTCCGGCACGGCGGGCTGCTGCACTACGTGCTGCGGCAGCTGGCCGCCGCCTAGCCGCGCGCCTGCACGGCCCGCCGGCCGCGATGGCCGGCGGGCTCAGTCCACGACCGGCGTCCAGCGGGCGCTCGCCAGCCACCACCGCCCCTGCTCCAGGCGCCAGCCGGTCTCGACCTGGTACACGCGCGCGGCGTCGGGAAGCAGCCCACCGGATCCGCCGCGCAGCAGTGCGGTGAAGCGGACCACGGCGTGTCCCTCGCCGAGTTCGAGCCGCAGCGGTCCGGTATCGACCGCCAGGTCACGGTGCCGCAGCACCAGCAGCGCCGCCAGGCGGCGCGCGCCGTCGCGGTCCAGCCCGTCGTTGCCGATGAAGTCGTCGGCCAGGTGCTGTTGCATTGCAGCAGGATCACGACGTTCGATCGTGGCCTGCAGCTCGGCGAAGGCATCGCGCAGCGCGGCCTCCGGATCGGGCCGCGAACACCCGCCCAGCATGGCCAGCAGCAGCAGCGCGCACGCCCCCGCCAATGCCGCCGCACGCCGTCCGCCACCGGGTCGGGAACGCTCCGTTTCCATGGCCGCTACTGTAGCCGAGCGGCCCTTCCGCGCCCCGCTGGACCGCGCGCGTTCGCGCCTTGCCAGCCCCCGAGGCCTATGCTCCAATCCATACCAGACAGTATCCCCAGACAACACATGCACCGGTTCCGCGGAGGGATGGAATGACGATCGAACGCCCCTGGCTTGCTCACTACCCCGCCGGGGTTCCCGCGGAGATCGACGTCGACCAATACCCCTCCATCCCGGCGATGCTCGACGAGTCGATCCGCCTTTACCGCGACCGGCCCGCGTTCTCGAACATGGGCAAGTGCATCACCTACGGGGAGGTCGAGACGCTCAGCAACCGGTTCGCGGCCTACCTGCTGGGCGAGCTCAGGCTCAAGAAGGGCGATCGCGTCGCGATCATGATGCCCAACTGCCTGCAGTACCCGATCGCGACGTTCGGCGTGCTGCGCGCCGGGTTGACGGTGGTCAACGTCAACCCGATGTACACCGCGCGCGAGCTCAAGCACCAGATGGTGGACTCGGGCGCCAGCGTGATCCTGGTGCTGGACAACTTCGCCAGGACCGTCCAGGAGGTGCTGCCCGAGACCTCGCTGCAGCACGTGATCACCACCGGCCTGGGCGACATGTTGGGTTTCCCCAAGGGCCCCATCGTCAACTTCGTGCTGCGGTACGTGAAGAAGATGGTGCCCGACTACGACCTCCCGTCGGCGGTGCGCTTCCGCGACACGCTGGCGCTGGGCGCCAGGCACGAATTGCCCGAGGTCTCGATCGGGCCCGAGGACATCGCCTTCCTGCAGTACACCGGGGGCACCACGGGGGTGGCCAAGGGCGCGATGCTTACCCACCGCAACCTGGTGGCGAACATGCAGCAGGCCTCGGCCTGGGTCGGCGGCAACGCCCGCCCCGGCGAGGAGGTGATCATCACCGCCCTGCCGCTGTACCACATCTTCGCCCTGACCGCGAACGGGCTGGTGTTCACCAAGTTCGGGGCCAAGAACATCCTCATCACCAATCCGCGCGACATGCCGGGATTCGTCAAGGAGCTCAGGCGCGAGCCGTTCACCGCGATCACCGGGGTCAACACGCTCTTCAACGGCCTGCTCAACACGCCGGGCTTCGACCAGGTCGACTTCTCGAAGCTGCACCTCACCCTCGGCGGCGGCATGGCGGTGCAGCGCGCGGTCGCCGAACGCTGGAAGAAGGTCACCGGGGTGACCCTGGTCGAGGCCTACGGCCTGACCGAAACCTCGCCGGCCGCCTGCATCAACCCCATGGACCTGGCCGAGTACAACGGCTCGATCGGCCTGCCGATCCCCTCCACCGACGCCTGCATCAAGGACGAGGACGGCAACATGCTGCCCGTGGGCGAGGTGGGCGAGCTGTGCATCCGCGGCCCGCAGGTGATGAAGGGTTACTGGAACCGCCCCGAGGACACCGCCGCCGCGATCGACGCCGACGGCTGGCTGCATACCGGCGACATGGCGAAGATGGACGAGAACGGCTTCTTCTACATCGTCGACCGGAAGAAGGACATGATCCTGGTGTCCGGCTTCAACGTGTACCCCAACGAGATCGAGGACGTCATCGCGATGATGCCCGAGGTCCTGGAGGTGGCGGCCGTGGGGGTCCCCGACGAGCGCTCGGGCGAGGTCGTGAAGCTGGTCATCGTCAAGAAGGACCCGGCGCTGACCGCCGAGCAGGTCAAGGCCCATGCGCGGGCCAACCTGACCGGCTACAAGCAGCCCAAGATCATCGAATTCCGTGACGAACTTCCCAAATCCAACGTAGGCAAGATCCTCCGGCGCGAGTTGCGCGGGGATTGAGCCGGGCGGATCCGGGGACTGGATCGTCCCGGCCCAGCGCGCCGCCCTGCAGGCGCCGGCCGGGACGCGGACAAGCGTTCTTCATCCGACTAAACGCCACCTGAGCGGCGTGTATAGTCGAAACGCGCCCCGCCCACGCGGGGCATGGTTCCGTCCATTCCTGTCCAGTCGTCATCCGGAGTCCGTCCATGTCCATCCTCCAGTCCTCGTCCTTTGGTGTCGATTCGTCCCTGGTGCGCCACGTGCGCGACGACGCCGGGGGGGTCGACTGGTGCTTCATGCACGCCAACCCGCCCCAGCTCTACCATCCCTGCTTCTCCGAGCGGCTGCTCAACGAGCTCAAGCGCAGCCAGGAAGGCATCCGCAGGACCCTGGCCGCCGACAACGACCCGCACGCCGGCATCCACCACCTGGTGCTCGCCTCCGACGCCGACGTGTTCAACCTCGGCGGCGACCTGGCGCTGTTCTCGCAGATGATCCGCAACGGCAACCGCGGACGCCTGCTCGAATACGCCAAGCTCTGCATCGAGGTGGCGTTCAACTTCTCCTGCCTGTACGAGGACCGCGTGCACAGCATCGCCGTGGTCCAGGGCGACGCGCTCGGCGGCGGCTTCGAGTCCGCGCTGTGCTGCAATACGATCATCATCGAGGAAGGCGCCGGCATGGGCTTCCCGGAGGTGCTGTTCGACCTGTTCCCGGGCATGGGCGCGTACACCTTCCTCACCCGCCGGGTCCCGGCCGCGCGCGCGGAGCAGATGATGCTCGACGCCAAGGTCTACGGTGCGCGCGAACTGCTGGAGATGGGCGTTGTCGACATGGTCGTCCCCCGTGGCGAGGGCCTCAACGCCGCGCGCGAGCTGATCCGCAAGCACAAGCGCATCGGCAACGCGCTGCGCTCGATGAACGCGGTGCGCCAGGCCTGCAAGCCGGTCAGCCTCGAGGAGCTGCTGTCGGTGACTACCCAGTGGGTGGACGCGGCCATGCGCCTGAACGACCGCGGCCTCAGGGCCATGGAGCGCCTGGTCCGGGCGCAGCAGAAGCGGGCCGCCAGCGTCTACGGCGGCGGCGAGCAGGTCAGCCTGGTCGGCTGATCCGCCGGCGCGGGGCCCAGGCAGGGCCCCGCCGGATCAGGAGGCGTCGGGCCGCGGGCCGCCGTGCCCGGCATCCCCGGGGGAGGCATGGCTGCGCAGGATGCGCTCCACCTCCCGCTTGCTCTGCTGCGCGGTGACGTGCAGCTGGGTCCCGAGTTCGTCGACCAGCCGGCCGTGCTCGCGGCCGAGGAAGTCGTCCCCGGCGCGCATGATGTGCTGGCAACGCTCGGCGATCGTCCAGGCGCCCAGGTTCTGGACGATGCCCTTGAGCGCGTGGGCCGCGTCGCGGAACTCGCCCCAGTCGCGCCGGCGGCCGGCCTCGCCCAGGTTCACCACGCACGAAGCAGCGTCCTTGAGGCACTGGTCGACGAAGGACACCAGGAACTCGTCACCCAGCCCCATCTCCGCCAGTTCTTCGAGCAGCTCCGAATGGGCCGGGGCCGGCTGGACCAGGTCGTCGACCGGCCTGGCGGCCTCCTGCGGCGCCTGGTCCTGGGCCCGCACCGTCTCGGCGATCGTCTCCAGCAGCTTCCCGACCACCACCGGCTTGGTCAGGAATGCGCGGGCGCCGGCCGCGCCCGCCTGCTCGGAGGCCTGCGGGGTGGCGTCGGCGCTGAGCACGATCACCGGCGTACGCGGGCCACCGGCCTGCATGAAGCGCAGGTGCTTGATGACGTCGATGCCGCTGACCTGCGGCATGTGCATGTCCAGGATCGCCAGATCGATCCCGCCGTCCTCGAGCCGGTCGAGAGCCTCGTCGCCGTTGGTGGCCGTGACCACCGCGTGGCCCGCCTTCTCCAGGATCCGGACCAGCACCCGACGGTTGGCGTGCTGGTCGTCCGCCACCAGGATGCGCAACCCGCGCACCCGGGCGCGGTGCCGCACGAACGGGTCGTCGAACGAAACCACGTTGCTGTGGCGATGCCCCGTCCCCGGCTCGGGCTCGACCTCGACCGCGCGCACCTCGAACGGGACATCAGCCCAGAAGTGGCTGCCGCCGCCGGGGTTGTCGCCGAGCGCGACCTCGCCGCCCATCAGCCGCGCCAGGGTCTGGGCGATGGTCGTGCCCAGGCCGGTACCGCCGAAGCGCCTGCTCGGACCGGAGTCGACCTGTTCGAAGGCCTGGAAGATCCGCTGCTTGTGCTCGTCGGGGATACCGATGCCGGTGTCGCGGACCGAGAAGCGCAGGCGCGCCCTCCCCTCGCCGCCTTCGAGCAGGCTGACCCGCAGCGACACCGAGCCGGCCGGGGTGAACTTGATCGCGTTGTGGACCAGGTTGAGGAGGATCTGGGTGAGGTAGGCGCCGTCGCCGTGCAGGCTCGACGGCACGTCCTCGTCCTGCTCCACGCTCAGGCGCAACGACTTGGCCTCGGCCTGGGGCTGCAGCATCTGGCGCACCCGCCGGAGCACCTCCGGGAGTTCGAAGTCGGCGTCCTTGCGGCTGAGCTTGCCGGCCTCGATCGCCGAGATGTCGAGGACGTCGTCGACCAGCAGCAGCAGGCTGTGCGCGGAGGTGTGGATGACCTCGGCGCATTCGCGCTGCTCGGCGTCGAGCTTCATGCTCCGCAACAGTTCGGCCATGCCGATGATGCCGTTGAGCGGAGAGCGGAACTCGTGGCTCATGCTGGCCAGGAAGCGCGACTTGGCCTCGTTGGCGCGCTTGGCCTCGGCGGTGGCGCGATGCAGGTCGTGCAGCAGCGAGGACAGGTACATCGGCACCGCAACCGCGCCGATCAGCAGGCCGGCGGCCAGGTGCGGCTGTTGCTGCCAGTAGTCGGAGAACAGAATCACGGCCAGGAACGACACCGCGGCCAGGCCCGAGGCCGACCGCAGGTAGTTGCGCCCGTAGCGCATGCCGTTGCCGATCGTGACCCAGAGGATGATCACATACAGCGGCGCCATCTCGGCCCCGCCCAGCAGCATCAGCGTGGCCAGGGTCGCGTAGTCGGTCACCATGCCGACCCAGCGGCGCACGTGCGAGACGCCGGGGCGCAGCAGGATCGCGCCCATGATCGCCGCGGCGATCACGGCCTCGCCGGCCATCACCGCGAGCGGCGCGTCGATCCAGGCCCCCTGCCCGCGCAGCCGCAGCCAGCCCAGGTAGCTCAGGATCAGGAAGGCGATGACCAGGCGCACCAGCGCCTGCCCGTGCTCGCTGTCGGGACGGCCGCTCAGCCGCGCACGCACGGCCGCGGGCAATGTCCGCAGGCTATCCACCCGTCCCTGCCTCGGGCGGCGGCAGCGGCCCGAACCGCTGACAGATGGCGTCGATCCGGCTGCGGTCCTTGAGCAAGGCCCGCACGCAGGCCGGGTCGAACAGCGAACCGGCGTTCTGCTCGATGTACTCCAGCGCCTCGTCGATGGTCCAGGCGCGCTTGTACGGCCGGGTCGAGACCAGGGCGTCGAACACGTCGGCCACGGCCACGATCCGCGCCTCGAGCGGGATCTCGTCGCCGGCCAGGCCGTCGGGGTAGCCGCTGCCGTCGTAGCGCTCCTGGTGGCGCAGCGCGATCACCGCCCCCATCTGGATGAAGCGGTTCTGGCTGCCGCTGAGCAGCTCGTGGCCGATCCGCGGGTGCTCGCGCATCCGGGCCATTTCCTCCGGGTCCAGCGGACCGGGCTTGAGCAGCACCGAATCGGGGATCGCGATCTTGCCGATGTCGTGCAGCGGCGCGGCCAGCTCGATCATCCGCACCTCGTCCTCGAACATGCCCAGCTGCTCGGCGATCAGGCCGGCGATGGCGGCCAGGCGCGCGAGATTGGCGCTGTTGCCGGAGTCGCGGTACTCGATCGCGCGCGCCAGGCGGCTCAGGGTCTCGCGCTCGCGTTCCTCGACCTCGTGCATGCTCGACAGCAGGCGCTGCTCGAGCGAGAGCGCGCGCTGCTTGATGGATTCGGACTGCTGGCGCTGCTGCAGCAGGTTGCGGCAGCGCGCGCGCAGTTCGCGCGGACGCACCGGCTTGACCAGGAAATCGATCACCCCGGCGTCGAGGGCGGCCTGGCGGATCGGCTCGTCGCCAACCACGGTCACCAGCACGATCGGCACGTCGCGGTGCAGCAGCGGCTTGCGGAAGCGGCGCGCGAACTCGAGCCCGTCGATCACCGGCATGCGGTAGTCGAGCAGCAGCAGGTCGGGGCGGTTCTCCTCGCACCAGCGCAACGCCTGCTGGGGATCGCCGAAATCGATCACCTCCAGCTCGGGGCTGATGTCCTCGAGGATGTGCCGCAGCATCGTGCGGGCGGAAGTCTGGTCGTCGACGATGACGATGTTCATTGGCGCGGCAGGTCCTCGTGGCGACCGGCCGGTTCGTCCGCTTTCTGACCGCCGCCTGTCTACTTCGTAAGCAAGTCCTGTGCCCAAGCCCGAGACCTCCCTGTTTCCGCGGCTCATCCACCCCAATGCACGGGAACCGCCCCGCGCAGGGGCCATCCATGGACGCAGATCATGCCCTAAATGCGCACATTGTGCGCAGCCTGCGGCAGATCCGGCCCCACGCCCCGGCGTTCAGGACTCCGGGCGCATGTACGGGAACAGCAGCACGTCGCGGATCGAGGCCGAGTCGGTGAACAGCATCACCAGCCGGTCGATGCCCACGCCCAGGCCGCCGGTCGGCGGCAGGCCGACCTCCAGCGCGCGGATGTAGTCGGCGTCGTAGTGCATGGCCTCCTCGTCGCCCCCGGCCTTGGCCTCGACCTGGGCCCGGAACCGGGCCGCCTGGTCCTCGGGGTCGTTCAGCTCGCTGAATCCGTTGGCGATCTCGCGGCCGCCGATGAACAGCTCGAAGCGGTCGGTGATCCCCGGCTCGGTATCCGATTCGCGCGCCAGCGGCGAGACCTCCACCGGGTAGTGGGTGATGAAGGTCGGCTGGACCAGGCCAGGCTCGACCGTCTTCTCGAAGATCTCCAGCAGCAGCTTGCCCCAGCCCCAGGACGGCTTGACCGGGACCTTGAGCGCGGCGCAATGGCGGGCCAGGGCGTCGCGGTCGCGGCAGTCGGCCTCGCTGACCTGCGGGTTGAGCTCGCGCACCGCCTCCTCCAGCCGCCAGCGGCGGAACCGGGCGCCGACGTCGATCTCCATGCCTTCCCATCGCAGGTCGGTGGTGCCCAGGGTCTCGCGGGCGACGTCGCGGATCAGCTGTTCGGTGAGGTCCATCACCTCTTCGTAGGCGACGTAGGCCTCGTACAGCTCGAGCATCGTGAACTCCGGGTTGTGCCGGGTGCTCACGCCCTCGTTGCGGAAGTTGCGGTTGATCTCGTACACGCGCTCGAAGCCGCCGACGACCAGGCGCTTGAGGTAGAGCTCGGGGGCCACGCGCAGGTACAGGTCGAGGTCGAGCGCGTTGTGGTGGGTGACGAACGGACGCGCCGCGGCGCCGCCGGCGATGTAGTGCATCATCGGCGTCTCGACCTCGAGGAAGCGGCGCGCGTCGAGCCAGCGGCGGATCGCGGCGATGATCCGCGAGCGCTTGACGAACACCTCGCGCGCCTCGGGATTCACCACCAGGTCGACGTAGCGCTGGCGGTAGCGCTGCTCGACGTCGGCCAAGCCGTGCCACTTGTCCGGCAGCGGCCGCAGCGACTTGGTCAGCAGCCGCAGGGTGTCGGCCTTGACCGACAGCTCGCCGGTGCGGGTGCGCATCAGCGAACCTTCCACGCCGACGATGTCGCCCACGTCCCAGCCCTTGAACGCCTCGTAGCGTTCGCCGAGGCTGGCCGATTGCAGGAACAGCTGGATCCGCCCGCTGACGTCCTGGATCTGGGCGAAGGCGGCCTTGCCCATCACCCGCTTGGCCAGCATCCGGCCCGCCAGCGAGACCCGGCGGTCGAGTCCTTCCAGCGCTTCCCCGGTCCAGCGCCCGGCATCGCCATACTCGTCCTGCAGGTCGCCGGCGAGGTCGCGGCGGCGGAAGTCGTTGGGGAACGCCACGCCCTGCGCGCGCAGCGCGGCCAGTTTCGCCCGGCGCTCGGCGATCAGTGCGTTCTCGTCGGCGGGCTGCTGGCTGTCGGGCTTGGACTCGGTCACGGTGCGTTGCCTGTGGGATGGATCGGGTGGATGCCGCCGGTCGGCGGATGGCGGTGGCGGCCGCGGCGCCGGCGGCCGGAGGCGCGTCAGACCGCGTCGCTGCGTTTGGCGCCGGCCTCGAGGCCGGCCTTGAGGCTGGCCTCGACGAACTCGTCCAGGTCGCCGTCGAGCACCTTCTGGGTATCGCTGCGCTCGATCCCGGTACGCAGGTCCTTGATCCGGCTCTGGTCGAGCACGTAGTTGCGGATCTGGCTGCCCCAGCCGATGTCGGACTTGCTGGCCTCCACCGCGTCCTTCTCGGCGTTGCGCTTCTGCAGCTCGAACTCGTAGAGCTTCGCGGCCAGCATCTTCATCGCGCGGTCGCGGTTGGCGTGCTGGCTGCGCTCGGTCTGGCAGGCCACCACGATCCCGGTGGGCACGTGGGTGATGCGCACCGCCGACTCGGTCTTGTTCACGTGCTGGCCGCCGGCGCCGGACGAGCGGTACACGTCGGTCCTGAGGTCGGCCGGGTTGATGTCGATGGCGATGTCGTCGTCCACCTCGGGCGAGACGAACACCGAGGTGAAGCTGGTGTGGCGGCGGTTGTCCGAGTCGAACGGCGACTTGCGCACCAGGCGGTGCACGCCGGTCTCGGTCTTGAGCCAGCCGTAGGCGTACTCGCCTTCCACCCGGAAGGTGGCCGACTTGATCCCGGCCACGTCGCCGCCGGACGCCTCCAGCAGCTCGGTCTTCCAGCCGCGCGATTCGCACCAGCGCAGGTACATGCGCAGCAGCATCTCGGCCCAGTCCTGGGCCTCGGTGCCGCCGGCGCCGGCCTGGATGTCGACGAACGCGTTGGCGCTGTCCATCTCGCCGGAGAACATGCGCTGGAACTCGAGCTGCTCGACGCCCTTCTGGTAGCCGTCGACGTCCTCGGCCACCGCCTGCGCGGTTTCCTCGTCGCCTTCGGCCTCGGCCAGTTCCAGCAGTTCGGCGGCCCCGGCCAGGCCCTCGCTCAGGCGCCGGATGCCGTTCACCGTCTTGTCGAGGATGGAGCGTTCGCGGCCCAGCGCCTGGGCGCGGGCCGGGTCGTTCCAGACGTCGGGATGCTCCAGCTCGCGCTCTACTTCCTCGAGCCGTTCGCGCTTGGCATCGTAGTCAAAGAAACCCCCTGAGCGCGTCCAGGCGGCCGACCAGGTCGGCGATGCGCTGGCGCACGGGATTGAGTTCGATCATGGCAGCCGTTCACGGGGATAAACAGCCGGCAATTCTAGCAATCCGGCCGCGCCCCTGCAGGCGCCGGGCCGGCCACGCGACTCGGCGTGGTCAGGTGCCGAAGCGTTCGCGCAACTGCGCGCGGTAGCTGCGGCTGACCGGCAGCACGCCGCCATCCCTGAGCTGCAGGCGCGCATCGCCGGTGTCGAGCGGCTCGATCGAGGCCACGTGGTCGAGGTTGACGATGTAGCTGCGGTGGATCCGCACGAAGCGCTGCGGATCCAGGCGCGCGGCGATCCCGCCCAGGGTGCTGCGCAGCGGATAGTCGTGGCCGCGCACCCGCAGGTTGACGTAGTTGCCGGCGGCCTGGAGCCATTCGATGTCCGCGGCCGCGACCAGGAACTCGCGCCCCAGCTTGCGCACCAGGAAGCGCTCCGGCCGCTCCAGCGGCTCCACCGCCGGCCCTTCGTCGGGGGCGCCCAGCAGGCTCGCCTCGCCCTGCATGCGGCGCAGCAGGAAACGGTAGCCCTCGACCACGAACACGATGGCCGCATAGACGCGCACGTCCTTGAGGTACTCGTACAGCAGTTCGCGCGGCCAGGGGCCGAAGTCATAGTCCATGCCCTGCCAGCGGTAGGCCAGCACCCGCAGCGCCACCATCCCGAGCACGTGCGCCAGCGAGACCACGACGCTCGCGGCCAGGTGCAGCGGCAGGCGGCGATGCCAGTTGTCCCAGTGGGTCGGGTAACGGCGCAGCAGGCACGCGACCAGCGGGACCAGCAGCAGCCACATCACCGCGCTGCTGCCCTCCCAGACCGCCGGCTCCCAGCGCTGGAACGGGTTGTGCGGGTAGCGGGCGAGCTCGATCCAGGCGGTGACAGCGTTGCCCACCGCGTTGCCGGCCACGACCAGGACCACGAACCCGGCCTCGGCCCAGCGCCGCCAGGGCGCATAGCGTTCATAGAGGGTCGCCGGTTCTGCCATGGGGCGGCCATTCTACGGGGCACGGCCCGGAGGCGGTCCCCGCGGGCCCGCGGTTCGTCCCCGGGAGCGGTCGCCTGGTCACCGCGGTCTTGCCGGGGATCCGGGCGACGCCCACCCTCGCCCGGTCCCCAGGAAATCCTCCGCCATGTCACGACGCCACGATCTCGACTGGGTCCGCATCCTCGCCTTCGGCCTGCTGGTGCTCTACCACGTGGGCATGTACTACGTGAGCTGGGACTGGCACATCAACAGTCCGCACGCCGGGCGCGCGCTGGAGCCGTTGATGATGCTCAGCTCGCCCTGGCGGCTGTCGCTGCTGTTCCTGGTCTCGGGCGTGGCCACCGCGTTCCTCCTGGCCCGTGCGCGGCGCGAGGCCGAGACCGGCGGCGGCCGCGTGCGGTTCCTCGGTGCGCGCTCGTGGCGGCTGCTGGTGCCGCTGGCCTTCGGCATGCTGGTGGTCGTGCCACCACAGGCGTACTACGAAGTGGTGGAGAAGCTGCCCGGCGGCTACCACGACGGCTACCTCGCCTTCTGGGCCCGCTACCTGGCCGCGGACCAGGGCTTCTGCCGCGGCGACGATTGCCTGATCGTGCCGACCTGGAACCACCTGTGGTTCGTGGCCTACCTGTGGGCGTATACGGTGGCGGCCTGGCTGCTGCTGCGCCTTGCGCCGCGGGCGATGGAGCGCGCGGGGGCGCGGCTGGGCACGCTGCTGGCCGCCGGCCCGACGGTGCTGCTGGCGCCCGCGCTGCTGCTCGCCCTGGTGCGCGTGCTGCTGGTCGGGCGCTTCCAGTCGACCCATGCCCTGGTCGACGACTGGTACAACCACGCCCAGTATTTCACCGTGTTCCTGCTGGGGTTCCTGGTCGCGCGCAGCGACCGCGTCTGGGACGCCATCGAGCGGGTGCGCTGGCCCGCGCTGTGGCTGTGGCTGGCCAGCTGGGCGGCGATCGCGGGGTACTACGCCGGCCTGGCCGGGCAGGCGCCGCCCACCGGGCTGCGGCTGGCCATGCGCGTGGCCTGGGGGCTGGACCAGTGGTGCGCGATCGTCGCCGTGCTCGGCTTCGCCCGCCGCCTGGCCCCGGGCGACGGCCCGGTCCTGCGCTACCTGTCGCAGGCGGTCTTCCCGGTCTACATCCTGCACCAGACGATCATCGTGGTGCTGGCCTGGCACCTGCGCCCGGCCGTGCTGCCGCCGCTGCTGGAAGGGCCACTGCTGGTGGTACTCACCCTCGCCCTGTCCTTCGCCGGCTACGAGGCGGTGAAGCGGGTCCCCGTGCTGCGGCCGCTGTTCGGCCTCAAGCCCCTCGCCGGCGGACGCGCCGCGTCGGCCGCGGGCCAGGCGGGCGACGGCCGTGGTCGCGTCGCCGGCACCCGGGGCGCCTGAGGCGGCTCAGGCCGGCTCGCGATGCTCGACCACCAGCTGGATCGCGTCGCCGCCGCGCCAGTCGTCGGGTGCCAGCCGGTAGGCCAGGCGGCAGTGCTGCGAGGGCGGTGCGTCCTGCTGCCCGCCGAAGTGGATCGCGGCCAGCGGCGTGCGCACCCCGTCGGCGCGCAGGCGCAGGCGCAGGTGGCGCTCGCCCACCGGCCGGCAGTCGAGGACCTCGAACTCGCCGTCGAACAGCGGTTCGGCGAACCCCTGCCCCCACGGCCCGCCGTCGCGGATGGCCTCGGCATGGAAGCGGTCGAACTCGCCCGGCAGCAGTTCGCCGTCGCTGAGCAGCTCGGCCTGGAGCAGGGCCGGGTCGAGCACCGCCTGCACGGCCGCGGCGAAGGCCTGCTCGAACGCGGCGAGGGCCTCGCGGCGCAGGCTCAGGCCGGCGGCCATGGCGTGGCCGCCGAAGCGGCCGAGCAGGCCCGGGTGCGCGCTGTCGACGGCGGCAAGCACGTCGCGGATATGCAGCCCCGGGATCGAACGCGCCGAGCCGCGCAGTTCCGGGCTGCCGGGCCCGGCCGGCGCGAATGCGACCACCGGCCGGTGCAGCCGCTCCTTCATCTTCGAGGCGACCAGTCCCACCACGCCCGCATGCCAGTCCGGGTCGAACAGGCACAGCGCCGGCGGCGGCTCGCCGGCCGCCGTCGGCAGCCGGGCCAGCGCCGCCTCGGCGTCGTCCACCATTGCCTGCTGCAGGCCGCGGCGCTCGGCGTTGATCCGGTGTAGCAGCCCGGCCAGTTCGTGCGCCCGCCCCGGATCATCGGTGAGCAGGCATTCGATCCCGGGCGACATGTCCTCGAGCCGGCCGGCGGCGTTGAGGCGCGGCGCGATGGCGTAGCCGATGTCGGCGGCGGTCAGCGTCTCCAGGCGGCGGCCCGACACCTCGGCCAGCGCCTGCAGGCCGGCGCAGCCCTGGCCGGCGCGCAGGCGTCGCAGGCCGGCCGCGACCAGGGCCCGGTTGCTGGCGTCCAGCGGGACCAGGTCGGCCACGGTGCCGACCGCGACCAGGTCGAGCAGGCGCGACAGGTCGGGCTCGCTGCGCGCGGCGAACGCGCCGTCCCCGCGCAGCCGCGCGCGCAGCGCCAGCAGCACGTAGAAAATCACCCCGACCCCGGCCAGCGCCTTGCACGCGAACACGTCGCCGCGCAGGTTGGGGTTGACGATGGCGTCGGCCGGCGGAAGCGTGTCGCCTGGAAGATGGTGGTCGGTGACCAGCACCCGCCAGCCGCGGGCGCGCGCCGCGGCCACCCCCGCGTGGCAGGCCACGCCGTGGTCCACGGTGACCAGCAGGCCCGGGTCCAGTGCGGCCAGTTCCTCCACCAGGCCCGGCGACAGGCCGTAGCCGTGCAGCGCGCGGTTGGGCACGGCATGGACCACGTCGCGCGCACCGAGCATGCGCAGGCCGCGCACCGCGACCGCGCAGGCGGTTGCGCCGTCGGCGTCGAAGTCCCCGACCACCAGGATGCGGACGTCACGGGCAATGGCATCGGCGAGCAGGCGCACCGCCTCCGCCACCCCGCCCAGGCCCGCGGGCGAAGGCAGCTGCGCCAGGCGCGGACGTGCGAGCCCGGGATCGCGGATCCCGCGCGCGGCATAGATCCGTCGCAGCAGCGGCGGGATCGAGTCGGGCCAGCCCGGACCGGGCGCGACGGGTTCGCGCCGGCGGATGCGCAGCCCCATCAGGCGTGGAAACCGGCGCGCCGTCGGCGCCAGATGCGCCAGCGGTGGCCGCGCGCGAGGGTGAACGCGGTGCCGTCGGCGGTATCGAGCACCAGTGACGCGATCCGCCCGGCCCCGAGCGCGTCCAGCGCCGGCTCCAGCCAGTCGCGTTCGAGCGTGCGCATGTCGCGCAGCGCGGTCAGGTCGTAGGCGACGTCGCCACCGTCCGCGGCCGCGTCGAACCGCGCCGGCAGCGGCGCGCCGACGCCGGCGGCCGCGGCCAGCGCCGCCGCGAGCCCGTCGCCGGTGCAGACACGCGCGTGCGGCGAACGCACCTGGTCGGGCAGCTCGCCACCGCCCCAGAACCACAGCGAGTTCACCGGCCGCTTGCCGGCGGCGATCCGCCGCGCGTTCCAGGGATGGTTGTGCAGGATCACCTGGGCCTCGGTGAGCAGGCTGCGCCAGCGTCGGCCCTGTCCCCCCGGGTCCAGGTGCTCGAACACGTCGTCGCCAAGGGCGTCGTCCGGCTCGGTGAACGCCGGCAGCGGGGTGGACGGCGCCAGCCGCAGGTACCAGCGCGTCGGCGTCGGCGCGTCGATCGGCATCCCGGCGTCGCCGAACACGGTGCGCAGCGCCGGCAGCAGTTGCGCCGCGTCCTCGGCGTCGAGGCCGAGGGTGTCGCCGTGGTCGAGCAGCCGGGCGCCGTTGATGTCGGCCTGGATCCGGCACGGATCGGCGCGCAGCCAGGCCGCGCCGGCGGCGTCGCCGGCATCGAGCTGGCGGGTGAGCGCGGCGACCGGCCAGTGGTCGGGCAACAGCCGGAAGCTGCGGCGCAGCTGCGCCCGGCGGCCCTCGCCCAGCCCGGCCGCCACGTCCGCGCGCCCCAGCGCGGTCGCGACCGCAGCCGAGGGCGCGCCGAGCCGGCGTGCGGCCGGCAGCAGCAGGATGGCGCGGGCCATCGCCGGCGGCCTCAGTCGCGGTAGCTGACGTCGACGATCTCGTACTCGCGCGAGCCCGCCGGCGCCTCGATCGTGACCGTATCGCCGGCGTGCTTGCCGATCAGTGCGCGCGCCACCGGCGAGGAGATCGCGATCAGGCCCAGCTTGATGTCGGCTTCCAGGTCGCCCACGATCTGGTAGCGCTTCTCCTCGTCGGTCTCGACGTCGGCGATCGTCACCTTGGCGCCGAACACGACCTTGTCGCCGACGTCGAGCTTGGACACGTCGATGATGTCGGCGTGCGAGAGCTCGCTCTCGAGCTGCTGGATGCGGCCTTCGATGAAGCCCTGCTGCTCGCGCGCGGCGTGGTACTCGGCGTTCTCCTTGAGGTCGCCGTGCGAGCGCGCCTCGGCGATCGCGGCGATCACCGCCGGCCGCTTGACCGACTTGAGTTCCTCGAGTTCCGCGCGCAGGCGCTTGGCGCCTTCCAGGGTGATGGGTGCTCTCATGCTTGGGACTCCTCAAACGCCCGTGCGCAGGCTCTCGTGCAGTTCCTGCAGCGCCCAGACCGGCCCGCTGCCGCGGTAGTCGAGCGAGTGCAGGAGCGCGCGCGCGCCCGCCACGGTGGTCGAATAGGTCACGCGCTGCTGCAGCGCCTCGCGCCGGATCGAGAACGAGTCGGCGATCGCCTGCCGCCCCTCCGTGGTGTTCACGATGTAGGCGATCTCGCCGTTCTTGATCAGGTCGACGATGTGCGGGCGGCCTTCGATCACCTTGTTGACCTGCTCGCATTCGATGCCGTTGTCGCGCAGCCAGGCCGCGGTGCCGGCAGTGGCCACGATGCTGAAGCCGCGCTCGGCCAGGCTGCGGGCCACCGGCAGCACGCGTTTCTTGTCCGGGTCGCGGACCGACAGGAACGCCTTGCCGCCGGCCACCGGCGCCTTGATGCCGGCCGCCTCCTGGGCGCGGGCGAACGCCGCGCCGAAGCTGCGGCCCACGCCCATCACCTCGCCGGTCGAACGCATCTCCGGCCCGAGGATCGGGTCCACGCCCTGGAACTTGGCGAACGGGAAGATCGCCTCCTTGACCGAGTAGTAGTCGGGCACGATCTCCTTCGTCGCGCCCTGCTCGGCGAGGGTCCGGCCGGCCATGCAGCGCGCGGCGATCTTGGCCAGCGGCAGGCCGGTGGCCTTGGACACGAACGGCACGGTGCGCGAGGCGCGCGGATTCACTTCCAGCAGGAAGATGGTGTGGCTGCCGTCGTCCTCGGTCTGCACCGCGAACTGGGTGTTCATCAGGCCGACCACGTTCAGCGCCCGCGCCAGCGCCACCACCTGCTCGCGCAGCCGGTCCTGCACCGGCG
>Ga0123332_1001682_pt1 | contig 21714 bp, 18 predicted proteins | sample BioC12SIPDNA_4_FD_89958 | JGI IMG/M metagenome (GOLD analysis project Ga0123332, IMG submission 89958) | Anaerobic biogas reactor microbial communites from Washington, USA - Biogas_R2_A C12 SIP DNA | ecosystem: Engineered > Bioreactor > Anaerobic > Unclassified | place: Washington, USA... | reverse complement strand
CGCCAGGCAACATATGCAAACATGAACGATACCGGCAGCAGAATAATAAAGCGCAGCATGCTCATATGAAAACCGGCAAACAGGAGTGTCGAAAGCACGATAGCACGCAGCGCTCCGCTGTGCTCGTGAGCCTGCTGGAAAAAACCGCGAAAAAGGATCTCTTCGGATATCGGGGCAGTCACCGACAGGGCCAGCAGCAGCACCAGGCTATCAGAAATAGTACGCGGAAATAACTCGGGCGACAATGGCAGATCGTATGTGATCCACTCGCTTACTACAAGACCCCAGTTGGCCGTCAGCACCATCATGCCGGCGCCCAGCACAGCTGCCACGAGCAGCAGCTTCCACCCCGGCCAGCGCCAGCGGATCGATTCAGCATACGGCAGATTTTTGATCAGGATATAAACGCTCACCGGCAGCAGCATGGTACAGATCTCGGCACCGATCGTTCCCCACAGCAGCGAAACGAGCTGCATCAGGGATCCAAGGGACAGGAACAGCACTATTGCGATCAGGAGTGTCAGGTTCACGCCACGGATCGAAGGACGCCGGCTGGCGAGAGGGGCTTGCGTTTCGTTCATCTTACTCCTTACGTACGCAGAAGGGTCAACGGGCTTGGTCGCGTTCTACGATCTGGTGTGAGAGGGTCGCCAGATCCACCGCCAGGTCCTCGTCCTTGACGAGAACGTATGGTGGCACCACCAGTGTGACCGGCGCAAAGTTCCAGATCACCGAGATACCAGATCGGATCAGCTTCTCAGCCACACCCTGAGCAGCCTGGGCAGGCACCGCGATGATGCCCATCTGTATGCGCCAGCGCCGCACCAAATCCGGCAGGCGCGATTGGTCCATGATCTTGAGCGTCCCGACCATCTGGCCGATCTTGGCCGGGTCTATATCAAACAGCCCCGCGATCTTCAGCCCATACCTGGCAAACCCGGGATAGAGCGCCAGCGCGCGCCCCAGGTTCCCCACTCCCACCAGCACCGCCTCTTTATCGTTAATCAGCCCCAGAAAGGTCTCCAGGCGCTGCATGAGGAGCTCGGTATCGTAGCCGACGCCGGGGCGTCCGCGTTCACCAAGGTAGGAGAGGTCCTTGCGCACCCTGGCGGCCGGCACGTTCGCCGTCAGCCCCAGATCTCGCGAGCTGGTATAAGCGAGCTTTTTGTCGTGGTTGAGGCTCACCAGCCGATAATAAAGCGGCAGGCGGCGCAGGCTGGGCTGGGGGATCGAAGGTCGGTCGCTCATGTCGGGCTCCCTTTGTGCATTCTGGCACAATCATAGCGCGCCCACCGTCTCGGCGCAAATAACAAGACAGGCAAACCCGCGGGGTTTGCCTGTCGAGTGTAAGTGGCGATTATTTGACGAGAAAGGTGACTTCGATGCTCACGCCCACGCCCAGCTGGCCAGTCTCGACCGGCACTACGGCTGACTCAACCATCGCGCCACCCATGCCGAGCTTGTCAAAGAATGGCTGAGCCTGAGAGGTGACGCCCTCGGTGACGGCGACTACGTCGCCCACTTCGAGCCCAAAGCCCTTGGCGAGCAACTCGGCGCGCTCACGGGCCTGTTTGATAGCCGCCTCGCGGGCTTTACCCTGCAGCGCTGAGGGATCAAGCACGCCAAAGCTGATGCTGTTGACGCTGTTGGCGCCAGCCTCGATGGCCTTGGTGATCAACGCGCCCACCGATTTCGGGTCGCGCACGGTTACCTGCAGCATGTTATCGACATGCAGCCTGGTCACGCCGGTAGGTCTGCCATCGTAGTCGGTGACGGTCTCGACCCACATCATATAAGAGGTGGTTTGTATGTCGGCAGGCATGATGCCGGTTGCCTGGATCGCCTTATTGACAGCGTCGAGGGTTGTGTTGTTCTCTTCGATGGTCTTGGCAGCATCTTCACCCATCGACGAGACGCCGATGGTGACATAGGCCACATCCGGGTCGCCGTAGGCGATGCCGCTGCCGGCTACGTTGATGGTGCGCACCGGTCCGGTGAGCTGGGAAGCTGCCTGCAGCCCCTGCTCCTGCGCCAGGGCTAGGCGCTGCGGCGCGCATCCGGCAGCCATGACGCTGACGGCCAGCACCAACATGACGGCGAGAATCGTACGGGTTCGTTTCGTGTTCATTGTGCCTCCTGGGCTTGCTTACACATGTTTGAGTGTGTTATTCTAGGTACGCAAACCGCGTGATAATTGTTCCCGCTTTAACCGGATCTGGAGGTTGAACATGGCTCACGCCGACACAATCTTAGAAGCCCTGCGCGCCGTGCTCCCCGGAGGGCTCACCACCGCCGAGATCATCCAGCAAACCGGCATCGCCTCACGTTCGAGCGTCTACCACACCGCACGCGACCTGATGATGGTAGGCGAGGTGCGCGGCGAACGCGAGGGGCGCGCGTGGCGTTTTTATGCAGCCGAACCGCCCATCCAGGCGCCTGCACCTGCAACTGCCGAACTGGGGACCTTTACCCCCGCCAGCGAACTCGCCGTCGACATGCTGCGCTCTGCCGCTAGCTACCAGGCGCGCTACCTGGTGCCGTTGCTAACCCAAGCTGAGAACCGATCCTGGCTGATGCGCAAGTTCGCCTCGCCAGCGCCCCCCGCCGAAGCCGCCAATGCCCAGGTGGTGCACTTTAGTCAGCCTCTGCGCGGGCTCTTGTATGCCGATGCCGCCCAGGCAAAGGGGTCGCGCGAGCGCGAGGATGCCCTGATCCGTTACTATAACAGGATCCTCGGGCTGCCCGTTGATTTTGGCCTCGAGCATACCTGGCGCGGCGGCAGTGATAACCGCCTGCGGCTGCCCAGCGAATCAGGACGCACCGGCTGGCCTGCCAAGCATCTAAAGGCCACCATATCTACCAGACGCCAGTATGCCAAAGCAGCCGCTGTGACGAAACTGCTGGGAGCCGAGATCGATATCCTGCTGCAGACACCGCGTTATCTGCTCCTGGTGCAGGTCGCACAGCCGAATGCCAAGGTGTCGCTCAAGCGCTTTACCGAGCTGCGCCGCTATGCCGTCGTACTCGAGCATCGTCTCGAACGGCGCTGCAGCTTTGGCTTTATTGTCGGGCGCCCCGAGCTGCTGCCCGCCAGCGACCTGTTATACGTGCTGTGGAGCGACATCATCACCCGCGCCGAACAGACAGTGCGCACCGGGGGCGAAGACGCATGATCGACAAAAAGGTGCGCTGGGAGACCATGTTCCCCGACGAACTCGAGGCTGCCTTTGCCGAATGTCCGCTCTTGTACCTGACTTATGGCCTGTGCGAACCGCACGGCCCGCAAAACGCCGTCGGCTTGGACGCTCTCAAGGCTCATACCATCGCCTGCCTGGCAGCGCGCGCACATGGCGGTATTGTGGCGCCGCCCGATTACTGGCACATCAATGAGCTCGGCGGGTATGCCATCTGGGCGCACGAATGGATCGGCGAGGTGCCGCGCACCTGGGTAACGAGCGTGCCGCCCTGGGTCCACTTTAAAAACGTGCTCTACCAGCTGCGCCAGGCCGATGCCATCGGCTTTCAGGGCGTGATCCTGCTCACCGGCCACTACGGCCCCAACTGGGAGGACCTAAAAACCCTCGTCAAGTTGGTACAGCCGTACATCCGTGCGCGGCTCTATTCGCTGCCCGATTTCGAGGCCAACACTCCAGGATTCGACGGCGACGGCAACTCGGGAGGCGACCACGCCGGCCGCGTGGAAACCTCGCTGTTGATGGCGCTGATGCCAGAGCTGGTCGACCTGGAGCGCGTGCCGGATGAGATGGGCGTACACCCATATGCGATGGGACTCAGCGTGAGCGAATCTGACCGGCGTATCGGCGAGCGCATGGTAGCCGACGAGGTGCGCTACCTGGGTGAGCGTGCCGCCGAACTGCTGGCCGCCTACCAGAACACAGAGCTGCCTGCCCCGCTCACCACCTTTGGCCAAACCGAAGCCCTGTGGCAGGAGGTCGTCTGGCCCGAGCTGCTGAAATTCTGCTCGATGCAAAACAACTGGGGTGCGGTCGCCAGCCCGCCGGAGGATTCGCGCTGGTACGCCAACTGGCGCGTGCCTGAACTGGGCGGTGGCCCCAGCCGCTAGATCATTGTGCGCGAAAAACAATTCACCCGCCGGCGGTTCTTATGCGCCAGCCTGTTGAGCCTGGCAGGAGTAAGCCTGATGAACTGCACTACCCCGCCCGTTAACCCCGCCGTTGTCATCCGAACTGTGCTGGGAGATATCGCCCCCGACGCCCTGGGCGCTGCATTGCCGCATGAGCACGTGATGTGCGACTTTATCGGCGCCGACCAGACCTCGCCCAGCCGCTGGAACCGCGATGATGTGGCTCAGGTGATGCTTCCCTACCTGCAGGAGGTTGCGGCGCAGGGCGTCAGCGCCTTTATCGATTGCTCTCCAGCTTTTCTCGGGCGCGATGTCACCCTGTTACAGCGCCTCACGCGCGTGAGCGGCTTGCATATCCTGTCGAACACCGGCTGGTACAAAGCCCCCTATCTTCCCGAGCGCGCATTCACGAGCAGTGCTGAGGCTATCGCAGAGGAATGGATCGCCGAGGCGCGAAAGGGCATCGACGGCACCGCCGTGCGTCCGGGCTTTATCAAGATCGCCGTCAACCCCGGTGCGCTCGAACCTGTTCAGCGCACCATCGTGCAGGCTGCCGCGCTCACCCATCTGGCGACAGATCTCACGGTTGCCTGCCATACCGGTGAGCTACAGGCGGCGCACAAGTCGCTCGATCTGATCGAGGCGCGCGGAATGGACCCGCGGCGGTTTATCGTGGTGCATGCCGACCAGATCGCTGATTGGGCCGGGCACGAGGCGTTGTTCAAGCGCGGCGCCTGGCTGGAATATGACGCTCTCGGCACACGCCCGCTCGAGCAGGATCTTGCGATCATCCGGCGGGCGCTGGATGGCGGCTACGCGGCGCAGGTGATGCTCTCCCAGGATGCTGGCTGGTACAACGTCGGTGAGGAAGGCGGCGGCAAGGTCCGCCCTTACAGCGGCCTGTACGGCACAATCCTGCCGGCGCTGCGTGAGCAGTGTATGAGCGACGAGGTCATCACCCAGCTGACGGTGACCAACCCGGCCAAAGCGTTTGCGGTGCGCGCCTAAACCTTTACGCCCGGACGCACGCCTTTGGGCAAAAAGTCATAAGGCATAGCGCGCGGCCAGCGCATCTCGGCGCGAAAGGCTTCGGCATATTCCACCGAGCACTGCAGCCCGCGGTAACGGTTGACGACCTTGGCATAGGTAACCAGGTCCCAGCCGCCAAAGGTGGCCATGTTGGCCATCTGGCTCTTGTGCAGGGCGCAGATCTCGAGTTTGCGCTCAAACACGTCCGAGATATCCACGTAATCGGTCGGCTCAAAGCCGATCCCGCCGGTCGAATCCACATAGTACATCGCCGGGGTGCGCTCGAGGGGGACCGCCTCCCAGGTCATGGTGCGCACCGTGGTGAGCATCACGGCATGGAAAACGATCTCGCCGGTGATAATGTGGTCGGGGTTATAGTCGTTTGGCGGCGAGGTCAGCACCAGATCGGCCTTTAACACGCGCAGCAACTCAGTGAGCTGGTCGCGCGTCTCGCGCGTATCGGCGATATATTCATCTTCCTGGCCAAGACAATAATAGTGTCCGCCCAGCGCCTCTGCAACGGCGGTGCACTCGGCAATACGGATGCGGCTGATCTCGTCGTGCGGAATAGACGGGTCGAACTGGCCGCCCTTGTCACCGTTGGATATCGAGACCAGCGAAACGCTATCACCCCGCGCCGCACACTTGAGTAGTGTGCCGACGGCACTCATCTCGTCGTCCTGATGCGCTCCGACCATCACTACGTTCATGTTTGCCTCCTAGTCGTCCAGTTTCAGCACTGCCATAAAGGCTTCCTGCGGAATATCGACCTTACCGACGCGCTTCATGCGGCGCTTGCCCTCTTTTTGGCGCTCGAGCAGCTTGCGCTTGCGGGAGATATCGCCGCCGTAGCACTTGGCCAGCACATCCTTGCGCATTTCAGAGACGTTGGCGCGTGCTACCACTTTGCCTCCCACCGCCGCCTGGATCGGCACGCGAAACATCTGCGGCGGGATCACCTCTTTCATCTTACGCACCATGGCCGCCCCCTTGGCATAGGCCTGGTCGCGATGAATGATGATCGACAGCGCGTCGACAGGCTCCTCATTCACCAGCACCGTCAGCTTGGTCAGGTCAGCTGCGCGGTATTCACCCAAGGTGTAATCCAGCGAGGCGTAACCGCGCGAGCGCGCCTTGAGCTCGTCATGGAAATCTACCAGGATTTCAGAAAGCGGGATGTTGAACTCGAGCGCGACGCGGTGCTCGTCGAGGTAATCGATGCGCACATATTCGCCGCGGCACTTGGTGGTCATCTCCATCAGCGTGCCGATGAAATCCGGCGGGGTATAGATAGTAATGCGCATCCACGGCTCGCGGATCTCGGCAATCGCTGATTCGTCCGGCAGCTCTTCGGGGTTATCGACAAGATGCGTCTCTCCGTTGGTCAGTTCGACCTGGTACTCGACGGATGGCGAGGTAGCGATCAGGTCGAGAGAGTATTCGCGCTCCAGGCGCTCCTGGACGATCTCCATGTGCAGAAGCCCCAGAAAACCGCAGCGAAAGCCCTGGTTGAGCGCCGCCGAAGTCTCGGGCTCGTAGACCAGCGAGGCATCGTTAAGCTGCAGCTTTTCGAGCGCCTCGCGCAGAGCCTGGTAGTCGTCATTATCGACGGGGTAAATTCCGGCAAAAACCATCGGTTTGGGCGGCTTGTACCCATACAGCGCCTCGAGCGCGCCATCCTGTTGGGTGGTAATGGTATCGCCCACCCGGCAATCGCGCACAGTCTTCATGCCGGTGGCGATGTAACCGACCTCGCCGGCATACAGCGCCTCGATCGGCTGCATGTCGGGCCGGAAGACTCCCACCTCGAGCCCCTCGAAAGTCTTGCCGGTCGAGATCAGCATCAACGGCTGGTTGGCCTGGATGACGCCATCCACCACCCGCAGATAGGCGATCACGCCCTTGTAGGCATCATAGTGCGAATCAAAGATCAGGGCGCGCAGCGGTGCATCCGGGTTGCCCTCCGGCGGCTGGATGTTGGCGACTACCGCCGGCAGCACCGTCTCGATGCCGATACCATCCTTGGCAGAGACCTGCAGCACTTCCTCGGCATGACAGCCGATCAGATTCTCGAGTTCTTCGGCCACCTCGTCGGGGCGCGCCGAGGGCAGGTCGATCTTGTTGACGATGGGAACGATCTCGAGGTCTTTATCGATCGCCAGGTAGAGGTTAGCGAGAGTCTGGGCCTCGATCCCCTGCGTGGCATCCACCACCAGCAAAGCTCCCTCGCAAGCTGAGAGGGCATGCGAGACTTCATACGAAAAGTCGACATGGCCGGGGGTATCGATCAGGTTGAGCTCATAGCGCTCGCCATCCGGGGCGTTATAATGCATGCGTACGGCTTTGGCCTTGATGGTGATGCCCTTTTCGCGCTCGAGCTCCATGCGGTCGAGCACCTGATCGGTCATCTGACGCTTTTCAAGCGTGCCCGTCAGCTCAAGCAGGCGGTCGGAAAGCGTCGACTTACCATGATCAATGTGCGCGATGATGCAAAAGTTGCGAATGCGCTCCAGCGGGAAACGGTCTGTACTCAAGGGTATGTGCCTGTCAGGTCGTTAGATGCCCTCCAGTATAGCGTAACTGACGCGTTTCGAAAAAAGGCGCAGCGCTTTAGCTCACGCGGTAACGCGTCAAAGCCTCGGCGTTCACATCCAGCCCCAGCCCGGGGCGATCTGGCAGCAGCATCTCGCCGTCCTCGATCTGGAAGAGCTCGTCCTGGTTGACGAGCGCCAGACAGTGCTCCCATTGCTCCCAGGGCAGGAGCGGCGGGTTGGTCAGCGCCACTTCCAGGATCCAGCAGTTCGGCAGGATAGCTGCGTTCTGCAATCTTGAGGCCAGCAGCAAGCCGTGGGTGCCGTGCAATACGCAATCCAGCCCAAAGGCCTCGGCCATACCGCCGATCTTTTTACACGTCAGCAACCCGCCGCAGTTCATCGTGTCGGGCTGCAGGATGTCGTAAGAGCGCTCACGGCAGTAGCGGCTGAACATGGTAAGCCCGCGGTCGCCCTCGCCGCCCGTAATGGGGATGTCGACCGTGGCGGTGAGCTTGCTGTGCTCGAACACATCGCCGCGATTAAGGGGCTCTTCGAGCCAGGTGACCTCCAGGCTCTCGAAGCGGCGCGCCATGATGATGGCTTCGTCCATGCTCCAGATGGTGCCGGAATAAGGGCCGGTACGGTCGATCATGATCTGGAACTCGTCGCGCCCGCCCACCTTGTCGCGGATCGTGGCTACGGCATCGCCATCCGCCTGGATCGGCCGGCGAAAGGCGCGGATCTTGCCGGCTTTAAAGCCATGTTTCTTGTAATAGGCCAGGTCATCGGCTTGCTGCTGGTAGGTCACGCCGGATTGATCGGCCGGCCCGGGCCACACACACGTCAGGTAGCAGGGGATGCGGTCTTTGGCGCCGCCCAGAAGCTTGTAGACCGGCTGGTTGGCGGCTTTGCCTATGATATCCCACAGGGCTGTCTCAACGGCTGGTGCGTAAATCAAGCCATCAGCAATAAACTGCTCGATGAGGTGCGGGTCCTTCCCCACTACCAGCCTTCGCGCCCGCTCGAGGTTGCGGCCAACCGTCGGGTAAAACTCATAGCCGGTATAGCCGGCATTGGTCGCCACTTCAGTGACCCATATATCGCCCGAAACGCCGTGGGAGGCGGCCTTTTCGCCGACAGGTACCCGCACGCGATAGGATTCGATCTCTGTGACGATCATGATGTCCTCCTTTATGTAAACGTGTTTACCAGATGGATTTACACTGCCAGATATCGAGCGCCTCGACCTGCGCCCCGTCCGTACTGTAGAGCTGCACGCCTTCGCTGGCTGCATCCGGGTAGATGCGGCTGGTCAGGACAGCACGTCCGTTGCCGGCATAGGCCTCGACCACCGAATGATCCAGGAAAATCCGCAGATCGAGCGTGCCGTCGGCTTCCAGCACGAGCGGGATACTCTTGCGCTCGGTCTTGGCATCCGCCAGAGCCGTCGAATCTCTGCGCTCGATAAAGAGCCCTTGACCCGGTCGGTACCCCACCAGGGTGCGCTGGGCGCCATCCGCGCTGCAGCGCAGTGCCACGCCGGATTCTCCCCTACCCGGGCGCAGACGCAGCTGCAGCTCGAGGGCACTGCCACGCACCGGCAGCGGCAAGAACTCACCGCCGCACAGTTCGAACGGACCGCCCTTCCAGTGCTCGCCGCGCAGCACCTCGCACTCGGCGGCAGGCACCTGCAGCAGGCGTCCGTCCGCATCCAGGCTGAGCACCCGCGGCAGCGACATCATACCCGCCCAGCCAGCCCGGCGCGCGTAATCGGGGGGTAGATCTTCCCAAAGCCAGCCAAAGATGATGCGCCGGCCGTCATCCGTTATAAAGGTCTGCGGGGCGTAAAAACAGCCGCCGGCATCCACCCCACCCTGCAGCTGGGCGTGAAAGCGCTCGTCGGCATAGTCACCGCTGAGATAGATAGCGCGCGCTCCCGGAATCGGAGAGGTGATCAGCACATGGCGTCCATCCAGAGCAAAGAACGAGGGGCACTCCCACATCCAGCCGTTCTGCGCCGGATCACCCTCAGCCAGGCTGCCGCGATACTCCCAGGTGTAGAGGTCGCGCGACCGGTACAGCTGCACGGCGCCGCGTGCGCCATTGATGCTGGCTCCGATTCCCTGATACCACCATTTGCCTTCCTGCCAGGCGGTATGGTCGCGAAAGTCACCGCTGCGCACCCCGGCGGGTTGGCTCATCAGCGGGTTGCCCGAATAGACCTGCCAGGCGTTTAGGTCGTCATCGAGTGCCCGCGCCAGGCAGGGACGCTGGTCAGAACCGCCCTCCGCCGGACTCGTCAGGCGAAAGCCGGTGTAAAGGGCATACACCTGCCCAGCATGCGCCAGGCAGCAGCCCGACCAGATGCCGTCTCGATCGGCTGTGCCGGGGGTGGGCGCCAGCGCCAGAGGGCGATCCTCCCAATGAATCAGATCGCGCGAGGCGGCATGCCCCCACCACTTGGCGCCGTCAGCCGGGTCGTCGGGGATGTGCTGGTAAAACATATGGTACCATCCGCGCCATTGGATCAGCCCATTCGGGTCATTGAGCCAGTTAGCCGGCGCGCTAAAGTGGTAGCGTGGGCGGTTCGGATCAGCCAAGGTCCTGCGCGCCTCGGCCACGCGCGCCAGATAGGCGTCGGGCGCCAGGTCGCTGAAAACAAAACGCGTCATAAGTGCCTCCTAGATCTCGAGCGGGAATTCGTCGACCAGCACCACCGGACGCAGCTCGCGGATAGAGCGCTTCATAGCGGCCTCAACCTGCAGCTCGGCCAGACCGGCCACGCCCGGAATAGGCGGAGGCGTGCCGGCGCGCACTGTGGCCAGATAGGCTTTGAGAGATGCCGCAAAGGTGGCATTGTATTGGTCCCAGCGCGAGACGTTGCGCGAAAGGGCATAGTTTTCGATGCGCTTGCAGCGGTAATCAACCAGCTCGAGGTCGCCATCCAGGTCACGCAGCGCCAGTCGCCCATGTTCGTAGGCCAGGATGATCTCAAAGAGCGGCATGGCGAAATCGATCGCCAGGGTGCCGATGATCGTGCCGGTAGCACCATTTTGCATACGAAAACTGGCAGCCACATCGGCAGCCTGTTCACCGCCGGCCTTGCCGCGCAGCTCGGCGCTCGCCAGGGCGGTCAGGGTGGCGATCGGGCCGCCAAAATAACCGATCAGGTCGATGCAGTGGCTCCAGCAGGCGTAATGCACCAGGGCGGTGACGTGCATCAGTTTGCCCAAGGCACGGTTTTCGACCAGCTGCCGGGCCTGCACCACCTGCGAAAAGTAGCGATAGTTGAACACCATGGCTGTTTCGCAGCCCACCTCGCGCGCCTTTAACAGCATGCCCTGCCCCAGACGGAAATCCTCTTCCGTGACGTTAGCCTGGCCGTGCTTGGCCACCAAGGGCTTTTCGAAAAAGAGGCGTTTGGGCCGCTCTTCGAGGAGCTGCAGAGCCACGTCGTCACGGACCGTCTCGGGGGTCAATACCAGGATGGTATCGGGCTCAGCCGCCACCAGCTCTTTGAGAGAGTCAACCGCGCGACCGCCAAAGCGCTGCACGGTGTCGGCGCTCTTGGATGGCGTGCGGTTATAGTAAGAGAGTTCGGCCTGCTCGTGAGCTACCAGATAGGGCAGATAGCTGTGCACGGCCACATTTCCGGTTCCTACGATCCCGATTTTTAGCATGCTGTTCCTCCTCACTGAAGATGATGCGAAATCAGGGCACTCGGCTGGTCATCCCACCGTCAATCACGAGTGATTCTCCGGTGATAAACTCATTGGTCACCAACAGACGGATAGCCTGCGCCACATCGTCGGCCGTGCCCTCGCGATGCAAGGGGATGCGGTTGGCCAGGTTATGGCGTTTAGCCTCTTCCGTCATGGCAGCGTGAAAGGGCGTGCGAATGATGCCCGGGCAGACCGTGTTGACGCGGATATTGTCCTCCGCCAGGTCGCGCGCCAGGGCACGCGTGAACTCGAGTACCGCGCCCTTGACAGTGCAGTAGGTGACCGACTTGGGCACCCCACGGATGCCCGCTACCGACGAGATCGTCACAATGGCACCCTCGCCCTGGGCGCGCAGGTGCGGGATGGCTTCACGACACAGATGATAGAGGGCATCGACGTGCACGCTAAAGGCATAACGCCACTGCGCGAAAGCTACATCCTCGAGCGCTCCGCCTGAGCCACCGCCGGCGCTATGCACCAGCACATCCAGGCGCCCTAGGCGCGCCACCGTCTCGGCGACGGCCTGCCGGCAATCTTCTGCCAGAGACATATCGCCCGGCACAAGCTCCCCGCGCCGCCCCATTGCCCTTACTTGAGCCAGCACATCCTGAGCCGCGAGAGTATCGCGCCGGCCGGTGATGCACACGTCCGCGCCGCCGCGGGCCAGCTCGAGCGCGGTGGCCGCGCCGATGCCGCTCGTTCCGCCAGTGATGAGGGCTGCTTTGCCATCCAGTTGCATGTCGTCTCCTTATTTCAGATAGGCACGCGGGTTGGAGGATATCTCCTTCATGCGCGCCACATAGTAACAATAGTTATCAAAGGGCACATCCGGCGGCACCAGATGGTCGCACCAGGGGATATAACCGCCCTCGATGAATAACGGCACCAGCGCGAGAAGCTGCTCGTCGATCGCCTCGCGGCCGGCTGCCATGGCGCGCTTGTCGATCCCGCCGATCAGGCGCATCTTTTGGCCATACTTGTCGCGCAGCATGACGGGGTCCATTCCCGAGGCACGTTCCAGCGGATACTGGCCCATCACGCCGCCCTCCAGCCACAGCTCAAAGAGCGGCTCCGAATTGCCGTCGCTATCCACAAAGATCAGGTCGATACCGTGCGCGTTAAAGTGCGACGTGATGCGTTTGTAGGGCTCGAGCATAAACTCACGGAACATGGCCGGCGAAATCAGCGGCCCGGCAACATAAGCCATGTCCTCCCACATGAAAACCAAGTCCACATCAACCTCGCTGATCGCCTTTGTAACCGTCGTGACCACGAACTCGGCGATGTAATCCATCATCTCGTGCATCCAGGCTGGGTCGTCATACATCGTCTTACAGATACGCTCCATGCCCATCCAGTTGCGCAGCCAGCCAAAGATCGAGCCGCCGCTGATGCTGAGAGGATAGTCGCGCGTCTGCCAGGTGCGCACGCGCTCCTCCCAATATAGCGGATAGCGGCAGGGAGAGGCCGGGTTGAGGCGCGGTTTGATGTTTTCTTCCCAGTCGCGGCGCGTCTCGAGCGGGAACGAGAGCCACTGCGGCATGCGCGCGCCCAGATCGCCCTCTTTGATCTTTTTAGCGATCACGCCGTCGCTGCGGCGATAAATCTCGTACGTTTCGTTTTCTTCGAGCGTCTCGGCCTTAAAGCCGGGCACCAGCCCCAGATCAACGCCTACATCCGCGCGCCGGTCGACGCCGAAATACTCGGCCAGGTGCACGTCCTCGGGCAGGCCTTCGTCGTGCCAGCGTTCGACCGTCTCGGGCCAGTACCACAGCTCCCACCAGGGGCAGCGGTCGCGGGGGGCATAGTTCATCGTCGCCAGAAAACGCTCACGGTCATTCATCATCGTGGATCTCCTCATCATCAAAGGTCTCGAGTTCGGCCAGTGCCTGCTCATCTGCCACGGGCGGCTCGATGCTGAACTGACGCAGCCGCGCAATGCCGGCACTTAGCTGGCTGACGGCGGAGAGCATTTCGTCGCGGCTGTTGGTCAGCTGTTTAAGACTACCGTCAAAGGCGCCGGTCAGCTTGCTTTCCAGGCGACCCAAGAGCTCCTGCGACTGGCGCATATAGCCATCCAGACGCAGACGGTCGATATCGCTGGAAGCCGCCAGCGCCACTTTGTAGACCAGCAGTATATAGGGCAGAAACATGGCATAATTGATCACCAGCACGTTGAGCGTAGCGGCGCGCGTCACTGCCGGACCGCACAGCTCGTAGACGCCATCCGGCACGACCGCCAAGCCGTAGCCGAGTGTCAGGTCGGGGTCGAGGTACTTGCGCACCTCTGCCACGCGTTTAAGCACCTCACGTTCGATTTCGGCTTTAATGCGGGCCTGTGCCTCGCGCGATTCGGCAGCGTGAAAGCGCTGCAGCTCGGCCGTAGCCGGCAGCTTGCTGTCGATCGGCAGCACCAGGTTGTTGGGCAGGCGCAGGCCAAACTCGACCACCCCGCCCTGCACGTGATAGTTGCGCACCTGCCACTCGGCGGGCAGCTGGCTAAAGGGCACCTCGAGGAGGGCTTCGCCGGCGCTGCCCTTGCTCTTGCTGCCGGCGATCACTAGTTCCAAGGCGTGCAGCACCTGGGCGTTGCGCGCGTCAAGCTCCTGGCGGGCGTGCAGGTGCGCCTGGATCGCCGCGACCTCGGAATGGGTCTGACGCAGATCGCCCAAAATGGCCGTTGCGGCGCTCCGCAGGCTCTGGTTGGAATACGCCTGCCCACTTTCCATGCTGTGTACGCGCTCGTTAAGGGTCTGGGTATCGCGCTGGACATGCGGCAGCACGGCAGAGACATGCTCGAGGCGCACCACGCGCAGCAGGAGCAGCAGCACACCGCCTGCCAGCAGCACCAGCAGCACCAGAGTCACGAGCTCGGCAGCGCTCACGGCTACGACCGAGCGTAATGCGCCAGCCGTGGGCGCGGCGAGATCGACAGCGCCATAGCGGGCGTATTCGGGCTTTGAGCGGGCAGCTCAATGCGCACCCCGCTCTCTGTATTGGCCCATGCGAGTGGCTCGGTATGCCCCAGCAGCTTGACCACACTGCCCTCAATCAGGTTCAGGTCGGTGAGTAAGGTTGGCCCCGAGCGCTCGCCCAGCATGATGGCATAGACCGTTTCGCCGCGCGCAGTATAGCGCACCTGAACGCCGCCCTCAGCCACCCCCTCGGCAACCTCCCAAGGGCGCGTGGCATAGATGGCATCGCCATTGATCGCGAGCCACCGGCCCAAGCCCTTCAGGCGCTCGAGTTGGATGGGCGGAATAGTGCCATCCGCCATCGGCCCGATATTCAGCAGGAGATTGCCGTTCTTGCTGACCACATCGGCCAAAAAGTGCACCAGTTCTGTCACCGAGAGAGTCTTTTCGGGCCCCTCCATCTGGTTGTAGCCGAACGAGAATCCTAGCCCGCGAGTAGCCTCCCACTTGTAGGGCATAATTTGCGCGTGCGTGGCATATTCGGGGGTGGTGAAATCGTACTGCACCACATGCGGCAGGATCGGTTTATGGGTAGGACGCTGCCTGCGCTGACGACCGAACAGCCTGCGCAGCAGCCAGCGACCGGGCTTGGAACCCCAAAAGCGCATGTCGCGCGGGTTGACTTCGTGCTGTACAAAACGATCGTTGACGACCCCCTCCGGCACGGCGTTATAGTAATCAGCCAGGATGGCCGCCACATCGGCATCGGTGGGGTAGCCGATATCGCCCCACAGCACCGCCGGCTGGTAGCGTGTTATCAGCTCACGGATGTGCGCCGCGGCATAGGCGATGTATTCAGCGTTCTGCGGGATGCAGGTCATCAGGTCGGCGACGTCGGTGATGACCGGATGACGAAAGGTCCAATCCAGCCCGCCAGAATAGTACAAGCCCATGGTAAGGCCTTCACGGCGCACCGCCTGCGAAAGCTCGCCGACAATGTCGCGCTCGGCGTGGTACTGGCTGTACAGCGGATTAGCCTGTTGCGATGGCCACAGGGTAAAGCCGTCATGGTGTTTGCTCACCAGCACCACATAGCGCGCACCGGCGACTTGCAGCTGGCTGGCCATCAGGGCTGGATCCCACCTTTGCAGCGCCTGGTTAAAGAGCGGCACAAAGCCCTGGTAGGGCATCTCGCCATATACTTTGGCGTGATGGCGTGCGGTGGGCGAGCCCTCGATCTTTAAGGTGTTGAGATACCACTCGGCATAGGCATTGTTGGCGAACCAACTCTTCCAGCCCTCTTCTTCGACAATGCGGGTGACCTCGCCGGTGGCAGGCGCCCAGGCTGGCACTGAGTAAAGTCCCCAGTGAATAAAGATGCCGAACTTGGCATCATCGAACCAGGCTGGCAGGGGATGCTGGCTGACGGAAGCGGCGGTCGGTTGATAGAGCATCGCGATCCTCCTAGAGCGCCACTTCACACGAATCACACGGCAACACGCCTGATTTGGCAATCAAGGCCACTGCGTGGTAGCCGCGTGGCAGTTCATGCGTATAACGCGGGGTACTGGGCGCTTCGGGCGCGCCGAAATCGAGCTCGCCAACCTCGACGCCATCCACCCATACCGCGCATTTACCAAAATGCGGTGCGAGGGGCGCCCACAGCGTAAAGCCCCCGCCATACCAGTTCCATTTGCAGCCGGCGGCGGGCTTTTCCGAGGTGTAGCCAAAGCCATAGCGCCACTGGCTGCCGCGTGATTCCTGCCAGGTATCGCCCAGCAGGCCATAGCCCATCGTGCCCTCGGTGGGCAGCAGCGCGCGGCGCGCCGGGCTGCCCTCGGCCGAGATGAGAAACTCGTCGACCCACAGCCGGGTGTGCGCCTCGGCGATCAAGCCAATGCAGCCGAGTACCGCCAGCCAGTCGCCCTCCCACAACAGGACGCCATTGAGCCGGATGGCGAGCGTATCATCGCACTGCTCGAGCTCGACTACGTAGCGTTCGGCTTCCGGCGCCAGGGTGCCGCTGCTGAACTCTTTTTCGTTGCCGCACGCGTCGCGGCGCACCAGCGCCCAGCCCTGCGGGCTCAGACGCAGCGCCGCACAATTGCCCAGACTGAGGGGATGGACAGCTCCCTCCGCCCCGCTGGGTTTATCGGCACCCAGCGGGGCACGATGCTGCCAGACCAGCTGCAGCGCCCCGGTCGAGCGCAGGCTGGCTTTCAGGTTGAACGCGGTATAGTCACGCTGCACCAGCGTGAGGGCAGGAGCGCTCGGTGCCGAGATGACCCCGCCGTGGCGGTAAGGGGTATCCCATGGGCGGTGTGCCACGTTGATGGTGCCGCAATCGGCGCTGTTCTTGCAGGCAAACATTGCCCACATGGTGCCATCCGCCTCTACCTCGGCTGAAAAGGTCTGACCCCAAATACCATAGTACTCGTTATCGCTTGCTTCGGCGTGCCATACCGAGCCGTTCTGGTAGACCTCCCAGGCCTCTGCCAGATGGGCGCGCTCGATTGGTGCGCGGTAGAGGATCTGGTAGGTGCGGTTGCGCGCCACCGAGGTGTTGGGCGCATAGACATAGCCATCGTGCGGAAACACGGGGAACGATTCCACCGTGGTTGGGTAAAAGACGCTAGTTTGCGGCCACAAGAGAAAATGCGGGCCGGAATAAGGTCCGCCGGGATGCTTGGCGGTAAAGGCCACCAGTGCCCAGGTGCCGCCATGGTTGTGGCGCGTCGACATATCTGTAATCACCAGCCAGTCGTTGGCGCGTTTGACCAATGCAGCCGCATAGGACATCTGGTAGAGCCCAAAGACAGTCGGCTGGTTGGATTGCGCAAAGCAGGGCTCGGGATAGCGCTCAAAAGGCCCCTCCGGGCTGCGCGACCAGGCATACGCCCAACCGCCGTCGCGTTTAACTTCTTCGGTGGTATGGCGTCCCCAGTCGTAGATCATGTGGTAGATGCCATCATCATAGACCACCGAAACATCCGGCGAGTGCCCGCGCTGGCCATCCACGGAATCGAACAGGTCGATGGTACCCTCCAACACGGGGCCCAAATCTTCCCAGTTGGCGCCGTTATCGCGCGAGCGCAGCAGCCGGCAGTAACTCGGTTCGCCCCAATATCCGTACGAATACACACCGGCATAGACATACAGGTTGTTAGATTGTGGGTCGCGCAGTAAAAAGCCATTGACTGGCCACTCGTATGGCGGTTCGCCAACATAGAGCGGATTCGCGCTCAAACGCGTAAAGGTATCAAACGAGATATCGCCGATTTCGGGGTGGTGCAGCCACCAATCCAGCCTGCTCGGATCTGCCAGGTCGTACCAAGTCATTGCACACCGCCTTATATGAGTTGGCCCTATGCTAAACGCAAACGTTCTGTCGCGCAAGCGCTTGGACAAGCGATCGGCTGTTGATATAATGCGGTTATACTTACAGGATATGATTTGAAAGAGCACGCATGACGCTTACCGCTCCAGCACGCCACAACCCCACCCTGATGCGGGTTATCGAGCGCGTCAACGCTGATACCGAGCTAATCGAGATGCTGCGAGCCGCCAATATCAATGCCGTTGACCGCATGGGCATTAACGACCACGGAGAGGTGCACATCCAGATCGTGGCCAACGCCGCGCTGCGGCTGCTGAGGCTATTGGTAGATGCCGGCATCGAGCCCAGTGTGGTGACCAACCACGGACTGACAGCCGATGACGCCGAAGTGATCGTATTCCTGGGGGCCTGCATGCACGACCTGGGCATGATCGTGCATCGCGACGAGCACGAGCAATACAGTGTGGCACTGGCTTACCCCAAGCTGCGGCGGCTGATGCAGGGTATTTATGTCGAGCCGGCCATCACCCAGATGACGGCCGACACCCTGCACGCCGTGATCGCGCATCGCTGGGATATGCGCTGCCTGACGCTCGAAGCCGGTGTGCTCAAGGTGGCCGATGCACTCGACATCACCCACGGGCGCTCGCGCATCCCTTACGAGGCCGGCTCGATCAATATTCATTCGGTATCGGTACAGGCGATCGACAGAGTGGCGATTACCAAAGGCAACGAACGGCCGGTGCGCATTACGATTGGCCTGACCAACCCGGCCGGCATCTTTCAGGTCGACGAGCTCTTAAAGCGCAAGCTGCGCAACTCGACCCTGGCGCCCTACGTAGAGGTGGAAGCTCTCTTACATGAGGACGGCCAGACCGAGCGTTCATTTGCGCTGTATACCTTGTAAAGGAGTTGTAATGACACGCCTTTACTTTGAACAGGAGATGCTGCGGCTGCAGGAACAGGTATTGCTGTATGGCAACACGGTTGAAAACGCCCTGCGCGACGCGGTGGCGCTGCTGATGACTCTCGACCAGGCCGGCACAGAAGATATCATGGAGCGCTACCGCGAGATCGTAGCCACGCATGGGAGGATCGAGGATGACACGCTAGCGCTGATCGCCACCCAGCAGCCAATGGCCACCGACCTCCGACTCCTGGCAGCTATTCTGGAGATCTCCTCCGAGCTGGAACGCATCGGCGACTATGCCAGGGGCATCGCCCGCATCACCCAGCTCCTGGGAGACAACCCCAAGGTGCCGGCCCCCCAAGCGATCATCCCGATGGTGACGCAGGCACGCGACATGATGCTGCGCGCGCTGCAATGCTTTATTCATAACGATGCCCAAAACGCGCGCCTGATCCCGCGCGAGGATGACGCCGTCGACACGCTCTTTAGGCAGGTCGAGCGCGAGCTGATGAACCACATCATTGCCGACCCGACCTGTATCGAGCATGCCAACTATTACCTGTGGGCGGCGCACAACCTCGAGCGTTCTGCCGACCGTGTGACCAACATTTGCGAGCGCATCGTCTTTACCGTCTCGGGTGAGATGCGCGAACTGGAAACCACTATGAGAAAACCTGGCATCTCGGGCATCTAGCCGCATGCGCCACCATAAAGGAGTAATGCCGTGAAGACAGAGTCGTTGGGATATGCCTACAGCTACTGGGTTTGCCCCTCGTGCGATACCAAGAACATCGGCACACGCCGTACCTGCGAGGGCTGCGGTGCGCCCATGCCCGAGGATGCCCAGTTCGTGCAGGCCACCCAGGAGGATCTGATCACCGACGAAGCCGAGATCGCTGCGGCTCAGTTGGGGCCCGATATCCATTGCCCCTATTGCGGCACGCGCAACGTGGCCAATGCTGCCAAATGCGTGCAGTGCGGCGGCGACCTCTCCGAAGGTACCGCGCGTCAGGTCGGCCAGGTGCTGGGAGCGCATAGCGACGGCTCAGTCCAACCGATCACCTGCCCAGCCTGCGGCAACTCTAATCATCCCGATGCAGCGCATTGCACCCAGTGCGGCGCACCGATGCACGGCGCCGCCGCGCCCCCGCCCGATGGGGATACCATTACAACGCCCCCGAAAAAAGGCTGCAGCAAGGGGGTCCTGTTCCTGCTGGCAGCTGCGGCATTACTGGCGGTAGTGATCGGGGTGATCAGCTGTTGGCCGCGTTCAACGAGCGCCGCCGTCACATCAGTCTCGTGGACGCGCACCATCCCGATTCTCGAGCAGCGCCAGGTCGAGCGCTCCGACTGGGAGGAGAACATCCCCGATGGCGCAGAACTGTACGGCTGCGAGATGCGCGAATATGGCTATTCCGACGGACCGCAGCCCAATTCGACCAAAGAGTGCGGAACGCCCTACTCGCGCGATTTGGGCAACGGGCGCGTAGAGGTGGTACAGGATTGCGAATACCTGGTATACCGCGAATATTGCCGCTACAGCGTGCTTGAATGGGTGGTGGTCAACACCCTGCAGGCTGAGGGCAGAGACTATAGCCCCTCCTGGCCGCGAGCCCAACTCGCCTCAGGCCAGCGCGAAGGCGACCGCACCGAGCAGTATGTGATCGTCTTTGGAGATGCCAACAAGCAGTACGTCTACACCACCAGCAACGCTGGCGAGCTGGCCCAGTTCCAGCCCGGCACGCGCTGGTCATTAAAGGTCTCGGGCACGCGGGTGATATCGTACCGCGCGGAATAAACAATAGAGCCCTCGCTATCGCGAGGGCTCTTGTTTCAGCTAGAGCGCCTCAAACAGCACCAGTTCGCTCATGCCGGCAGCCCTTACCGGCACAAATACGCCCTCCCCAAGCAGCTTGCTGCCGCACACCTCGCGCACCCAGCCAGCGCTCTCCATCGACACGCGGTAGCGCCGGTCGGGGCTCAAGCCGCGCATCACCAACTGGTAGCCCGTGCCACAGGCGTCGGGGTAGCGGAAAACGCCGGCATAGGCACGCGACTTGTCATCGGCGGCGATCTCCATTACCACCCACTCGCCGGCATCGCGCTGGTTCTGCAGCGGGGTGTGGTGGTACATGCGGCTCGTGCCGATAATCGGGCGGATAGATTCCTTGTAGACCTGCACCACCCGCCGCCAATGCCCGCGCGCGCCCTCGTGCAGTTCTGCCATGGAGGGATAAATCCCGCTGACGGTCAGATGGCCCCACAGGCCGGTGCGCAGGGCGAAATCGAGGTCAGCCTGGCCATCCGAGATAGCCCCCGGATAGGTGGAGCAAACCTCGGGCGGCAGCATCAGGGTTACGCCGTTAGAGATCTTGCAGGTCGGCAGCGGCGACCATTTGTCGGTGGTTTGGGTCCAGTTGAAGCGCTTCATGATCCCCAAGTCGTTGCGGCCGCCGCCGGATGAGCAGTTCTCGAGCAGCAGCCTGGGGAAGCGCGCGTGAATGCGGTCAAAGATGCCGTACAAAGCGTCGTAATAGCGCCACAGGATGTTTTCCAGATAGCCGGCATATTCGCGCTCACCGCCGATACCGATCGAGATGTTGTAATCCAGCCGGAAGCAATCCAGGTTGTAGCGCTCGATGACGCCCACGATGGTTGCTTCCAGATACTCGGCCACTTCGGGGCGTGAGAGGTCCAGGTTGGGGATGCGCTCGCCGCGTACCTGCATCTGCCAGTCGGGATGGTCGCGCAGGATGTGCGAGGCACTGCCCATACGCTCAGCCTCGACCCACAACCCGCCCAGCATGCCGCGCTCGTGGATGCGGTCAAACACTGCACGCACACCGTGCGTCAGGAGCGGTGATTCGCGCTCCCAGTCGCCGACAGCCTCCCACCATTTGCTGTCATCGCCACCAAACCATCCGGCATCCAGCATAAAGAGCTCGATGCCGGTATCGGCAGCTATATCGATCTCTTCATAAACCTGCGCTTCCGTCACCTGGTCGTTGCGGGTATAGCCGGTGTGGTTAATCTCGACACGGTGCTCGAGCCCTTTGGGGTGCTGCAGGATGACAGACTTGCGCGCGTGCTCGTGCAGGGCCTGGGCGCAGGCATCTAGATCGCCGAACTGAAAGCCCAGGTGCACCTCGGGCGTCAGGCAGG
>Ga0123332_1001679_pt1 | contig 21726 bp, 13 predicted proteins | sample BioC12SIPDNA_4_FD_89958 | JGI IMG/M metagenome (GOLD analysis project Ga0123332, IMG submission 89958) | Anaerobic biogas reactor microbial communites from Washington, USA - Biogas_R2_A C12 SIP DNA | ecosystem: Engineered > Bioreactor > Anaerobic > Unclassified | place: Washington, USA... | reverse complement strand
CCGCCGGTGGGCTACCGGACCTATCGGATCGAGCCGTGCGAGACGTGGCCCGCATTCGAGAGCGCTTGCGCGGCCGGAGCCTGGGGCCTGGAGAACGACGCGTACCGGGTGGTCCTGGACGAGGAGACCGGAGCGTTGGCGGACGTGGTCGACCGGGCGACCGGGCGGGGCCTGTTCGATCGCGCAGCGCCGCACGCGCCCGGCGCGTTCATCGTGCGCGATGCGGGAACTGGCGAAGAGACGGTGGCACGGGTGACGGGGGCCGGGGTTGTGGCCGAAGGGCCGGTCTTCGCGCAGGTGCGGCTGACGGCTGAGGCGCCATGTTGTCCGCGGATCGTGGAGGAGATCACGGTCTATAGCGGCGTGCCGCGCGTTGACGTGGGGTTCCGCGTGTTGCGCGACGCAACGCCGATGAAGGAGCTCTACGTGGCGTTCCCCTTTGACGTGCCCGAGCCGCAGTTCCGCTATGAGGGAGGGAACGCCGTGATCCGGCCGATCGTGGACCAGGTGCCGGGGTCGAGCACCGATGCGTACACGGTGCAGCATTGGGTGGCGGTAGAGGCGCCGCATGCTGCGCCCGCACGAGAGGGCGCAGCGGCGGGGCGGACCGTGGTGTGGACTGCGCTGGACACGCCCATTGCGGCGCTGGGGGGCCTGTGGCCGGGGTATGTGTCGGAGGCGCACCACGGCGTGGCAGGGCCCGGATATGGGCACCCGTTCCTGCAGCAGGACGAGCTGACGAAGGGCTACATCTACGCGCTGGTGAGCTACAACAACTTCCGGACCAACTTCATCAACGCGCGGCCTGATGAGGTTGTCGTGCGGTATGCGTTCGCGGCGCAGCGGGGCGGGGCGGAGGCGGCCTCGGCGTTTGGGTGGGGGGCACACAACCCACCACTGGTGATGTGGGCGCGGGCCGCGGACGGCGCAGGCGGTTTGCCGCCGGCTGCGTCCTGGTTGACCCTGGAGGTGGCGGGCGCGGAGGGCGGTCCGGTCGATGGTGGTGTAGCAGCCGGGGCCGCGCCGGCGGCGCGGGGTGTGGCAGAACAGAGCGGCGCACTGGGTGCCCCGGGCGGACGGGTGACGGCGATGCAGCAGGGCGTGGTGCTGCTGGCGCTCAAGCAGGCGGAGGACGGGCGGGGCCTGATCGCCCGGCTCTGGGAGACGGCAGGGCGGGCGGTCGACGTGACCGTGAGGCTGCCGCATCTCGGCATCACGGAGGCATTCGAGACCGACCTGGTGGAGCGGGACTTGCGGGCGCTGCCGTGCCGCGAGGGCGCAGTTCAAGTACGAATCAAGGCGTATACTATAGTCACGATAAGGGTGTGTTTGGAGGGCAATCGGCGATAGCGTAGGACGAAAGAAGGGAGGGCTCCAATGGCGGACAAGTTTCTGTCTCGCCCGGACGGCAAGCAGCGCATCCTGAGGCTCGACGTTTCTCCGGTGATGCCTGCGAATGAGTCGACGTTGGTCGTCACGGCGGAGGCGACGCGGCTGACGTACTTCGCGTCTGATCCGTCGGGGGTGTGGCAGTTTGCGACTCGCGAGCACGACGCGTTGGGAAGTGTCGCAGCAGGTCCAGACGACACGTTGACCTTTCCCTGGTCGCGGCGGAACGGCGTCGCCGCGTGGAAGGGGCTGGGCGTTGTTGCGTTCAAGCGCTCGATCCGCGGGCAGGTCGGGCTCTTCGTGGACGTTGTCGGCCTCGATGCGGGGATACCCGAGCTGAAGGCCGGCGAGCCGGTCGCGGTGCCGCTGGACCGGCTGGGCATTGTGGGCGTGGGGATCGATGTCTGGGCCCGCTTCGTGGAAGATGAGCTGCTGATCGTGACGCAGGGCTGGGTGCGCGGGCGCCTCGACCTGGTCGGACCGCAGCCGCCGGAGCCCAGGCTGCTTCTGTTGAGATGCCCGCTCGGCCAGGTGGCGCCGCAGGGCCTGGCGGACCCCGCCGTGTGGACGGTGCATGTTCTGGACCGCGGGGGATATGACCTCGACGTACGTGTCGAGCCGGGGCGCCTCTGGGCGGCGCACCGCCGCAGCGGCGCGGCGACCTCGCGCGAGGTGGAGCACTATGAGGATCAGGGCGATGTGATCGTCTGGATCGTCGACGATCCAGAAAACCCGTTCGACTTGAACCTGAACGCGCTTGTGGGCGAATACCCGCCGGTCGTGATCGTCTCCTTTGATTTCGCCTCAGGCCAGCCAGAGATCGAAGCCGACGATCTACCGGGGGTCGAGCGTCCCCAACTGCACTCGGTCGATCCGATCATCGTCACGGGAGACCGGCTGCACTACGTTGAAGTGCGTATCGAGCACGACGATCGCGGGCGCCGCTTCGTCCCGCGGGTCTACAATGCCTCGAAGTGGGTGATCTGGCGGTTCCGCGAGCGCTGGCTCACCGATACGATTGGTCACCCGCGGCACCAGCAGTGGCCGCTCAATCTGGAGGAGATCGCGGGATCGCAGTATATGGTCGAGGTGCAAGGAGAGCGCGTGTCGCTGGGCACGCTGGCCTCGCTACAGCCGGTAGTGCTCGCGGACATCCAGGAGACCGACAAAGGACGCATCCTGGCTTTCGTGATCGAGGATCCGCAATCCGGCGCTCTGGTGACGGACTTCTACCGGATGGGTGTGTTCACCGGCCCCGATGAGTCGCTCCGGTGGGAGGGGCGTAACGTGCTGGACATCGGACACGAGACGATCGTGCGCGCGCCCGATGATCAGGGCAACGAGACGCCTCATCCAGCAGAACACACGCAGTTCCTGCCGTTCTTCATGGAGGCAGAAGGCGCCATGGCGAGCGGCGACCTGGTGCGGGCGCGGTTTGGCGGCCCGCTGGGGCCCACCGCGACCCGCAACACGCTCGGCGGGCTGCTGGTAGGGGATCAGGACCTGCGCGTCGGCTTGCTGGCCTATGCAGGGATGGACGATGGCGGCGGCAGGGTGGTGTTCGCGCCGGGCGTGGATCCTCTGCCACCTCGGACGGGCGAGCCTTACAAGGTCTTTCCCCCGGAGATCGTGGTGGATCCGATCGCGCCAGGGCGCGCATGGGTGACGCTGCGCGCGGATGACTGGATCGATGCACATCTCCCGGGCTACTTCGTGCCGACAAACGATATGCTCCGCCGGGCACCGGTACCGAGCAACGTGCTCGAGATCCTGGGCCTGATGATGGCCGAGAGCATCCTGGTGCATTTCACACCGCGATCGATCGGCAGCGGCCTGCAGCTGCCGCTGGATGCCTTGCCGATCGCGAACCTGCTGACGCCAGGCACCAATGCGACGATCGAGGATGTCCAGCCGGAGGTCTTCGAGCTGGATCGGGATCGCGCGTCTGAGATTCAGGTGACGCTCGCGGGCCAGGCACCTCCGAGCCGGGTGTTTCGCAGCGACAGCGATGCTGCTTTCCCGGTCTCGTTCACCTTTGCGCCGGGCGTCGCACAGGCCGGTTTGGCGTTGACCTTCACCGCGGTGGCAACGCCGCCGGGTGGTGGGGCAGCCTTCGCGTGGACCTTCACGCCGCCGGAGGATATTCCCGGGTTCAATGTCTTGGCCTTGGAGGACCCTGCGCCCGAGGTGGTGTTCCCGATCGACGGCAACTGGACGGTGACACTGGTGGCTACGGCCGCCGACGGCACGACAAGCACGGTGAACCGGACGTTACGGGTGGCGCCCTCGCTGTGGACGCAGGTCTGGGAGCCGCAGCGCTCCATATCCAACGACACGGTGACCGTCGGCTCGACGACGCTGGCGATGTCGAAGTTCAGGATCGACTATGTGTTCAATGCGCAGGGCCGGCGCACGCTGGTGCGCGTTGGCTATCTCGATGAGCACCGCACCCAGTTGCGGTTCCTGCCGGGCGTGGACCAGCAGCAGGGCCGCATCGGGCTCAGGATGCCGTTCACCATCTCATCGGAGGATGCCGCCTTCACGGGTGCGTTGGGGGGGATTCTCAAGCTCAACCGAATGGACGTGGCCTTCAGCTATGAGCGCCGGTTCGCGCCGTCGATCTCGACGTCGGACAGGAGATCGTTCGACCTGACTGCGCGCAGGACCTACGCGCAACTGGACTCGGTGCCGGGCGCGCCGGTGACGCCGCGCCAGGCTGATGTGGAGACGATCCGCAAATCGGCTTTATCCCAGGAGCGGATCACGAGGACCACGCCAAGCGCCATCGCGGCGCGTCCGGTCGATCTGGGCGAACTGCGCCTCGATGACGTGCGGATGGACACGGACCTCTCGGATGGGGCGGGAACGGTCGTGAGCATCTTCAGCGTCATCGTCGCGCTGGGGTTAGCTGGGTTGTTCATAGGGCCGATCATCGCTGCGATCGCGGTGGCCTCGGGGCCGCTCGCGCCCGTCACGGTGCTCGTGACTCTGGCCCTGGTGGCCCTGGTCGCGATCGCGGTTGGGCTGGGTCTGGGTGCGTGGTTGCGAGGGCTGGCACGTGGTCTGCTCACGGATTTCGTCACGGGCGTGGCGCGCGGCGAGCTCTCCCGGCCTGAGAACCTGGCGTCGATTCGGGAGGGGCTGGATGCCGGCGGGATGATGACGTACGCAGGCGAGGGGCTCAGTGAGGCCATCGCGATCATGGCCTTGCGCCAGGCGCTTGACGACGGTCACGCCGTCGAGCCGCCGCACCACGACCAACCTGATCCCGAGGTACCGGGCGCGACGCTGAAGGCCAGCGGGCGCGAGCGCTTCCGCGAGCAGGCCTTTGAGACGATCGCGGTGGGCGAGGGGGTGTGCCGGGTTCTGCTGCGGATTCAGTGACAGGGGAGCGTTACCGGTGGCTGAGACCGGCGTCGCGACTTGTGTGTCCTAAGGGCGGAGAGCTGGGAGCGCCGGTGTGCCGCGGTTGCGTGGGTGAAAGATAGAAGCATAGTCGTACGGAAAGGGGACTGAATACTGCTCGAGAGACCTGACGTTGACGAAGCGCGCATTCCGGCGTGTCTTGGGGACGCGTATGGCCTGCGCGCCGTGGAGATCACGTTCCTGCCGGTGGGGGCGGACTCGAACACGGCTGCCTATCGCGCGGTTGACGACGCCGGGGTAGCCTACTTCGTGAAACTGCGGCTGAACGCCTTCGACGAGATGTCTGTGCTGGTGCCCGCGCTTCTCAGCGAGCGGGGTATCGCGCACATCCTGGCTCCCGTGCCGGCTGGGTCCGGGCAGCACTGGACCGGTCTGGACAGCCACACGGTCATCGTCTATCCTTTCGTGGATGGACGCGATGGCTACGAGGTCGCGATGACCGGGCGGCAATGGACCGAGTTGGGCACAACGCTCCGGAGGATGCACACGACCCCGTTGCCGCCCGAGCTGCGCCGGCGCGTCCGCCGCGAGACCTATGAGCCCCGCTGGCGCGAAGGCGTGCGCCGATCGCTGGCGTCGATCGACGACCCGGTCACCTATGACGGCGTCGCGACCAGGCTGGTGGCCTTCCTGCGCGCCAAGCGCGACGCGATCCTCGACCTCGTTGGGCGCGCCGAGCGGCTCGCTGCGGTGATGCAGGCGCATCCCCGGCCCTTCGTACTGTGTCATTCCGATCTCCACGCCGGGAACGTCTTGATCGACGCCGGCGGCGCCTTCTACATCATCGATTGGGACGACCCGATCCTGGCACCGAAGGAGCGCGACCTGATGTTCATCGGCGGCGCCCAAGGCCTCGGGAGGACCACGCCGGGCGAAGAGGAAGCCATGTTCTATCGTGGCTATGGGCCAACGGATGTGGACCAGGTGGCGCTGGCCTACTACCGTTACGAGCGGATCGTGGTCGACATCGCGATCTTCTGCGACGGGCTGTTGTCGTCGCCCTCAGGGGGCGACGACCGTGAGCAGTCGCTCAGGTACCTGATGGCGAACTTTGAGCCGGGCGGCACGATTGAGGTTGCCTACGCTCGAGACAGGACGGTGGGGCCTAGGTAGCTGCAAAGGGGTCGGGGGTCGATCCGGGTTCGAAGCCCGAAGTCGTACGTCGTGGGGGCGCAAGAGCAGGGAGGGCGCGGTGCGGAGCTGGCTGCCTGGGGCCTGGCTCCGACGGTGCCGGGCGGACCGCGGGCAGTGCATCCGGTGGCGGAGCGATCGTTAGCGTCGGCGTTCTGGCGTGCGGGAGGTGCAGCGATGGCAGGTCGGGCGGCTTTCGAACCGTGGTGGGCGGCGATGACCGTGTGGGTCGTGGTGAACCTGGTGAACGTTCTGCAGGCGGTGGGCTTTCTTTCGCGGCTGCGCTCGGGCAGCATGGCGGTCAACCACCTGCTGGGCTACGTGATGATCGCGCTGGCCATCCCGGCGGCGGTGGCACTGGTCGCCTTCGCGCGGGCGGGCGCGGGCTGGCTGCACTGGAGTGGCCCGGCGGTCTACCTCATCTTCATCGTGCTGATGGTGGTGGTGGACTATGCCTGGCCCGTGGAGTTCCGGTCGCCGGTGCGCGCCGGCATTCTTGTGCCTTACCTGGTGCTCTTCTTCGGCGCGATCCTGCTGATGGGCCTGCCGATGTTCCGGCTGGACCGGCGTCTGTGGCTTGTCACGGTGGTGAACACGGTCCTGTTGCTCGCATCGATGGGCGTGGCAATGCGACGGGGCGTTGGGTGAGGTGAGGGCCGTGGACCCGGGCGCGCCTCCCAACGATGTCCTGCGGGCCTTCGGCGGGACGGACGCGCCGGTGCGCATGGGCGGCGGACAGCGTCAAGCCTACCGGGCCGGGCAGGTGGTGCCCAAGCCGGCGCAGGATGACTGAGAGCGCTGCCGGTCAGGAGGGGCGATGAAGCTCACTCGGAAGACGCTGGCCAGGGTGCCAGGGTGGAGTGCCTCGGTCCTGATGGTCGTTGTGACCGTCTTCTGGACCTACTGGGGCATTGCGGAGATGTACCACGAGGGATGGTGGGGGGCGTGGACCAACCGTTTGCCCTACCTGGTGCCCATCGCGGTTACCCTGATTCCGGGGCTGGTGGCCTTCCGCTGGCCGCTCGTGGGCGGAGCGCTGATTGTGGTGATCGGCCTGTTCGCGGCCGTCTTCTTCGGCGGTGGCGTAACGGTGATCGGGCTCGCGATCGCGCTCACCGGCGGGGCCTTTGTCTTCGATGGGCTCATCAGGCGGCGCGCACCGTCACAGCCTGCGCCCGCTCCGATGCCCTGGTGGCGGCGCCATTGGCGGTACGTGCTGCTCCTGGGCGCGCCCCTGATTGTGGCCGTGGGGATCTCGGCGGCGACGCTGCCGATCGTGCTGGGGCGCGTGGACGATGGCGACCGCAGCGCCCGTCTGATTGAGGCGAACGGTGTGACCCTCATCTGGGCGCCCGAAGGGCCGGGCTGGAACTGGCTGCAGCCCTGGGGCGGCTATCCGTCGTGGCAGCGCATCGCGCTCTATGGCGTCCCGCCGCTGGGCCTGGATGACAAACCCGGCTACGGGCGACCGGTCGATGGAGCCGGCGAGGGGGTCTATAGCACCGCGGCGGACATGGCAGAGCGCAACCTCTGCCGGTACCTGAGCGCGGATGGAACCACGTTGCTGGACCAACCGCAGGACCTCTGGCGCATGCCCACCACCGACGAGGTGGTGCGCACGTTGGGACGGCATGGGATGAACGCCGGCTGCGTGTGGCGTGGCAATCTGGGACAGGCGGAGTGCGCGGTGCGGCCCGACAAGGAGTCGCCGCTCTGGGCTGCTGATCAGGCCCCCGTCTACTATTGGACGGCGGATGCCTACAGCGACGACCAAGGCTATTTCGTCGCGTACAACGGCATGGTCAACGCGACGTACAAGCTGGGCGGGAACCCGCGCCACGGCTACCGGTGTGTCCGCGAGCCTTGACGCCCGCACCAGAGCCGCGCACGCCAACCCAGCGCACGCACCAGGCGGAGGTCTGGGGTGTCTGGCGTGAACATCGGGCAGCGACGGTTACATAACCAGCGCATCACAGCGCCGATCGACGGTGGGCCTGCGGACGTGGTCGCGTGGCTGGGGGCGGTCCAGGCGCAGGACTATGAACCCGCGAAGTGGGGTGTGGGCATGCGCCTGAAGGGCGCCACCGACGCGGCCATCGAGCGGGCCTTCAACGCGGGGGAGATTCTGCGTACCCATGTGCTGCGGCCCACGTGGCATTTCGTCACGCCCAGCGACATCCGCTGGCTGTTGGCGCTCACGGCGCCGCGGGTGCACGGGGCGAATGGCCCGATCTACCGGCGGACGGGGCTGGACGAAGCCCTGCTGCAGCGGACGACGACGATTCTGGTCCAGGCCCTGCAGGGCGGACACTACCTGACGCGCAACGAACTGCGCGCCGCGGTGATCGACGCCGGTATTGCCGTCGATGACGGGCTGCGTATGGCTTACATGGTGATGTACGCCGAGCTGGAGGGCGTTGTCTGTAGCGGGCCACGGCGAGGCAAGCAGTTCACCTATGCGCTCCTGGACGAGCGTGCGCCGGCCGCCACAACGCTGGGTCGGCATGAGGCTCTTGCCGAGCTGGCGGGGCGGTTCTTCATCAGTCGCGGCCCCGCCACCGTCCACGACTTCTCCAGGTGGTCAGGGCTGACGGTCAAGGATGCACGGCGGGGCGTGGAGGCGGTTGGGGCCACGCTGCGGCGTGAGGACGTCGATGGGCGGACGCTGTGGTCGCCGTTGGGCGAGCGTCCGAGGGAGAGCGCTGCTCCGCGGGCGCACCTGCTGTCGGTCTACGACGAGACTATCTCGGGCTACAAGGACCGCAGCGACGTGATCAGCGAACCGGATGCCGGACGACTGCAAGCGCTGGGTAACGCGCTGCAGGCCGTCGTCGTGCTCGATGGCCGGATCGTGGGCACGTGGCGGCGCGAAGTCAGGAAGGATGGAGTCGCGATCGAGGTCAAGCTGTCTGCGCGCTGGTCAGAGGCCGATGCGCTCGCGATCGAGGCTGCGGCGCAGCGGTATGGCGAGTTCCTGGGGCTGCGATGCACGGTATCTATCATCTTGGAGGAACCATGACGTTGAAAGCTGGTGCTGCGGAGATTGTGATCACGCCTCCGGTTGGCGTGGAGTTGGCAGGCTATGGATTCGGGCCGAGCGTGGGGATGCTGGACGACCTCAAGGCGCAGGCGCTTGTGCTGCGTGATGGAGCCGAGGCCGCGGCGATCGTGACGGTGGATCTGCTGCTGGTGAGCGCCGGCTTTGTGGCGCGCGTCAGGGAGAGGGTGGAGGCCGCCACCGGCATACCCGGCGCGCACGTGATCGTCGCGGCGTCGCACAGCCACTCGGCGCCCACGGCCCAGTCGCTGCGCCAGTGGGGGCCGGTGGACCCGATCTACGTGCGGACGCTCGAGGATCACCTGGTGGGGCTGGTCGCGCTGGCAGCAAGGAGGTGCGAACCGGCGCGGTTGAGCTGGGGCAAGGGAGAGGTCAGGACGATCAGCGAGAACCGCCGGCAGAGCCCTGACGGCGTGGACTGGGCCGTGCCGGTCGTGCGCGTCGATACGGCGGCAGGTGTGCCGCTGGCGGTGCTGGCGAACTTCAGCTGCCATCCGGTGACGCTGCACAGCTACCGCAATCTCCTGTCGCCCGACTATCCGGGGACGATGCGGCGCGTCGTCCGGGGCGTGCTGGCGCAGACGGGGGGCACGCCCGTCGTGATGTTCACGCTGGGCGCGGCGGGCGACGTGAACCCCGCGGGCTATGTTGCAGGGGGGACAACGCCGGCGCGCTCGTGGCAGGTGGGCGCGATCCTGGGCTGCGAGGTGGCGAAGGCCGCCCTGGAGGCGAACGCCGCGGCACCCGATCCGGTGCTGGCGGTGGCGACCGACGTCGTCGACCTGCCGGTCGTGCCGTTGCCGTCGGAGGCAGCGCTGCGTGAAGTGCGGGACGCCTCGGTCGCTGAAGCGGCCCGGCTGGCGGCGGAGGGGCGCCCGTGGGCCGACGTGTCGGTGCCCGAGATCATGCGCGACTGGGCGATTGACGCGCTGGCGGCACGCGTGAGCGGCGATGTGCGCACCAGCGTGCCCTGCGAGGTGACGGCACTGCGAATCGGCCCGGTGGCGGTGGCAGCGCTGCCGCTGGAGGTGTTCACGGCTACGGGGCTGGCGACCAAAGCGGCCTCCCCGGCAGCGTTGACCATGGTCGTGACGAACGCGAACGGTGGCGTTGGCTACCTGCCCACCGAGGATGCCTACACGCAAGGCGACTATACGAATCCCGAGGGGTTGGCTCCGAAGATCTACGGCATCTACGCGCTGGCGCCGGAGGCGGAGCCGCTGGTGCGCGCACGGACGGCCGCGATCATCCAGACGCTGTACGAAGGGTAGCCTACTGCAACGGTATACTAACGTCCTGCAACCCAGTCCACCCCTGATTACCCCCGATCCGTCGCCAACGCCGGGCCTTTGCTGCTACGCTAGCGTAATGACGCGGTTCAGGCCAGTAGCCGGCCGGGCGGGCGGGGTGTTTGTGCAGGGCTGCCCTGACGCCTGATGGGAGCGTACATTCGGTCGGGGTGAGGTAGACGTGGAAAGCGAGACGCCTGATTCGTCCGGGAGGTCTGCGGGTGGCCGGCGCCGTTGGCGCTGGCTAGCGGTCGTGGTGGTGTTCATCGCCGCGCTTTTGGTCGCGGGCGCGGTCTACCAGGCGGTTGGGGCTGCCAGAGACGCCGGCCGCTATCCGGCGCCAGGGCAGCGGGTCGACGTCGGCGGCTATGCCATGCACATCTACTGTGTCGGTGCGGGCAGCCCGACCGTGATCCTGGATCACATTGGCGACGGCAACATGGGGGAGTGGGCCCTGATCCAGCCGGTGGTGGCCGAGGAGACGCGTGTCTGTGCCTACGACCGCGCGGGCTTCGGCTGGAGCGACCCGGGCCCGCTGCCGCGCGACGCCCAGCAGAGCGCACGCGAGCTCGATCTTCTGCTGACCAACGCCGCTGTCTCAGGCCCTTACGTCTTGGTGGGCCACTCCTATGGGGCCAACGTCGCACGTGTCTACGCCGCGCAGTATCCGGATGACCTCGCGGCGCTCGTGTTGGTCGACCCAGGCTATCTCCATGATCGGCCAGGCGTGCCGGAGGACGTCAACGAGCAGTGGAAGCGCGAGGGCCGGTTCATCATTGGGGCCGCTCCGTGGCTCACGCGTATTGGTTTCATGCGCCTGGGGGCAGCGGCCGGCGCGCTGGGCTATGGTGAACTGCCCGCAGCACAGGGGGAGGCCTTCGTGGCGGTGCAGCTGACGCCGAAGTATGGCCGCGCGGTTGCCGACCAGTATGCTGCCTTCGAGGACACGTCGGCGCAGGTGTTCGCAGCCGAGAAAGCGCTCCCACCAGTGCCGCTACTCGTGCTGAGCGCCATAGAGCCGGAAGAGGATCTGTCGCGCCGGACATGGACGGAGGTCAACGCGGGGATTGCGGAGCTAGTACCCGAAGGAGAGCACCGGGCGGTGTCGGGCGCAAGCCACATGTCGCTGGTGCTCAGCCGTAAGCACGCCGCGATCGTCAGCCAGGCGATCCTCGAGATGGTCGAAAGGGTGCGTGCCCGGTGACGCGGCAGGAATCGCGAGACGGTCCGGCTGCAGTGTCCGGGGCGCAGAGGACCGCGGCGAAGCGCAGGCGGTCCCTGAGCCGGGCGTCTGCTGCAGTGTTGGCCGGGCTTCTGGGGTTGGCGTTGGCGGGCGGAGGCGTCCCGCGAGCCCGGGCGGAGAGTTCACCGGCGCAGGGTTTGGTGCAGCCGGCGGACTGGGACAGCGTCGGGTCGTTCTTCGACGGGACGATCGAACGGCAGTTGGCCGACCACCACGTGGCCGGGGCTGTTGTGGCGTTGGTCAAGGACGGCGAGATCCTCTTCACCAGTGGGTATGGCGAGGCTAACATCGCGGAGCACGTCCCGGTGTCGCCCGACAGGACGCTGTTCCGCATCGCGTCGACCACGAAGCTGTTCACGTGGACGGCGGTGATGCAGTTGGTGGAGCAGGGCCTGCTCGACCTCGACGTTGACGTGAACGCCTATTTGGACTTCGAGATCCCCGCAACGTACCCGGAGCCTATCACGCTGCGCCACCTGATGAGCCACGCCGCCGGATTCGAGGAGCGCACGCTGGGCATCTTCGTGCCCACGCTGGCGCACCTTGTGCCTGCCGCGGAGTGGTTGCCGGCCAACCTGCCGGCGCGGGTGAGGCCGCCGGGGACGGCGTCTTCCTACTCCAACTACGGCGCGGCGCTGGCGGGTTACATCGTCGCACGGGCAGCGGGCATGGACTACGAGGCCTATGTCGAGACCAACATCCTGCAGCCGTTGGGTATGGCGCGCACTACCGCGCGGCAGCCGCTGCCGCCGAACCTGGCGGGGGATCTGGCGCTGGGGTACGCCTACCTCGATGGCGCCTATGTGGCGCAGCCGTTCGACGTTCTGCAGACCGTGCCCGCGAGCTCGATGAGCGCGACGGCGACGGATATGGCGGCCTTTGTGATCGCGCACCTCCAGGACGGGCGGTATGGCAGCCGCCGGATCCTGGCAGAGGCCACTGCGCAGCAGATGCACAGCACGCTCTTCCGGCACGACGCGCGACTGCGCAGCGGCTATGCGTATGGCTTTGAGGAGCGCGAGTGGAACGGCCAGACGGTTCTGTCGCACGGCGGTGATTTCCAGTACTTCCACAGCCGGGTGGACCTCGTGCCAGCACAGGGTGTGGGGCTCTTCGTGGCGTACAACGGCGCGATGGCGGAGAACCTGCCCGAACAACTGCTGCGGGCGTTTCTGGACTGGGCCTATCCCGTCGATTCGGAGGCCACGGGTGCCGCGGGGACGGCCCCTGCCGACTTCGCAGCGCGTGCGGCGCCTCTCGCGGGTGTGTACCAGTCGAACCGGCATGCCTACACCACGCCCGATAAGCTGCTGTTGCTGGTGCAGCCGGCGTTGGCCGTGCGCGTCGATGGCCATACGCTTGTGGCCAGCGGCCCGTATGTCGATGGCGAGCAACGCTATGCGGAGGTCGCGCCGCTGCTCTTCCAGCGGGTCGATGGGCGCGATCGCCTGGCCTTCCGGATGGGCGAGGCTGGGCGGGCAGATCTGGCGTTCCTCGAGAGCCAGCCGACGATCGCATTCGAGCGCCTGGCGTGGTATGAGACTGCGCTGTTCAATCAGGCGCTGCTCGGCGCGATCCTGCTGCTGTTCCTGTCGGCCCCAGCAGCGGGGGCCGTGCGCCTTGTACGCCGTCCACGCGGGCGGAGCGCCGCTGATCAGCCGGTGCTGGCGCGCGTCGCGCGCTGGACAGTGGGCGTTGCGGCGGTCGCAAGCTGGCTCTTCCTGGTGCTCACGGGCGTCGCCACGGTGCGGCTCATCGGCTCGCTGGGCGCAGATTCGGGGGCGTTGGGCGTGCTCAGCGGCCTGGCCCTGGTGCCGCCGGTGATCGCCCTGCTGGGGATTGCCGGTGCCGTCCTGCTGGTGCCGGTGTGGCGCCAGCGCTATTGGCGTCCTGCGGGACGCGTTCACTACACGCTCCTGGTGGTGGCGTGCGTGGCATTCGTGTGGTTTCTTGCCTTCTGGAGGCTGCTGGCCTTCTGACGGCAAAGGGCGGCGATTCACCCCATCGCGGCGATTCACCCCATCGCGGCGATTCACCCCATCGCTGAACGGGGCGCTCTGCGAGGTGTGCAGGCCGGGATATGGGCTACAATGGGAGCCATATTGCCGGAGAAGGAGAGCGATCCGTGACCGACCCGTCCAGTGACCCACGTGGGGCCTCCGGGCCCGCCGATTCCCCCACCTATGACCGCCCCTTCGAGCCGCCGGTTCGACCCGCGCTCATCCCGCTGCCGCCGGGGGCGATCGAGCCCGCGGGCTGGCTGCGTGACTGGTGCCTGGCCGCGCGCGACGGCTACACCGGCCATACCGACGACTACGATGTTGCGTTCCAGCAGGCGTGGGCCGCCGACTACCGGATGACGGGCCGGGCGCTCTTCTGGCCCGAGGGCGGCTGGCCCTACGAGGGCGGCGGCTATTGGTTCGACGGGTTGGTGCGCCTTGGGTACGCGCTCCACGACACGGCCCTGATCCGCAAGGCCGCGGCGCGCATGGGGGCGGTCGTCGACAACATGAGCGAGCACGGGATTGGCTTCTTCTGGTGGCTCGACCGCCACGATCCGGCCGATCTGAAGGCCGCGGAGGGCCGCGACTACGCGGACTCGGAGTGGCCGATGTGGGCCAATGGGCTGTTCGGACGTGCCCTGGCGGCCTGGTGTGCCGCCACACGCAACCCGGCCGCGATCGGCGCGCTGGAGTCGGCCTACACCGGAAGCGGCGACTGGGTGCGGCTGGGGTGGGGGCTGTCCAATCCGTGGCCGGCGCACGAGGCGTATACGTGGACCGGTAACGCCGAGATCCGCAAGGCCCTGCTGGCGTTGTTTGCGCAGCCGGGTGAGGACGCCCGGCCCTGGGGTTGGAACCGGTACCGGCGCCCGCCCGACACGACGCCCGGTGTCGAGGCCAGCGACCACGGCGTGCACTTCCTGGAGAGCACCGCGCCCTGGGCCCTGGGATATCTGTGGACCGGGGAGCGGGCCTTCCTGGACGCTGCGCGCGCCTGGCAAGCGTATGTCGAGACCAGCGCGATGCAGCCGCACGGCGTGATCGTGTCGGACGAGTTCTACGGCCCGACCGGCGCGTTCCGCGGCACGGAGACCTGCGATGTGGCGGCGTTCCTGTGGAGCAAGCTGCTGCTGCTGATGGCCGGCGGCGACGGCGCCCTGGGCGATCAGATCGAGCGGGCGGTCTTCAACGCCGGCCCGGCGGCGGTTGCAGCCGACTTCAAGACGCACGTCTATTTCCAGGCGCCAAACCGCCTGGTGGGCCTGGCGGCATCCGAACACGGGGTCCTGCCGGAGCACGAACGGTTCAGGTATCAGCGGACGCACTGGCCGCTGTGTTGCACGGCGGCTCTGAACCGCATTGTGCCCTACTACGTGACACACTTGTGGATGGCGACGCCCGACCACGGCTTGGCGTGCGTTGGCTATGGCCCCTGCTGCGTCACGGCGCGCGTCGCCGATGGGGTGCCGGTGACGCTGGAGTGCCGGACCGACTACCCGTTCGGCGAGACGGTCGAGGTCGAGGTCACGCCGGCGCGGGCAGCGCGGTTTCCGCTGGCGTTCCGCATCCCGCAATGGTGTGCGTTCCCGAGCGTCGCGGTCAATGGGACGGCGGTGGCGGCCGTGCCGGACGGCAGGGGCTTTGTGCGGATCGAGCGGCTGTGGGCGGCGGGAGACAGCGTGCGACTGGTCTTCCCGATGGCTGTGAGGGTTGCGGAGGGGCAGGATCGGAACGTGGACCCGCCCGCACCCTATGCCACGGTGTCGTATGGGCCGCTGCTGTTTGCGCTGGGGATACCGGAGGCGGGCGATCCCAACACGGCCGATCCGGGCGCGCGTTGGGGCTTCGCGCTCGATCCGCGGGCGGGAACGATGGCGGTCGCGCGCGGACCGATGCCCACGCGGTGGGATTGGCCGCTGGACGCGCCGCTGAAGGTACACGCCAGGGCTGTGCCCTTTGACTGGCAGCCCACGCCAGAGCAACCCTTGCCACCGGAAGCCGTGAGCGGCGAGGCTACGGAGGCGATCACGCTGGTGCCCTATGGGTGCACCACGTTCAGGGTGTCGATGTTCCCCGTGAGGTCACGGGGGGACTGATGCCGCATACGCAGCTGTTCTACCATCTGGTGTGGACGACAAAGAACCGGGAGGCGCTGCTGACGCCGGATGTCGAGCCCGAGGTCTATGGTTATCTGCGGTCCAAGGCCGTTGGCCTGGAGGCTGTGGTGTTCGCGCTGAATGGTAGCGTCGACCACGTGCACTTGGTTGCTGCGATCCCCGCCAAGATCGCTGTCGCGCGGTTTGTTGGGCAGATCAAGGCTATCGCTTCCACCCGGTTCAATCAGGCGCATCCGGACGGGCCGACGTTTTTCTGGCAGTCCGAATACGGCGCATTCACGTTCGACGGTAAGCGTCTGCCCAACTACATTGCGTATGTTGAGCGCCAGAAGGAACACCACGCGGATCGAACGATCATACCGCTTCTCGAAAGGACAACCGGGGGCGGTGTGATGGTGCGTGAGCCTGCGGTCGGCTACGGCGGTGAGGATGCTGAGTGGCGTCGGGATTTGGAAGTGCAAGGGCGAGCGTGGGGCGAGGCACGCCCGGGCATCAATGCCCGGGCTAGAGAGCGACACCCGATGAATCGGGTTGGGGAGGCCCATTGATGGGCCGCTGATGGGTAGACCGGGGACTGCATCCCCGGTTAGGCGTTGCCGGACGTGTGCCGGCGAGATGCGGACGGGTGGCGCGCGGTGTAGGATGCGCAGGGGCGCGAGGAAGTGCAAGGGCGAGCATGGGGCGAGGGCACGCCCGGGCATCAATGCCCGGGCTAGAGAGCGACACCCGATGAATCGGGTTGGGGAGGCCCACTGGTGGGGCGCGGTTGGGTAGACCGGGGATTGCACGCCCGGTTAGGCGGCGCCGGACGTGTGCCGGCGGGACGCGGACGGGTGGCGCGCGATGGAGGATGCGCAGGGGCGCGAGGAAGTGCAAGGGCGAGCGTGGGGCGAGGGCACGCCCGGGCATCAATGCCCGGGCTAGAGAGCGACACCCGATGAATCGGGTTGGGGAAAAGGCGCACACACAGAGGAGGAGATTCGCATGCCTGGACCGGGAATGGACTTGATCGGTGAAGAGGAGAAGCAGCAGATTCTCGAGGTGATCGAGGGCGGGTATCTGTTCCGCTATGGCAGCGCCGACGATCCGGCGTTCAAGGCCAAGGTGTATGGCCTGGAGCAGGCGGTGGCGGGGTTGGTCGGCGTGCCGTATGCGGTGGCGGTGAACTCGGGCACGACGGCGTTGCTGGTGGCGCTGTTGGGGCTGGGGATCGGCGCGGGCGACGAGGTGATCGTGCCGGGGTACACGTTCATCGCGAGTATGTCGTCGATCGTCTATGCGCGCGCGGTGCCGATCCTGGCCGAGGTGGACGCGACGCTGAACCTGGACCCGGAGGACGTGGAGCGCAAGATCACACCGCGGACGCGGGCGATCATGGTTGTGCATATGCTGGGAAATGCGGCGCGGATGGATGCGTTGGCGGCGATTGCCGACGCACACGGCTTGCTGCTGATCGAGGACTGTGCGCAGGCCTTCGGTGCGAGCTACAAGGGGCGCATGCTGGGATCGATTGGCGACGTGGGGACCTACAGCTTCAACGTCTACAAGACGGTGACGGCGGGCGATGGTGGGATGGTCGTGACCAGCGATGAGACGGCCTACCGGCGGTGCTTCGCGGTACACGATCAAGGGCACTCGCCGCTGCGCACGGGGGTCGAGGTGGGGCGACGGCCCTTCGTGGGATTGGACTTCCGGATGACCGAGCTGACGGCGGCGGTGATTCTGGCGCAATTGGGCAAGCTGGCGCTGATCCGGACGCGCTTGCACGCGAACAAGGCGCGGCTCAAGGCCGGGATCGCCGACCTGCCGGGGCTGACGTTCCGCGAGTTGCCGGATCCCGAGGGCGAGCTGGCGACGCTGCTGACGGTCTTCCTGCCGACGGAGGCGATCGCACGCGCGGTGGCAGCGGAGTTGGGGACGAAGGTGGTCGCGGATTCCGGGTGGCACGTCTACAGCAACATGGAGCAGCTGCTCGAGAAGCGCGTGCCGACAGCCGAGGGCTGGCCCGACCGCCAGGCGCGCTACAGCGGCCCTGAGGTCGCGTATCGCAAGGGGATGTTGCCGCAGACCGACGCCCTGCTGGCGCGGGCGATCAACATTGGGATCGGTGTGCGCGACGCGGGCCTGGGCTCCGCGTTCGGCGTGACGGTGCGCGACGGCGCCGATGCGGTCGATGCGTGCGTCGATGCGTTTCGGCGGGCCGCAGACAAGCATCTCAGGTAAAGGTTCGCATGGGCGGGGAACGTTCACAGTTCACCGTTCACCGTTGTCAGTTGGAGAGGCGGAGCCAGCCGCATTCGTGCTCCGTCTCTGCACCTTTGAACTGACAACGGTAAACTGGAAACTAAGTATTCGCGACAGGAGGATGCGTGAGGCCTAAGATTGGGCTATTGCTGTTCACTGCCCAGTGGTTCGCGGATATCGGGGCGACGGGCGGGTCGTTTGCGACGCTGCCGCGGCTGCTGGACGAGGACGCGGCCGCGATTGTGACGGCGTTGAGCGAGAGCCTTGACGTGGTCTGTCCCGGTGTGCTGGCAACGCGGGTGCAGGTCGCCGAGGCGATGGCGACGTTCGAGCGCGAGGGCGTGGATGGCGTGGTGGTCTGCCAGATCACGTGGGGCGAGGACTGGTTGGTGTTGGAGGCTCTGGACAGGGCGCCGGAGCTGGGGCGGTCGATGCCGCTGCTGGTCTGGGCCTACTTCCCCGAGCGGCGGCTGCCGGAACCGATGTCGATGGTGGACCTCTTGCGCCACAGCGGGCCGGTGGGCACGCTGCAGGCCAGTGGGCCGCTCAAACGGTCGGGGCGTACCTTCTGCTTCGCCTTTGGCTCACACCGGAGCGCCGCGACGGTGCGACAGTTGGCGGCCTTTGGGCGGGCAGCGCACACAGCGCGGGTGCTGCGGCGGGCGGTGATCGGGGTGCTGCCTTATCGCTGCGACCAGATGAGCGGGACGTGGGTCGACGAGGCGCGGCTGCGCACTGGGCTCGGGCCGAGACTACGGCACTTCGGCGTAGACGAGTATCGCGCGATCTGCGACGCCGTTGCCACTGAGGAGGTGGAGGCGTTTGTGAGGGAGCTGCGCGCACAGTATCGGGTTGCGCCTAACGTGACGGCGGCGGGGCTGCGCGCCGCGGCGCGGGTCTCGCTGGGGCTGGCGGAGCTGGTCGCGCGCTATGAGCTCGATGCCGTGGCGGTAGAGGATGTAGGACCGGCGCTGCACCGCGCGGTGGGGCTGCGCCCGTGCTTGGCGGTGCCGGCCCTGTTCGAGCGGGCGGTGGTGAGCATGGAGGCGGACGCCGGCGCGTCGGTAGGGCTGCTGATCCTGAAAGAGCTCAGCGGCGGCACGCCGATGTACACGGAGATCTTCGCGGTGGACGAGGCAGAGAATACGCTGCTGCTGGGCCATGCGGGGATGCACGATGCCCCGCACCTGGTCGCCTCGCCGGACGAGATCCTGATCGAGCCCGACGGGGAGTACGTGGAGTCGGAGCCGGACAGTGCCTGGATGCGCTTCCGGGCCAGGGGCGGGCGGGTGACGCTGCTCAACGTCTTCAGCGATGCCGACAGGTTCCGGTTCACGGTGGCCACGGGATTGGCGCTCGACGGGCCGGTGCGGTTGCTGGGGTCGCCGCACGCGGTGGTGCGATTGGATGAGGCGCTGCCGCCGTTCTTCGAGCGCGCGATGCGGAGCGGGGTCACCCAGCATTGGGCGCTGGTGCACGCCGATGTGGTGGATGCGCTGGGGTATCTGGCGGAGATGCTGGGGCTGGGCTGGGGGGCACCGGAATAGGGGCAGACGGCGAGGCCGAGAGGTGTGAGCACGACGGAGACAGAGGATCGACTCCCGGCAGCGGCCCGATTTGGTGCCCGGTTTTCTGCCACAAGAGTCTTGACAGCATATAGAAGCTGTCCTATACTGGATATGTCCATATGTCCACATAACAAAGGCTGACTGGGCCGCTTGACACCCAAGTACGGGATTGATCCAAAAGATCCGCTTCCACGCTACTACCAAGTCTATCTCTCGCTCCAGGAACGCATCCGTGGGGGTGAGTTTCGCTTGGGGGAGGCGCTGCCGTCGGAACGCCAACTGGTCAAGGACTACGGCGTCAGCAGGATCACGATCGTCAAGGCGATGGACCTGCTGGAGCGGGACCAGCTCATCGAGCAGCAGCAGGGCCGCGGGAGCTTTGTACTGAACCACGAGGAGCCGGTTCCCGAGCGCCCCCCGAGCCGCGTGGCGTTCTGTATGCCGACGTTCGTGGACTCGTACATCACCGCGGTGTTGATCGGCGCGGCGCGGGTGGCGATGCGCGAGGGCGTGCAGCTGGAAATCATCGGGGTGGAGATGGGCGATCGTGAGCCCGCGCGGGTTCGTGGCGCGATCGAGAGCGGGGCCGACGGCGTGGTGCTGTTTCCCCGGGCCCAGTATCCCGATGCGGCCCTGTATCGCGAGTTGCGCGAGTCGCGGTACCCGATCGTGCTGGTCGACCGTTACTATCGCGAGGCGGACACCGACTGGGTGGTGTTCGATGACGAGGGCGCGGGCTACGCTTTGACGCAGCTGTTGCTCGCCAAGGGGCACCGCCGGATCGCGATCTTCCCGGGCGACGAGGTGCGGGTGACGAGCGTGCACCGGCGTATCCGTGGTTACCAGCGGGCGCTGGAGGAGGCCGGGCTGGCGTATGACGAGGATCTGGTGTGCCTCGACGTGTATGAGACCCTGTCGCCAGCTTCGCTGTACCAGCTAAAATCAAGCTACAAGCAGCTTGCGGAGCGCATACGGTGCGGGCGGTTCACGGGAATGGTGGCCATCAACCAGATCGTCGCGTCGCAGATGAGCGTCGATCTGATGCGCATCCGGGCCGAGCATATGCAGGCGGTCATTGACGGCGGCGACCCGCGGACGATGGACGATCTCAACGTCGCGATCGTGGCCATCAGCGACAAGCATCTGGCGCACGACCACGGCACGCTCGTCGCGCTGGCCATTCACTCGGGCGAGGTGCTCGGGGAGCGGGCGATGGAGTTGATGGTGCAGCGCCTGGAGGGCTATGGCGATCCGGCTTCCTATCACCTCACGGTGCCGATGCAGGTGGTGGAGTTCGGGTAAAGCGTTTGGGGATCATGCCCACCGGTGCTGGGCCCCCCGGAGGGCATTCCTGTAAAGGGTCGTTTGCTCTGGCGTTGGAGGAGCCTGAGGGCTCCTGCCGGTGCGACCGGACATAGCGTCCGGTGGTGGCTTGTCCCGAAGTTGTGTTCATTCAGAGATTAGGAGGATCAGATGTCTGCTTCAAAGCTATCGCGTCGCGATTTCCTGAAGATGGCGAGCGCAGGTGCTGCCCTGGCCGTTCTGGCGGCCTGCCAGACAACGCCCACGCCGGCGCCGACTGGGGAAGCCGAGCCCGGTCCGGGTGAAGAGCTGCCGTCGGCCGATGCCATCACGCTCGTCCACTGGTCGGAGGGGTACTTGTTCGAGGACCGCACCGATGCGGATCTCTTCACCGAGTACCGCGTGGCCTGTCACGAGACCTTCAAGGAGAAGTATCCCAACGTGACCGTGCTGTGCGAAGATCATGGCTGGGATGAGGCGTTGCGCCAGAACCTGGTGACCGCGCTGTTGGGCGGCACCGCGCCGGACATCATCGTCGGCGAGAACTTCTTCCAGCAGTACGGTGATCTCGGTGCCCTGGTGCCCATGGACGACTACATCCAGGACATCGAGGAGAACCTGATCCCCGGGACGTACGCTGCTGCCGTGACACAGGGCCAGGTGTTCGGCATCAACCAGTTCACGGGCTGCTTTGGGTTCGAGCGCAACCCCAACGTCATCGAGGCCGCGGGGCTCGATCCGTCGACGCCGCCGGCGACCTGGGACGACCTGCTGGCGCACGCGGAGACCATCACCGAGTCCGGCAATGGCGAGTACTTCGGGTACACGCTGCAGGGCCCTGTTGGGTTCTCGGTAGGCGGCATCTTCCGGATCATGGTCTACCTCATGCAGGCGGGGGCCGAGATCGCCAAAGAGGACGGCTATCCCTGGTTCGACAATCCGAAGTCGGCGCCGGT
>Ga0123332_1001676_pt1 | contig 21742 bp, 19 predicted proteins | sample BioC12SIPDNA_4_FD_89958 | JGI IMG/M metagenome (GOLD analysis project Ga0123332, IMG submission 89958) | Anaerobic biogas reactor microbial communites from Washington, USA - Biogas_R2_A C12 SIP DNA | ecosystem: Engineered > Bioreactor > Anaerobic > Unclassified | place: Washington, USA... | reverse complement strand
CCATGGGCGCAAGGATAGTACGCAGCGGGCGGGTGCTCTAGCCCGCGCCGCGGGTCGTGGAGAACCGCCCGAGCGCGAACTGGCCGATGTCGTGCCTGCTCCTGCCGATCGTCGCGAGGTCGGCGACCGCCTCGCCCAGCAGCGGGCCGAGCTTGAACGCGTGGCCCGAGCCTCCTCCCGCGATGATCACGTTCGGATACTGAGCCATGCGGTCGACGATGAACCGCCCGTCGGGGGTGTTGGTGTAGAGGCAGGTGGTCGACGCGACGATCTCTCCTGCGAGGTCGGGCATCAAGGCCATGGCCGCCGCCGCGGTTCGACCCGCCCACGCGTCGTCGACGCCGGACGGGCGCGCGTCGGGGTCGATGCCGCTGCGTGCGGCAGGCACTCCGGCGTGGTCGGCGACCTTGATCGCGTGCGGCAGCTCGAAGGACGGCAGCCCGTAGATGGCTCCGGTGCCGCTGCCCGTACGGTCGATGAACACGGGCAGGCTGTCGACGCCGAAACGCCGCGCCTCGCCACCGGTCCGCAGGTACAGCACCTGCTGCTGTTGCACCGTCAGCTCGACTCCCTCGAGGCGCACCAGTTTCGGCAGCCACGCTCCCGCGGCGACGACCACACGGCCGGCGGAGTACCGCTCCTTCTCGGTGATGACGTCGACGGCGTCGCCGCTCGGTTCGAGCCTCAGCACCGCCTCCCTGTCGACCAGCGTCGCGCCCTCCGCGACCGCCTGGCGCAGCAGCGTTGCGACGGTGCGATCGGCCGCCAGCAGGCCCGCATCCGGCTGGTACAGCGCCTCGTGCTCGTCGGAGAGGTCGAACGCCGGGAAGCGCAGCCTCGTCTCCTGCCCGCTGAGCACCTCGACGGGCCGGCCCGCTGCCTCGAGAGCCGATTTCACGACTGCCAGCTCGAGCGACCCCGCCGCGCCGAAGTCGAGGCCTCCGGTCCTGAACAGGAGCCGTTCACCGCTCCGAGCCTCGAGATCCTGCCAGGCCGCATCGGCAGCCACCGCCAACCGCACGTGACCGACGTCCTCGTAGGCGTGGCGGAAGATGCGGGAGCCGCCATGCGACGAGCCGTTCGTGTGCATGAAACGGAAGCGCTCCAGCAGCAGGGTCCGACCGCGCAGTGCGAGGTGCATGGCTGCTGCGCTGCCGATGACGCCTGACCCGATCACGATCGTGTCGAACGTCCGCATGCCGGAGGGTACTACGTCGCGGTGATCGGCGCGGGAGCGAGCGGCCCTTGAGGCGAGAGCGCCGAGCACGGATGTGAGGGCGTCGCTCGCTGCCCCTCCTCTTCACGAACGGCACCGTATTGGCTACACTGTGACCACATACGGGTCACGTGATGACCACGAGACACATTGGGCGACGGGAGACGAACGTGAGGAGCATCGGGATCCGCGAGTTCAGGGACAACGCGACGAAGCTGTTGGCGGGAGGCGAGGGGCTGCGCATCGAGCGGCACGGGCACCTCGTCGGCTACTTCGTGCCGGCGCAGGACCAGGGAGGCGACTCCGCGCTCGTCGAACTTGCCGCGCTGCTGCGTGACGCCATCGACAACAGCGACCTGAGCCAGACCGAGATGGTCAACCTGCTCCGCTCGTCGCGCTAAGCGACGGCCGGTGTCGCGACTCTGTGCCTGCGGGCGACGCCGTCGGCGGTCCTACCCGAACAAGTCGCCGCTCAGGTAGCGTTCGCCTCGGTCGGGCACGATGAACACGACCGTGCCCAGCCTGTCCTCCGTGCGCAACTCCTCGACGACCTGGAGCGCGGCCGCGAGCGCTCCACCTGCGCTCATACCCGCGAGTATCCCCTCCTCACGCGCCAGTCTGCGCGCAGCGGCCTTCGCATCGCTGCTCGACACGTCGATGAGCCTGTCGACACGTTCCGGTTGGTAGATGGCAGGCACGAACTCAGGCGACCAGCGCCTGATGCCCGGGATCTGCGAACCCTGGGTCGGTTGCGTACCGATGATCTGCACCTGTGGGTCGCGGGCCTTCAGGTAGCGCGATACCCCCATGATCGTGCCCGTCGTTCCCATCGCCGAGACGAAGTGCGTGATCTCCCCCGCCGTGCCCTCCCAGAGCTCCGGCCCTGTCGTCCTCTCGTGGGCACCGACGTTGTCCGGGTTGCTGAACTGGTCGAGCAGCACGTAGCCGCGCTCCCCTACCCTGCCATGCGCGACCTCACGTGAGTACTCGATGGTCCGGGCGGCGGGCGTGAGCACCACCTCGGCGCCGTAGGCACGCATGAGCCGGACGCGCTCCGGTGTCGCGTCGTCGGGCATGATCAGCTCGAGACGCAGGCCGAGGCGGCTGGCGACCATCGCCAGCGCGATGCCGGTGTTGCCGCTCGTCGCCTCGACGAGCGTGTCACCCTGCCCGAGCTCGCCCCGCTCCATGGCCCCTCGCACCATCGCGAGCGCGGCCCGGTCCTTGACGCTACCCGCGGGGTTGTCGCCCTCGAGCTTCGCGAGCAGTCGTACCCGCCCGCCGCTCGCGAGCCGCTCCAGTTCGACCAACCGTGTCGACCCGACCGCGTCGAGGATGCTCACCCGTCCACCTCCACCGTTCCCTGCTCGGTCCGTGCGACGACCGCCAACCCTTCGACCCGGTAGGACAGGCGACTGGCAGGGGCTACCGAGCTCGTCAACCACACGTTGCCTCCGATGACGCTGTCGTGCCCGACGACCGTGTCACCGCCCAGGATGGTCGCACCCGAGTAGATGACCACCCTGTCCCCGATGGTCGGATGCCGCTTGCGTGCGGCGTCCGACTTCTTGACGCTCAAGCCGCCAAGCGTCACGCCCTGGTAGACCTTGACGTCGTCGCCGATCACCGTCGTCTCCCCGATGACGACACCGTTGCCGTGGTCGATGCAGAAGCGCCTGCCGATCACGGCTGCGGGGTGGATGTCGACACCTGTGAGCCGTTGGGCGGAGTTCGACAGCATCCTGGCGAGCAACGTCGCGCCCTCGCGGTGCAACACGTGAGCCACGCGGTAGCCGGCCGTCGCGACGAAGCCGGGGTAGGCGCGTATCACCATGTCGACGTCTCGCGCGGCCGGGTCGCCATCGACCGTCGCCGTCGCGTCCTCGATGAGCAGTGACCTGATGGCGGGCAGGCCGGCGAAGAGCGAGGCTGCGATCGCCGTGGCTCGTTCGCGCGGCACGGACGCCGATCCAGCGACCATCGCGGCGAGCCGCGCCTCGAGGCGGCGGACCGCGCTCATGAACGCTGCCTCGTCGCTGTGACGGCGGTCGGCGTGCTGCTCGAACAGCAGTCCCAACAGCTCGAGGAACAGCTCGGTCACGGCCGTCGGTGTCGGGCAGTCGTCGCAGTCGACCTGGGCGGCGTAGCGCTCAGCCCAGAACCCGGTCACCTCGCCGTCGCCTGCTCCGCTCATAGACTGCCGATGGTATCGCGGCCACCGCGCGGTGGGCGTCGCCGACAGAGCGTAGTGCGTGGTCACCTCGTGGTCACACGGTGACCACTAGTCGGCGGCTCTCACACGGTCACTCCTGGCCGAACAGGAGCCGGAGCACACCGGCAGCGTTGTCGATGACGTCGACGCCTGCGCCCATGCTGCTCATGTCGTGGGGCACCGCCGTGGTGCTGAGCCAGCCGGTCGCCACCAGCACGGCGACGAGGAGTACCGCTTCGACGCTCACCGCGGTCCTGATCCTCGACGCGTCAGCGCCGGCGAGCAGCCCAGGCAGTAGCACGAACCGGTTGAGGGCTGCGAGCGCGACCGTGATCACCACCAGCGCGAGCTTGACCGCCAACGCGGTCACGTAGCCGGACGCGAGGAACGCTCGTGCATCGCCGGCATGCACGAGCGCGTTGACCGTGCCCGTGATCGTCAACGCCAGCACCGTGAGCAGGCCCAGCGCCGACATCCTGCGCAGAGCAGCCTCGAGGGTCCCGCGCTCGGCGCGGCCCCACAGCGGTGCGAGAGCGAGAGCGAAGACCCCACCCGCCCACGCGCCCGCCGCGACGAAGTGCACGAGATCCGACGCCAGCGGCCACCAGCCGCCCATCGCGGCTGCGTGACTGATCACGCTGAACGTGGCGAGCAGGCCCAGCGCCCCCACGCCGAACGCCACACCCACTCCCCCGCCGCGCGCGGACGGCAGAGCCAGCAACGCAGCGAGCGCGAGGCCGAGCCAGATCCGCACCTGGACGGCCTCCCCGTGAGCCGTCGTCCTCAGGTAGCGCACCAGCAGCGCGGTGTCGGCGCTCGGCAACACGCTCAGCACCGTGGCCCGCACGTCGAGCAGACTGAACAGGGCGACGCAGGCCGCACCGACGAGGCCGACCGTCATGACGGCTCGCGGCAGCACGCCGAGCAGCCAGTACCTGGCGAGGCCGGCCGACAGCAACGCCGCTGCACCGATCAGCATGAGCGACTTCAACAACACCTACGCCCTCCTCGCACGCCTCCCCACGCGGCGCCATGAGGAGCTCCGCCGCTCGCGGGGGACACGGTGACTCTACCCATGGATGACGCCATGAACGGTCGGACGAAGCGACCGGAAGCAGCCATGCAGGGGTCGCGCGACCGCGTGAGCCGCTATGCTCGCTCCATGCGCCACCAGCCAGGCGACGTCGCGACCGGAACCGTCTGAACCGTGGCCCAGACCTCCCGAACCGCCATCCGTCCCCGACTCGACTCCGGCCAACAGGAGGCTCTCCGCTGGCTGGCGATACTCGCCATGGCCATCGACCATGTCGGCGCCATCGTGCTGCCCGCCGACGTCGCCCAGCCGCTGCGCTTCGTCGGGCGCGTCGCGTGGCCGCTGTTCGCGTTCCTGATGGCGTACAACGTGGCTGCCAGAGGCGTCGACCCGAGGCGCTACCTCGCGCCGCTGCTGCTGTGGGGCGCCATCGCCCAGCTACCGCACTACCTCGCGTTCGACGTCTTCGTGGTCTCCATCCTTGGGACGCTGTTCCTGGCTGCGAGCGCGCTCGTCCTGCTGCAGGCCGGCATGGAGCGACGGCTCGCGCCCCACGTGCAGATCGGCGGACTCATCGGCATCGCGCTGCTGTCTACGCAGGTCGAGTACGGACCCACCGGTGTCGCCCTCGTCATCGCGATGTGGTGGGCCGTTCGAAGCGGCACGGCCGCCGCCTGGCTCGTCGCTGTGCTTCTCACGGCACTGGTGAACTACCCGTCGCCGAACTGGCCGGCGGCGCTGCTCGCGTTGCCGCTCGCGTTCCTCGCAGGCTCGCTGCCTGTGCGCCTGCCTCGCAGCGGCAGGCTGCCGTGGGTGTTCTACCCCGCTCACCTGCTGGCGCTGTGGCTCATCTCCCTGCTGAGCGCCTGACAGAGGGACGTCGTCACGCCCTGAGGCGTCTTCGCAGCGCCCGTACTACTCGAGCCGCCGCTGCCGTGGCCACGCCAACGTCAACGCGAACAGCAGGGCGGTACCGACGCACACCACCACGAACACGTCATGGAGCCCGCCGGCCAGTATCTCGCGTAGGAGGGACTCGACCCCGCTGTCGACGATCCGGCCGTCCCCCTGCCCCAGCACGGCGGGATCGGGGGACATGATGCGCTCGATGTCGGCGATGCTCACGCTCGCACCCGACCCCGAGCGCACGATGCGAGCCCCAAGCGTGGCGTTGAGGATCCCGCCGAGCAGCGCGGCGCCCGCCGAGTTCCCGAGCAGACGCATGAGCATGTTGCCCGCCGTCGCCGTCGCCCTGCGCTCCCACGTCACCGTGGACTGGATCGACACGATCGACGAGGTGTTGATGAACCCCATGCCGACGCCTACGGCGAAGGACGACACCGCGACCCAGGCGGGCCCGAGGGCGGGGCGCAGCAGCAGGTACAGCACGCCGCCGACGAGGGCAGCGATACCACCCATGCGAGCGACGTTCGCGGGACCGACGGGGATGAGCAGGCGGCCGGCGAGCGACGACGCCAGCGGCCACCCCAGCGACATCGTCGACAGCGCGAAGCCGGCGATGAGCGGAGCGTAGCCCATGACGCCCTGCACGTACGCGGGCGCGTAGCTGATGACGCCGATCATCACGACGCCGGCGACGAACGCGCTGAGGTTCGCGAGGAGGATGAGACGGTCGCGCCACAGGTCGAGCGGGAGGATGGCGCCGGGCACGGTCAGCAACCTCCTGACCAGCCACGACGCGATCACGAGCGTGAAGACGCCAAGTCCGACTCGCAGCGGCTGTCCGAGCGAGCTTCCCTGGTTGAGCAGCACCATCAAGCCCGCCATGGCGACGAAGAGCAACGCGGCGCCCTGCAGGTCGAGCCTCCTGGTACGGGACCCGACGCTCTCGTGCAGGTACCGGGACAGTCCGAACAGGGCGGCGATGCCGAACGGGATGTTGAACCAGAACACCCACGACCAATCGACGTACGCGACGAGGAGGCCGCCGATCAACGGGCCGAGAACAGAGGAGACGCCCCACACGCTCGCGAGGTACGCCTGCACGCGGCCGCGCTCCCTGACCGTGTACAGGTCTCCCGCGAGGGTCACGACCATGGTGTTGATGCCTGCCGCACCTACCCCTTGAACGAAGCGGAACGCGATCAGTTGCGGCATCGAGTCGGCGAAGCCGCAGGCTGCCGACGCCACCAGGAAGACGGCGATGCTCACGAGCAGCACCGGCTTGCGCCCCAGGGTGTCGGCGAGGCTGCCGCTGATGGGCGTGAACACGGCCTGCGTCAGCAGGTAGGCCGAGAACACCCAGCTGAACAGCTCGAAGCCGCCGAGTGTCGAGACGATGCTCGGCATCGCCGTCGCCACGATGGTGCCCTCGATGGAGCCGAGCGCCATCGTCGTCATGAGGAACGCGAGGACGACGGGGCGGTTGGTCTTCGCGTCGCCCGTCGACACTAGTGGCGCCCGTCCGGGTAGAAGCGCAGCCCCGACGCCGCCATGTCGAGCAGGGATCGTGGAGGCAGCAAACGTTCACCATGCACCGCCCCGAGCGCCTCGAACCGCTCGACGGCCGCGCCGGGCCCCATCCGGTCGAGCATGGCGAACGGGCCGCCGAGGTGAGGCGGGAAACCGAGACCCAGCACGGCCCCGACGTCACCGTCGCGAGCCGAGCGCAGCACGCCCTCTTCGAGGCACACGACGGCCTCGCGCGCGAACGTCAACAGCAGTCGCTCCGCCAACGCATCCCGCGGGCCACCGGACCCCTCCGCCGGCTTCCCGTCGAGAGGCAGGGGCAAGCCGGCCGCGAGGAACGCACGCACGTCGAACTCCCGTTCGCGCTTGCCCCCCTCGTACACGTAGAAGCCCTTGTTCGCCTTCCTGCCGAGGAACCCGGCAGCAGCCAGCCTGCGGCTGACGCCGACCTCGTCGCCACCCTGCCGCACGGCCACCTCGCCAGCCCTGCCGCCGCTCACGCCACCGGCGGCACCGACGGTGGCGCCCGAGACGTAACCGCGCTGCCTGAGCAGTGGCTCGAGCACGGCCTCGATCTTCGCTCCCGTGTCGATACCTACGTCGTCCATCAGGGCCAGCGGACCCAGCGGGAACCCGGCCTTCACCATGGCTCGCTCGAGTTGCAGAGCGTTCACGCCCTCGCGCAGCGCCACCACGGCTTCAGCGAGGTACATGCTCAGCACGCGCGTCGTGTAGAAGCCGGGGCCGTCCAGCACGACGATGACGCTCTTACCCTGCTTCAACCCCACCTCGGTCGCGGTGGCGACGGCCCACTCCTCCGTATGGCGGGTCACGACGACCTCGAGCAGCGGCATCTTCTGGACCGGGGAGAAGTAGTGCATGCCGACGACGGCCTCCGGCCGCGCCGCCCCTGCGGCGAGCTCCTCGATGCGGATCGCCGAGGTGTTGGACGCGTACAGGTGACCTGGCTCCGTCACGGCCTCGACCTCGGCGAGGATGGCGCGCTTGAGACCCACGTCCTCCAACGCAGCCTCGATGGTCACCTGCGCCTCGCCAAGCTCCTCGTACGTCTCCACGACATGCACACGCTCGGTCGCGGCGTCCGCCTGCGCCTGAGTCAGCCCCTTGCCCGCCTTGGCAGCCAGTGCTGCGGCCACGGTCGCGCGACCCGTGCGGGCGACGTCGGGGGACACGTCCTTGAGCAGCACGTTCAAGCCTGCCGTCGCGCTGACCTCGGCGATGCCCGTGCCCATCAGTCCGGCACCGATGACCGCGACGTCACTGACGGGTCGAGCCGTCTTCACCCAGCGGTTCCTGCGGGCCGCGGCCTGCGCGAGGAACAGCCTGATCAGGGCGCCGGCCTCCGGAGTGAACAGCAGTTCCGCGAACGCCTTCGCCGACGCAGCCTCACCCGCAGCGCTCCCACGCCTCGCCCACACACCGAGCACGTCGACGATGCGAGGTGGCGCCGGGTAGTTGCCGTGCGTCGCCGCGACGGCTCGAGCGCGCGCAGACCTGAGCAGGTAGTCGACCACGAGCGGCGTCCGCAGCAGCTCCTGGGCGGTGACCCGAGCGGGCCTGCGCCGCGCTCGAGACCAGCGGACACCGCGCCTCCCGTTCACGGACCGCCCGCTCCGGGAGAGGCGCTCGACCACACTACGAGCCGCGCTCAGCAGCTCGTCTGCGGGTACGACGTGTTCGACGAGTCCCAGAGCCGACGCCTCGCCCGGGTACACGTTGCGCCCTGTGACGATGACGTCCAGCGCCGTCATCAAGCCGACGCGCTGCGGGAACCTGACGCAGCCGCCAAGGCCTGGCAGCAGCCCGAGCTTCACCTCGGGCAAGCCGAACCGGGTGTGAGGCGAGTCCGACGCGACCACGGCCGCTGCCGCCAGCACCAACTCGGTGCCGCCCCCAAGGCACGCACCGTCGACGGCGGCCACGAGCGGCTTGCGCCACGTCTCGAGCCTCTTCAGCACGGCGTTGCCTGCCTCGATCGCAGCGACGACCTCGGAGGTCGACTCGTACGCGAGGAACGCTGCTACGTCGCCTCCCGCCAGGAAGGTGCCTGCGACGCGCGACGTGAGCACGGCGCCCCTGACGCCGTCGTCGGCTTCGAGTGCGTCCAACGCGCCTGACAGTGCCGTGAGCAGCCCCTCGTCGACGAGGTTCACGCTGCGGCCGACAGCCGGGCTCATCTCGAGCAGCGCGATGCCGTCGTCGATCGACACGTTCAGCACGCTGTCGGTCGTCTGCTGGGACATCGGCTGGAAGTGTACCTAGTCGTGCCTGGTGGATGCCGTGCGCTGCACGCTCGCCAGAGTCCCTGCGAGGGCGTCGTCCCACGGCGGCCGCGCACCGACCCTCTCGATGACCCAGGCCGAGACCTGGTTCGCCAGCCGCGCCGCGTCGCTGGGCGCGACCCCGGTCAGCCAGGCCGCCAGGTACGCACCGGCGAAGGCGTCACCCGCCCCCGTCGCGTCGACGAGCCGACCCGGCGCGGGAGGGAGGTGCACGCCCTGACCATGCTCGAGCACGTACGAACCGTCGGCGTCGAGCTTGAGAGCGATGAGAGCGCCCGGGTAGAGCTCGGCCAGCTTCGCAGCCACCCGCTCGGGCTCCACCTCGCCCGTCAGCACCTGGCCCTCCTCGGCGTTGGGGAACAGGACGTCGATGCCGATGTCGTCGGTGAGCGCGATGAACTCGTCGGCGCCCAGCTCCTGGATCATCTGGAACGAGCCGGGATCGAACGAGATCGTCGCGCCGGCCTCCTTCGCGACCCGCGCCGCCCTGCGGGCTGCCGCTCGTGGCGGGTCACCGAAGAACGACCAGGCGCTCAGGTGCAGGTGCCTCGCGTCCCTCAGGGTCGCGGTGGGGAGCTCCGACGGCAGCAGGTAGTGGTCGGCTCCCTTGCCCGACACCATCGACCGTTGGCCCTGGTGGTCGATCCACACCGCGACCGACCCGGTCAGGTGCGCGTCGGTGCGCACCCACTGGGTCTCGACGCCCTCGGCCTCCAGCTCGTCCATCGCCAGCCTGCCGAAGCGGTCGTTGCCGATCTTGCCGACGAAGCGCGTCCGCATGCCACAGCGGCGCGCCCACACGGCGGTGTTGGCCGCGCTGCCGCCCGGAGCCAGTTGGACCTCACCGAAGATGTCACCGCCCGACAGCAGTTGGGTGTTCGCCCTGATGAGCACGTCCCAGGCGTAGTCGCCGACCACGACCAGCGGCACGGCGGTCCGCGTCGCTATGGGAGCACGTCCAGGTCGGCCTGGAGGTCGGTCGTCGCGCGCGGCCCGTCCTCGTCGATGTACACGTTGATCTCGCTGCGGATGCCGAACTCTGGCAGGTACACGCCCGGTTCGATGGTGAACCCGAGTCCCGGCCGCAGACGCCGCAGGTCGCGGGTCTCGAACGAGTCGAGGTGAGCAGCCACCCCGTGGGCGCCGTTCACGCCTAGGCTGTGACCTGTGCGGTGGAAGAACGCCTCGCCGTACCCTGCCTGGGTCAGTACGGCGCGCGCGGCCTCGTCGGCCTCGGCGCCGGCCGGCCACCTGCCCTCGTCGAAGGCGCGCGCGACCGACGTGAAGGCTGCGTCGCGAGCAGCGATCACGGCGTCGAAGGCGCGCTGGACGGCAGCTTTCGGCTCGCCGACGACGCCCATCCAGGTGATGTCGGCGTACGGCGCGCGCGGAGCGTCCACCTTGCACCACAGGTCGAGGAGCACGACGTCACCGTCCGCCAACACGGCGTCACGCACACCTGGTACGGGGCTGTAGTGCGGATCGCCTGCGTGGGCCGCGAAACCGACGGTGGCCGCATGATCGAAGACGAAGCCTCCCGCCTCGAACGACTCACCGATGACCCTCTGGACCGCCGTCTCGCGTACCTCGTCACCCGAGCGGCGTCGCTGCGCGATGAAGGCGAGCGCAGCGTCCTTCGCCACCATGACCGCCTCGGCCGCGGCAAGGTGCTGCTGCAACTGCTCGTCGGTCCACAACTCGATGACCTGAGCGACGTCACCCGAGCTCACCACCTCGACCCCGAGGCCGGTGACGCGCTCGACGGTGCCCGCGTCGACCGTCCCGACGTACGGGTTGTCGCCACCGGGCGAGTACTCCATCGCCACCCTCGACATGCCTGCGAGGAGCGAGCGCAGTTCGGCGTCGAGGCTCTCCGTGCTGCTGTAGCGGCGCGCCGTCACCCCGTACACCTCCTCCAGGTCGGGGCGCAGGGTCCCGTGCTCGATGGCGTGCACCAGCAGGGTCGGCCGCCCGGTGGCGGGGATCATGAGGAACACGCGGCGCGTCGCGAGGTTCCCCGCCAGCAGCGGGTCGAGCAGCGGGCGCGCGACGGGGTTGCTGCCGCGGAAGTCGTAGACGAGCCAGCCGTCGAGACCGACCCTGGCCAGCTCGCGTTGCACGTCAGGAAGTACGTCCATGACGCGATGTTACTCCCCTGCACGGTACCGCGCGATGTTCACGTCGGGACGTCGAGCTCCCACGACAGGGGTACACTCTCACGACCGGAGCCGCACGACGGCGACCTGGAGGCACATGCGACCGATCGACAAGGAACGAGTGCAGGCCGAGATCGACCGACGGGCCGGCGTTGCCGTGCACCTGCACCTAGAGACGACGACCGGTTCGTACACGATCATGGGTCCAGAGAAACGCCCTCCCGTCATCGCGTTCGCCCGCAACGTGCTCATCACGTACCAGCGTGGGCTCGTGACGGGCTCGGGACCGTACAGGGTCGGCCTCAAGCTCGGCGGTGGCTGGGTGTACGGCGACGGGCTCACCGACTTCGAGGTCAACGAGCGCGACGAGCTGCTCCTCGCCGGCCACGACGCCGACGGTCAGCTGACCATCGCCCTCCAGCTCTCTCTCACGCCGTTCAGGGAAGCATGAGCGCCTCCGGCCGTCCCCACGACGCTGGTGCAGCGGCGCCCGCTCCAGCGACGACCGCTCCAGCGGCGCCCGCTCCAGTGACGCCCGAGCCCGGGCGCTTCGACCCCGGCGCCGAGCGCTCCGTCCTCATCGTCCTGCCGCACCCCGACGACGAGACGTTCTCGTCAGGCGGCACCATCGCGTTGCTCAGCGACGCGGGCGTGCCCGTCATGTACCTGTGCGCCACGTACGGCGACATGGGGCGCCGCATGGGCAAGCCACCCGAAGCGACGCGTGAATCGCTCCGCGACGTGCGGGTGACTGAGCTCAGGGACGCATGCGCGATCATCGGCACCGACTTCCGCTACCTCGGACTGCGCGACAAGTGCGTCGAGTTCGAGGACCCGCAGGAGGTCGCGGCCACCATCAGGGACACTATCCGGAGCATGCGACCCAGCACGGTCATCACGTTCGTGCCTGGCCACGGCGTGCACCCCGACCATGACGCCATCGGGCAGTTCACGGTCCTCGCCGTGCGCGGCCTCGAACCGGGCGAACGGCCGCGCCTGCTGGGGGTGGCTGTCAACGGCGCGAACCTGACGCTGCCCACGGTCGAGGCCGACATCACGACCACGAGCTCACGCAAGATCCTCGCGCTCAAGGCTCACCGCAGCCAGACGGCGTCGATGTTCGAGGAGTGGGAGAAGAACTGGGACGTCGAGACGATGACCCCGCTACCAGGCGCCCCAGAGCCCGACGCGCAGACCAAGGCGTGGCGCGAACGCCTCACCTCACGCGAGACGTACTACGTGCTCGATCCCGACGCTCCCACTCTGTTCGAGTGACGCTCGCCGCCGCGCTCAGTCGGCCCCTCGCAGCCGCCACTGACCGAGCAGTTCGGCTTCTCGCTCGCCGCTCAATCCTGCCTTCAGCGGGGGTGCGCCGCGCTCCGCGTCCCACGCCAGCACGTCGGCCACCGTGTCGTCGAGCGGGCTGGTCTCGAGTCCTGCATGCGCGGCGCGCTGCGACGACAGCCGCAGCATCTGGTTCTCGCCTGCGGGCAACCACGCTGGGAGATCGGCCCACGGCCTGACCTCTCGCGCCGCAAGGAAGTCTGGATCGACCCACGTCACCGTGGCGGGCGCACGCGATCCGGGACCGCCGGCTGCCGCACTCACTCGCTCGGCCACGGTGAGCAGCTCACCCATCGTCACGCTGTCAGGCGGCCTGACGGCGTTGAAGACACCGGTCACTCCACGTTCGAGGAGGTGGACACAGAACCGCGCGAGGTCGCGCACGTCGACCCATTGGAGCGGATCGGCCGCCGAGCCGGGAGCGAGCACCTCACCTCCGCGGGCGACGCGCCTCACCCAGTACGTGAACCGGTCCGTCGGGTCGAAGCGACCGACCACCAGGCCCGGCCGGACGATCGTCCGCCGCTCGGGAGAGAACACCTCGGTCACGACCTGCTCGCAGCCCGCCTTGAGCGGGCCGTAGTTCCCCGCGCTGATCTCCTCCGTCAACGGCTGAGGCGCCTGCGCCAACGGGTGGTCCTCGTCCGCATGGGGCTCGTGGATATCGGCGTACACCGAGATGGTCGAGATGAACAGGTACCAGGCGACCAGCGGCTCGAGGAGCGCGGCTGCGTCACGCACGAGCCGCGGCAGGTACCCGTTGACGTCGACGACCGCGTCGAACGCTGTGCCATGCAGACCGGACAGCCCGCCGTCCCTGTCACCGTGGATGCGCTCCAGGTGAGGCAGGACGGCGGGCTGCGAACCGCGGTTGAAGAGCGTGACCTCGTGGCCTGCGTCGCTCGCTTCTCGAGCGATGTGCCTGCCGACGAACTGCGTGCCGCCGAGGATGAGGATCCGCATGACAGAGAGTACCGCCGGCCGGTCAGCTCCTGGTCGGTTCGTCCGGCCCCATGTCGTCGGGGCGCACGTCGTCGGGGCGCGGTTCGTCGAACTCGGCGAGGACCTGTGCCTCGGTGTCGCTCATGCCGGTACCCGCACCGTCTACACCCTGATCGGCAGTGGCAGCACGTGACGCAGCGTCGCCGGCGGCTACCGTCGCCGCGGCGGGGCGCTCGGGGACGGTCGTCAGGTAGTCGCCTTCATCACGCGTCGGGCTCACCGTCGGTCCGGCCGTGGTGCCTGCGCCCTGCGGGAGCTGGATGGCACCGGAGCGGACGAGCATGAACAGGCCGGCGCCGATGAGCAGCAGCGGGACGATCCAGCTACCTGACGTGGTGAACGACAGGAGCGCGATAACGCCCAGCGCGATGGCGGGGTAGATGGCCCACGGCTGTGGATCGACGTGCAGACGGGTCAGGGCGTAGAAGGTCACGGCGAGACCGGCGAGGAACAGCCAGCCAGCCGAGCCTCCGATGATCGGCTCGAAGAAGGAGACGGCTGCGAGCGACGCGAACGTGCCTGCGGGGATCATCGCCCACCAGCGACGCTTGTCGTCGTGCCACACCAGCGCGAACGCGAGGCCGAGCGCGGCGAGGAAGGCTGCGCCCCCGAAACTGGCGGGCGTGATGACCGCGATGGCGAGGCCGGCCAGCGGGAAGGCCGCGAGGCGCCAGGTGCGGTTGCCGCGCTTCGTGCCCTCGGTGTACGCGTAGTACGCGAGGCCACCGAAGACCGCTGCCCAGACGAAGCCGCCGAGGAACCGGAAGATGCCTACGCCGGCGAGCAGGCCGATGACGCCGAGGCCGATGAGGACCAGCGCGGGGAGCATGCTGCGGTTGTTGCTGTCGGAACCAAGACCCTTGAAAGACATGACGTGCCTCCTTGACACCCTCAGCCTAGGAGCGAGGCACCCCGCCGCGTATCGGTCGTTGGCCCTCCCGGCCGGTGACGTTCGTCGTACGCCGACCTCCACCCTTAGTAGGACGCAGCACCGCTGCAGAGCGGGTAGGCTGCCGTACGGAGACAGATGAGCGACATGATCCGCGTCCTACTGGTAGATGACCACACCGTCGTGAGAAGAGGCCTCAGGCTGGCGTTCGGGCTCGAGGGCGACTTCGAGATCGTCGGTGAGGCCGAGAACGGCAAGCAGGCCATCGAGGCGGTGGCTGCGTTGTTGCCCGACGTGGTGGTCATGGACCTGTTGATGCCCGTCATGAACGGTGTCGACGCGACGCGCGAGATCCGCAGCCGCTTCCCCGACGTCGAGGTGGTCGCGTTGACCTCCGTCCTCGAGGACAGGATGGTCGTCGACGTCGTCGAGGCCGGCGCGGCAGGCTACATGCTCAAGGAGTCGAGACCCGACGACCTCTTCGAGGCCGTGCGGGCCGCTGCGCGCGGCGAGGTGCGCCTCGACCCCCGCGCCCAGCAACGGCTGGTGCGCGAGGTGCGGGCCGTGCCGGCACACGACGCGTTGACCGACCGCGAGCTCGAGGTCCTGCGACACATCGCCGGCGGCGCGACCAACAAGGGGATCGCCCAGTCGCTGGACGTGACCGAGGCGACCGTCAAGACGCACGTCTCCAACCTGCTGTCGAAGCTCGGACTCAAGAGCCGCACGCAGGCTGCCCTGTTCGCCCTCCGCGAGGGGTTGGTCAGGCGTGAACGATGACAGCCCCGAAGTAGCCTGGCGCAACCGCCTCTCCACCCGCCTCGGCATGCTGCTCATCGGCGTCGTGGCCGTGCTCGCCATAGCGACGGGCGTGTTGCTGTGGCGCGCGCTCGCGGCCCTGGTCCGGCTCAGGACAGGCGCCGACATCGAGCAGGGGCTCGACGCCCTCGGTGGCGCGCTGACAGGCGCTGCGTCAGTCGACCAAGCCGCCGCCAACGCGATCTTGCGCTCGACCCTCGTCAACCTCATCGTCGTGTTGTTCGTCACGCTGCTGGCAGCGACAGCCTTCTCCCGCTCGCTGCTCGCCGAGCCCATCGCGCGCCTTACGAGCGCGACTCGCGCTCTGGCGAGCGGCGACAGGACGGTGAGGCTCGGGCTCGAGGACGCCTCCGAGCTCGGCGTGCTGGCGCGGTCGTTCGACTCCATGGCCGACGCGCTGCAGTCCGCGCAGGACAAGATGGAGGCGCGCGTCGCGAACCGCACGGCCGAGCTCAGAGCGCTGCTCGAGATCGCCAACACGGTGGCCGTCACCGTCGACCTGCAACCGCAGCTCGAGGCCGTGCTCGAGCGCTTGGCAGAGACGACAGGGACGGTGGCTGCCGAGGTGCTGGAGCTGGAACCGAGCGGCCTCCTGAGGAGCGCCGCGCGGCTCGGCCCGGTCCCCGAGGGCGCGTTGGCGCTGAGCGCGACAGGCACGACCGTCGAACCGTCACCTCGCTCTGCCACCGGACGCCAGCAGTCGACAGCGCCGCTGTCATCGGGCGTCACTGAGGGAGCCGCCCACATCGCCCCATCGGCCGTCATCGTCGGCGACGCTCTCGCGCTGCCACTACGCGCCCGAGACGAGGTGGTCGGCGTCTTGCACGCGTACGCGGCGCCCGGTGCCGGTTGGGACGAGGAGCCGCTGCGGCTTGCAGCCGGCCTGGCCGCCCAGGCGGCCGTCGCGATCGAGAACGCACGACTGTACGAACGAGCGAGGGAGCAGGCTGCGGACGAGGAGCGCAGGCACCTGGCGCGGGAACTACACGACTCGGTGAGCCAGGCCATCTACGCGGTGGTCCTCACCTCGCACGCGGTCCGCAAGCGGCTCGTGGCCGACCCGCAGGGCAGCACCGCCGCTCTCGACTCGGTGATAGAGCTGGCGGAAGGGGCGTTGGCCGAGATGCGCGCCCTGATCTTCGAGCTGAGGCCCGAAGTGCTGGCGGACGTGGGCCTCGTCGGCGCGCTGGAGCGCCAGTTGGACGGACTCGAGCTGCGCCACGCGCTCACCACCGACAGGCACCTCGGTGATGAGCCCGACATCGCCTTCGCGGCGAAGCAGGTCCTGTTACGGGTCGTCCAGGAAGCTCTTCACAACGTCGCGAAGCACGCTCACGCCCACGAGGTGCGCGTGAGGATGCAACACGACGATCGCACGCTTCGCATCACCATCGAAGACGACGGAGTCGGCTTCGATGCTGCCCGCACGTACCCTGGCCACCTTGGCCTCACCTCGATGCACGAACGCGTGAGCCAGCTCGGCGGGGTGCTCACCGTCACGAGCGCCCCTGGCAGCGGCACGACCGTCGACCTGCGCCTACCCGTCTCCGAGACGGTCAGTGAGGAGCTTCGCTCGAACGGGGCGGGCGCATGAACCCCAGACTCGTCGGACTGCTCCTGCTCCTGTTCGGTGCCGTCATGATCATCCGCGGCGGCGGGCCCGGCGGTCTTCTGGTCGAAATGCTGTGGTTGTCCGCTCTCATCGTGCTGGCGCTGCAACTATGGCGCCTGCTGCTACCCCGCTACGGTCTGCAGGTCACGCTCGTAGCGCACGCGGTCGTCGCCGTGTTCTCCGTCGCGACGCTGAAGTACCTGGCCGGGGCGGGGATACTCGCCTTCATCGCGTTGGCGTTCTGGTTGGTCTACCACCGTTCACGAGCAGGCAGGAGCTGGGCTCTGGTTCCGTTCGGGGTACTCGCCACGATCGCCATCGTGGCCGCCGTCGACGAACTGATACCCGGCTGGGACAGTGGCGTCGTGTTCCTGCTGGGCATGACGGCGACCTTCACCGCCCTCTACCTGTTGCCGAAGGAGCATGGCGGCGCACGATGGGCGTTGTGGCCTGCCCTGGTGTGGGCGTTCATCACCCTGACCGCCAACGACCCTGGCGGCGGGTTGACGCGCTGGATCGCGCCGCTGGTCCTGATCGGCGGTGGCGTCGCACTGCTCGGCTGGTCCCGCCGCAAACGTGAGTGACGACGTCACGATCAGTTGGGCCCGAAGTCCTCCTGCACCTGAGAGATCCTGGCATCGGCACCATCGGTCGGCGTTACAGCGCTGGCGTCGCTGCGGGCGACACCATTGGTGTCTGCGACACCTATGGTGTCGGCGCCAAGAGCGTCGCCGTCCTGGAGCACCGTAGCCCTGTACCTCCCGATACCCTCCATCTCGTCGTCGAGGAAGGTCTTCGCCTCGTCGGACTGACCCTGGTACACCGCGTCGGCTTCGCTCAACAGCGTCCGCGCGGCCGCGAGGCCGGCATGCGCCACCTCGTGTGGCACGGCCACCTTGATGGCGTACACGAGGCGCCACGCCGAGCGCGCGTTGCCCTCGCGCTCGTGTGCTGCGCGGAGCAGCGACAGGGCTTCGCGAGCCGGGCCGTACCCGTCCTCGACCGCCCCTCGCCTCGCCGCAATCTCGGCCGCACGGGCGAGGGAGACACCGAGGGCCGACTCAGCCGAGCCGGAGCCGGTCTGCATGACGACGGCGCGGCGCAACTCCACAGCCTCCCTACTCATGTCCCACGCCGATTCGTACGCTCTCGACTTCGTGCGTGCCAGCGCGAGCCGCTCGAGTGCGTCGGCGAGGTTCGAGCGCGTGCGGGCAGCTTCTGGTGCGAGCGTGAGATGGCGCCGCATGATCGCAAGGCACTCGGTACGGAGGGTCTCCGCCTCGGCGTCACGCTCTTCGATCTCGAGCGTATCCGCGAGGTCATCGAGCGTGGTCACCAGCTGGATCTCGAGGGTCACGGAGGAGTCGAGAGCCAGCAACTCCCTCAGCTCGGTGGCCGCGGACTCGAACGCGGCGATGGCGGCGCGCGTGTCTCCGCGCAACACCGAGGTGCGAGCGAGGTTGCGCCGCGCGACCGCCAGGTCGAAGCGTCGACCAGGGCCGTCGTCCGCGGCCGCCAGGTGCCCGGCTATGTCGTTGGCCGCGCGCTGCACGTCAGCGGCTGCAGCGACCTCGCCCCTCTCGACGAGCCACTCTCCGTACGTCCGGTGGAGTCGCAACGACGTCTCGAGCGCCGCCAGGTCCTCGGAGAGATCGTCGAGCGACGCCATGACGTCGACGGCCATCGCCAGCGCCTCCGAGCGTAGCTGCGACTGGCCAAGCTCCGCGTGGAAGTCGGCGACGTCGAGCAGGGCCTCGGCGTACATGCCGGCCGACCACGTGTTGACGTCGTCGTCGTACGTCGCTCCCGTGAGGCTCACCAGGCGGGTCAGCACGGGGCGTTGCGCGTCGAGGTCGCCGACGGCAGCCAGCGTGTCGTTCACCGCGCGCAGCCACGCCAGGTCGCCGTCGAGGCTCTCGTCGGGCAGGCTCTCCAGCACCGTAGCCTGACGCAACGCCGTGGCGTACGCGACCTGCAACTCACCGCTCTCCCGCATGGCCCTCGACAAGAGGTGAAGGCAGTGCGCGGCGTAGCGCCGCTCCTCCACGTCGTCCGACGTCTCGAAGAGGGTCACGCCGAGCTGCCACAAGCGGGTGAGCGAGCTCGTGTCGAACTCAGGGGTCGTGACACCGGTGAGCACGTCGGACACCACGCGGCGCAACCCGGCGCCGACGGCGTCCTCGTCGTAGAAAGCCGGCAGGAACTCCTTGGCGACGTCGAGGTAGATCCGTTGGCTGAACTCGCCCTCGAACTCGGTCAGCGACGCGAGGAACGCGTGCCTGCGCTCCGCCTCCTCCAGCGCGACCCCGACCGTCTCCCCTGCCCCCTCGGGATCCACCGCGCCGGACTCGGCGTCGAGCGCTCGCATGGTGTCGGCCACCAGCGATCGCACGAAGCGCGCGCCCTGCAGCCCCGCCAGCGTGACGGCCCTCTGCACTTCTTCAGGACTGCTCGCGAAGCGCTCCGCCACGACGTCGTGCAGCTTGACGCTCTTCGCGAGCAGCGACTCGAGCCCGGCGTCGGTCATCGCGTTCGTACTGTTCCTGCCTTCGAACATGCCGCGGTTGCGGGGGTCGAGAGCCACCCTCACGATCTCGTCGAGGAAGCGCGGGTTGCCACCTGCTCGTGAGGTGAGACTGCCCACCTGCTCGGGGGTCAGACCCGGCAAGCGACCGGTGACCAGCGGCTCGAGCCCGGCGATGGGCGTCAGGCGCAGCACCTTCACCGCGTCGAGCTCCTGGCGGGCGTGGCCCTCGATGAGCGCGGCGATGGGCGACCCGCCCTCGACGCCTGCCGCGTACTCACGCTCCCAGTGCGTGACCAGCAGGAGCACCGGCCAGCTCGCTGCCGTCATGGCGGGGACCAGCGCGCTCATGAGCGCCGTGACGCCGGGATCGGCCGCGGAGAACTGCGCGTCGTCGACGAGGATCACGGCAGGCACGCGTCTGCCCGCCGGTCCCGTGAACAGCTTGTCGAGGTCGGCCATGAGCTGGTCGACGAGCGAGTCGCGCCGCTCCTCGAGCAGCGTGGCTGCGTCGAGCACTCTGCGGTCCTGACGCCACGAGTCGTGGATGCCCTTGAGTTCGAGCCCGACCTCACCGACCTTCTTGAGCAGGCCGAGGAACGGGACCAGGTCGACGATGGCGTCGGCCGCTACCGCTCCACCCACCTTGGCGAGCTGCAACAGCCGCTGCCTGCGCCGCTGTTCGCGGTGGAACGCGGCGAGGTGCGGCACCAGGTAGCTGTCGACGTGCGCGGAGAGTCCGCCCGTCGCTACCTGGTTATGCCCCGCTGGATCCGCCAACCGGATGCCCCACCACAGGAACGGCATGTCTGCAGCGGCGTCCCACGACGCAGCCGGGGGGTTGACGAGGAGGTTGTTGCCTTCGTGCCCGAGGTGCGGTGGCCAGTAGCCGTCACCGCCCTGTTCGAGAGCGACTAGTTGGTCGTAAAACTGCTGCGCGAGCCGCGTCTTGCCCATGCCGGCCTCGGCCAACAGGACGACGATCCGCGGCCCTGCCAGCCCGCTGCGTACCTCCTGCCAGCAGGACAGGAGGGCGTCGAGCTGCTCGGACCGTCCGCAGAAGGGCCGCGCGACGTCGTCGGCGCGGCCCGCGACGCCTTCTTCGCGGCCCGCGACGCCTTTCTCGCGGCCCGCGACGCCTTTCTCGCGGGCATGGTCATCGTCGAGCATGGCGTGAAGGTACCAGAACGGGATGGGCTGACCGCCGTGCGCTGGCCCGACACTTCGCTTCCGCAGCCCGACGACAGCTCCTCATCCTCGACACCGGTACGCTGTGACATGACGGTTGACAGTCACGGCATCCGGTTCGACAGGATCTCCGATAGGTTGGTCGTCGCGCTCGGACCGCGCGACGGCGAACGCGCGGGCTCCAACAGCACCATCGTCCTCGGGGACGACGCGACCCTGGTGGTCGACACCATGGTCTCGCCTGCGCTGATGCTGCCCGTCAAGGCCGAGGCCGAACTGCTCGGCGGCCGGCCGGTCGCGTACGTCTTCAACACCCACGGCGACCCTGACCACCTGCTCGGCAACGGGCTGTTCCACCAGGCGCAGGTCGTGGCGCATGCGAAGGTGGCCGAGCTGCTCGCGGACCCCGACAGGCGCGAAGCGTACGAGAAACGCCTCGCCGGCGCGAACGACGCCCCGCTCCGGCCACCCGACATCACGTTCGACGACACGTACCACCTCGACCTCGGCGGCGTCAGCGTGAAAGCCACCTACGTCGGACCGGCGCATTCGGTGGCGGACACCGTGGTGTGGCTCGAGGAACAGAGCGCGTTCATCGCGGCTGACACCGTGTTCAACGGCTTGTTCCCGCTCATCAGGGAGGACCTGAAGAACTGGTTCGCAGCCCTCGCGCACGGCACCGAGCTACGGCCGCGCGTGATCGTGCCCGGCCACGGGCCCGTCGGGTACGCCGGCACCCTCGAGCGGCAACGCGAGCTGCTGGAACGCATCCACGACGCCGTGCGCGACCTGTACTCAGGCGGCGTGCCGATCGACGAGGCTGTCGACGCCCCGGTGCCGGAGTCCCTGAGGCTACCGCTGGCTGCCGAACGGTGGCCCGGCGCGGTGCGCGGCATCTACCACGTGCTCGATCAGGCGTCGGCCGTGTCGTGACGGAGCTCGGCCCGCGTACGGCTAGAGCTCGTCTCCCAACTCGCGCAGGACCAAGGCGGTGAGGCGGGCGATGGTGCCCCT
>Ga0123332_1001675_pt1 | contig 21743 bp, 19 predicted proteins | sample BioC12SIPDNA_4_FD_89958 | JGI IMG/M metagenome (GOLD analysis project Ga0123332, IMG submission 89958) | Anaerobic biogas reactor microbial communites from Washington, USA - Biogas_R2_A C12 SIP DNA | ecosystem: Engineered > Bioreactor > Anaerobic > Unclassified | place: Washington, USA... | reverse complement strand
TCATCCGCAGTGAGATCGCCCACCCGCAAGGGGCTCTCACATTCACCAAAGACGGCACGGTTGTCCTGGTCGATGAACAGCCTCTCGCAATAGCCGGCAATGCCACCGACCCTCCGCCACACGAGCCTCGCGTCGGCCGGCTCGCCGGGGAGCGGAGTGGACAACAGGGGCACCCGCGTCGCATCCGGAGGAGGCGTCTCTGGAGCGCCAGCGGATCCGTGCACGGCCCAGATGCCCAGGGCTACCAGCACGAGGGCCAGCCCGCCGCCGAGCACATAGTACAGCGCCTTGGGCGCGTGTGGCGTTTCTGTATCCATCTTGTGTATGCCTCTCCTCGTGTCAGACAGGCCGACTCAGGCGACCGACCTCTGCCGAGGCGCCGGTTGCCGGTCCGTACCTCTAGGACGCCTCGAGCGCGCCCACGGTTCCCTTGTGCGAGATGACGCCGTGGCGCAACTCGAGCCGTGACTATCGGCCGAACCGGCTGTCAGAGGCTAGATGTTGAGGGGGTTCCCGTACGAGTCGCAGGAAAAGACCTCGCCCCACTCCTTGCGCTGGCGGGCTGGTGGCGTGACGTCCGGGACGCCCAACGGCGTGCAGGCCACGACGGTGCCCTCTTCCGGAATGCCACACGCGGCGCGCACCGCCTCGTTGGAAAAGGCGCCGATCCAGCAGGTGCCATAGCCGAGCGACGCTGCCGCCAGAACCATGTTCTCCAGGGCAATCGCCACGTCCACGCGGTACCATCTCTCGGAGACCTGTGGCAGGCCGACGGCTACCAGGATATAGGCCGCATCCGCCATCCACATCTGATTGTTACAGGCCTGTGCGACGCGGGCCTTTGCTTCAGGGTCGCCCACGACGACAAAGTGCCAGGGCTGGCGGTTCGCTGCAGAGGGCGCCTGCCTCCCAGCCTCCAAGACCTGCTTCAGATCCGATGCCGGGATCGGTGCGTCTCGGTAGGTTCGGATACTGCGCCGTTCAAGGATCGTCTTGAGGGTCTCCATGAGTAGCTCCTTTCGTAAATACGGCCGTTGCGTTTGATCCGGGCAGCGATCAGGCGTCGCTTTGATCCGGTGAGTTTGGCAACTCTCCCAGCTCCCCTGTCGCGGAGAAAACCACTCGCTCACAGATGTTGGTCACACGATCTGCGGCGCGCTCGAGGTTGTGGGCGGCCCAGAGGAGCATATTGGCCTGCTCCACGCGCGAGGGGTCGGCGAGGATCAGCGTCACAAGCTCGTGCCGGACCTGATTGTAGAGGCCATCGACCTCATCGTCCTCCAGAGCGATCTCTCTGGCGGACCGATCATCGTTATCTATATAGGCTCGAAGGGCTCGCCCTAGCATGTCCATGGCCTTCTCGGACATGCGCGGGATGTCCAGGAGAGGTTTGATCAGTTCCTCTTCGCCGATGTTCAGGCTGATCTTGGCAATGCCCTTGGCATAGTCTCCGGTACGCTCCAGTTCGCGGATAATGTCCAGAATGGCCGCCAGGGCGCGCAGATCGCGGGCCATCGGTTGCTGAGTGGCGATGAGTACGAGGACGTCGGCCTCGATCTGGAATCGCTTCCTGTTGATCTCCGAGTCTCCGGCTATGATCTGCTGGGAGACGTCCAGATTGCGTACCTTCAGGCCATCCACCGCTTCCGTGATGGCGCGCTGCACGGCATAGCCCAGTCCGAGGACCTCATCCTGCAGCCTCTTTAGCTCGCCCTCGAAGCGTCTTCTCAGCATGGGGTGTCCCTTTCTACAGGCGCTGTGGGTCGACCTAACCGAATCGTCCCGTGATATAGTCGATTGTGCGCTTGTCATCCGGCTGGGTAAAGATCTGCCCAGTCTCTCCGTACTCGACCAGTTTGCCCGTGAGGCCGTCATCGGTGAGGAAAAAGGCCGTCCAATCCGACACGCGGGCCGCTTGCTGCATGTTGTGTGTCACAATTACGATTGTGTACAGCTCTATGAGCTCCCGCATCAGGTCTTCAATGCGCAACGTCTCGATCGGGTCCAGGGCGGAGGCCGGCTCGTCCATCAGGATCACCTCTGGTCGCGTCGATAGGACGCGTGCGAGGCACAGGCGCTGCTGCTGGCCGAGGGAAAGCGACAGCGCATCCTGCGTGAGCTTGTCACGGAGCTCCTGCCAGAGGCCAACCCGGCGTAAGCTTTCCTCGACGATCGAGTCCAGATCGGCGCCACGCTCTCTAGCGACGACGCGCGGCCCAAAGGCCACGTTGTCGTAGACAGTCTGCGGGAAAGGGTTGGGGCGCTGGAAAACCATGCCTACGCGCTGGCGCAGCTGCACCACATCGTAGGTGTCCGCATAGATGGGATCGCCGTCCAGGTAGACATCTCCCCGAAGGGAAAAGATGCGCACCGAGTCGTTCATCCGGTTCAGGCAACGCATAAAGGTGGACTTGCCACAGCCTGAGGGACCGATAAGCGCCGTGATCTGGCGTTCCTTGATGTCCAGCGATATATCCGCGAGCACCTGCTTGGCGCCATAGTAGGCGTCCACATGCTCCGCTCGTATCTTGATCATTCTGGATGTGCCTCTCCGCTGGTGCCGCTCAGCCAAAGCGCCCCGTCACATAGTCCTCTGTGCGCTGGTCACGCGCACGGGTGAACAACGCCTCGCCGGAGCCTTGCTCTACGAGTTCGCCCATGAGGAAAAAGGCCGCGTAATCCACCACGCGGGCCGCCTGCTGTACGCTGTGGGGCACCAGGATGATGGTGTACTGCTCCTTGAGCTCCATCAGCGACTGCTCCACTTTGGCCGTGGAAATCGGATCGAGCCCCGAGGTCGGCTCGTCGAGCAACAGGATATCTGGCTCGACTGCCAGGCTGCGGGCGATACACAGTCGCTGCTGCTGGCCTCCTGAGAAGCCACTTGCCGGGCTATCCAGGCGATCCTTCACCTCATCCCAGAGCGCGGCCTGAACCAGGCTCCTGTACAGAATCCCGTCAAGGCGGGCGCGATCCCGAATCCCGGCAAGCGAAGGACCGTAGAGCACATTCTGCCGTATCGTGCCGGGAAGCGGCAGGGGGAGCGCAAAGACCATGCCCGCCCTGCGCCTCAGCTCGGGTAGCGACACCGTGGGAGCGTAGATATCCTCCCCATCTACCAGGATGCTACCCTCCATGCGCGTGTTCTCCAGCTGCGCGTTCAGACGGTTGATCAGGCGGAGCAGCGTCGTCTTGCCACCCCCCGCTGGGCCAAAGAACACCGTAACGCTGCGTGCCGGCACCTCCAGGCTGATGTCACTCAGTGCCTGGTTGCCGCTGTACCAGTAGCTTACGTGGTCAACGCGGATCTTGGTTTCTACCATTCGCGCCTGCGCCTAAAGTAGCCGCGGATGAGCGTGGCGATCACGTTCATGGAGAGTACGTAGATGAGCAGAGTCAGGGCTGTCCCGAACTGAATACTGAGGGGCATGCCCGGGACCTGCGTGCTGATGACATACAGGTGGTACGGAAGGGCCATGGTCTGATCCATGACGGACTGGGGCAGAGCAGGCAAGTAAAACGCCGCGACGGTGAACAGAATCGGTGCCGTCTCTCCTGCCGATCGGAGCAGCCCAAGGATGACGCCCGTGATGATGCCCGGCAACGCCTGTGGCAGTACAACGCGACGGATGCCTTGCCAGGGGGTGCCGCCCAGGCTGGCGCTCACTGTCCGGAACTCCATAGGTACGGCGCGAAGGGCTTCCTCTGAGGTGCTGATGATCACCGGAAGCGTCATGATCGCCAGGGTCAGCGAGCCCGCCAGAATCGAGGTGCCGAACTGGAGGAGCAGCACGAATATACCTACACCAAAGAGCCCGTAGACGACCGATGGAACGCTGGCCAGGTTCACAATGGCCAGCCGTACCGCGCGAGTCAGCCCGGTATCGCGGGCATACTCTGAGAGATAGATAGCGGCGCCCACGCCCATCGGTATCGCAACCAGGCCCGTGCCCGCCGTCAGCAGCAGCGTTCCCACGATGGCGGGCAGGATGCCGCCGGCTTTCATGCCGTCGCGAGGCATGGCCGTCAGGAACTCGGCGCTGATTGCAGGCGCGCCCTGCGCGAGAATCGCGCCGATGACAAGCAGTATCGGGATCACCACGACGAGGCTGATGAGGGCCAGCAGCCCAAAACCCAGCTTCTGTACGAGGTGCGGATTCATCAGCGCAGACCTCCCCGTTCCCGACGACGGAACATCACCGAGGCTGACGCCAGTGTGATCGCAAAGACCAGGACAAAGAGAATCAGGGCGATCGCGAACAGCACATGATAGTGCGTGCTGCCGCTGGCGACCTCGCCCATCTCGGCAGCGATCGTGGCCGTCATGGTGCGTACAGGCCGCAGGAGAGCATCAAGCCCGACGGGCATGCGTGCCGCGTTCCCGGTGACCATCATAACCGCCATTGTTTCACCGATCGCGCGCCCCATGCCCAGCATAAGGGCCATGAGGATGCCCGATCGCGCGGCGGGCAGCACCACCCGCCAGATCGTCTGCCACTCGGTGGCTCCCATCGCCAAACCTGCATCGCGGTAGCTCTTTGGGACGGCATCCAGGGCGTCCTCAGCCACGCTGATGATCGTGGGCAGCGCCATGTAGGCCAGCACCAGCGCCCCCGTGAATGTCGTTAGCCCGGTGGGTGCGCCCAGGCCCTCGCGGACGACGGGCGCCAGCACGACCATGCCGAAAAAGCCCAGCACCACGGAAGGGATGCCTGCCAGTACCTCAACCATCGGTTTGAGGATCTCGCGAGCCCAGGCGGGAGCGATCTCGCGGATAAAGACGGCCGTGCACACGCCCAGCGGGAAGGCGATGATCATGGCCACGACGGTGATCAAAACCGAGCCCAGTAGCAGGGGCAGCGTGCCATAGAGCTCTGAGGTCGGGTACCAGCGGATCCCCAACAGGTTGCCGAGCGGGATCTCAAAGAACGCTGGTAGGCCTTCAGTGAGTAGAAAGATAAAGATGAGGGCCACCAGCCCGATGGTTGAGACGCCCAGCACCCTTATGATGGCCTCGATCGCCCATTCAGGACCGGAACGCAACGCAACTAGAGTTCTCCTGGAGCGACGCATCTTCTCCTCTATCATTGGAGGGGGACAAAGCCCAGGTCATCTACCTGCACTTGCCCTTCCGTTAACACCCACTGTATAAAACTGGCCACCGCGCCCGTCGGCTCGCCCGCGGTGTACATGTAGAGGGGGCGAGCAATCGCATAGGTGCCATCGTTGACCGACGAGGCCGACGGCAGGACGTATGGGCCCGCGTCGTCCCTGGCGATTGCCAGCATCTTTTCCTCATGGGTGACATACCCGAGGCCATCGTAGCCGATGGCGTTGCGGTTCTGACGGACCTCGGCGCCAATGCCTTCTGATGATGGCATCAGCAGAGTATCAGGCGAGAGCAGGAGATCGCTCTCCTTCCCGAGGCGCACGACGTTCTCGAGGAAGTAGACGTAGGTTCCCGAGTTGGACTCGCGCGAGAGCAGCACGATGGGGCGATCCTCTCCCCCTACCTGGAGCCAGTTGGTGATCCGGCCTGTGTAGATGTCGGATACCTGTTGGAGCGTGAGTTGATCGACCGGGTTATCCGGGTGGACCACCACCGCGATGGCATCCTGTGCGACAACATGCTCTATCGGTTCGATGCCGTTGGCGCGGGCAGCCTGGTACTCCTCTTCCTTCATCTCGCGGGAGGCGTTCGCGATATCAACTGTTCCGTTGATCATGGCGGCGATGCCCGTGCCCGATCCGCCTCCGGTGACGGAGATGCTCACCTGCGGGTACGCCGCCGTATAGGCCTCTACCCAGGCCAACGCCAGATTGACGATTGTGTCGGAGCCCTTGTTCTGGATGGAGGCGATGGTTCCGGCGGCGTTGCTAACCTGGCCTTCCAGTTGCTGGCCGCCACAACCCGCCAGCGCACAGATCAGTGCCGCCAGCACAAGCCAGCGCCTCGAGGAGGCGCGGAGCACATCAAGTCGGCGATTGCGATAGCGCTGCACGTGTATTCTCCCGTGATCACGGGCATGGCGGCCGGCGGTGCCTGAGGTCCATCCATAGACGATTGTAGCGGCGGGGCAGAACGCAAGCAAATCGCCCCGCACCCGGGCTTACGCCCTTGACCGCCGCGTCAACGTGCCGATAGAATCGGTGCCAGTGTGAGGCTGGCCTACGCTAAGGAGCGTCTTCCATGAACGACAAGGTCAGAATCGGTGTGATCGGAACCGGACAGATCGGCACACGGCATCTGGAGCGGTATGCCGCCATTCCAGAGGCTGAGGTCGTCGCCATCTGTGATCTGCGCCAGGATGCCGCGACCTCGCTCGCCGCTCGGTTTGGTGTGCCCAACGTCTACAGCGATTACGGCCTGATGTTGGAGCGTGATGACCTCCATGCGGTAGACGTCTGCCTGCACAATCGCTTCCACCGCCCCGTCGCAGAAGCGGTGCTCCAGGCTGGAAGGCATTGCTACTGCGAAAAGCCGATGTCCTGGACGTATCGGGACGCGCTCGCGATGTACGAGGCCGCGATGCGAGCGGGCAGGAAGCTGCACATACAGCTGGGCACCCTCTACTCTCCAGAGGCCAGAGCGGCTCGCCGGATCATAGCCGAGGGGCACCTTGGTCGCGTCTACCTCGCCAAGTCCATCCACTATCGGCGGCGTGGGCGCCCGTACGTGGACGGCTATGGGAGCGCCGCCTTTGTGAACACGGGCACTTCCGGAGGCGGTGCGATGCTCGATATGGCTGTGTATCACATCTCACTGATACTCCATCTGCTGGGAAACCCCGCGCCGCTCAGCGTCTCGGGCGCTACGTTCCAACAACTGGAGAACATGTATGCTGATCGCCGGGAAAGTGGCCACTATAACGTCGAGGAACTGGGCATGGCCCTTGTCCGGCTGGAGGGGGAAATCAGCTTTATGATGGAGGAGGCCTGGGCCATCCAGGCAGAGGACCCGGACCTGGACCAGATCTCAGGATCGCGGGGGGGCCTTCGGCTCAGGCCTCTGACCTACTACACCACCCTGGCGGATCTCGAGATGGACGGCACGTTTGATCTTGAACAGGGCATCTGGCGGTGGGAGCAGTGTGATCCAGAGCAGACGTACTATGGCGAGTCACAGCGTCATTGGGTGGCCGCTCTACAGGGCAAGGTGCCCCCCTAGATACCGCCCGGATCGCGCTCAACACGGCGCTGATTACCGAGGGCGTTTATCTCTCACAGCGGCTAGGGAGAGAGGTCACGGTGGACGAGATTGCTCATGCGGAGCAGGGGATCGGCCGGGAAAAGTGACCGCGCCATACCCTCATGGTCGAACCAGAGATAGGAGCGCAGGATGCGCCATAGAATGCGTGTAGGCCTCATCGGCACCGGCATGATCTGCAACATCGCGCATGTGCCGGCGTGGCGAAACCTCCCTGATGACGTAGAGATCGTTGCTGCAGCGGATATCGATGGCGGGCATGCCCGCCACACGGCCGATGCGCATGGCATTGCCTACTGGACCGACGATCCTCAGCGTATGTTGGATACCCAGGATCTGGATATCGTCTCCGTCTGTGCTCCAAACAGCTATCACAAGCCTTGGACGCTGGCTGCGCTTCGCGCCGGGGCGCACGTTCTGTGCGAAAAGCCCGTGGCGACCTCCTATCAGGATGCTGCGGAGATGTACGATGCCGCCGAGCGGGCCAGTCGGGTGCTGCTTGTGGGCCAGTGCCTGCGTTTTCGAGCAGAGAACCAGGCGGCAAAGGCCCTGGTGGAGGCGGGCTATCTCGGGGATACATACTACGCCGAGGCTGGGGCGATGCGGCGTCGCGGCGTGCCGGAATGGGGCCTCTTTCACATTCGGGAGCACTCCGGGGGCGGGCCGGTGCTGGACATCGGCGTGCATGCGCTGGATACCGTGCTCTGGCTTATCGGAAGCCCCCGCGTGGTGTCCGTCAGCGGAGCTACCTATGCCCGTATCGCCACCCAGGACGAGGGCCTGCGCAAGTCCCAGGCGGATAGCGGCGCCCCGGAAGGCGTGTCGGAGCCCCGTCGCTATGACTACCGCGAGTTCGATGTCGAGGATCTCGGGGGGGGTTTTCTGCGGCTGGAGAACGGCACCACCATCACGCTGCGGGCCTCCTGGGCGGCCAACATTCCCGATGGAACCGGCAGCACGTACATCTTGGGCACCAGGGCGGGTCTGGCTCTGAACCCAGTGCGGCTGACCGGAACCCTTGGTCCCTATCAGGCGGATACGCTGCCCATCATTCCCGGCGCTGACGAGCCCTTTGTCATCGGACATATGCGCCAGGCCGCTCACATGCTTCGGGCGATCCGCGGCGAGGACGAACTCCTCGTCCAGCGAGGGGAGGTGCTCAATGTGATCCGCGCTCTGGAGGGGCTCTACCGCTCGGCGGCGCTCGGAAGAGAAGTGTGGCTGGATCGATGAACGTCGCGGCGGATGGCCGTGCCTCTGTGCGCGGCCTCGCTGGCCCTCTCTGGCTCTTGGCCGGGTCCCAGCGCAGAGGAGAGAGAGGATCGCCTCACTGACCGCTTTATGCACTACGGTCCCTGGGAAGGGGAGGGATGAGATGGACGATAGGGTATCCGTTGCCTCGTACGCCTTTCACGGTCTGCTACGGCATGGCGTCATGGACGTGTTTGGCTATCTGGAGAGCGTTCGCTTCCGTTACGGCGCTCAGGCCGATATCTGGAATGGGATGCTGCCGACCACCGAGCGCGATTATGTGCTCAAGATCAGGCGCGCTCTGGACGAGCGAGGGCTGGTGCTGGCGAACCTCTGCGTGGATGACGCCCATATCTGGGAGGACGATGCGGACAGGCGAGAGGCCAACCACCGGAATGCGCTGGCGCACCTGGAGGCCGCAGAGCTTCTGGGGGCGCGCACGGTTCGCATCGATGCCGGTGGCGCGCACGATGCGCGGGCCTTTAGCAGCGAGCAGATGGACCTGATCGTGTCCCGATATCGGGAATACGCTGCTCGTGCGCAGGCGGGCGGGTACCGCGTGGGCCCCGAGAACCACTGGGGACCTGAGGTCTTGCCAGAGAACATGGTGGCCATCTGCCGCGCGGTGGACCATCCAGCCTTTGGCGTGCTGTTGCACTTCCGCGGCGATCCCGGCGATCGTGAGATGGCTCCCTGGGCGATGCATACGCACCTGTCCTGGCAGATCACCGAAGGCCCTCTGGAGGCCAGCATGGGGATGCTGCGCGATGCGGGGTACGACGGCTATTGGGGGGTAGAACACCACAGCGGGAGCGACGAGTACGCCGAGGTAGCCGTGCAGGTTGCGCGCGTTCGCGCCGTGTTGGCGCGCTGGGCGGCCGCGTAGGCGTACTGGCGGGCACGGGCAGGCGAACTCTGGCGAGGGCGGCATACTGGCGCTGAGGCAAGCCACAGGCCTGCCTCAGCGTTAAGCGAGCGTCCGGGAACGGTATAGCGCGCTCCCAGCCCGTGCCCAGGACTGGGCTTGTGTTAACCCCATGCGCCTCGTACTCAGCGCCGGTCGATCACCGGTCCACCGCAACGTACTGGATGAGGCCCCGCTCGCCATTCACCAGCCAGTCCGGGTCCTCGGCGCGGAGCGCCTCGGCCTGGCCTTCACGCATACCCACGATCAGCTCTGCCTTGAGCGTGCGAAGCGTCACAAACGGCGCCGGCATGTACTGGGTTACGCTGGCCAAGTCGGTCGTGGGGGGCCAATCACGATCCTCCAGCAGGCGGCGGTAGTTCACATCGCCCTTGAGCATGATGAGATCCGCGCGAGCAAGATCACTCTCCAGATCCTCGGGAAGGTTTGTGAGATGCCCACTGGTGGACCAGAAAGGATGTGCGTGGAGCGTGAGCCGGCCCGCTCTCCCCGCCTCGCGGAGCAGAGCGCCCAGGGCGTGTGGCCGAGGCGCATCCAGCGCCTCCAGGGCCCTCCGTGCCAGCCGAAAGTCCTTGGGCATGGTGTCCGATACGAAAAAGGGCTGTGGCTTGAGGTGGAGATGCACCTCACGGACCAGGTTGTGACCGAGCAGCAGCCCGATCAGGCCCATATCCGCGAGGATTTCCGGTCCGGAGTTGTCCGCCACAAAGTCCAGCCGGCGGACCTTTCCCGCCGCGAGTAGATCCCAGATCGTCATGCGATGGTCGATCAGAATGCGATGCTGTTCGTCGCTATCGGTTTCGCTCGATGCACTGACCGTGATATTGGAGAGATCGGCCCGGTTTCCCCAGAGGCTGCGACGCGCCGCCACCATGAACTTCGCCTGCAGTTCGGCTTGCTCGGGCAGTCGGTCGAAAAAGCGCGCCGTGGCTTCCAGTCCCTCGCCGAGCGACTCGCGCTTCTGGGGATCAAAGGGATCCAGGAGAAAGGTCGGTCCCGGATGAAAGTAGCGGACGGCCTCCAGCAGGCGCCGGTAAAAGTACGTTTCGGCCAGGAACCAGGGCAGTTCCATCCATCGCCGGCCTTCCCATGGGGCCAGCGCGTGATTCCACGGGCGGCGGTCCGGCGTGGCCTCTTTCAGTGGACCGGCGACGCCCGAGCGGACTTCTTCCGCAAAGCTCTCCAGCGCGGCGACGATCTCCGGTGCATAGTGCTGCGTGTCGATCACCTTCTTGATGATCCCTGGCTTACGGACGGCGAGCGTGTGCTCGGCAAAGGATCCCGGAGTCGAAACCATCAGTGGGGCTGGTAGCATCCTGTTCCTCCATCTGTGCTGGATGCATTATAGGCAAGGCACAGGCTGGTCGCCAGCGGCTTTGACATGCCCCAATAACGAGTCTATACTCGCCTCCCGTGCATTTCGGTCATGCAGCAAGGAACGGTGCCCCGGCATGGATGCCCACTATCTCGCCACGCTCGAATATCCCAAGATCCTTCAGCAACTCGCCGAGTATGCGGCCTTTTCGGCCAGTCGCGAGCTGGTCCTGGGGTTGCGGCCGGCCACCGATCCGGAGGTCGTCCGGATGCGGCTCGCCGAGACGACAGAAGCCAAGCGGCTGCTTTCGACCCGTGTGGAGATCTCGGTGGGCGGCGCACGTGACGTGCGAGCCGCGGCCCGGCGCGCCGCGCTGGATTCCTCACTTGGATCCGAGGACCTCCTTGCTATCGGCGTGACCCTGGCCAGCGCGCGCGAGATCTACCGAAACTTGAGCCCGCTGGCGCAGGAGTATCCCCTGCTGGCCGCCAGGGCCGGTGAGATCAGGCCCCTCTCGCACGTCATCGAGGAGATCCAGCGTTGCCTCGATGAAGACGGCCTGGTGCGGGACACGGCCAGCCCTGAGCTCGCGCGCATCCGGCGGGAGATCTATACCTCCAAGGAACGGCTTCTGGAACGTCTGCGTCGCCTTGTGAGCAGCCCGGATACGGCCAAGTACCTGCAGGAGCCGATCGTAACAGAGCGCAACGGGCGCTACGTCATCCCGCTCAAGGTCGAACACCGCGGCCGGATTCCTGGCTTGGTGCAGGATCAGTCCTCCAGCGGGCAAACGCTCTTTATCGAGCCGCTCGCCACAGTGGAGCTGAACAACCAGTGGCAGGAGTTGATCATTGCCGAGCGGCACGAGATGGCGCGGATCCTGCGCCAGTTGAGCGCGCTGGTGGGCGATGAGGCCGATAACGTGATCAACAATGTGCGCCTGCTGGCCGAGATCGATCTGGCGCTGGCCAAGGCGCACTACAGCTATGCCCAGAATGGCGTCGCCGCGGAGCTGACGCTGGACCAGTGGCCGACCCGCCCGGCCGCCGACGCGGTCGATCGCTGGCAGCATCCCTTCTATCTGCCTCGCGCCCGCCATCCCCTGCTGGATCCGGCGCGGGTGGTGCCGATCGATGTGTACCTGGGGGCGAACAGCACCGCGCTGGTGATCACGGGCCCCAACACCGGAGGGAAGACGGTGTCTCTCAAGACCGTCGGCCTTCTGGCCGCCATGCACCAGGCCGGCCTGCATATCCCGGCCGGGGAGGGGGCCAGGTTGCCCGTGTTTTCGGGGATCTATGCCGATATCGGCGACGAGCAGTCGATCGAGCAGAGCCTTTCCACCTTCTCGTCACATCTGACGCGGATCGTTGACGTCCTGCGGCAGGCGGATGAGCGGTCGCTCGTGCTGCTGGATGAGATCGGCGCTGGCACGGACCCCGTGGAGGGCGCGGCTCTGGCGCAGGCCCTGATCAGCACTCTGGTGAAACGCGGCTCGCTCACGTTCTGTTCATCGCACTATTCTCAGCTCAAGGTGTACGCCTTTAGCACGCCGCTGGTGGAGAACGCCAGCGTAGAGTTCGATGTGCAGACGCTCTCGCCGACGTTCCGGCTGAGTATCGGGCTGCCGGGCCGCAGCAATGCCTTTGCGATTGCGGAGCGGCTTGGCCTGCCCGATGGGATACTGCAGATGGCCAGAGGTCTCGTCTCGGCGGAGGATGCCGGTGCGGATGTGTTGCTGGCCAACGTAAAGGCGGCCGCCGATGCTGCCAAGCAGGAGCTCTCCGAGGCTGAAGCGGCCAACCGGAAGGCTCAGGAGATGGAGCAGGAGTTGCGCTTTAGGCTTTCTCAGATAGAGGAAGCCAGGCGTCTCGTCCTTGAGGAGGCACGCGAACAAGCTCGCGACGAACTGGAACAGATGCGTGGCCAAATGCGCGCCTGGCGGCAGCGCGCCGCGGGAGCATCGGACGAGCGGTTGGCGGGAGATGCGCTCAAGGCTCTTGACAACCTGGAGCAGCAGATTGAGCCCGTGCGCACCGAGCGTATGCCTTTAGCTCCTGAGCCCGACGACGAGGAGGCGCTCCGGGTGGGCGACCGCGTCTGGGTGCCATCCCTGGGGCAGGAAGGGGTGCTCCAGGAGATCGAGGGCGATAGCGCCTTGGTGAGTTTGGGAGGCTTTCGCTTGCGTACAGAGCTTGATCGTCTGCAGTTCCGAGGGCGTTCGCTCGCGGCGGCGACGCCGGCAGCGACAATCCGCCGCCCCGTGACGGCCTCGCCCGGCATGGAGCTGCATCTGCGGGGCATGCGGGCCGCTGAGGTGCCCGAGCTGGTGGACCGGTATCTGGAACAGGCCTACCTCTCTGCCTTGCCTTGGGTTCACATTGTCCATGGCAAGGGGATGGGCGTGCTCAAGCAGATCGTGCGCGATTCCCTGCGCGCGAATCCCCTGGTCAAGTCCTTTAGGGCCGGAGAGCTCGCCGAGGGAGGGGACGGCATCACCGTCGTGCAGTTGGAGAGCGCAGAATAGTGCGGCGACGTCCGCGGCTCAGATCGGGGGCATCGCGTGGTGACGTGGAATCCGTGGCATGGATGCCACAAGTACTCTGAAGGGTGCGGGCACTGTTACGTCTTTGGCATGGACGCGCGCTTTGGGCGCGATCCGGAGAACGTGGTGCGCACCGGCGACTTTCGCCTGCCGCTGCGCCGCAACCGCCTCAATGAGTACGCGCTGCGGCCCAATACGGACGTCTTCACCTGCCTGACTTCGGATTTCTTCCTTGAAGAGGCGGATCCCTGGCGCGATGAGGCCTGGGAGATCATCAGAGCTCGTCCGGATCTTGGCTTCTCCATCATCACCAAGCGCCTGTCCAGGCTTCAGACGTGCCTGCCCTCCGACTGGGGCGAGGGTTATCCCAACGTGGCGATAGGCGCCACGGTCGAGAGCCAGCGGCAGGCCGCCATTCGCCTGCCTTTCTTGATGAATGCTCCGCTTCGGCGTCGCTTTGTGATCTGTGAGCCGCTGCTCGAGGCCGTAGACATCACACCCTGGCTGGACGATCGGCTGGCTTACGTCATGGTGGGCGGAGAGAGCGGTCCGGACGCGCGCGTCTGCGATTATGACTGGGTAACCGATCTGCGCGACCAGTGTGTAGGCGCCGGTGTGCCATTTGTGTTCAAGCAGACGGGCGCTCGCTTCCGCAAGGGCGGGCACGTGTACAACGTTCCACGCGCACTCCAGATATCTCAGGCGCGCAAGGCCGGCATCGATACCATCACCGGGATACTGGATCGAGAGTAGAAGGCGCTACGCCAGCCGCGCGGCCCCACGCCTGCATTGCCCTGCCAATGCTTGAGGCGGCGGGCCCGGCTCGCTAGAGGTACTCGACGAGCTTTTCTGCCGCCGCCCGGTTCATGCCGGGCACGGCGACCAGATCCTCCACGCTGGCGTTCCGGATGCGATCCAGCGATCCGAAGGTCTTCAGCAAGGCCTGCCTTCTCTTGGGGCCGATGCCAGGAATGTCATCCAGCAGTGAGCGGGTGCTATCCTTGTCGCGAAGCTTGCGATGATAGGTCACGGCAAAGCGGTGCGCCTCATCCCGGATGCGCTGTACCAGGAACAGCGCCTCGGAACCGGCCGGGAGGCGGAGCGACTCGGGCCGGCCGGGGAGGAATATCTCCTCCTCCTGCTTTGCCAGGCCAACGGTGGGGATGTGATCCAGCCCAAGCGACTCCATCACCTCGTGGACGGCGCCCAGCTGGCCTTTGCCACCATCCAAGATTACCAGGTCCGGCATGATGGCCCAGCGATCGGGCTTGCCCTCCACGGCTCGTTCTTCCTGGGAGGAGCGGGCTCTGGAAAAGCGCCGGCCCAGCATCTCGGCCATGGATGCAAAGTCGTCTTGCCCGGTAACGCTCTTGATGCGAAAGTGCCGATAGTCCTGCTTGCTGGGCGCCCCCTGCTCAAACACCACCATGCTGCCCACGGTGAAACGTCCCTGAAGCGTAGAGATGTCATAGCACTCGATGCGGGACGGTGGCGCGGCGAGTTGCAGCGCCTCCTGAAGCTCGCTCAGGGCTTCGGTGTGCCGGTGCGTATCCGCGTTCCACTCGTCCCGGAGTCGCTTGAGCGTCTCGACCGCGTTCTCGCGGGCCATCTCCACTATGGCTTTCTTCTCACCGCGCTTGGGCACGCGCATCGTCACGCGGTTCCCGCGGCGTTGGCTCAACCATGAGGAGATGACGGCGAACTCGTCGAGATCGTTCTGAAGGAGAATCTCCGGGGGGATCTGGGTCGCTTCACTGTAGAACTGCTTGATGAAGGACCCCATGACTTCGGATTCGTCTTCGCCCTGGGCCCCCGTGAGCACAAAGTACTCGCGCCCGATCAGCTTGCCGTCTCTGATAAAGAACACCTGCACGCAGGCCTGGCCGTTATCCCGTGCAAAGGCGACGATATCGTGATCGTGGAGGTGCTCCGAGACGATGCGCTGCCGCTCGATGATCGTGTTGATCGCGGCGATCTGATCTCGCAGGGTGGCCGCGCGCTCAAAGTCGAGCGCCTGGGCCGCCTCACCCATCTGACGGCCCATCCCCTCCACCACGGCCTCGGATCGACCCTCCAGAAAGAGGATCGCCCGATCGATGTCCTCCCGGTATCCGGCTCTGTCGATGGCGCCGATGCAGGGGCCTGTGCATCTCTTGATGTGATAGTAGAGGCAGGGCCGCGCGTCCTCCCCATTGATGTCCCGGTTGCAGGTTCGGTACGGGAACAGCCGGCGCAGGGCATCCAGAGTCTGGTGGACGGCCTGTGAGGAGGTGAAGGGGCCAAAGTAGCGGGCACCATCGCGCTGCGGGGAACGCACGATAAAGATCCGCGGAAAGTCCTCGTGAAGGCTGATCTTGATGTACGGGTAGCGCTTGTCGTCCTTGAGCCGGACGTTGTACCGTGGCCGGTGCCGCTTGATGAGCTCGCTCTCCAGGATCAGCGCCTCGAGTTCCGAGTCAGTGACGATCCACTCCAGGTCGGCAATCTCTGAGACGAGCAGCTCTGTCTTGGGCGTATGATTGGCGGACGCGTGAAAGTAGGAGCGCACCCGGTTGCGGAGGACGACGGCCTTGCCTACATAGATGACCGTGCCCTGGATATCCTTCATGATGTAGACGCCCGGCCTATCCGGAAGCCCGGCCAGGCGGGTGGCTATCGTATCCTCAGACATTGCCCCTCACGCTTACTGGTGTATCGGTACCCCATGCTCGACCGATTATACCAGCAGGGCAGGTGCTCACCAATCTGTGCATTCGGGTCCGGATTGCCTCTTGCGTTCATAGAACATATGTGCTATCCTGTGAGTAGAACCTTTGTTCTGCCCGGGAGGTGCAGCATGGACGTGATCGTGGGCACAATCATTGCACTGGTGATGCTTGGCTGCCTCGACCAACACCTTCACCCGGAGGAGTATGAGGCGGCGCGCGCCGCTTCACGGTTATCGCTCAGGCAGCAACTGGCGCTGTGGCGGGCCCGGCTACGCCAGGAGGCGGCCGGCCGCACGGTGTCGGCATCGCATCGTTGTTCGATCTCCCAGGCGAGTCCCTGGCTTACCTCGGAGTCCTTGGAGCGGGTTACGGTCCGTCGCTAGGCGGGCTACCCCATCCGGGGCCGGGCTGAATCCCCATCACGTCCCGGCCCCGGGTTTCTCTTCGTATCCCTCGCAGGCCTCAACCGCGCGGCTGGTGACGATATCGATACCCGTATCCAGCGCATTCAGCATCACCGGTTGATGATCGCCGACAGGCGCCGACAACTCCACCTGTCGCAGGGCGCGAGCCAGTGCGAATAACAGGCCCTGGGGTACCGGCGCGCTGGAACGCACGGGCACCAAAGGAAGCTTGCCGCCACGTACGCGCACGGTGGTGGTGAGCATGCGGCGCGGCGCGGTGAGTTCTTCGCGCACGAAGGCTTCTCCGCGCTGGCAGGCCTGGCCGCGGATCTCGATCAGTTCTTGCCCCTCAACCTTGGCCAGGATGCTGCATCCGACGGGGCAGGTGACACAGATGAACTCGCGTTCGTCGGGCATGGGCCTCCTCACGCCGGTCTATTCGATGATTCGGACGGCCAGGTCGCGCGCAGAGTCGCCGGCCGCGGCCAGTTCGGCAGCCAGCGCTGGCGGCAGCGACATTGTCACCATCTCGGCCGGCCGCACGTACCGGTGCCGGCGGGAGAGGAGCACGCGTGCACCGGCCCCCTCCCCCATAACAAGCTCAGCGCGCACGGGGCCTTCGACCGGGTGCCGCGCACGGAACTGAAGCACCACCGGCCCCTCTTCCAAGGCCGCCAGCCCCAGGATCTGGGGGACGACGGCGCGCACGTTTTCGCCTGCCCTGAGCCGGATCCGTTGCCCGGCCTCTGGCGCCCCCTGGCGCACGTATCGCCCGGCGGAACGACCGGCGATACGCGCCGCCGCACTGACGTCATCCACCAGGTCGTACACATGCACAACGTTTCCTGCCGCGAATATCCCCGGAACGTCCGTGCCGTGTCCCTCGTCTACCACAGGGCCGCCGGTCGCCGGATCGATCGTGGCCCCCGCCATGCGCGTGAGCTCGTTCTCGGGGACCAGCCCGACGGAGAGGAGGAGCGTATCGCAGGGGATTTCCTGACGAGTGCCGGCGATTGGGCGCCACTGCTCGTCCACGCGGCTGACGATCACGGATTCTACCCGGTCGCGACCGCGGACCTCTGTGACGGTCGTACACAGGTGGAGGGGAATGTCGAAATCGCGGATGCACTGCACCAGGTTTCGCCGCAGGCCGCTGATGTAGGGGAGGATCTCACACACGGCGACGACTTGGGCCCCTTCGAGCGTCAGGCGGCGTGCCATGATCATTCCGATATCGCCGGACCCGAGGATCACGTAGCGCTCGCCCGGCATGTACCCCTCAATGTTCACAAGCCGCTGAGCAGTCCCCGCGGTGAACACGCCGGCCGGGCGCGAGCCAGGGATAGCCAGCGCGCCGCGCGGCCGTTCCCGGCACCCCATCGCCAGGACCAGCGCCCGGGGAAGGATCTCCACCAGGCCGAGGGCGCGGCTGCTGGCAACCACCCTGCGGGAGTGGTCCACACCCAGCACCATCGTTTCGCTCAGCACGCGCAGGTCGGCGGACCGGGCGCGGGCGATCCATCGCCAGGCGTACTCCGGGCCAGAGAGGTCCTCTCCGAACTCGCGCACACCAAAGCCGGTGTGAATGCACTGCTGCAGGATCCCTCCCAGCTCATCGTTTCTCTCCAGCAGCAGGACATCCTCGGCGCCGTGCTTCTTGGCTTCGTAGGCGGCCGCCAGGCCGGCGGGGCCGCTCCCGATCACCAGGACGTCGCAGGTGAGCGATCTCACTCCGCTACCTCCTTGGTCCGGCGTACCACGATGTTCGAGGCCCCGCCTTTCTGTGTGATCTCCAGTGGAGAGAGGCCCAGCTCACGAGCCATGATCTCCAGCACAAGCGGCAGGTCAAAGCCTCCCTGGCAGCGACCGGTGCCAACGCGCGTCCGGCGCTTGAGGGCATCATAAGTGCGAGCCGGTATCGCGCCGTGGCACGCGGCCACCACTTCGCCCTCCGTCACGGTCTCACAACGGCAGATGATTCGCCCATAGCGAGGATCTCGGGCGATGAGCGCCTCCTGCTCGGCAGGGGAGAGTTGCGAGAAACGTGGGATGCCCCGCCGCAGTGGCACATACTCCGCGCGTTCCTGCAGTTCGAGGCCGGCCTCTCGCAGCATCTCAACCACCTCGAGTGCGATGGCGGGTGAGGCCGTCAGGCCCGGTGATTCGATCCCGGCGAGAATAAGCAATCCCGGTCGCTCCTTCGGGGCGTCGATCATAAAGTCCCCCGTGCTGCCGGAGGCACGTAGCCCTGTGAACGACCGGATGATCTGCCGGCTTTCCAAGCCCGGAATAAGCTTGAGTGCCCCTGTGAGCACCTCGTTGAGGCCTTCTGGGGTGGTGCTGAGGTTCTCCTTGTCGTCGATGTCGGTGGCTGTGGGCCCAAGCATCACGTTGCCATGGATCGTCGGCGTAACCAGGATGCCCTTGCTCACCGGCGTGGGGCAGGGAAAGAGGACGTTGCGCACTTGAGCGCGCGCCGCTCGATCCAGTACAAAGTACTCGCCCTTGCGCGGTGTGATGGTAAAGCCGTCCAGCCCGGCCGCCCGCATCAGGTCGTCGGCATGCACTCCCGCGGAGATCACCGTCCATCGGGATCGGAACTCCCCCCGGTTGGTGCGCACTCCGACGACCGCATCGTCCTCGCGCAGGAATCCCTGGACCTCTGTCTCCAGCAGGAGTTCGGCGCCGTTGCCGACGGCGTTCTCGGCCGCAGCGTAGCAGAGCGCAAAGGGATCCACCAGGCCGCCGGTCGCTGCAAAGAGCGCTCCCGTAACAGATTCGGTGATCCCCGGCTCGCGGCTCCGCATCTCGGGGCCGCCGACGAGCGACAGGCCTCGTATGCCATTTTGGCGTCCCCGCCGATACAGGTCCTCGAGGGTCGCACGGTCCTCCTCGCTCACGCCCACCACATAGGTGCCGCAGCGATCGAACTCGACGTCCAATTCACCGCAGACCTGCTCGAACAGGGCGTTTCCTGCGACGTTCAGACGTGCTTTGTTGCTGCCGGGCTTGGCATCATAACCGGCATGGACGATCGCTGTGTTTGCCTTTGTGGTGCCGTCGCCCACATCAGTGGCCTTGTCCAGCAGCAGAATGCGCAGGCGGTAGCGTGATAGGGCGCGGGCGATGTGCGCGCCCACGACCCCGGCGCCGATGATGATTACATCGTACATCAGGCTTCCTGTTCGCCTTCCTGCAGCCAGCCGCGTGCTCGGCCGACGGCGCGTTTCCAGCCGGCATAGGCCGCCAGGCGCCGCTCCTCACTCCACGAGGGAGAGAACTCGCGCTGCACTTGCCAGTTCTGCTTGAGATCATCGAGCCCACTCCAGTAACCCGCGGCCAGCCCGGCCATGTAGGCCGAGCCAAGGGCCGTGGTTTCCCCTACCGTGGGACGGATGACCTGCTTGTTGAGGACGTCTGCCTGGAGCTGCATCAGGAGATTGTTGGCCGAAGCGCCGCCATCCACCTTGAGGGAGCGTAGCGCGATTCCGGAATCGGCCTCCATGGCCTCCAGCACGTCCCGCGTGCTGTAGCAGATCGATTCCAGAGTGGCGCGCACAATGTGGGCTTTACTGGCAAATCGGGTGAGGCCCAGGATGGCCCCTCGAGCGTACATATCCCAGTAGGGAGCAAAGAGCCCGGAAAAGGCCGGCACAAAGTAGACCCCTCCGTTATCGGCCACGGTGCTGGCGATCGTTTCCGTTTCCGCTGCCGATTGCACCATGCCGAGGCTGTCTCGCAGCCACTGGACCGCTGCGCCCGTGACCGCTATCGACCCCTCCAGTGCGTACGCGCAGGTTCCATCGCTGAGCCCATAGGCGACGGTGCTCAGCAGACCGCTGTGGGAGGGCACAACATCGCCGCCCGTGTTCATCAGCAGGAAGGAGCCGGTACCATACGTGTTCTTGGCCTCCCCGGGCAAGAAGCAGGTCTGCCCTGCGAGCGCTCCCTGCTGGTCCCCCAGGCAGCCACAGACCGGCATCGGGTGGCCAAACATCTCGGCCGGTGAGCTGCCGTACGTGGCGCTGTCGCTGGAGGGCCGGATCTCTGGCAGCATTGAGCGTGGGATTTCCAGCATTCGTAGGAGCTCATCATCCCACTCGCGGGTGGCGAGGTTCATCAGCATGGTGCGCGAGGCGTTCGTCACGTCCGTGACGTGCACGCCACCCCGTGGCCCGCCGGTCAGGTTCCAGATCAGCCAGGAGTCGATGGTGCCGAACAGCGCATCTCCTCGCTCAGCGGCCTGCCGAAGGCCCGCAACGTGATCCAGCAGCCACCGTATCTTGGGACCGGAGAAGTACACCGAGACCAGCAGGCCGGTGCGCTCTCGAATGAACGGCTCCAACCCGTCGTCCTGCAGCCTCTGGCAGATCTCCTGAGTGCGCATACACTGCCACACAACGGCGTTGTGGTAGGGGCGGCCGGTGTGGCGATCCCATATCACCGTCGTCTCGCGCTGGTTCGTGATGCCCAACGCGACCACATCTGCGGCTGTGATGCGGGCCTGTGCCAAGGCGCCATGGACGGTCTCCTGCACAGCGTGCCAGATCTCGAGCGGATCATGCTCGATCCAGCCGGGCCGTGGTAGTATCTGCTCGTGCTCTTTGTAGCTGCGGCCGATGTCGAGGCCGTTGTGGTCGAATACCATGCAGCGCGTGCCGGTGGTACCCTGGTCGATGGCGGCAACGTAGCGCATCCTCGCGTTCTCCCTGTCTTGGTGAGCGGCAAACCCTACATCCAGGGCTTTAGAATGACCTTGGCCGTCTGGTTGGAGGCGGTGAGCTCCAGAGCCTGTTGGGCCGCCGAGAGTGGGAAGGTATGGCTGATCAGCTCTCCCACCAGCGGAGATCTCTCGATGACCTGCATGACCTTTGGGAAGAGGTTCATGTTATAGTGCCAGGAGCCGTGAATCGTCAGCCCCTTGCGGATCATGTCCGGGCTGATTTGTATGGGCAACGAGGCGTAACACTCCCCCACGAAGGCGACCTGGCCCCGCCGTCGAGTGGCATCGATGCAAAAGCGCTCCGCTGCCACGGTTCCGGAGCAGTCTATCGCAGCGTCCACGCCCACACCGTGGGTGAGATCCATCACCTGCTGAAGCGCCTGCGGATCATTCGGATCGATAACCGCCTCGGCACCCAACTCCCGGGCTTTTTGCGCTCTGTAGGGGATGGATTCCACGGAGATCAACCTGGTGCCGCGGTAGGCGGCGTTGACCGCCCCTCCCAGACCGACGGGCCCCATGCCGGTGATCAGGAGCGTATCAAAGGCATTCACTCCCATTCGATCCATCGCACCAAAGGTTGGACCGAGGCCGCACACGGCCAGGGAGCCGTGCTCGTAGGAGACGCCATCCGGTATTGGGCCGAGAATCCAGGCGGGCTTGAG
>Ga0123332_1001674_pt1 | contig 21744 bp, 20 predicted proteins | sample BioC12SIPDNA_4_FD_89958 | JGI IMG/M metagenome (GOLD analysis project Ga0123332, IMG submission 89958) | Anaerobic biogas reactor microbial communites from Washington, USA - Biogas_R2_A C12 SIP DNA | ecosystem: Engineered > Bioreactor > Anaerobic > Unclassified | place: Washington, USA... | reverse complement strand
TAGGATGTCCGGATGCGGATTGGCCTTGATCGCGAAGAAGCGGCGGTCGACCGCGGCCACCGAGGCCAGCTGGCGCGCGCGCGCGCGCACGGTGCCCGGGTCGTAGGCGTAGCGCGGCGTGCCCTGCGCGGCCAGCGCCAGCAACTCGTCGCGCCGGCCCTGCCACCACGGTGCCGGGCGCCGGCGCAACCGACCTTCAATCTCGCGCCAGCGCGGACCGAAGACCCCGGCCTCGCGCACCGGCATGGCACCGCCGGCGATCAGTTCGTCGTGGATCTCCTGCAGCAGGCCGTCGGCGTCGGCCTCGTCGATCACGAAGGTCAGGTTGAGGTCGTTGGACGACTGCGAGATCAGGTGCACGCGCTCGCGGCCGAACGTCGCCCACACGTCCGAGAGCTTGTGCAGCAGCGAGCGCATGCCCAGGCCCACCAGGGTGATCGCCGCGCAGGGCGCGATCACCTTGACCCGGCAGATCTGCGCCAGGTCCTCGGACAGCCGCGCCAGCACGTCGGTGCTGACCAGGTTCTCGCTGGGATCGAGCGAGACGGTGACGTTGGTCTCGGCCGAACCGATCAGGTCCACCGACAGGCCGTGGCGCCTGAAGCGTTCGAAGATGTCGGCCAGGAAGCCCACCGACTGCCACATCCCCACCGTTTCCATCGACACCAGCACGATGCCGTTGCGGCGGCTGATCGCCTTGACCCCCGGCACCGGCGCGACGTCACCGTCGATGCGCGTGCCCGGCAGGTCCGGGCGGGTGGTGTCGAGGATCGCCATCGGCACGCCGCTGACGCGGCACGGACCGAGCGAACGCGGATGCAGCACCTTGGCGCCGGTGGTGGCGATTTCCTGCGCCTCGGCGTAGTCCAGCCGCGTGAGCAGGCGCGCGTCGGGCACCTCGCGCGGGTTGGCGGTGAACATGCCCGGCACGTCGGTCCAGATCTCCACCCGGCGCGCGCGCAGCAGCCCGCCGAACAGCGCCGCCGACGTGTCCGAACCGCCGCGGCCGAGCACCGCGGTGCCGCCCCCGGGATGGCGGGCGATGAAGCCCTGGGTCAACAGCAGGCGGCTCGGCTGGGCAGCGAAGCGCGCGCGCCAGTCGTCGTCGGCCTCGCGCCGGCACGAGGCCGACAGGCGCCGGCCCCAGTCGCTCTGGTTGGGCAGTTCGATCGCATCCAGCCAGTCGCGCGCGTCGGTCCAGCCGAAATCCAGGCCCTGCGCGCGCAGGTAGGCCACGCCCAGGGTCGAGGAGAGCAGTTCGCCCTGCGCCAGCACCTCGGCCTGCCAGTCCAGGCGGCGGCCGGGCGCGCGCGCATCGTCGAGCAGCGCGCGCAGCGCCGCCAGGCGCCCGCCCAGCACCGCATCCGGCTCCAGGCCGAGTTCCCGGGCGAAGGCGCGATGGCGCTCGACCAGCGCATCGACCCGCGCGCCCGCGTCGTCGGCGCCGCCGGCGATCGCGGTCAGCTCATTGGTCACACCTGAAAGCGCCGAGACCACCACCAGCACGCGACCGCCGCATTCCTCGGCACGTTTGCCCGCCAACTGCCCGATCGTGTCCCAGCGATGGCGTTGCGACACCGACGTGCCGCCGAACTTGAGCACGACCCAGGGCGTGCCGATCGGAGAGGAAGGCATGAAGTGGCAGGTCCAGCGAAACGGGCGGGAACGCCCGGCATGCGGGCGCAGCGCGGATTCTAACCGGATCGCCAGCCGCGGGCGCCGTGGCGCGGGCATGCCGCGGCAATGCATGCGGCGCGGCTTGCTAAGCTGCGCGCCCCTTCGTCCGCCGCGCTCGCCATGTCCCGACGCTACCTGCAGCTCGATGTCTTCGCCGACCGCCCCGGGGTGGGCAATCCACTGGCCGTGGTCCTGGACGCCGAAGGCCTGGACGATGCCGCCATGCAGGCGATCGCGCGCTGGACGCGGCTGCCCGAGACCACGTTCGTGTTCCCGCCGACCGCGCCCGATGCCAGCTACGCATTGCGCATGTTCAGTCCGCAGCGCGAGGTGCCCTTCGCCGGCCATCCCAGCGTCGGCACCGCGCACGCCGTGCTCGAGGCCGGCCTCGCGCAGCCCGTCGACGGGCATCTGGTGCAGGAAGGCGTGGCCGGCCTGCTGCCGCTGCGCGTGCGCGGCGCCGGAGCCGCGCGCACGATCGCGATCCGCACGCCGCGGGCGCGGGTCGCCGAAGTGGCCGACGCCGACGATGCGCGGCTGGCCGATGCGCTGGCGGGCCTGGCGCGCGGCGCGCTGCCGCCGGTGCTGATGGACGGCGGCCGCCGCTGGTGGCTGGCCGAACTGGCCGACGAGGCCACGCTGCGCAGCGCAGCCCCGGACTGGGCGGCGATTGAACGCCTGGCGCAAGGCACGGGCAGCATGGGCCTGTGCGTGTACGCGCGCTGCCAGGCTCGCGCGTACGACCTCGCCGTGCGCGCCTGGGTCGGCGCGGGGCGCTGCTTCGAGGACGCCGCATCCGGTGCGGCCAACGCCACCCTCGCGGCCTGGCTGGCCTCGCGCGACGCCCTGCCCGGCCGCGACGGCCGCTACCGGGTGAACCAGGGACGCGAGGTCGGCTTCGATGCCTGCCTCGAACTCGAGGTCGACGGCGACGGCGAGGTGTGGTCTGGCGGCCAGGTGCAGACGGTCGTCACCGGCACGCTCGACTGGAACGCGCCGGCACCGCGCTGAGCGCAGCGCGGGGCACGCCGCGGCTACGGCACCGCGCGCACGTCCACCTGCACCCGGATGCGGTCGCCGGGGTGGTGGTCGGTGCGGGTCACGTACTCGCGCCCGCCGTACTCGTAGGTGACGTCGTAGGCGACCACGTCGCGCGGGTCATGGCCACCGTCGCCGGCGTACCGGTCGCCGTAGGGTTCCGGGTCGCAGACGGTGACCACGTGCTCGGGCCCGCGCCGGCGGGTCTCGTAGACGCGGCGGCCGATGGCGCTGCCAGCCCCGGCGCCGACCGCGGTGCCGATCAGCTGGCCGCTGCCGTCGCCGAACCGGCTGCCCAGCACGGCGCCGGCGATGCCGCCGAGCACGCTGGCGGCGAGGCGGCCGTTATCGTCGCGGCGGCGCGCGTCGGGATCGTACCCGCCACCGTACCCGTCGTACGGATCGTCGCGATGGACGTACCCGTCGCGGCGCACCTGGCAGTCGCGCGCCGACCGCGTGGGCCGGGCGTACTCGTCGAGCACCGGGTCCACGCGCAGCACCCGCGCCCACGCGTACTGCGGCTGCGGATCAGAGCCGCGCCAGTCGCCGCCACGCGGCCCGGGGGTGCGGTGGGGAGAGTCGCCATACGGTCCGTGGTACTCGCGACCGCCCTGGGCGGAGGCGGTGCCCGTGGCGACGACGAGAACGAGGACGGCGGCAAGGCAGGTCGCCTGGAGCTTCATCGTGCTGGTTCCGGCGCGTGGACGAAGGGCGCGCCGGTCCACGCTAGGCAAGCACCGCTAACGCGGACCTGAATCCCGCGGCCGGCCCGTGGCGCTCAACGCGCCGACAGCCAGGCCAGGACCTGCGTGGCGCAGTCGGCGGCACCGCGCCCGAGCAGCGGCCCGACGTGGCTGACCGCCGACGCCCGCAGCAGCGAGGCCTGGTGCTCGCTGGCCAGGGCGGCGGTGAGCGCGGGCGGCACGTCGTCGTCGACCATCGAGGCCACGTACAGCGCCGGGCACGGCGGATGCGGCACCTGGCGCCCGGCATGGGCCTCGCGCATCGCGCGCCCGCTCTCGTCGCGCCAGTGGCGGAACGCGAACAACGCGGTCGCCTCGTCCGCGTCGGGCAGCGCGCGCCGGGTCCCGGTCAGGCGCGCGTCGCGCTGCCAGGGGATGACGTCCGGCCATTCGCGCCGCGGCAGCTGCGCATGCCAGGGCGCGGGCGGCAGCGGATTGACCAGTACCAGCGCATCGGCCTCGCCGGCGCACTCGAGCGCCAGCAGCCCGCCAAGGCTGGCGCCGACCAGGGCGCGCGGGCGCGGCAGCCGGCGCAGCGCCTGGCGTACCTGGGCGAGATAGAAGTCGAGGCCGGTCGCGGCCAGCCCCAGCGGCGAGGGCTGCAGGTCCGGTGCGCACACGCGCACCCCGCGGGCCTCGAACACGCCCCTCCAGATGTTCCATTCCCAGCCGCCGCCCCCGCCTCCGTGCACCATCAGCGCCGCACGCGGGCCGCTACCCAAGCAGTTCCGCCTCCAGCGTGATCGGCACCGCGCTCAGCGCCTTGGACACCGGACAGTTCTGCTTGGCGTCGTCGGCGATCGCGCGGAAGGTCTTCTCGTCCAGCCCCGGCACCTTGGCCTTCATGCCCAAGCGGATCGCGCTGAGCGTGGGTCCGCCCTCGAGCGAGAGGTCCACCGCGGCCGTGCCTTCGAGCCACTCCGGCGGATGGCCGGCTTCGGTGAGCTTGGCCGACAGCGCCATGGTGAAGCAGCCAGCGTGGGCAGCCGCGATCAGCTCCTCGGGATTGGTGCCCTTCTCCTCGCCGAAGCGGCTGTTGAAGCCGTAGCGGGTGCCGTCGAGCAGGCCGCTGGCCGGGGTGGTGAGGCTGCCGCGGCCAGTCTTGAGGTCGCCTTCCCAGCGCGCGGTCGCCTTGCGTGAAATGCCCATCGTGTTCGCTCCTGTCGGTTCGGCAATCTTCGCAAGCTAACCGCCACGGCGTTACCGCGGCGTGGGTGGACGCGGCATGCTGCGACGCAACGCGCCGTGGCGGCGGTGACGCGATAAGGTGGCCCCCCGCCATGACGCCCCTCGAGCGAGCGCTCGCTCGGCAGCGTTCCTCCTCCCGTGGACTGCCATGACGGCCGCAAGCGGATCCGCCCGCGGAACGGGACCACGGCGCCCGGGCCGCGGCGCGGATCTCCCCGCAAACGCCGGCCGGCGGCCGGCCCCAGCAAGGGAGGATCGGCCCCATGCCCCACTCGACGCAACAGATCCGCAACGTGGCCCTGGCAGGCCACCCCGGCGCCGGCAAGACCACCCTGTTCGAAGCCCTGCTGCATGCCGGCGGCGCGATCCAGGCGGCAGGCACCGTCGAACGCGGCAACACCGTGTCCGACTTCGATCCGGTGGAGAGGCAGCGCGGGCATTCGATCGACGCCGCGATCGCAAGCCTCGACCACGCGGCCGGCCCCGGGGGGCCGGTCCATCTCAACCTCGTCGACCTTCCCGGCTATCCCGACTTCCGCGGCCCGGCGCTCGCGGCGCTGGCGGCGGTGGACACCGCGCTGGTGGTGGTCGATGCCGCGGGCGGCGTCGAACACGGCACCCGGCGGCTGATGGCGCGCGCGAAGGAGCGCAACCTGTGCCGCGCGATCGCCATCAACCGCATCGACGCCGACGGCGCCGACCCCGGTCGCGTGCTCGACCAGCTGCGCGAGGCCTTTGGCACCTGCATGCTGCCGCTCAACCTGCCCGCCGCCGGCGCCCGGGTGGTCGACTGCTTCGGCCAGGCCGACGGCGACAGCGACCTGGGCCCGGTCGCCGACTGGCACCGGCGGATCCTCGACCAGGTGGTCGAGATCAACGAGACGGTGATGGAGCACTATCTCGAGCTCGGCGAGGCCGGTCTGCGCGGCGACGAGCTGCACGACGCCTTCGAGCAGTGCCTGCGCGAGGGCCACCTGGTGCCGGTGTGCTTCGTCTCCGCCCGCACCGGCACCGGCGTGCGCGAGCTGCTCGACATCGCCGCGCGCCTGTTCCCGCACCCGGGCGAGGCCAACCCGCCGCCCTTCGTGAAGGGCACCGGCGCGCACGCGCAGCCGTTCGCGACCACGCCCGATCCGGACGCGCACGTGGTCGCCGACGTGTTCCGGATCCTGCACGATCCGTTCGTCGGCAAGCTCGGCGTGTTCCGCGTCTACCAGGGCACGGTGCGCCGCGACAGCCGACTGTTCGTCGACGATGGGCGCAAGCCGTTCCGGGTCGCGCACCTGTTCCGGCTGCAGGGCAAGGAGCACGTCGAGATCGACGAGGCGGTGCCCGGCGACATCGCCGCGGTGGCCAAGGTCGAGGAACTGCACTTCGACGCGGTGCTCCACGACAGCCACGACGAGGACCACATCCACCTCGCGCCGGTGGCCTTCCCCACGCCGATGTTCGGGCTGGCGGTGGAAGCGGGCAGCAAGGGCCAGGAGCAGAAGCTGGCGACCGCGCTGCAGCGCCTGGCCGAGGAGGACCCGTGCTTCCACGTCGAGCACGAGGAGGAGACCCGCGAGACCGTCGTGCGCGGCCTGTCGGACCTGCACCTGCGGGTGCAGATCGACCGCCTGCGCGACCGCTTCGGGGTCGAGGTGCGCACCCGCCCGCCGCGCATCGCCTACCGCGAGACCATCTCTGCGCCAGCAGAAGGCCACTACCGACACCGCAAGCAGACCGGCGGCGCCGGCCAGTTCGGCGAGGTGTTCCTGCGGGTCGAGCCGCTGCCGCGCGGGGCCGGATTCGAGTTCGTGGACGAGGTCAAGGGCGGCGTGATCCCCTCGCAGTTCCTGCCCGCGGTGGAGAAGGGCGTGCGCCAGGCGCTGCGCTCGGGCGCGATCGCCGGCTTCCCGATGCAGGACCTGCGGGTGGTGGTGTACGACGGCAAGCACCATCCAGTCGACAGCAAGGAAGTGGCCTTCGTCGTGGCCGGCCGCAAGGCGTTCCTCGACGCGGTGCTCAAGGGCCGGCCGCAGGTGCTCGAACCGGTGGTCGACCTGGAGGTGCACGCGCCCGAGTCGTGCATGGGCGACATCAGCGGCGGCCTGGCGGCCAAGCGCGCGCGCATCACCGGCACCGACGCCACCGGCGGCGGCGAGGTGGTGGTGAGCGCCCAGGTGCCGCTGTCGGAACTGGAAGGCTATGCCGCCGAGCTCAAGTCAGTGACCGCCGGTCGCGGCCGCTACACCCTTGATTTCAGCCACTACGAGCCGGTCCCGCCACAGGTGCAGCAGGCGCTCGCGGCCGCCTGGCGGCCGCGCCAGGACGACGACTGAGCCGGCGCGTGCGCGCATGACGCCCGCCCTGGCTGCCCTGCTCGCCGACGCGGTCCTGGTCCTGCACGCGGGGGTGGTGGCGTTCGTGGTGCTGGTCGCGCTGGCGGTGCCGGTGGGCGGCGTGCGGGGCTGGCGCTGGGTGCGGGGATACGCGCTGCGCAGCGTGCACCTGGCGCTCGCGCTGGTGATCGCGCTGCAGACCTGGCTGGGCCGGCTGTGCCCGCTCACCACCTGGGAACAGGCGCTGCGAACCCGAGGAGGCCAGCACACTTACAGCGAATCCTTCATCCAGTACTGGCTGTCGCGGCTGATTTTCCTCGAGGCCCCGTGGTGGCTGTTCGTGCTCGGCTACACCCTGTTCGCCGGACTCGTCGCCGCCGGGTGGTGGCGCTGGCCGCCCCGTCGGCGGAAGGGGCGGCCGGGTCGAGGCGGGCGCTGACGCCCGCATTTTTTTCGCGGTTTCCTATTGGCGGCGGGTTGTGGATGTCCTACATTGCGCCTGCCGGCACGTTCGGCCACTCCATACGCTGATCACATCACCCAGACGAGGGAACACAAAACCCATGGCAAAGAAGAAGGCCACGACCAAGAAGGCTGCCGCCACGAAGAAGGCCGCCAAGCCTGCCGCGCCGAAGGCGATCAAGGAGCCGCTGACCAAGTCCGGCCTGGTCGCGCACATCGCCACGGCCACCAGCCTCGCCGCGAAGGACGTCCGTGCCGTGCTCGCCGCGCTCGAGGGCGCGATCCACGGCTCGCTCAACAAGAGGGGCGCGGGCACCTTCACCCTGCCGGGCGTGGCCAAGTTCACCGCGGTGAGCGTGCCGGCCAAGCCGCGCCGCAAGGGCATCAACCCGTTCACCAAGGAAGAGCAGTGGTTCGCCGCCAAGCCGGCCTCGGTGAAGGTCAAGGTGCGCCCGCTCAAGAAGCTCAAGGACGCGGCCGCCTGACCCGGCGCCGGGCCTCGAGTCGACCGGACGGGACGGCGCTGCCGTCCCGTTCCGTTTCCGGCGCATGCAAAGCGCCGACTGCATGCGCCACCGCTCCATGTTGATCCGCTACGCATTGCCCCTGGTCGCAGTGGCGACGCTCGCCCTGGTCTTCGTGTTGCGCGGCTGCGGCGGGGAGCGGACGCCCACGCCGGTCGCGACCGCCAGCGCCGAAGCTGCGGCCGGGTCCGAAGCGCGGTCCGCGGCGCGCGCGCAGGCGGTCGCCGAGGCAGAGCTGCGCCAGCACTACGAATCGGCAATGCGCGCCGCGGTCTCGACCCTGCACCGCTACCTGGCCAAGCTGCCGGAGGACCACGCCGCCGCCGATGCGTTCTGGTCCGGCGGCGCGCCCGCGGCCGACGCGACCGAGGCCGACCTGCGCGCGCTGGCGTCGCCGCCGCGGCAGTTCCGCAGCCGGAACCGCGCGCCCTCCGTGCTCGAGGGCGATCCGCTGCCCACGGCGGTCAGGATCCCGGTGGATCTTCGCCTGGTGCCTGCCGAGGGCCCCATGCGCCGCTACGCGGGCTGGTACGAGTTGCGCCACGAGCCGGCCGGGGACGCGTGGCGGATCACCGCCGCGTCCGTCGACGCCCTTCCGGCCGCGCAGTAGCATGGCCGCGGCCATGGCGCCGGAGGGCGGTCGGATGGGCAAGCGGTTCTGGATCTGCGGCGCGGTGATGGGCTTCGCCGCGCTGGTGCTGACCCTCGTGGTGCACGCGCTGCTGCTGGGCGGGCACTACAGCGAGCTGGGGGCGATGTACCGCGATGCCGCCGACGGCGCGCGCCGCTTCGGCTGGCTGCTGCTGGCGCACGCCCTGCTCGGCTACGCGATGACCTGGGTGTTCGCGCGCGGCTTCGACCAGGGCCGCCCCACCCTCGGCCAAGGGTTGCGTTTCGGCCTGGCGATGGCGCTGTTCGGGCCGGTGCCGGCGATCCTGCTGCAGTACGCGATGCAGCCCGTGCCCGGCTCGCTGATCCTGCGCCAGGCGCTGCTGGGCACGCTGGCGATGATGGCGCTGGGGATGCTGTTGGCCTGGCTGCAGCCGCGCCGGCCGACCCTGGTCGAGCCGGACTGAAGGCGCGCCTTCACCGTCGATTCGGCCGGCGCCGCCGACCCTGGCGCGCTCGCAGTGCCCGCCCCGCCCATGGATCGATCCGCGCGCGAACCTGCCGCCCCGCCCCCCGTCGTCCGTCGTCCGCGCCGCGCGCGCGGCGGGCAGGCCGGCTGGCGGATCGTGGCGGCCGACCCGCGCGAGGCCGCCACGCCCTGGGCACGCCGCCTCAGCGCTTGGGCTGGAGCATCGTCCCGGTGCAGTTCTTCGCGCCGCAACGGCAGCCCCAGAGCTTCTTGAGCTTCGGGGTGTGCGGTTCGTCGAGCACGATGCCGTAGTTGTAGGTCAGCTCCTCGCCCGGGCGGATGTTGCGCAGGGCGACGATGAAGACCTTGTCCTTCTCCGGGCGCCCCTTCGGGTCTTCCTCGACCTCGGACTCGCAGTTCGGATCGCAGCTGTGGTTGATCCAGCGCGCGACGTTGCCGCGGATGTTCGCGTCGATCACGTAATGGTCGTTGAGCGTGAACAGGAAGGTGTGGCCGTCTTCGTCCTCGTCGCCGTATTCCTCGTCGACCTCGTCGTGGGTACGCAGCTTGCCGCGGTACTGGATGATGCGCTCGCCCTTCCTGATCGGCGCGATGGCGAAGACGCCGTTGCCGTGGATCGGGGACTTGCGGGCTTCGATCTTCTTTTTCTGCATCTCGGACGCGGTCGTGGAAACGGAACGCCCATTGTGGCACGAGCGGCGCTCGATACCCGCCCGCGCCCCCGTGGCGCAGGCGGGAAGTCACCGTGACCGATGGCCCGGCGCGGCGCGGCGCGGGCGCGTCCGCCGAGCTCCCCGTGCCACGTTGGAACCGATGGCTTCCACCACCACTGCCGCCCATGCGCCCGCACCCGATCGTGCTGCTCGTCCTGACGACCGTCCTCGCGACCCCCGCCTGCCAGCGCGGGACCGCCGCGCCGGCCGCGTCCGCTCCCGCCACCGCCCCCGCCGGCCAGGCCGCCACCGACCCGCTGGCCGCCCAGGGCGAGTACCTGGTGCGGATCGCCGGCTGCAACGACTGCCATACCCCCGGCTACGCCGAACGCGGCGGCGACGTCCCCACGTCCGAATGGCTCGTCGGCTCGCCACTGGGACACCTCGGCCCCTGGGGCACGAGCTATCCCACCAACCTGCGCCTGAGCATCGGCGCGCTCGGTGAGGAGGAGTGGCTGGCCTACACCGCCAACCTGCACACCCGTCCGCTGATGCCCGACTTCGCGCTGCGGCAGATGCGCGAGCGCGACCGCCGCGCGATCTACCGCTTCGTGCGCTCGCTCGGCCAGGCCGGCGAACCCGCGCCCAAGGCGCTGCCGCCGGGCGTGGCGCCGCCCCCGCCCTACCTGCAGCTGGTGCTGCCCGAGGCGGCCGCCGCGACCCGGGACCAGGCACCCGTGCGGTAGCCGGACATCCCCGGGTCGAACCCGGCCCCGGGGCACGCCCATGAGTGCGCGCCCCAGGGGGCGCTCGCCGGCCAGGACGGCGCGCGCCCTCTTGGCCGCGGCGCCCGACTGTCAGGAGCCATGCCCCGCGCCGCCGCGTTGGCGGACGGCTCCCTGCGCGGCCGCCCGGGCGGCCGGGGGCGTCTTCGGCCCGTGGCTGCCGGCTGAAGCGTTCCATGCACGGTGTTTGAGCCGGGCGGACCGAAAGAGTACAATTTTGGTCCCCTTTTCGAGAACGGTTCCCATCCGTGCTCCGCGTCACCCGCCTGACCGACTACGCCACCGTGGTGATGACCGTCCTGGCCTCGCAGCCGGAGGCGGTGCTCAGCGCGGCCGAACTGGCCGAGCGCTCGGGCCTGGAAGTGCCCACGGTGAGCAAGCTGCTCAAGCCACTGGCCCAGGCCGGCCTGGTGGAAGGCTTCCGCGGCGTGCGCGGCGGCTACCGCCTGGCGCGTCCGCCGGCCGCGATCACCCTGTGCGACATCGTCGAGGCGATGGAAGGGCCGCTGGCGATGACCGAGTGCAGCCTCGACGACGGCGAATGCGGCATCTCGCAGCAATGCGGGGTGCGCGCGAACTGGCGCCGGATCAATGACGTGGTCGCCGATGCCCTGCGCGGCGTGAGCCTGGCGCAGATGCTCGACGACCTTCCTCCCCCACCCCCGCCGGCGCGGCGCATCGCCGCCCGCCTGGCCGACGCGTAGCGGGCGGCCGACGCCGCACCCGCGCACCGCATCCACGAGGCAGCCCACATGGCCACCGAAGTCGCAGAACCCATCGCCAACCGCGAAATCCACGAACAGCTCGGCCGCCGCTACGAGGCCGGGTTCGTCACCCAGATCGAGTCCGACTCGCTTCCGCCGGGCCTGGACGAGGACGTGATCCGCGCCCTGTCGGCCAAGAAGGAGGAGCCGGAGTGGATGACCCAGTGGCGCCTGGCCGCCTACCGCCACTGGCTGACCATGCCGGTGCCCGACTGGGCCAAGCTGCGCATCGCGCCGATCGACTTCCAGGCGATCAGCTACTACTCCGCGCCCAAGGGCCCGAAGTACAAGTCCTTCGACGAGGTGCCCAAGGAGCTTCTGGAAACCTACGACAAGCTCGGCGTGCCGCTGCACGAGCGCGCGCGCCTGGCCGGGGTGGCGGTGGACGCGGTGTTCGACTCGGTCTCGGTCGGCACCACGTTCCAGAAGGAGCTGCGCGAGAAGGGCGTGATCTTCTGCTCGATGTCCGAGGCGATCCGCGAGCACCCGGAGCTGGTGCGCCAGTACCTGGGCACCGTGGTGCCGGTGGGCGACAATTACTTCGCCGCGCTCAACTCGGCAGTGTTCTCCGACGGCTCTTTCGTGTACATCCCCAAGGGCGTGCGCTGCCCGATGGAGCTGTCCACCTACTTCCGCATCAACGCCGGCCACACCGGCCAGTTCGAGCGCACCCTGATCGTGTGCGAGGACAAGGGCTACGTGTCCTACCTCGAGGGCTGCACCGCACCCATGCGCGACGAGAACCAGCTGCACGCGGCGGTGGTGGAGCTGGTGGCGCTGGACGACGCCGAGATCAAGTACTCCACGGTGCAGAACTGGTACCCGGGCGACGAGGAGGGCCGCGGGGGCATCTACAACTTCGTCACCAAGCGCGCCGAATGCCGCGGCGCGCGCAGCAAGGTGGTATGGGCCCAGGTCGAGACCGGCTCGGCGATTACCTGGAAGTACCCCTCGTGCGTGCTTCTGGGCGACGACTCGAGCGGCGAATTCCACTCGGTCGCACTCACCCACCACCGCCAGCAGGCCGACACCGGGACCAAGATGATCCACGTCGGCAAACGCACCAAGAGCAAGATCGTCAGCAAGGGCATCAGCGCCGGCCGCGGCCAGAACACCTATCGCGGCCTGGTGAAGGTGGCCGCCGGCGCCGAAGGCGCGCGCAACTACACCCAGTGCGACAGCCTGCTGATCGGCAAGCAGTGCGGCGCCCACACCTTCCCCTACATCGAGGTGAAGAACCCCGGCGCGACCGTCGAGCACGAGGCTACCACCTCGAAGATCAGCGACGACCAGCTGTTCTACTGCCGCGCCCGCGGCATTTCCGAGGAGGACGCGGTGAGCCTGATCGTCGACGGCTTCTGCAAGCAGGTCTTCAAGGAGCTGCCGATGGAGTTCGCGGTCGAAGCCAAGAAACTGCTGGACGTGAGCCTGGAAGGCTCGGTCGGCTAGCAAGACCTCCTGCCCGCGCGCGCGGGGGCAGGTGCCCGAAGGGCGGATGGGGGCAGCCCGACGCGACACGCCCCCACCCCAGCCCTCCCCCGCACGCGGGGGAGGGAGCAGACCAACGAACGGACCCCGAACATGCTCAAGATCGACAACCTCCACGCCTCCATCGGCGGACGCGACATCCTCAAGGGCCTGTCGCTGCACGTGAAGCCCGGCGAAGTGCACGCCATCATGGGCCCCAACGGCTCGGGCAAGTCCACGCTGGGCAACATCATCGCCGGGCGCGACGGCTACCAGGTCACCGAGGGCAGCGTGGAGTTCGAAGGCCGCCCGCTGCTGGAGCTGGAGCCGGAAGAGCGCGCCGCGGCCGGCGTGTTCCTCGCCTTCCAGTACCCGGTCGAGATCCCGGGGGTGAACAACACCTACTTCCTGCGCAGCGCGCTCAATGCCCAGCGCAAGGCCCGCGGCGAGGAGGAGCTGGACTCGGTGCAGTTCCTCAAGCTGGTGCGCGAGAAGCTCTCGGTGCTGCACCTGGACGACAAGCTGCTGCACCGCGGCGTCAACGAGGGGTTCTCGGGCGGCGAGAAGAAGCGCAACGAGATCTTCCAGCTCGCGGTGCTGGAACCGAAGCTGGCGATCCTGGACGAAACCGATTCGGGCCTGGACATCGACGCGCTCAAGCACGTGGCCGACGGGGTCAACGCCCTGCGCTCGCCCGAGCGCGCGTTCGTGGTGATCACCCACTACCAGCGCCTGCTCGAGTACATCCGCCCCGACGTGGTCCACGTGCTGGCGGACGGCCGGATCGTCGAATCCGGCGGCCCGGAACTGGCCCAGCAGCTGGAGGAGCACGGCTACGCCTGGATCGCCGGGCGGCAGGCGCCGGAGGCCGTGGCGTGACCAGTCCACTGCTCCAGTCGCTGGCGTCTGGCTTCTCCGGCGACGACGCGCGCCGCGCCCTGCTCGAGGCCGCGCTGCGCGACGGCCTGCCGGGCCCGCGCAGCGAACGCTGGAAGTACACCCCGCTGCGCGCGCTGGACCGGCGCAGCTTCGGCACGCCCGGCCCGGCAACGATCGATGCCGCGCTGCTCGACGGCATCCCCGCGCCGCGCCTGGTGTTCGTCAACGGCGGCTTCGACGCCGCGCTGTCGCGCCTGGACGCACTGCCGGCCGGGGTGGAGCTGGCGGCGGACGGGCCGGGCGAGGCGTCCGTGCCCGAAGCCACCGGCGACGGCCCCGTGCGTCCCGGCGACACCGTGTTCGCGCGCCTCAACGTGGCCCTGGCCAGGACCGGCGTGCACCTGCGCGTGGCCGAGAGCGTCCAGGTCGCGCAGCCCGTCCACCTGGTGTTCGTCGGCGCCGAGGCCGGCGCCGATGCCGTGGCCTGGCACCTGCGCCACCGGATCGAGGTGGCGGCCAGCGCGTCGCTGCGGGTGATCGAACACCACCTCGCCCACGGCGTGCACCGGCATCTGGACACCGCCACGCTCGCGGTTTCGGTGGCGCAGGACGCGCTGCTCGAACACGCCAGGGTGCAAGGCCCGGCCGACGGCGCCACCTCGTTCGCGCGCACCGACGCGGTGCTGCAGGCACGCGCCGGCTACCACCGCGTCGACCTCGAACTGGGCGGCGCGCTGTCGCGGCACGAGCTCAACGTGCGACTGGAAGGGGAAGGCGCCTCGCTGGCGGCGCACGGCGTGCTGCTGGCCAACGGACGCCGCCACGTGGACACCCGCCTGGGGATCGAGCATGCCGCCCGCGACACCCGCTGCGAGCTGCTGTGGCGCGGCATCGGTGCCGGGCGCGGCCACGTGGTGTTCCACGGCGGCATCACCATCCACCCGGGCGCGGACGGCACCGACGCCCGGCTGTCGAACAAGAACCTGCTGCTCTCGCCCAACGCCGAGATCGACACCCAGCCGGTGCTGGTGATCCACGCCGACGAGGTGCAGGCCGCGCACGGTGCGACCGTCGGCCAGCTCGACGCCAACGCGCTGTTCTACCTGCGCGCGCGCGGCGTGCCCCAGGCCGAGGCGCGGCAGATGCTGACCGCCGCGTTCTGCCGCGAGCCGCTGGCCGCGGTGGAGGACGCCGCGGTGGGCGAGGCCCTGCTGGCCCGCCTGGACGCGGCCCTGGAGGGGCTGTCGGCATGAGCGCGGGCTCCCCCGTGCAGCCGCGCCCGCCTGCGCCCGCCGGCGCGCGCGTCGACTGGGCGCGGGTCCGCGCCGACTTCCCGCTGCTCCGGCGGACGGTCCACGGCAAGCCGCTGGTCTACCTCGACAGCGCGAACACCGGGCAGAAGCCGGCCCCGGTGATCGAGGCCGTCGACGCGTTCTACCGCCGCCACAACGCCAACGTCAGCCGCGCGGTGCACGCGCTCGGCACCGAGGCGACCGAAGCCTACGAAGCCGCGCGCACGGCGCTGGCCGGCCTGGTCAACGTGCGCGGCGACGAGCTGGTGCTGTGCAGCGGCACCACCTTCGCCATCAACCTGGTGGCCTATTCGTGGGCGTTGCCGCGGCTCAAGGCCGGCGACGTGATCCTGGTGACCCGCATGGAGCACCACGCCAACATCGTGCCCTGGCAGCTGGTGGCCGAACGCACCGGCGCGGTGGTGCGGCCGGTCGACCCCACCCCCGATGGCGCGCTCGACCTGGACACGCTGTACCGGGCAATGACGCCGGAGGTGAAGCTGCTGGCGGTGACGCACGTGTCCAACGTGCTGGGGACGGTCAACCCGGTGCGCGAGATCTGCCGCGAGGCGCGTCGGCGCGGGATCGCCACCGTGGTCGACGGCTCGCAGGCGGTGCCGCACATGACGGTGGACGTGGCCGCGATCGGCTGCGACTTCTACGCCTTCACCGGGCACAAGATGTGCGGCCCCACCGGCACCGGTGCGCTGTGGGGCCGGCGCGAACACCTGCAGGCGATGCCGCCGTTCCTGGGCGGCGGCGAGATGATCCGTGAGGTCAGCTTCGACGGCACGGTGTTCAACGACCCGCCACACCGGTTCGAAGCGGGCACGCCCAACATCGCCGGCTTCGCCGGCCTGCGCGCGGCGGTGGACTACCTGCAGGGCGTGGGCATGGACGCCATCCATGCGCGCGAAGCCGAACTGCTGGCCCACCTGACCGACGCGCTGGACGCGGCCGGCGGCGTGCGCATCCTCGGCCGCGCCCCTGAGAAGGCGGCGGTGGTCTCGTTCCTGGTCGACGGCGCGCACGCGCACGACCTGGCCACCCTGCTCGACCTGGAGGGCGTGGCGGTGCGCTCGGGCCAGCACTGCGCGCACCCGCTGCTGCAGTTCTACGGCGTGGCCGCGACCTGTCGCGCGTCGGTGGCGTTCTACAACACGCACGAGGAGATCGACGCCTTCGTGGCCGCGCTGCAGAAGGTCCGCCGGCTGCTGGCCTGATGCGGCGGTCGCGGCCGGAGCCGCGATCCCGCACCCCGCCGCCCTCTTGCCGCCCCGGGCGTCAACGCGTCGGCCCCCGTAAAATCCCCCGCCATGCAAGCCCGTTTCCGCGCCGCCACCGAGGCGGACATCCCCGCCCTCGTCGCGCTCGTCACGTCCGCCTACCGCGGCGAGGCCAGCCGCGCCGGCTGGACCACCGAAGCCGACTTCCTCGACGGCCCCCGCATCCACCCCGAGGTGCTGCGCGCCGACCTGCGCCGCCCCCGCAGCCGGGTGCTGGTGGTCGACGGCGCCGATGGCCCGCTCGCATGCGCCCACGTCGCCGAGCAGGACGGTGCCGGCTACTTCGGCATGTTCGCGGTGCGGCCGGAGCTGCAGGGCGGCGGCCTGGGCGGCCGCCTGCTGGCCGAATGCGAGCGCGTCGCGCGCGAGGACTGGGGCCTGCGATGGATGCGCATGGCCGTGATCGACCTGCGCGAGACGCTGATCGCCTGGTACGAGCGCCGCGGCTACCGCCGCACCGGCCGCCACCAGCCGTTCCCCTACGGCGACGAGCGCTTCGGCATCCCGCTGCGCGACGACCTGCGGTTCGAGATCCTCGAAAAGCCCCTGGAGCCCAACGCGTGAGCGAGACCTGGACCTACGTGTGCACCACGGCCGAACTGCTGCCTGGCGAAATGAAAACCGCCTTCGACGAGGTGACCGGCGCCGGCATCGTGGTGGTCAACCTCGACGGCGAGCTGTACGCGCTGGAGGACCGCTGCAGCCACGAGGACTTCGAGCTGTCTGCCGGCCGGGTCGATCCGGTGGAGGGCAGCGTGGAATGCGTGCTCCATGGGGCCCGCTTCGACGTGCGCGACGGCCGCGCGCTGTGCGCGCCGGCCTACGAGCCGGTCGCGAAGTTCCCGGTGAAGGTGGAAGGCGGCGGCGTCTGGGCGCGGGACGACCGGGAGTAGCGCGGGCCGGCAGTCGGCGCGCCGGTGCCCCCACCCCGGCCCTCCCCCGCAAGCGGGGGAGGGGGCCCAGGCGTACTCCACATGCATGGAAGGGGTCCCAGTGCCCCACATCCATGGGAAGGGGGTCCGGAAGTGCCCCACATGCATGGAAGGGGCCCCAAAGTGCTTCACGTGCATGGAGCGGGTCCCGGAAGTGCTCCACATGCATGGAAGGGATCCTGGGAGTGCTCCACATGGAAAGGGGAGCCCAGGAGTGGACCACATGCATGGGGGCTCTCCGAGGTGGTCCGCGTGCAGGGGAGGAGTGGCCTCTGCGGTGCCGCACATGCACGGAGGGGGTTGCCCTTGCGCGCCCCCCGAGTGGAAACCTCCCCTTGCAATGACCCGAGGTCGGGCCGCCCCTGCAGCAAGCCGGGGACGGCCCATCGGGGCGAGCGAACCGCATCGTCCCTCGGCGCAGGACCGTCGCGGCCCGGGGAGTCACCCCGCACCAACCCGGCGCCGCCCCCCTTCCCCGCTTGCGGGGGAAGGTCGGGATGGGGGCAGGTCGCAGGCGTCCACCGGCCGCGGCGATCCACCGGCATCCACGATGAGTATGGTTCTTAGTTTGCGTGTGAGAACGATTCGCGTTTAACATATGCGTCATGGACGCCGCCCCGAGGCGTCCGGGATGGCCCCGTGCCCCTCTCTTCCCGCCAGCACCAGGCAGTTCCAGGCCCCGGCACGGCTCCGGGCCCGGCGCGCTGCCCGCGTCCGGTCGCCGCATCGCCTCCCGGGCAGGCGCCACCCGCCCACCCGGTTTCCTGTTGAAGGCAGTCCGTTCGATCGCGCCCCGCTGGCCAGCCGCCGCCCGCCACGTCCCAGGTCGCGCCCCCACCGCACCTTCGTAGACGCCCCATCCATGACCACATCGCACGTCCGCGCCCCGCGCCGGTCCCCGCTCGCCTGCACCCTCGCCCTGTTCCTCGCCACGCCGGCCCTGGCCACGCCGGCACCCGCCGCCAATCCGGTCGATTTCGACGCCGTGGTGGTCACTGCGTCCGGCGTCGAGCAGAAGATCGTCGACGCACCGGCCAGCATCAGCGTGATCACCCGCGAGGACCTCGCGCAGCGTCCGTACATCACCCTGCTCGACGCGGTGCGCGACCTGGAGGGCGTGGACATCGGCGAAACCCGCGACAAGACCGGCCAGGGCACCATCTCGCTGCGCGGCATGGGCGCGGACTACACCCTGATCCTCATCGACGGCCGCCGCCAGAACAACCACGGCGACATCTACCCGAACAACTTCGGCGGCAACCAGTTCAACCACATCCCGCCGCTGGACGCGATCGAGCGCATCGAGGTGATCCGCGGGCCGATGTCGACCCTGTACGGTGCCGACGCGATGGGCGGGGTGATCAACATCATCACCAGGAAGACGCTCGATACCTGGGCCGGATCGTTCACCCTGGGTCGCACCTTCGAGACCGACGACGTCTACGGCGACGACCGCACCGCCGACGCCTACGTCACCGGCCCGCTGCTGCCCGGCCGGCTGAGCCTGGCCGCGCGCGCCAGCTGGTACCGGCGCGACGCCTCCAACCCCGTGTACGCCGACGCGATCGATCCGGCCGGCGAGACGCACTCGCGATCGCTCGGCTTCGGCGGCGGCGGCAAGACCGTGGACAACACCAACAAGGCCGGCGGCATCACCCTGACCTGGACCCCGGACGAGCGCCAGAGCCTGAGCTTCGACTACGACAGCTCGCGCCAGGAGTACGACAACGCGATCCGCCGCAACGACGCCGGGGTGGAGGAATACCCGGTGGGCACCGTAGACAACTACGGCGCGGTGCTGCGCATCGGCAACAACGGCCGGGTCGAGCCGCGGGTGGGCTACGCGCCGCAGCAGCGCTTCACCCGCGACACCTGGTCGCTGTCGCACGAAGGCAGCTGGGCGTTCGGCAACACCCGGGCGGTGCTCTCGCGCGTGGAGACCCGCAACGAAGGCCGCACCCTGCCGTTCACCGTGGCCGAGCGCCGGCAGCTGCAGTCGCTCTGGAACGCGGCCTGCACCGCGCTCGGCGGCGCGGTCGGCGACGATGGCTTCTGCCCCCTGGCCGGCACCGGCTACGCCAGTTCCAATGCCTGGAACAACCAGTCCGAAGCCGACAAGCTTGCGATCCTGCAGGCCAACCTGGGCCAGGCGGCCTACCAGCAGCTGCTGGGCTTCCTGCCACGCCCGGCGCGCACGCTCGAAAGCTCGCAGTACACCCTGGACCTGCAGGCCGACGTGCCGTTCCAGGCCGTCGGCGGGCACATGCTCGTCTTCGGCGGCCAGGTGGTGCGCGGCGAGCTGTCCGATGGCGTGTTCGGCATGGAAGCCGGCCGCCCCGGCGGCGTGCAGGACCACGACATGTACTCGCTGTTCGTCGAGGACACCTGGACGATCGCCGAACCGTTCGCGCTCACCGGGGGCGTGCGCTACGACCACCACGACGCCTTCGGCAGCCAGGTCAGCCCGCGGCTGTACGGCGTCTACACCATCAATCCGCGCTGGACCGTCAAGGGCGGCGCCAGCACCGGGTTCAAGACCCCCAGGACCACCGATCTGTACGACGGCGTGGTCGGCTTCGGCGCCCAGGGCACCATCCCGTTCTTCGGCAACCCCGACCTGCAGCCCGAGACCAGCCGCAGCCTGGAACTGGCCGTGTACTGGCAGCATCCGGGCGGGCACGACTTCAACGCCACCGTGTTCCACAACACCTTCGAGGACAAGATCAGTTCGCAGCCCTGCGGGCCCGGGACCGCGCAGCCTTGCTCGTCCACCGGCGAGTACGCCGACCTGGGCTACGCCAACAGCAACCGCACCGTCAACATCGACGAGGTGGTGATCCAGGGCGCCGAGCTGTCGGGCCGCTGGCAGGTGACCGACGCGGTCTCGCTGCGCGCCAACTACACCCACACCGACAGCGAGCAGAAGAGCGGCGCACAGGCCGGCCTGCCGCTGACCGACGCCGCCCGGCACATGGCCAACGCCACGCTCGACTGGCAGGCGACCGGCCGCCTGCGCCTGTTCCTCAAGGGCGAGGCGCGTTCGCGCCGCTTCTCCGACCTGCACCCGGTGACCGGCGAGGAACGCTATTACCGCGACTACACCGTGCTGCACCTCGGCGGCTCGTATGCGGTCAACGAGGCAGTGACGGTCAACGCCCGGATCAACAACCTGCTCGACCGCGACTTCACCACCTACGACACGCAGTTCGCCGACCTCGACGGCGACGGCGTGTACGAGGACGGGACCAACGAGGTCATCTACTTCGACCACTACAACAACAAGGACAAGGCGCGCAGCGTGTGGCTGAGCGTCAACGTCCGGTTCTGACGCCGACGCCGCGCCATCCGTCCGCCGCCGCGAGGCCCGCAGCATGACGCCACCAGCCGCTTCGATCCCCGACCTGTCCCGCCAGCAGCGGCGCGGCTTCTGGCTGCGCACGCTGCACCAGTGGCACTGGATCAGCTCGGCCGTGTGCCTGGTCGGCATGCTCCTGTTCGCGGTCACCGGCATCACCCTCAACCACGCGGCCCTGATCGAGGGCGATCCGCGGGTCGACAACCGCCAGGCCGTGCTGCCCGCGCCGCTGCTCGAAGCGCTCGGCGACATGCCGGACGGCAATGCGCCGCTGCCGGCGCCGGTGGCGGCATGGCTGTCGAAGCAGTTCGACGCGCCGATCGGCCGGCAGGAGGCCGAGTGGTCCGGCGGGGAGGTCTACCTGTCGCTGCCCGGCCCCGGACGCGACGCCTGGCTGAGCATCGACCGGAGCAGCGGCGAGGTCGAGTTCGAGCGCACCTCGCGCGGCGCCATCGCCTACCTCAACGACCTGCACAAGGGACGCAACGCCGGGCCCGCCTGGGGCTGGTTCATCGACGTCTTCGCCATCGCCTGCGTGGTGTTCACCGTCACCGGCCTGTTCCTGCTGCAGCTGCACGCGCGCCAGCGCCGCATGACCTGGCCGTACGTGGGGCTCGGCCTGCTGGTGCCGGTGCTGCTGGCGCTGCTGTTCATCCATTGATTCCACAACGACCCGGGAAGTCCGCCCATGCGCCTCCAGTTGACCGTCGCCCTCGGCAGCCTGCTCGCCGTGCCCGCGCATGCCGCCGACGTCACCGTCTCGGTCCAGATCCCGCAGCTGCGGGTGGCCGAATACCACCGTCCGTACGTGGCGGTGTTCGTCGAGGACGCCGCCGGCAAGCACGCCGCCAACCTCGCGGTCTGGTACCTGAGCCGCGACACCGCCGAAGGGCACGGCACCAAGTGGCTGCCCGACCTGCGCCAGTGGTGGCGCAAGTCCGGCCGCACGCTGGAGCTGCCCGTCGACGGCGTCACCGGTCCCACCCGTCCCGCCGGCACCCACGAGCTCGGCTTCGACGATGCGCACCCGGAGCTGGCGAAGCTTGCCCCCGGCGACTACGTGCTGGTGGTCGAAGCCGTGCGCGAAGTCGGCGGACGCGAACTGCTCAGGATCCCCTTCAGCTGGCCGGTGACGTCCCCGCAGAGCGGGCGCGCCCAGGGCAGCAGCGAACTCGGCGCGGTCTCGCTCAGGCTCACGCCCTGACCGCGCGCATTCCGATCACGACAAGGAGCCCTCCATGAAGCGCAGTTCCCTGCTCGCCCTCGCGGTCGCCGC
>Ga0123332_1001670_pt1 | contig 21761 bp, 20 predicted proteins | sample BioC12SIPDNA_4_FD_89958 | JGI IMG/M metagenome (GOLD analysis project Ga0123332, IMG submission 89958) | Anaerobic biogas reactor microbial communites from Washington, USA - Biogas_R2_A C12 SIP DNA | ecosystem: Engineered > Bioreactor > Anaerobic > Unclassified | place: Washington, USA... | reverse complement strand
CTTTCGCCGCTCACGGAGCGGGTCGATCACCAGGTCCTTGACGGCGTCGCCCGTGAGGACCACGCCGGCGACCAGCCACAGCCACCAGGGCCCCGGCAGGAACCCCCAGATCGCCACGGCCAGCGCCAGCAGGCCGACGAGCAGCTCGACGCCCGCCACGACCTTCCACAGCCGCTCCTGCTGCGGGGTCATCTCGGCGGTCTGCATCTCGGAGTAGGCCGCACGCGCCAGGTCGAGCCGGCCCTTGGTCTCGACCGGTTCACCGGCAAGCGCCGGGTCGTCGTCCTCACGAGCCTGCTCGGCCAGCCGGGCCGCGACCTCGGGGACCTCGAAGGCGGCGCAGACCCGGCGCAGGAACGCCGCGCCGTCACGATCGGCCATGGCCTCGCCGACCTCGCGCCGCTGCTCGGGGGTCATCCCGTCGTGGACGGGCACCTCGTCATCCCCGAACCGCGGGTGGACCAGACGGTCCAGCAGCTCACTGGTCTCCTCGTGCGGCGACACCAGGTCCTGCACGGGCTCCAGCCAGGGTCCCCACCAGGCCATCAGGCGCAGGTCGTCGTCCCCCTTCCCCACGACATACTCGATGGTCCGTTCCGGCCCGCGGCGGGTCAGCGAGATGAACGGCGAACGGCTAGCTCCCGGCGGCAGACCGGTGAGCATCCGCTCCGGCGCGTGCTCCGAGGCGACCACCGTCCAGTCCTCGGCGTCGTGCCAGGTGAGCGGCTCCTTCAGCTGGAGCGCGGCCGCGCTTGCGATGTAACGGTCGGTCCCCGGCCACGCGTACACCTTGCGACGGTCCGCGGAGGTCTTGGACAGCTCAGGCGGCACCTGCTCCAACGGCACCCCCGCGGGGCCCACGGCCAGCTCGCCGTCGACCACGATGACGGTGCGCATCGCGTGGGCCAGCTCGGAGACGACCTCCTCGATGCGCGGGCCGTCCACCGGCGGGCCGTCGGCCTCGGGCAGCGTCGCGAGCAGCCCCTCGGGACGCACCGCGACCCGGGCCATCACCAGGTCCTCCATGGCCCGCGGGCCCTCCCCCACGACCCCGGCCAGGACGTGCCGCTCGGCCAGCTCCCTGCGCACGTCCTCGGGCCGGGTCCACACCCAGCCGGCCTCGGAGCGGTCCCGGGCGAACAACAGGATGACCGGGATCCAGGCGTCCGGAGGCGGCCCCTGCTCACTGTGGCTCATGCCGCCATCCTGCCCGATCCGACTCTCCGCTGGCCCCGGGGTGGGTCAGGGCGGCTCAGGCGGTCTCGTGCTCACGAAGGAGACGGGTGCTGACCTGGGTGGCGGCGAAGGCGACGGCCAGGAGGTTGAGCACGACCGCCCCGACGAACACGGTGGGCAGGCTCCACACCTCGGCGACGACGCCGCCGAGGAGCGCACCCAGCGGCATCAGGCCGTAGCCGATCATGCCGCCCGCGCCGCCCACCTTGCCGAGCTTGTCGGCCGGGACCAGGCGCTGGCGCATCGTGCGCCCGACCACGTTGCCGCCCATGTTGGTGAAGCCGACGACCACGAAGGCGGCCGCGATGGCCCAGGCCTGCGGCACCAGCACGGGCACGAGGAGCAGCGCCGAGTTGATGAACCAGCCACCGATCAGCATCGGCACCTCACCGAGGACGCCGACCAGGCGCTCGGCGACCAGCGCACCCACGACAGCACCGACGGCGAGGACGGCCAGGAGCAGCGGGTACTGCTCGGGCGTCAGGCCCACGCGCGACTCCGGCCCGACCATCCAGAGGATGAAGACCGCGAAGTAGGCCGTGTTCGCGAAGTTGAGGGTCGAGCCGGTGAGCAGCAAGGGCCGCAGCACCGGGTGGGTGACCTGGAACCGGAAGCCTTCGCGCAGCTCGTGCATCCTGCTGCCGGCCGGCTCCGGCGAACGCTCGGCGCGGTAGTTGCCGCGCAGACCGAGCCCGATGAGCAGCAGGAAGGCGATCCCGAGCGCAGCCGGGACGCCGAACACCCACCCGGCGCCGAGCACGAACAGCAGACCTCCAACCGGTCCGCCGACGAAGTTGTTGAAGACGGTCTCGGCGCCCATGATCCGCCCGTTGGCCGCGGACAGCCGCGAGCGCGGCGCCAGCTGCGGGATGATCGAGGACCCCGCCAGGTCCACGAAGACCTGGGTGATGCCGTAGAGCCCGACCGCCCCGATGAGCAGCGGCATGGTGAGCCGGTCGGTGAGGGCGAGCCACGTCATACCGCCCAGCAGGACCACGCGCACCGCCGCACCGACCAGCTGCACGTGCCGGCGGTCGAGGCGGTCGACCACCACCCCGGCTGCCACCCCCAGGACGAGCCAAGGCAGCCAGAAGGCGACCTGCAGCAGCGAGATCTCCCCCGGCGAGCGGGTCAGCGTGATCGCCACGAGCGGGAGGCCGCCCAGGATCACGCCGTCGGCCAGGTTGGCCAGCGCCACCCCGGTGAGATGTATGCCGAAGGGCCGGCCCATGCGCTCGCGCGCCGGTGCCGCGGTGGGAACCGGGGTCCCGGTCGGGTCCTGCGTGGTGGTCGTGCTCATCGGTCGCTCCCCGCTAGAGTAGGTGCAGAACTTCATCTGCATAACTTTCTCTGCAAAGGTACCTCTGCATTATGGTTGAGCGCAAGACCCCTGCCGCCGACTCCTCCTCCGACGAGCCCGCCTACCTCGCGCGGCGCATCGACGCCAGCGCCATGAAGGCCTTCGCGCACCCACTGCGGATGGCGATGTACGACTATTTGAACGACCACGAGTCGGCCACCGCCACGATGCTGGCCAGGTACACCGGCGAGAGCACCGGGCAGACCAGCTATCACCTGCGCCAGCTGGAGCGCCACGGCTTCGTCGAGGAGGACCCGACCCGCGGCTCAGGTCGGGAGCGCTGGTGGAAGGCGGTCGGCTTCCGGATGGACGGGGACGACCTCGCCAAGGACTCTGAGACCCGGCCCGCGGTCGCGGCGATGCTCCGCAACCAGGTCACGCAGCGCGCCGAGGCGCTCCAGGACTGGTTCCAACGCTCAGAGGACGAGACCGAGCGATGGCGCCAGAGCTCGATCAATGCGCGGAGCACGGCCAAGCTGACGGCCCAGGAGGCAACCGACCTCAATCGGGCACTGATGGAGACCATCCACGAGCACACCGAGGCGGCCAAGGCCCGGCACGAGGCCGCCGACTCCGCCGACGAGACCCGACAGGTCCGGCTCTATCTGGACGTCTTTCCATTGCCGGCCGAAGACCAGTGACGCCTCCCTACCACGAAGTCGACGATGCGTTTTCACAGGTCACAGGCCATGAGTTATCAGTTAGTACAATAACTGATAACATACGTCTCATGACCACTCAGTCGTGGCCGGCACTCAGGCATGAAGTCCGCCAGTGGACCCCCGTCCGCGGTGCGGTCGGCCTCACCCGACGCGAACGCCAGGCCGCGTCGCAGACCAGCTACACCGCAACACTCGTTCCGATGATCGCTGAGCTCGTGCCATCCCTGGCTCCGGATGTCCTCGCCGAGGCCGAGGACGCCGTGGCGGAAATGGCCCGCTTCGACGAGGGGATGGGCAGCGAGGTGCGGCCCTACTCCGCCGTGCTCCTCCGCGGCGAAGCCATCGCGTCCTCCGACATCGAGCACATCACCTCCTCCGCACGCAACATCAGCCTGGCGGAGGAGACGGGCGGCGATCGCACGGGGAACGCCAGCCTGGTGGCGGCCAACGTGCGGGCCATGCGTCAGGCCATCGATCACACGACAGCACCCGATGTCCGCGGTGTTCTCACCCTCCACGAACACCTCATGCGCGACGACCCGCGCCACGACGCCGGGTCCTTTCGCACCGAGCAGGTGTGGGTGGGCGGTCACGCGTCCACTCCCGTCGGTGCGCACTTCGTGCCACCGCACCACGAACACGTCCCCGACGCCGTCGCGGACCTGACGAGCTTTGCCACACGGCCCGATCTCGCACGAATGCCCCAGCTCGCGATCACCCATGCCCAGTTCGAGACCATCCACCCCTTCACCGACGGCAACGGGCGGACGGGTCGGGCCCTGATGCATGTCATGCTGCGGGAGAGTGGCCTGGTGAAGCACGGGGTGGTGCCGGTCTCCGCAGGCCTCCTGACTGACACCCGCGGCTACCACGAGGCCCTCGACACCTACCGGATCGGTGACCCAGAACCGATCGTGCGGCTCTTCACGAGCAGTGCCCTGAAGGCGGTGGGCAACGCCACTCGTCTCGTGGCCGAGGTGCGTGAGATCCGGCAGTCGTGGGACGGCCTGGTGCGCGCTCGGCGTGACTCGACGACCTGGCGGGTTGCCGACCTGATGTTGCGCTTCCCTGTGGTCACAGCGAAGACCGTCGCCACACACCTGAAGATCTCCCCCACCAATGTCCCCCGGGCCATGGCACCCCTGCGAGAGGCCGGAGTGGTGCAGTCCGGGACTCACCATGCGACGCGGTCCGCCTACTGGTGGAGTCCCCAGATCACAGACGCCGTGGACGACTTCGCCGTCCGGGCCGGACGCCGGAAGCTCTGACGAAGGACGTCCGCCGTCCGGGTCGGACGCCAGCGCCCCTGACGAACGACGTCGCGAGGGTGCAGACCACCGCAGATGCGAACGGCCCTGCCCGGTCAGCGAGACCGGACAGGGCCGTCATACTCCCTGGTGGATCGCTCAGCCCTGGGCGGCCAGCGCCTCCTCCACCATGTCCAGCAGGTAGTTGGCGTCGCTGTAGCCGGCGATGGTGTTCTTCCCGCCCGGGAAGGCGTTGCCGGCCTGCACCGCAGCCAGCTCCTGAAACAGCGGCGTCTCGGTCAGCGCGGTGGTGAAGGCGCTGAGCCCGCCGCGCAGGTCGGTGTCGTAGAAGATGAGGTCGGCGTCGCCGATGGCGGCGCCGATCTTCTCGAAGGAGACGGTGACCTCGGCCTCGTCCTCGGTCGCGACGATCGCATTGGCCTGCTCGGACCAGGTGAAGCCCAGCGGCAGCAGGATGGTGCCGGTCATGTTCGCCTCGCCCCAGACGTACATGTTGTTCTCCTCGAAGGAGCCGACCACGGCCACCTTCGTGTCGGCGATCTGGTCGGCGTAGGTGGTGGCGATCTCCGCCTGTCGGGCCTCGAACGCGGACTGCAGCTCGTCCAGACCGTCGGTCTTGTTGATCGCGTCAGCGATCTCGACGGTGCGCTGCTGCCAGTTGGCGCGGTCACCGCCGCGCAGCGTGAAGACGTAGACCGGTGCGTTGCTGCGCAGGTGCTCCAGGACGTCGTCCTCGGTGGTGTTCGGCGCCAGGATCAGGTCCGGCTCCAGCAGCGCGATGTCCTCCAGCTGCGGCTCGCCCAGGTCGGTGACGACGGGCACGTTGGACAGCTCGGCCCACACGTCCTCCGGCACGATCGCCTCGTTGACGTCGCCCTGGCCGATCGGCATCAGGCCCAGGTCGTACATCGGCTGGGTCGCGGCGTAGTGCAGGGTGATGACCTTCTGCGGGTCCGCCGGGACCTCGACCTCGGCACCGGTCGCGTCGACGACGGTGCGGGTGCCGCTGGCCTCCCCGCCCTCCTCGGCGTCCTCAGCCGGGCCGTCGGACTCCTCCTGGGTGCTCTCGCCCTCGTCGGCACCGGCGTCCTCGGAGGCCGCCGGTGTGGTCTCCTCCTCGGGGGTGTCTTCCGCACCACCGCAGCCGGTGAGCAGGAGCCCGAGCGTCACCGCGGTGGCGGTGAGGACGGAGGAGTGGGTGTGTCGCTTCATGCGCTGTATGTCCTTTCCAGGGTGGGCACCGGGGCGGAGTTGTGACCCCGGTGGGCAGTGATCACGAGGGGGCCGCCGTTGAGCGGGTCCTCGATGATCGTGGCGTCGATGCCGAACACCTGCGCCAGCAGCGGCGCGGTGATCACGTCCGCAGGTGCTCCCTGCGCGACGATCTGGCCCTCGTGCATCACGATGAGGTGAGATGCGTAGCGAGCGGCGTGGTTGATGTCGTGGAGCACCGCGACGACGGTGCGTCCGGCCCCTCGGTTGAGCTCGGCGAACAGGTCGAGCAGGGACACCTGGTAGGAGATGTCCAGGAACGTGGTGGGCTCGTCGAGGAGCAGGATGGGGCTCTCCTGGGCGAGCGCCATGGCCACCCAGGCGCGCTGGCGCTGACCGCCCGAGAGCTCGTCGACGTCGCGCCCGGCCAGGTCGGTCATCGCGGTCGCCTCGAGCGCGCGGGTGACGCTGTCCTCGTCCTCCGCGCTCCAGCGGGACAGGATCGACTGGTGCGGGTACCGGCCGCGGCGGACCAGGTCGAAGACGGTGATGCCGGCCGGGGCGATGGCCGACTGCGGGAGCAGTCCGAGTCGGGTGGCCACGTCCTTGGCCCGCCGGTGGTGGATGTCCTTGCCGTCCAGGTACACCGTGCCCGCAGACGGCTTGAGCAGCCGCGACAGCGAGCGCAGCAGGGTCGACTTGCCGCAGGCGTTCGGGCCGATGATCACCGTGAACTGCCCGTCGGGGATGTCAACGCTCAGGTCGGTGCCGATGACCCGCTTGTCGTACGCCATGGTGATCCCGTCGGCCCGCAGGCTGCTGGATCCCGGTGTGACGGTGCGCTCGGTGGGGTCGTGGGCCGCACCACGGTGCGCTCGGTGGGGTTGGCTGGGCTGGTTGGCGCTCATACGGCCGCCTTCCTGTTCTGGTTGATCAGCAGGGCGATGAGGTAGAGGCCACCGACGGCCACCGTCACCACGCCTACGGGGTAGGTGTGCCCGGGGATGGCGTGCTGCGCGGCGAGGTCGGCGCTGGCCAGCAGGAAGGCGCCGGCGCAGGCGGCCGGCAGCAGGGCGGCGCCCGAGGAGGCGGCCAGACGTCGGCCGATGTGGGGCGCGGCCAGGGCGACGAAGGCGATCGGTCCCGCCGCGGCGGTGACCATCGCCACCAGCACGACACCTGCGGCGACCGCCAGCAGGCGCGTCGAGGCGGGTGACATGCCCAGCGCCGAGGAGGCGTCGTCGCCCATCTCGACCAGGTCGAGCCGACGGCTCAGGAAGATCACGGCCAGCAGCACGGTGCCGAGTCCGACGAGCATCGGCGGGAGCAGGTAGGAGAAGTGGGCGCCGTTCAGCGACCCCGCCCCCCACAGCGCTGCGATCTGGGCCAGCTGCAGGTCCGCGGTCAGCACGATCCAGGTCTCGATGCTGGTCAGCATCGCGCTCAGCGCGATGCCGGCGATGATCAGGCGGAAGCCCGCCACCCCACCGCCACGGGACAGCAGCATCACCAGAACCGCCACGACCGCACCACCGAGCAGGGCGCCGCCAGCGACCAGGTAGTGCGACGACCCGACGAGCGCGACCACGGCCACACCACCGGCCGACGAGCCGGCGGTGAACCCGATGATGTCGGGGCTGCCGAGCGGGTTGCGGGTGATCGTCTGGAACAGGGCCCCCGCCACCCCGAGCATCGCGCCGAAGGCCGGCCCGGCCACCGCCTGAGGGAGGCGGTAGTCCAGGATGAACAGCTCCTGCTGCGGGGTCCCCAGCCCGCGGAGCGTGGCCAGCACCTCGCCGGGGCTGTAGACGATCTTGCCGAGCATGAGGGCCAGCAGCACGACCACAGCGGTGAGCACCAGCAGCAGCGCGCACACCAGCATCGGGCGCAGCGCCAGCCGCGCGGACACGAGCCGACGCCCGCCGAACGGGACCCGGAGGGTGAGCGCACGCGGCGGGCTGAGCTGGTCGAGGCTCACTGGGTGTCCACCGCCTTGTTGCGGATCAGCGCGATGAGCACCGGCCCGCCGATCAGCGCGGTGACGATGCCCACCGGCACCTCGCGCAGCGGGACCACGACCCGTGCCAGGGTGTCCGCGACGAGCAGCAGGGTCGGTGCCGCCAGCACCGACAGCGGGATGATGCGGGTCTGGTCGTTGCCGACGAGCAGCCGGACGGTGTGCGGGATCATCAGCCCCACGAAGCCGATCGGCCCGGCGACCGCCGTGGCGGCCCCGGCCAGCAGCGCGACGCTGGCCACCGTCGCCAGGCGCACCGTGGCGACGCTGACCCCCAGCGCGGCGGCGACGTCGTCGCCCAGGGCCACGGCGTTCAGCGGCTTCACCAGGAGTATGCCGACGATCAGCCCCACGATGATGACCGGGATGACGGCGGCCAGGTCGGTCAGGTCGCGCCCGGCCACCGAGCCCGCCGCCCAGGACCGGAAGCGCTCGAAGGTCCGCTCGTCGGAGAGCCGGATGCCGGTCGTGATGCCACCGAACACGGCGGCCATGGCCACACCGGCCAGCACCATCCGCACCGGCGTCGCCGGCCCCCGTCCGGCAGCGGCCAGCAGCAGTACCAGCAGGGTGGCGATGGCGGCACCCACCAGCGCGGGCCACACGAGAGCTGCGGTGCTGCTCGCGACGCCGAACCAGATGGCCACGATCACCGCCAGCGCGGCGCCGGCGTTGACACCGAGGATGCCGGGATCGGCCAGCGGGTTGCGGGTGTAGGCCTGGATGACCGCGCCGGCCACGCCGAGCGCGGCACCGACGGCGACCGCGACCAGGGTGCGCGGGAGGCGGTAGTCGACCACGAGGCTCCACGCCTCGGCGTCGGCGTCGCGCCCGTCGAGCACGGCCGTCAGCAGCCGGGCCGGCGCGACGCTCTCGGTGCCGATCAGCAGGCTGGCGCAACAGGCCGCGAGAAGCGCGGCCGCCAGCGCGAGCACCACCGGGACCAGCGGGAACCGGCCGGCGGTCTGGCGCTGGCGCTCCCGCGTGGGCAGCTCCTGCTCCTCCAGGGTCCGCACAGCCGCGCCGGTCGCGACGGTCTCAGGCATGCGCGACCGTCACACGGTTGTAGGCGCCGAAGCCCCAGCCCAGCTCGCGGGTCTGCACCGTGGCGGCCCCGGCCTCGCGGAGGAGGGCCTCCAGGTCTGCGCTGGTGCGGGCCGGCACCCCGGTCAGGGCGAGCGTGGTGAGCGCGTCCTCGGCCGCGTGGTCGTCGTGGGGCACCTGGTCGGCCACCCGCTCGACAACGGCGACGGAGGGCCCGGCGTCGAGCGCCGCCCGCAGCAGCGCGACCGCGTCCTCGTCGGTCCGGCCCTCCAGCACGCACAGCAGCACCGCACCGTCGTGCCGCTCCCAGGCGCCGGCACCGGGACCGGACGCCACCTGCACCGACCGTCCGGGGCGGGGGGCCGCCGCGAGGATCTGGCTCGCAGCCAGATCACCCGTGCGACCGGCGACGGTGAGGAGGTCCGCTGCGGCGACCTCCGGCATACGGCCCAGCGGTTCGAGCACGTAGTAGAGCTGGTCGGCCTCGCGGTCGCGCACCGCATCCGCGGCCTCGGGCGTCTCTGGGGCGGCCGATGAGGGCGTGCCGGTGCGCAGGACGTCGAGCAGGTCGACCAGGGCGAGCACCTGCCTGTTGGCGGGGTTGTCGAGACTCAGCTCCTCGACATACTCCGTCTCGGTCAGCACCCGGCCGTGCGCGGTGTTGGCCAGGACGCCGTCGGTGTCGGTGAGCAACCCGAGGGCCTGCATGGACTGGACGACGGGCAGCAGGCGGGCGGGCGTGATGCCGGTGGCCGCGGCCAGGCCCTCGACGCTGGTGACCCCGGCCGCGATGTGCGTGCCGATGCCCAGGGTCGCGGCGACCCGGGTGAGGACCGGCGGGAGCAGCTCGGTCATCTCGTGGACGTCGTGCAGCACCTCGGCGGTGGCGTCCTGCGGCGCCTCGCCCGCGGCGGCGGGAGCGGCGGGACGGCGCCAGTAGCCGACGACCTCGACGTCCTCCTTGGGCAGCCCGAGATCCTGGCGCAGGTAGCGGCGGATGGGAGCGATCGTCAGCGCCTCGCCCGCGCACCAGACGTAGCCGCGCCCCTCCGGCAGCTCGGTGGCCCGAAGGGCCTCGAACAGCTGGCCGCTCTCCCCGGCGGCGTAGTCCCCGCGCACCAGCCAGGTGATGCTCGCCTCGGCCCGGGTGGCGATCTCCTGCACGTCCTGAGCGGTCGGCACCTCGACGATGACCGTCGCGCGGGTGCCCGCGGGTGCCTCCTCCAGCCAGCGGCCGATCGCCGGCAGCGCCGTGTCGTCACCGATCAGCAGGTGCCAGTCGACGTCGTGGTTGACCGGCGCGCACGACTTCGGCCCGGCGAACCGGATGGCGTCGCCGGGAGAGACCCGGAACGCCCAGTCGGCCGCCAGGCCGCTCGCGTGGCGCACGACGTCGATGTCGAAGGTGCCGGCCGCCTCGTCGTAGGAGCGCACCGTGTAGTCGCGGGTGAACTCCAGGACCCCCCGGTTCCACTCGAACCGGGTCTCCTCCTGGGTGCCCACGGGAGGCAGCTCGGCGTTGTCCGGCGGGATCACCAGCTTGACGTGGTCGTCGAACCCGTCGGAGACGAAGGGGGGCCGCGCCAGGCCGTCGCCCATCGTCCCGGCCCGCAGCTCCTCGCCGCCCAGGGTCAGCCGGCGCAGGTTGGGGGTGACGTCCCGGACGTCCACCACCTGGACCTGGCGCAGCACAATGGGGTGGACGCGGAGCGTCCGCGAGGTGCGGGACATGGGCGGTTTTCTCCTCCGACAGGCAATTAGGCGAGGCAAGGCTAACCTAAGTTTCTAGGTGCCTCGCACCGGGGGGCCGGGGATCGGACACATCTGTCCGCGACAGGGCGCCCGGGTGGCGGCGGGCTCCCGGGGCCGCTCGGGGCGCGTTAGGGTCGTGGCGTGCGTGATCCGGTCTCCTTCAACGACGTGGTCCAGCTCGAGATGTCCTTTGCCGAGGCGGAGGGCGAGGAGCTCCTCCCCCTGGCGCGCGCACTGCTGGCCCTGGCCGAGGACCCGCACGCCGAGGACGACCACGCCCCGGGTGCTCTGTTCGGGATGGCCGGGCAGTACTTCGGCGACGCCGGTGACCACGAGACGGCCGAGGAGCTGCTCCTCCTGTCCGTCGACCTCGACGACGGGGAGGGGCTGGACCCGAGGTGCTTCCTGGTCGAGCTCTACCTGGACACCGACCGGGTGGAGGAGGCCAGGAGCCTCGACAACGAGGTCCGCAAGCGCCGGTCGGAGGAGCTGGTCACCTACTCGGTCCTGGGCCGCACCTGGTCGGCGCGCGACCCGCGGCGCGCACTGGGCTGGTTCAACCGGGGCCTGGACCTCGCCGAGCGCACCGACCAGGACGACACCTCGACCTACTCCCTGCTCTGCGTCGGCCGGTTCCACCTGCGCCAGGAGCAGGGGCAGGACCTCGACGAGTACGACGAGATCGCGCTCGAGGTGCTGGGCACGGACGGCGACGAGGACGAACCGGAGGGCTGAGCTTGCGTCTAACCCCCATGCGGTCTTCTTGATCGCTGGATGTCGGGGCCGGCGGCCGGTTCGGGTGCCGCGAGGCTTTGGGTGGTTGTCGGGGGTCGTTCCCAGGGCCGGCGGTGGTCGTCGACGAGGGTGCGGGACAGGCGTAGCTGGGTGTAGGCGGCGCTGATGATCCAGGTCCACCGGTCGGCCTGGCGGCACAATCGCACGTCATGGCGCTCCGCGACGGACGCCGTCTCCCCCCTCCGAGTACCCTTGACGAGTGGACGTGCCCGAGCGGGGGGCACAGCGCCGGTTGTCGCTGGCGTTCCTCGACCGGAAGCTCGAGGAGCGCTACCAGCTCGCGGGCGGCCAGGAGGGCATCAGCGGGTTTCGCATGATCGCCCTCGCTTCCGCGGTGATCTGGGCGGTCGCCGCGTTCCTGCTGCCCGTGGCCACCGGGCTCGCACCGGCGGTGTCGACCACTGCGACCACCACCATGGCGGTACTGAGCCTTGTCGGCGTCGTGCTCTCCCGGTGGGCGCCGACGCTCGACCGGCAGCACGCCCTGGCCGCGTTGCTGACCTCGGCCAACGCCCTGGTCATCCTTGGGCTCGCCCTGGCCGGCGGAGTGCTGCCCGGGTACGGGATCGCCGCGATGCTGCTGCTCTTCGTGTGGGGCATCGTCGCCCGGACGCGCTTCGTCTATGCCGGCATCCGCACGGTCGTGATGGGGGCGGGATTCATCGTCGCCGTGCTCCTCTACCCGGACCGCGAGGTCCTGGCGCTCGACCTGCTGCTCTTCATGGCGGCCGCCTGGGGCTGCGCATCCTGGAGCGCAACCGCCGACGGCTGTTCGTCCAGAACGTCGTAATCCAGGAGCAGGGCGAGCGGCTGGCCGAGGAGATGGCTCGGTCCGAGCGTCTGATCCTCAACATGCTGCCCCAGCCGATCGCCACGCGCCTGCGCGCCGGTGAGCGGACGATCGCGGACGACTACCCCTCCGTCACGGTCCTTTTCGCCGACATCGTGGGCTTCACCCCGCTGGCTGCCCGCCTCACCGCGCACGACGTCATCGAGGTGCTGAGCGGCCTCTTCTCCGCCTTCGACGAGCTCGTCGAAGCACGCGGGGTGGAGAAGATCAAGACGATCGGCGACGCCTATCTCGCCGTGGGCGGCATCGGCGACCCGGGCGACGACCACGCGGGGCGCGTCGTCGGGCTGGGCCTGGACATGCTCGAGGAGGCTGCGCGTCACGTGGTCCTCGATCAGCCGGTCCAGCTGCGGATCGGTGTCCACACCGGGCCCGCCGTGGGCGGTGTCATCGGCTCCCGGAAGTTCGCCTTCGACCTGTGGGGCGACACGATCAACGTCGCCAGCCGCCTTCAGGCCCAGGCCAGCCCCGGCCTCGTCCACATCAGCGAGTCGACCTGGGAGCTGCTGCGCGGCCGCTGCGACGGCAAGGCGGAGGGGGAGCACGCGCTGCGGGGCCACGCTCCGGTGCGGACGTTCGCCGTGACCGGTCTTCGGGGGCCGACGCGTGGTGCCGACGTCGGACGAGAGCGACGGCCGGCCGCCGGGTAGGTCCCTGAGACCGAGACCGCGACCTCCGTTCCCGCGGAGACATCACCCACATCGATATCCCGGTCGCGGACACCACGCGGGCCACCGAGTTCTACAGCAGGCTGTTCGGCTGGGAGATCGCCAAGATGCCCGGCTACGAGGGCTACCCCATGTGGCAGGCACCCAACCAGATCAGCGGCGGCGGCCCGGCTCCGCGCAGCGAGGGCTTCACCCCCCCGGTCAGCGAGACGAGCTGGTTCGCCTCCTTCACCGACCCCGACGGCAACGAGATCGGCCTCTACGAGGGGACCACGGACGCGTCCTGACCCACCCGGACGCCCGACCGGTCGAGCAGGAGCCCGGTCACGAGGCCCAGCACCACCGCCGGGCCGTGCTCGTCGTGGACGACCAGGAGCGTGGCCGCGGCCGCCACGATCAGGAGGACCGGCAGCGCCGTTCCCCACGACCACTCCCCGGACAGCACGGTCGTGACCGCCGCGGCCGCCACCAGGCACAGCGTCGCCATCGAGTTCCCGGCCCCGGCCGGCCCCGAGGTCAGCACCGTCAACAGGTTGGCCAGCACCCCACCCACGGCAAACACGAGGACGGTGGGGAGCGCACGCCATACGGCCCCGACGAGGACGAGGGTGACGGCCAGCACGGACAGGTTGAACGCGGTGCCGGCCCAGCCGCCGTCCTGCAGCACGACCGCGGTGGCCAGGCGCCACCACTGACCCGCGGCCACCTCCGGGTTCGCCCGCTCACCCCACCCCAGGAGCCCGGGGGCGGCGACCAGCTGCACCAGCGACGGCACGGCGACGGCGCACCACAGGGCGACCGCCCAGGGGCGCGGCACGATCCTGCGCAGAAGGTCCCGGCCGCTGGTGACGTCCGAGCCGCGGAGGACGGCCCCCCTCAGGACCACCCACCCCGCGAGGAAGGTCACCCAGACGGCGGCGACGGCGCTCGGACCCATCCGCGCGGTCAGGACCCCTCGACCATGACGGTCACGGTGTGCCACCCGGTCGCGCCGTCCGGCGCCGGGTAGGCCCGCTCCTCGGTCTGCACCTCGCCGGTGCCGTCGGTGGCCCGGACGGTCACGGAGTACTCCCCCGGCTCGGCCTGCCAGGTGAGCATCCACTGGCGCCAGGAGTCGATGGTCGGCTCCTCGGCGAGGGTGGCCTCCTGCCAGTCGCCGTCCCCGATCCGCACCTCGACGCGGCGGATGCCACGGTGCTGGGCCCACGCGACCCCGGCGATCACGACGGCGCCGGCCGGCACCCGCTCGCCCGGCCGGGGCACGTCGATCCGCGAGGCGGTCTTGATCGGGCCGAGCGCCGACCAGCCGCGCGGGGTCCAGTAGCCCTCGTCCTGGTCGAAGCGGGTCACCTTGAGCTCGGTGACCCACTTGGTGGCGGAGACGTAGCCGTAGAGACCCGGCACGACCAGGCGCACCGGGAAGCCGTGCTCGGCCAGCAGCGCCTCGCGGTTCTGGGCGACCGCCAGCAGCGCGTTGCGGTCGTCGGTCATCGCCTCCAGCGGGGTGCCAGCGGTGAAGCCGTCGACGCTGGTGGACAGCACCATGTCCGCCCCCTCCTGCACGCCCGCGCGGGCCAGCACCTCGCGGACCGGCAGCCCGGTCCACAGCCCGTTCCCGGCGAGGTTGCCGCCCACGTAGTTGGAGACGCAGGTCAGCGTCACCAGGGCCTCGACGAGCTCCTCGTCGAGGATGTCCTGGAAGGTCATCTCGATCTCCCGGTCGACCATGCCGGTCACCCGGAGCCGCCAGGTGTCCGGGTCGACCTGGGGCACGCTGATCGCGGTGTCGATCCGGTAGAACTCCTCGGCTGGGGTGAGGTATGCGGTCTGTCCCGGCACCCGCTGCGACGCGGCCTCCGGGACCGTCACCGGCCGTTGCACCCGGAGCCGACCGAGCTGGGCGCGCGCCGCCTCGACGACCTCGCCGGCCCGGCTCAGCGTCCGCCCCGCGAGGACCCCCAGCGCGCCGACGACCGTCAGCCCGCCGCCCCAGGCGAGCACGGCGCGTCGGCTCGCGGCACCTGCGCCCATCACGCCCGGCTCGGTGTCGAGGCGCTCCGCGCCGGCCTCCGCCAGGCGCGACCAGAGCCGGTCGAGCGTGACCAGCCCAGCGATGGTCCCCACGACCGTGGGCACCACGTCCGGCCATGCGAAGTCGGGGCGGCTGGCCACGGCGGTCACCCCGATCACCCCCACGAGCGCGAACGCCGCCAGCCCCCAAGAAATATTGGGGTTTCGTGCACCCTCCACGGATCTTTTCAGGGGTTTCGCACGCGATGCGCCGACCAGGCCGATCAGCGCGCAAAGGCCGGTCAGCACCAGGACCATGCCGATGACGAGGGCGAGCTTGTCGTAGGTCCCGAACGTGCCGATCGCGAAGTCCTTGAGCCACGGCGGCGTCAGGTCGACGAACGCCTCGGCGACCGCCACCAGGGGCGATGCCGTGCCACCCTCTAGCCCGCCGCGCACCAGCAGCGCCGCGCCGATCTCTGCGACGGCGAGGGTGACCGCGCCCGCGGCGACGCCCACGAGCGCACCAGTCGGCCGGCGGCTCATCCCGCCATGGTCCCACCCCCACCTGGGAACGACGGCGCGAACCGTGCCACCGCCCGGTCGCAGGCCCACGCCAGCAGGAGCGCCAGCACGACACCTGCCCCGGTGAGCAGCAGCCGCTCGGCGGCCACGTCCGCACGGGACACCAGGTCGGAGGAGGAGGTCAGCACGATCATCGGCACCCCCCAGATGACCGACCGCCGGACGTCTCCCGCCAGGGTCCAGGCCAGCAACAGCAGGAGGCACGGCAGCGCCAGCACCCAGGCGAGGGCCCCCGGGACCAGCAGGACGATGGCGGCCGCGATGACGACGCCGACCAGCGTCCCGACCAGCCGGTCCCGGGCGAGCTCCCGGGTCAGGTGACCACGGGGCTGCAGCACGACCGCCAGCACCAGCACCATCCAGTAGGCGTGGTCGGCGTCCAGCGAGTCGGCCACCAGGAGTGCGACGACGGCGCCGACCGCCATGCCCAGGCCGTGGACCACGGCGTCGACCTGACCCACCGGCTCCGGCTCCTTGGTGATGCCGAGCGCCCGGGCGGTGACCCCCACGGTGAGCACGCCCATCGCGGTCCCGGCCAGCGCCACCCAGGGCTCCTGCGGGAAGCCGGCCGTGAACCCGAAGGCGACCAGCATCGGGGCCAGCGCCGCCACCCCCCGGCTCACCTGGTTGAGCGGCGCCTGGACCAGGCCGGTCAGCGCGATCACCGCGGCCGCGATCCAGGGCCGGTCCGCGGTCAGCAGGCCGAGCGGGCCGGCGAGCGCCAGGACGACCAGGGCCACGGCCCGGGTGGGCGGCGGCACGGACGCGATCGCGACATTGGCACCGGCGGCCACCCCGAGCACCACCCACACCGCGGCGGCCAGGCCCAGCCACCACGCGGCGAGCGCGGTGACGACCAGCACGGGGACGAGGACGACCAGCGCGCCCACGACTGCCTTGCGGGGCGGCGCCCAGGCCATGCCTCACCTCCGTCCCGACGTCCCCGCAGTATCGCACCGGGGAGAGTTCGCGTCAGGAGTTGAGCTGGTGGATCCGTCCGCTCAGCGCGGTGGCGAAGGCGCACCAGGCGGCGTAGGGCGCCAGGGCGGCACCGTAGGCGGGGCGCACGGCGCCGGCTCTCCGCGCCAGGTCCGCCGAGGAGACCGTCAGCGCCGCCGCGGTCAGGGTTGCCAGTCCCGTGTCGCGCTTGGCGAAGAAGGTCCAGGACCAGCCCGCGTTGAGCGCCAGGTTCAGTGCGAGCGCCCGGCGGTATCCGCGCTCGTCCCGACGCGCCTCGCGCGCAGCGCCACGACCGGAGGAGCCGTGCGTCGGCGACGCCTCCTGCTGCGCGCCGAGCACCCGGGCCGAGGTCACGGCGATGTCGGCGTAGAGCAGGGTCCACACGATCGGGAACGCCGCCGGCGGGGGCTGGAAGGCCGGTTTGCGCAGCCGTCGGTACCACTCGCTGTCGACACCGGAGGAGGTCGCGGCGCTGCCCGCCACGGCGGTCGCCACCGTCTGTGCGCTCGTGGAGAGCAGGTTCTTCCAACCCACGGGTTCCCCTTCCCGGTAGCGCTCCCGCCACCGCAGCCAAGGTAACCGCGGTGTCACCCCCGCGCGCGGCGGCAGCGTGGGTGCCTCGGGTCGAGCCCGGCGTGCGGCTCAGCCGCGCGCGTGGGAGTGGTACTCCACGTTGGGCACCATCCCGATGGCGCTGGCGACCCGGTTGGTCATGTTGAACATGCCGATGACCTGCACGACCTCCATGATCTGGTGGTCGTCCATGCCGACCTCACGCAGCGGTTCGAGGTCCTCCGGACCCACCTCGTCGGGCGCCCGGGTGAGCAGCTCGGCATACTCCGCGATGGCCCGCTCCCGCGGCGGCAGGTCGGCCTGGCGCCAGTTCACCGCCACCAGGTCGGCCGTGACGGTGTCACCGGAGTACTCCCGCAGCGCCGCCCCGTGCGAGACGGTGCAGTAGGTGCACCGGTTGATGCCGCTCACGACGACCGCGATGAGCTCCCGCTCGGCGTTGGTCAGGTATCCCTCCTTGTTGACCAGGAGGTTGAAGTAGCCCCACCACGCCAGGAACTGGTCGCCGTTGACCGCCTGCGCGCGGAAGACGTTAGGCACGAAACCAAACGCCTCCTGCGACTTGTCCCACAGGCGCGTCACGCCCTCCGGGACGTCGTCGCGCCCGGGCACGGTCAGGAACGAGATCTGCTCAGCCATGTCGGCACGGTACCGCCCCAGCGGGAGGGCGCGGCAGCGGGATAGGTTCGGGGCCGGAGGTGTGGCGATGATCGTGAGCAGCGAGCGGCTGCTGGGCCCGGGCGGTGCGTTCGAGCCGGGCTGGGTCCGGGTCGACACGGACCGGGGCGTGATCACCGAGGTGGGCACGGGCGAGGCACCTGATCCGGTGGACGCCAAGGGGCCGTATGTCGTGCCGGGCCTGGTCGACATCCACTGCCACGGCGGGGCGGGGGCGAGCTTCGCCACGACCGATCCGGACGAGGCCCGCACCGCGCTGGCCCTCCACCGGCGGCACGGCACGACCTCGGTTGTGGCCTCGCTGGTCACCGCCGCGCCCGACGATCTGCTGCGCCAGGTCGAGACCCTGGTGCCGCTGGCGCGCGAGGGGGAGATCGCGGGGGTCCACCTGGAGGGCCCGTGGCTCAGTCCGCTGCACCGCGGCGCGCACGACCCGGAGCTGCTACGTCCGCCGACCCGCGACGAGATCGAGGCGCTGCTCCGCGCCGCCGAGGGGCACCTGCGCATGGTGACCATCGCCCCGGAGCTGCCCGGTGCCCTCGAGGCGATCACGCTCCTGCGGGAGGCTGGGGTGACCGTGGCGGTGGGCCACACCGACTGCGACGCCGACGGCCTGCGCGAGGCGGTGCGGGCGGGCGCCGGCGTGGTCACCCACCTGTGCAACGCGATGCGCCCGATCCACCACCGCGACCCCGGCCCGATCCCGGCCGCTCTGGCCGAGCCGGAGCTCACCGTCGAGCTCATCGTCGACGGCGTGCACGTCCACCCCGACGTCGTCACGCTCCTGCAGCGCGGAGCGCGGGCGCGGGTGGCCCTGGTCACCGACGCGATGGCCGCGGCCGGGTGCCCCGACGGGGCCTACCAGTTGGGCGGCCTGGCCGTCTCCGTCGTGGACGGCGTCGCGCGCCTCGAGGACAGTGACGCCCTGGCCGGCAGCACCCTCACGCTCGACCGCGCCGTGCGCACCGCCCACGCCGCCGGGGTCCCGCTGGTCGACGCGGTCGTCGCGGCCACGCTGACCCCCGCCAGGGCCCTCGGCCTGGACCGGGGCGCCCTGGTGCCGGGCGCTCCCGCGGACCTGCTGGTCCTGGGCGAGGACCTCGTCCCGACCAGCATCTGGCGCGAGGGGAAGTTGCTGACCTAATTGTGGACAGCCGCCTGTGGACAACATCAACCCTACGTATTACACTGCAATACGTTAGGTGAGTGCGTCACTCAGTCGACTGGTCTAGGGTCATTGGCTGGTCCACCACGAGGCAGGAGTTGCTCACGGTGATCCTGGTCCGACATGCAACGGGGCTTTTCGGAGCGAACGCCTGGCGCTCCAGTCGGGTCGATATCCACCGCTACCTCGGAGGTGCGCCATGAGCTCTCTTGAGCGACTGCTTGAGCAGGAAGCCACTGCTGCCGAGGCTGGAATGGACGCCCCGCTCAAGCCTGGCACCCGAGTCACGCGTGGCCATGGTCGCACCAAGACCTTGCAGGTCAGGCTTAATGACGACGAGTTCGCCGCGCTTGCGGCCCTGGCCGAGGCACGACAGGTGCCGGTGTCAACACTCGTGCGCAGCATTCTGGTCCCACTGCTCAACCCTGAGCAGGATGACCCGGTCGCCCTCATCGACAGCATGCGTCAACAGCTCGACCAGCTGTCCCGACACCTCGGCTGAGCAGGCGGTCTCAGCTGCCGCCGGACTCGAGCCCCAGCGCGTAGGTCCGGCCCGGCTCGGCGAGCTCCACCTCGCCGGGCCAGACCTCGGCGGCCTGCGCACGGCATACGGCCGGGTCGTTCCAGGCGGGGATGTGGGTGAGCATCAGGCGCTGCACCCCGCCCGCGGCGACCGCCGCCTGCGCGGCGCGGCGGCCGGACAGGTGGATCCCGCGCGTGGTGTCACGGCCCTCGACGAAGGCGCTGTCGGCGAGCACCAGGTCGGCGTCGGCCATCAGCGGACCGAGCGCCTCGCAGGCGTCGGTGTCGCCGGTGTAGGCCAGGGTCACCCCGCCCACCGAGACGCGGTAGCCGTAGGCCTCGACCGGGTGGTGCACCCGAAGGGGCACCAGCCGGAACGGCCCGATCATGAACTCCCGGCGGTCGGCCACCGGCACGAAGGAGAAGACGTCGCCCAGGTCAGTGGCACCCTCGACTCCGTGCGCGCGGGCCATCCGCTCGGCTGTGCCGTCCGGGCCGTGGACCGGCAGCCGGCCGTCCCGGCGTCCCGTCGGGTGGTGGCTGCGCATCACGTGCAGCCCGGTCAGGTCCAGGCAGTGGTCAGGGTGCAGGTGGGAGAGCACCACGGCGTCCAGGGCGAGCGGGTCGGTGTGCCGCTGGAGGGCGCCGAGGGCGCCGCTGCCCAGGTCGAGCACGATGCGCCAGGTGCGCCCCTCGTGCTCGGTCTCGAGCAGGTAGCAGGAGGCAGGGCTGTCGGGGCCGGCGAAGGAGCCCGAGCAGCCGACGACGGTGAGCCGCACGGTCACTCGCCCTCGCGCCCGACGTAGGCCCGGCCGACGTGCCCCACCTCGGGGCCGAGGAAGCGCCGTGCCAGCGGGGTGAAGCCGTGCGGGTCGCCCGTGGTCAGGAACTGGTGGGTGGGCTCGCCCTGCGAGTCGGGACGGAGCGTGTCGGTGTCGGTCAGCACCCGGAACAGGTCGGCCGCCGTGGCCTCCGCCGAGGAGACCAGGGTGACGCTGTCGCCGAGGACGTACTGCAGGACCGACCACAGCAGGGGGTAGTGCGTGCAGCCCAGGATGAGCGTGTCCACGTCGGCCTCGATGAGGGGTCCGAGATACTCCCGCGCCGTCGCCAGGACCTCAGGGCCGCTGGTGACCCCGGCCTCGACGAACTCCACGAACCGCGGGCACGGCTGGCTGAACAGCTTGACCGAGGGCGGCGCGGCCGCGAACGCGTCCAGGTAGGCCTTGCTCTGGTGGGTGGCGGCCGTCGAGATCACCCCGACGCGACCGGTCTTGGTCGCCGCCATGGAGCGGCGCACGGCCGGCCGGATGACCTCGACGACGGGCACGTCATAGCGCTCCCGGGCGTCGGCGAGCATCGCCGCCGAGGCCGAGTTGCACGCGATGACCAGCGCCTTCACCCCGTGGTCGACGAGCCGGTCCAGGCACTCCAGGGCGTACTGGCGGACCTCGGCGATCGGGCGCGGCCCGTAGGGCGCCCGGTCGGTGTCACCGAGGTAGAGCACCGCCTCGTGGGGCATCTGGTCCATGACGGCCCGGGCCACGGTGAGACCACCGAAGCCCGAGTCGAAGACGCCAACCGGAGAATCCTGCACCGGGCAAGGCTATGCCCGGTCGGGCGATTCAGGGGCCTCGGCGCGGACGAACGGGTTGCTCATCACGCCGATGCCCTCGACCTCGACCTCGACGCGCTGACCCGGCTCGACCAGGCCGACGCCCGCGGGGGTCCCGGTGAGGATCACGTCGCCGGGCAGCAGGGTGAACGCCGCGGACGCGACCTCGATGAGGGAGCCGATGCCGTGGACCATGTCGGCGGTGGAGCCGTCCTGGCGGACCTCTCCGTCCACCCGGCTGATCACCCGCAGGTCCGAGGTGTCCAGCTCGGTCTCGATCCAGGGCCCGAGCGGGCAGAAGGTGTCGATCCCCTTGGCCCGCGACCACTGGCCGTCCGAGCGCTGCAGGTCCCGCGCGGTGACGTCGTTGGCCACGGTGTAACCGAAGATCACCGACGCGGCGTCCTCCGCCTTCACGTCCTTGCACATCCGCCCGATGACCACCGCGAGCTCGGCCTCGTAGCTGACCTCCTGGGTGATGGCCGGCATGATCACCGGGTCCCCCGGCCCGACCACGGAGGTGTTCGGCTTGAAGAACAGGCCGGGGACCTCCGAGACCGTGCCGCCCATCTCCTGCGCGTGGTCGACGTAGTTCTTCTGCACCGCGACCACCTTGGACCGCGGGATCACCGGGGCGAGCAGCCGCACGTCCTCGATGTCGTACCGCTGCCCGGTCAGCTCCATCTTGGTGTAGAGCGGGTCGCCGGTGATCGAGACGATCCGCTTGCCCTCCCCGTCGACCAGTCCGAACTCGGGATCCTCGCCAGTGGTGAACCTGCAGATGCGCAT
>Ga0123332_1001650_pt1 | contig 21853 bp, 22 predicted proteins | sample BioC12SIPDNA_4_FD_89958 | JGI IMG/M metagenome (GOLD analysis project Ga0123332, IMG submission 89958) | Anaerobic biogas reactor microbial communites from Washington, USA - Biogas_R2_A C12 SIP DNA | ecosystem: Engineered > Bioreactor > Anaerobic > Unclassified | place: Washington, USA... | reverse complement strand
CGCCGGCGGGGTCCACGTCGTCGGGGCGCGGGCGGGGGCGTGGGCGCCCGTGCCCCGGCTCGGGCGGGTCGTCGTCCTCGACGAGCACGCCGAGGCGTACCAGGAGGAGGCCGCGCCCACCTGGAACGCCCGCGACGTCGCCGTCGAGCGGGCGAGGCGCGCCGGCGTCCGGGCCCTGCTGGTGTCGCCGGTCCCGAGCCTCGAAGCGCTGCACTGGGGTGTCCTCGAGGCGCCGAGCCGAGGGGATGAGCGACGCGGGTGGCCCCACGTCGAGGTCGTCGACCGGCGCATCGAGGACCCCACCGCCGGGTTGGTCACCGACCCGCTGGTGCGAATGCTGCGCTCCGAGGGGCGGATCGTGTGCGTCGTCAACCGCACGGGTCGGAGCCGGCTGGCCGCGTGCGACCGCTGCCGCGAGATCGTCGCCTGCACCGTCTGTGAGGGCGCGCTGGCCCAGCCCGCGGACGACCTCCTGCGCTGCACCCGCTGTGGCGTCGAGCGCCCGGTCGTGTGCGCCCACTGCGGCGGTACCCGGCTGCGGGTGCTGCGGCCGGGGGTGGCCCGTCTCCGGGACGAGATCGCCGCGCTCGTGCGCGAGGACGTCGACGAGGTCACCGGCGCATCCACGGAGCCGCCGGCGTCGCGCGTGGTGGTCGGCACGGAGGCGGCGCTCCACCGGGTCGGGTCGGCGACGGGGGTGGCGTTCCTCGACTTCGACCAGGAGCTCCAGGCGCCCCGGATCCGAGGCCGCGAGCAGGCGATGGCCCTCCTCGTGCGGGCCGCCCGCCTGGTGCGCTCCCGGTCCGGCCACGGCCGGGTGCTGGTCCAGACCCGCCGACCCGACGACCTCGTGGTCGAGGCGGCGGTCCACGCCGATCCGTCGCGGTTCAGCACCGACGAGGACGCGCGCCGCCGGGACATGGGCCTGCCCCCGCACCGGGTCGAGGCGGTCGTCTCGGGGCCGTCGGCCCCGGCGTTCGTCGAGGCGCTCGGCCGGCCGATCGGGGTCGACGTCGCCGGCGGCGGCGGCGCCTGGCTCCTCCAGGCGGCCGACCACGCGACGTTGTGCGACGCCCTCGCCGCCGTGCCCCGGCCGCCGGGCCGCCTCCGCATCGAGGTCGACGCCCGCCGATGAGGACCGGACGAGGCCAGAACCGCACGAGGTGCCAGGAGCGTTAGCGGAAAGCGAGCGTCGTCGCTAGACGGATTCCTCGCTGCGCTCGGAACTTGCGGTGCCGTGCTTGCTGGGTCGGCCTCGCCTATCGGCTCGGCCTCCTGGCACCTCGTGTGGTTACCGACCGGTAGGGGTGACGTCGAGGAGGCGGTAGCCGCGCTTGGAGGCGCGGCGGTCGACGGTCCAGCCCCGCTCGCCGAGCCACCGGGCCAGGGAGTCGGCGCCCAGGTTGCGGGCGACGACGAGGTGGGCCGAACCGTCCGGTGTGAGTCGCCCGAGCCAGGTCGTCAGCAGTTCGTGCAGGGCGTCCTTGCCGACGCGGATGGGCGGGTTCGACCAGATGCCGTCGAAGGCGACGTCGTCGGGCACGCCGTCGGGCTCGGCGGTGCGGACCCGGTTCGAGACCCCGGCGCGCTCCGCGTTGGCGGCGCACAGGTCCAGCGCCCGGCGGTTGACGTCGACCGCCCAGACGGTGGCCTCGGGGGCCCGCAGCGCCAGGGCGATCGCGATCGGCCCGTAGCCGCAGCCGAGATCGAGGAGGGTCGCCGGTCCCGCGGGCGGCCGGGCGCCGACGTCGACGAGCAGGCGGGTGCCGGGGTCGACCTCGCGCCCGGCGAACACCCCGGTGTCGGCGACCAGGTCCACGGTCGTGCCGAGGTCGTCGAGCACGAGGCGAAGCCCACGGGGGCGGGACGGGACCGAGGGGTCGGGCGCGAAGTAGTGGTCGGACGGGCCGTCGGCGGGGGCGATCCCGGCGACGCTACGCGCCCGGCCCGCCGCCGGAACCACACCATCCCCGAAGTGGCGCGCGATTCCTGCCGCCCCGGGCGGGAACCGCGCGCCGCTACGGGGAACCGGCCGCGCGGTCGACGCCGGTAGCCTCGGACCGCAATGAACGCCTTCGACATCCGCATCATCGGCGATCCGGTGCTCCGCGAGGTCGCCGACGACGTCACCGACATCGACGGTTCGCTCGTCCGCGTGGCCGACGGCATGGTCGAGGCGATGTACGCCCACGACGGCCTCGCCGTCGCCGCGCCCCAGGTCGGCGTGCGCAAGCGGGTGGTCGTCTACCAGCTCCCCGACCAGGACGACCCGATCACCATCGTCAACCCGCGCATCGTCGAGCACGGCGACGACACCTGGAGCTACCACGAGGGCTGCCTGTCGATCCCCGGGCTCTACTGGGACATCGTGCGGCCCAAGCAGGTCCACGTCGTCGGGCTCGACCTCGACGGCAACGAGGTCTCGCTGGAGGCCGACGAGCTGGCCGCCCGCATGTTCCAGCACGAGATCGACCACCTCGACGGGGTGCTGATGACCGAGCGGCTGGACGACGACCAGGCCGCCGAGGCCAAGCGGGCCGTGCGCGAGCTGATGCTGGCCCGGTCCGAGCCGGCCTGAGCGGCGTGCCCGCCGCCCCACTGCGCCCCCGCCGCGTCGCGTTCCTCGGGTCGCCCGACGCGGCCGTCCCGACCCTGGCCGCGCTCGTCGCGGGCGGCTTCGACGTCGCCATCGTGGTGACCCAGCCCGACCGGCGTCGCGGCCGCGGGAGCGCCACCGCGCCGACCCCGGTCAAGGCGGCCGCCGAGGCGCTCGGCCTGCCGGTGGCCCACACGGTCGACGACGCGGTGGCCGCCGGCGTCGACATCGGCGTGGTCGTCGCCTTCGGGGAGCTGATCACCGCCGCCCAGCTCGATGCGCTCCCGATGGTCAACGTGCACTTCTCCCTCCTGCCGCGGTGGCGGGGGGCCGCCCCGGTCGAGCGGGCGCTCCTCGCGGGCGACGACCGCACCGGCGTGTGCGTGATGGAGGTCGTCGAGGCGCTCGACGCGGGTGGCGTGTACGCCTCCACCGAGGTGCCGATCGGGCCCCGGTCGACCGCGGCGGAGCTGCGGTCCGACCTGGCCGAGCGGGGGGCGGAGCTGCTCGTGGAGTGCCTGGCGGCCGGCCTCGGGGAGCCCGTTCCGCAGGACGGCGAGGTCACCTACGCCAAGAAGATCACCTCCGCCGACCTGCGCCTCGACTGGTCCGGCGCGATCGCCGACCTCGACCGGCGGGTCCGCGTCGGCGGGGCGTGGACCACGTTCCGCGGCGCCCGCCTCCGGGTGCTGGAGGCCCACCCCGGGCCTGACGCCGGGGTGCGGGGGGCGGCCGCGGGGGAGATCGCCGTCGACGGGCCGAACGTCGTCGTGTCCGCCGCCGACGGCCGCCTCGTGCTCGACGAGGTGCAGCCCGAGGGCAAGCCCCGCCGGGCCGCCGCCGAGTGGGCCCGTGGCGCCCGCCTCGAACCCGGCGAGCGCCTCGGCCTCGACGGGTGAGCCGGGCGTGAGGGCACGGCCCGCCACCCCGGCTGGGCGTCGTCCCGACGCCCGTCGAGTCGCCGCCGACGCGCTCGTGCGCATCGAGGCCGACGACGCCTACGCCAACCTCGCCCTCGGCCCGATCCTCGACCGTTCCGGGCTGTCGGCGCGCGACCGGGGGCTCGTCACCGAGCTCGTGTACGGGGTGACCCGCATGCGGCGGGCGTGCGACTGGCTCGTCGACCGCTTCGTCACCGGCTCCCGCCCGCTCGATCCGCCGACGCGGGCCGCCCTGCGGATCGGCGCCTACCAGGTCGCCGTACTCGGACAACCCGTCCACGCCGCGGTCGGCACCGCGGTCGAGGCGGCGCCCCGCCGGTCGCGCGGGCTGGTCAACGCCGTGCTCCGCCGGGTCGCCGATGCCCATCCGAGCCCGTACCCGGACCTCGCCACCGAGCTGAGCTACCCGGACTGGATCGTCGACCGGCTCGACGCCGACCTCGGTGTCGACGACGCCCGTGGCGCGCTGGAGGCGATGAACCGGGCGCCGGCGCCCAACGTCCGGCCCGACGGCTACACCCAGGACCGTGCCTCGACGTGGGTCGCCGAGGCGGTCGGCGCCGGGCCGGGCGAGCGGGTGCTCGACCTGTGTGCGGCCCCCGGCGGCAAGGCCACGCTCCTCGCGGGCGAGGGCGCGTACGTCGTCGCCGCCGACCTCGGCCGGGCGGCCCTGGTCGCGGGCAACGCCTCGCGAACCGGCACGGCGGACCGGGTCGGGGTGGTCACCGCCGACGGGCGGACTCCGCCGTTCCCGCCGGCCTCGTTCGACCGGGTGCTGGTCGACGCCCCGTGCTCGGGGCTGGGTGTCCTGCACCGCCGGCCCGACGCGCGGTGGCGGGTCCGGCCCGAGGCCGTCGATCGCCTGGCGGCGGTGCAGGTCGACCTGGTGCGCGCCGCCGCGGACGTCGTCCGGCCCGGCGGGGTCCTCGTCGTGTCGGTGTGCACGTTGACCGAGGCCGAGACGATCGGGGTCGACGCGGCGGTCGCCGCCGAGCGGCCGGACCTCGAACCGCTCCCGCCGCCCACCGGCCCCTGGCGGCCGTGGGGGAGGGGCGGGCTGCTGCTGCCGCAGGTGGAGGGCACCGACGGCATGGCCCTCCACCGGTACCGACGCGGCTGACGACACCCGGGTCGGGACGCGCGAGGGTGGGGCCGTGCTCCAGGCGAAGGTGATCACGGTGTCCGACGGCGTGGCGGCGGGGGAGCGCGACGACCGCTCGGGACCGGCGGTCGTGGAGCGACTGGTCGCCGCCGGGTTCGAGGTGGTCGAGCACACCGCCACGTCCGACGGCGTCGATTCCGTGGCCCTCGCCCTCCGCCTGGCGTCCGACGGCTTCGCCGGTCTGGTGGTGACGACCGGGGGCACCGGCTTCGGGCCCCGCGACGAGACGCCGGAGGCCACGCGTCGGGTCGTCGACCGAGAGGCACCAGGCCTGTCCGAGGCGATGCGGCTGGTGAACCCGCTGGGTCGGCTCTCCCGGGGTGTCGCCGGCACGGTCGGACCCGCCCTGGTCCTCAACGTCCCGGGCTCGACCAGAGGCGCGGTCGAGTGCCTCGACGCGGTCCTCGACGTCGTCCCCCACGCCCTCGACCTGATGTCCGGCGGCACGCCCCACTGACCACCGGCGTGACGGAGGTCTCGCGGGGTGGAACTAGAACGCGTTCTAGTTCTATGCTCCCCGGGACAATCGAGAATCCCTCGCGGGGTTGGGTGGAAGTCCCGACCGGTGGTGAGAGCCCACGACCCCCTCTCCGGAGGGGCTGACCCGGTGGAATCCCGGGGCCGACGGTCACAGTCCGGATGGAAGCGAGGTTCGCCCGGTGCGACGCCACGTCGCGCCGCGCGGTCGTCGTCCCCGCGTCCCAGACAGGAGACCGGGTGACGACCACCCTCGACGAGAAGCGCATGGCCGAGGCGATGGACCTCGCCGCGTCGGTGCGCACGTCGACCGCGCCCAACCCGTGGGTCGGCTGCCTCCTCGTCGCCGCCGACGGCTCCGTGTTCGGCGGGGCCACCGAGCCGCCCGGCGGCCGCCACGCCGAGATCGTCGCCCTCGACGCCGCCCGCACCGCCGGCGGTCCCGACGCGGCGCGCGGCGCCACCGTGTACGTCACGCTCGAACCGTGCGCCCACACCGGTCGCACCGGTCCGTGCGCGGCGGCGCTGGTCGCCGCGGGCGTCGGGCGGGTGGTCGTCGCCGTGGCCGACCCCGATCCGCTCGTCGCCGGGGCGGTGCTGGCCGTCCTGCGCGACGCGGGCATCGCCGTCGAGATCGGCTGCCTCGCCGACGACGTCACCGAGCAGCTCGCGCCGTACCTGTGGCACCGCAGCACCGGGCGGCCGTGGGTCGTCCTCAAGACCGCCGCCACGCTCGACGGCCGCACCGCGGCTTCCGACGGCAGCTCGCAGTGGATCACCGGTGAGGCCGCCCGCACCGACGCCCACCGGTTGAGGGCCGAGAGCCAGGCGATCGTCGTCGGGCGGGGCACCGTCGTCGCCGACGACCCTTCGCTCACGACGCGCCTCGTCGACGGTCCCGACCCGCGCCGGGTCGTGCTCGGCGCGGCGCCGCCCGGGGCCCGGGTCCACCCGTGCCTCGAGTGGTCCCGCGACGACGGCGACCTCGCCGCCCTGCTCGACCACCTCGCCGCCGAGGGGGTCGTCCAGGTGCTGGTCGAGGGGGGCGCCACCGTCGCTGGGGAGTTCCACCGGGCCGGTCTCGTCGACCACTACGTCGCCTACCTCGCCCCCGCCCTGGTCGGCGGCGACGACGCCCCCGGCCTGTTCGCGGGCTCGGGCGCCCCGTCGATCGCGGACGTGTGGCGCGGCGAGATCGTGGCCGTCACCGCGGTCGGCGAAGACATCCGGGTCGACCTCCGACCCCGGCACGAGGAGGAGGTCGCCTGATGTTCACCGGACTGGTCGAGGAGCTGGGCCGGGTCGAGTCCCGCGAGGGGCCCCGGCTCCGCATCGCCGCCGCCGAGGTGCTCGGCGACGCGTCGATCGGCGACTCGATCGCGGTCAACGGCACCTGCCTGACCGTCGTCGCGCTCGGCGACGGCTGGTGGGAGGCCGATGTCGTCGAGGAGACCTACTCCCGCACCGCGCTCGGCGAGCTGGCCCCCGGTGATCCGGTGAACCTCGAACGACCGGTGCGGGCCCAGGACCGCCTCGGCGGCCACGTCGTGCAGGGCCACGTCGACGGCGTCGGCCGGGTCGTCACCCTGGCCCCCGACCTCCGCGTCACCGTCCCGCACGACCTCCTCCGGTACGTCGTCGAGAAGGGCTCGATCACCATCGACGGCGTCAGCCTCACCGTGGCCGCGGTGCACGACGACGGCCTGTCGGTCGCCGTCATCCCCCACACCGCCGAGGTCACGACGCTCGGCCGCCGCCGCGAGGGCGACCCGGTGAACCTCGAGGTCGACATCACCGCCAAGCACGTCGAGCGACTGCTCGAGTGGTACACCCCAGGGAGCTTCCCGTGAACGACAGTCCGTTCGATGCCATCGAGGACGCCGTCGCCGCCATCGGCCGCGGCGAGATCGTCGTCGTGGTCGACGACGAGGACCGTGAGAACGAGGGCGACCTCATCATGGCGGCCGACGCGGTCACGCCCGAGGCGATCGCGTTCTTCCTCAAGCACTCGTCCGGGGTGATCTGTGCGCCGATCACGGCCGAGCGGGCCCAGGAGCTCGACCTGCGGCCGATGGTCGAGCAGAACACCGAGAGCATGCGCACCGCGTTCACGGTCACGGTCGACTACCGCCACGACACGACGACCGGCATCTCCGCCGCCGACCGCTCGTCGACGATCCGCTCCCTCGTCGACCCGGCCACCCGTCCCGGCGACCTCGCCCGCCCCGGCCACATCTTCCCGCTGGTCGCCCGCGAGGGCGGCGTGCTCAAGCGGGCCGGTCACACCGAGGCGGCGATCGACCTCGCCCGCATGGCGGGGATGACCCCCGCCGGGGTCCTCTGCGAGATCGTGAAGGAGGACAAGCTCGAGATGGCGCGGGTGCCCGACCTGGTCGCCTTCGCCCGCGAGCACGGCCTGCTCTTCATCTCGATCGCCGACCTGGTCCGCTACCGGCGCCGCAACGAGAAGCTGGTGCGCCGCATCGCCGAGGCGCGCATCCCGACCCGTTGGGGCGACTTCACCTGCTACGTGTTCGAGTCGGTGCTCGACGGCCAGCAGCACGTCGCCATGGTCAAGGGCTCGGTCAACGGGGCGTCCGACGTGCTGGTGCGGGTGCACAGCGAGTGCCTCACCGGCGACGTGTTCGGCTCGATGCGCTGCGACTGCGGCGTCCAGCTCGACAGCGCGATGCAGATGATCGCCGAGGAGGGCCGGGGGGCGATCGTCTACCTCACCGGCCACGAGGGCCGCGGCATCGGCATCGGTCACAAGATCCGCGCCTACACGCTCCAGGAACAGGGTCACGACACCGTGGACGCCAACGTCGAGCTCGGCCTGCCGATCGACAGTCGGGAGTACGGCATCGGTGCCCAGATCCTGAACGACCTCGGCATCACGACGATGCGGATCATCACCAACAACCCGACCAAGTACGGCGGCCTGGAGGGCTTCGGCCTCGACATCACCGCCCGCGTGCCTTCGGTGACCGCCCCCAATCCCGAGAACATCGCCTACCTGCGCACCAAGCGCGACCGCATGGGCCACCTGCTGGAGGGCCTCGACGAGGTCGTGGGCGAGGGCGCGGCGCCGGTGCCCCCGGCCGACGTCGACGCCGAGGGAGGTTCCTGATGGCGGGTGACGCCCGTGCCCCCCAGCGCGTCGAACCCGAGCTCGACGGCCACGGCGTCCGCGTCGCCGTCGTCGCGGGCCGGTTCAACGACCTGATCACCTTCCGCCTGCTCGACGGCGTGCAGCGGGGCCTCGCCGCCCTCGGCGCGCCCGATCCGACCGTCGAGTGGGTGCCCGGCGCGTTCGAGGTCCCGCTCGCGGCCCAGGCCTTCGCCGCCAGCGGCAGGGTCGACGCGGTGATCGGGCTCGGTTGCGTCATCCGTGGTGCCACGACCCACTACGAGGCGGTCGCGGGGGAGAGCGCGGCGGGCATCATGCGCGCCGGGCTCGCCACCGGCGTGCCGGTCGTCTTCGGCGTGCTCACCACCGAGGACCTCGACCAGGCGCTCGAGCGCTCCGAGGGGCCAGGCGGCCACAACGTCGGCGAGGAGGCCGCCCAGACCGCGGTCGAGATGGCCCGCCTCCTCGAGCGCATCCGCGCGTAGCCGGTCCCTCCGTCGTCAGGTGAGGCCCTGGTAGAGCAGGACGAGGCCGAAGGCGACGAAGGCCGCGGTGGCGAACACCTTGACCGCCCGGTCGGGGAGGCGGCTGCCGAGGGCCCGCCCGACGACCAGGGCGAGCGCGTCGGCCGCGACCATGCCGACCGTCGAGCCGATCCACGTCTCCCAGGCGCCGTAGGTCGTGGCGAGGGTGATCGTGGCGAGCATCGTCTTGTCGCCCAGCTCGGCGAGGAAGAACGTCCCGGCCACCGCGAGCACGACGGACCGGTCGCTCCGCTCGATCCGCGCCTCGTCCTCGTCGGACAGCTCGTCGCCGCGCCACGTCCACCACGCGAAGCCGAGGAACGCGAGGCCGGCCGCGACGTTGATCACGTGGGTCGGGAGGCTGGCGCCGATCAGCACGCCGACGACCACCGACACCGCGTGGACGGCGGCGGTGGCGAGGGTGATGCCGATCAGCACCGGCAGGGCGCGGTGCCGGGTCGCCAGCGCGAGGGCCATGAGCTGGCTCTTGTCGCCCAGCTCGGCGACGAAGATCGCCGCCGTCGTGATCAGCAGCGCTTCCAAGGTGGATCCCTTCCGCCCGAGCGGGGCGGGGCTTCGGGAGCCTCGACCTCGACCGGGCACGCGAACGACTCGGTGCCGGTCGAAGGTCTCGCCCACCCGCCGCAGCGGGCCCGGGGACCGGGGCTCATCACCCAGCGTGTCGATCACCCGGCGGGGGGCTACTCCCCTTCGCCGCCCGTCACCGTACCGGCCGTGGCCCCGATCCCACGACTCGGTCGCGCCGCGGTGACGCCGTAGGGTGCCGGGCATGGACAAGCCCGACGTCAAGGTGCCCTCCGACCTGCCGCCCCCGGCCGAGCTGTCGATCGACGACCTCACCGTCGGCGACGGCGAGGAGGCGACCGCCGGCCACAACGTCGAGGTCCACTACGTCGGCGTCGCCTGGTCGAACGGGGAGCAGTTCGACGCCTCGTGGGACCGCGGCGACACGTTCGGGTTCCGCCTCGGCCGGGGCCAGGTCATCGAGGGCTGGGACCGGGGCGTGCAGGGCATGCGCGTCGGCGGCCGTCGCCGTCTGACCATCCCGCCGCACCTCGGCTACGGCAGTCGCGGCGCAGGTGGCGTCATCGGTCCGAACGAGACCCTCGTGTTCGTCGTCGACCTGCTCGGCGTCGGCTGACGGTGGAAACCGACGCGCTGCTCGACGGCGTGGTCACCTCGTGGGACGACCCCCGGGGCCTCGGCGAGATCACCGCCGCCGACGGGCGCACGTTCGCCCTCCAGTGCACCGACCTCGCCGACGGCTCCCGCACGATCGACCCGGGCACCGCGGTGGCCTTCGGGGTCCGACCCGGCCACCGCGGCCGCTGGCAGGCCGTAGCCGTCACGCGTCGGTGAGGGCGTCCCGGGCGGCGCGCGGCCGCTCCGGGATCAGCGGCCGGCGACGACGACCCGACGCCGGTGCCAGCCCTCGGCGCCGTCGGGCAGGACGCCGACGGGCTCCTCGGGCTGGACCTCTCCGTCGCCGTCGGTGGCCCGCACCTCGATCAGGTGGTCGCCGCGGGCCGCGTCCCACGGCAGGTACCACTGCACCCACGTGTCGTCGCTCGCCACGCGGCCGAGCTCGGCGTCGCGCCACCCGCCGCCGTCGATGCGGACCTCGACGCGCTCGACGCCCCGGTTCGGGGCCCAGGCGACCCCGGCGACGGCGACGGTGCCCTCGACCAGGTTGGCGCCGGTGCGGGGCACGTCGATGCGCGACTGGGTCTTGATCGGGGCCTCCTTGGCCCACCCCTGGTGGATCCAGTAGCCGTCCTCGGCCTCGAGCGTGGTGAGCCGGATCTCCTTCAGCCACTTGGTCGCCGACACGTACCCGTAGAGCCCGGACACGACGAGCCGGGCGGGGAAGCCGTGCGCCCGGGGGAGGGGTTCGCCGTTCATGCCGATGGCGACGAGCGCCGGTCGGTCGGGGTCGTCGAGCACCGACAGCGGGAACCCGGCGGTGAACCCGTCGACCGACTCGCCGACGAGCTGCGTCGCCGCCGGGTCGACGCCCGCCTCGGCGAGCAGGTCGCGGAGTGGGACACCGGTCCACACCGCGTTGCCGACCAGGCTGCCGCCGACCTCGTTCGAGACGCACGCGAGGGTGACGACCTCCTCGACCAGGCCGCGGGCCTGTAGCTCGGCGTACGACACCTCGACCTCGCGCCGGACCAGCCCCGTCACCCGGAGCCGCCACTCGTCGGTGACGACGAAGGGGAGCTGCACGGCGGTGTCGATCACGTAGAAGTCGCCGTTGGGGGTCACGTACGGCGACACGCCGGAGGTGGCGAAGGTCGGCGGCGGCGGCAGCGGGGCGGTGTCGGCCACGGTCGGCAGGGCGGCGGGGATCGTGCTGCGCCCGGCGCGGACCGCGTCGCCCACGCCCTTGGCGAGGAGGCCGGTCGTCACGACCGCCGCGCCGGTGCCCAGGCCCCACAGCACGACCTCCCGGCGGCTGCCGGTGACGGTGGCGACCCGCGGCGGGGGCTCGACGACGGATGCCGGGTCCGCGTCGTGGGGCCGCACCGACGGCGCGAGGCCCCGCCGGTCGGCGAACACGAGGTCGGCGCCGGGCGCGACCCGGATGCCGAAGCGGTCGAGCAGCAGCCACAACCCGACCGTGCCGACGGCGGTTCCCACCACCGCCCCGATCGCCCCGACCACCGCCGAGCCCTGCGGGTCGCGGATCTCGGCGAGGAGGCCGAGCAGGCCGAAGGCGGCGAACACCGCGACCCCGACCCACCGCCGGTTGGCCTCCAGGCCGGCGGCGAACGCGCCCAACCCGGCGACGACCAGGACCGAACCGACGGTGAGCGCCCCGGCGTGGTGCGTGCCGAACAGCGCCACCGCGACTTCCTTCAGGGCCCCGGCGAAGGTGGCGACGAAGCGGTTCTGCACCGCGAGCAGGGGCGACGGCGCGGTGGCGTCGAGCAGGCCGACGACCTCGGTGGCCGCGAGGGCGGCGCCGGCCGCCAGCACCCCGGCCAGCGCGGTCCGTGACCCCCGTGTCATGCCATGGACGCTAGAGAGCGCGGCGCCCCTCGACGCCGCGCGTGGGTCACAAGGGGCAGAGGACCCACATGTCGAGGTCGAGCAGGACGCCGGGCGCGTACCGGCCGTCGTCGCCCCGGAGCGTCGTGGTCTCGTCTCGCCCCTTGGTCGCGACGAGCCGCAGACGCAGCGCGCCGACCCCGGGGGCGTCGACCTCGGCCTTGTCGAGGACCTCGGACCAGGCGTGGACGGTGTCGCCGGCGAAGGCGGGCGCGGTGTGGGCGCCGGCGTTGACGGCGGCGACGAGCTGGGCGTTGGCGAGGCCGTTGAACGACAGGGCCCGCGCCATCGAGATGATGTGTCCGCCGTAGATCAGGCGCCTGCCGTCGGGCCTGGCCTCCACGTCGAAGTGCACCTTGGCCGTGTTCTGCCAGAGGCGGGTGGCCATCATGTGCTCCGCGTCGGTGAGCGTGACGCCGTCGACGTGGTCGATGCGCTCGCCGACCTCGTAGTGGCCCCACCGGTGCGGCTCGCCCGCGGCGGCGAAGTCGTAGCCGGTGAGGTCGAGGCCCGTGGGGACGATCAGGTCGGTCGGTGCGACGACCTCGGCCAGGTCGGGCACGACGGTCTCGGGGGCGGGGGCCTCGGGGTCGCGCTTGTTCACCATCACCCAGCGCGCCCAGTCGATGGCGACGCTGCCGTCCTGGAGGGTGGCGGTGGAGCGCACGTAGACGACACCGGTCCGGCCGTTCGAGTTCTGCTTGAGGCCGATGACCTCCGATCGGGTGGCGAGGGTGTCACCGGGCCGGATCGGCCGGTGGAACCGCAACTCGGCGTAGCCGAGGTTGGCCACCGCGTTGAGCGACACGTCGGGCACCGTCTTGCCGAAGGCGATGTGAAACCCGATCAGTTCCTCGACCGGGTGCGGGTCGAGGCCACAGGAGGAGGCGAACGCGGCCGACGACGGGATGGCGAAGCGGGTGGGGTACAGCGCCCCGTACAGCGCCCGGTCGCCCTCGGTGACGGTGCGGGGGGTGGCGTGCTCGATCACCTGGCCGAGGGCGAAGTCCTCGAAGAAGTGGCCGGGGTTCGTCTTGGTCATGTCGGGGCTCAGCCTCCTGCGCGGCCGTAGCCGTCGGGGTGGGTGGAGTGCCAGGCGTAGGCGGTGCGGAGGATCGACGCCAAGTCGTGCTCGGCCCGCCAACCGAGCAGCTCCTCGGCCCGGCGGTTGTCGCCGTAGACCTCGGTGGGGTCGCCGGGGCGGCGGTCGGCGTCGACCGACGGCACCTCGATGCCGTTGACCTCCTCGGTGGTGGTGATCACCTCGCGGACGGTCGATCCGACGCCGGTGCCGAGGTTGATGGCGGTGGTCGCCCCGCCGGCCTCGAGGTACTCGAGCGCCCGGACGTGGGCGTCGGCGAGGTCCTCGACGTGGACGTAGTCGCGGACCGCGGTGCCGTCGCGGGTGGGGTAGTCGGTGCCGAACACGGTCACCTGCGGGATCCGGCCCAGGGCCGCCTTCATCACCAGCGGGATCAGGTTCAGCGTGACGGTCCAGTCCTCGCCGATGACGCCGTCGGAGGAGGCACCCGCCGCGTTGAAGTAGCGCAGGCTGACCGAGCGGACGTCGTGGGCGGCGTCGTACCAGCGGAGCATGTCCTCGACGATGCGCTTGCTCTCGGCGTAGGGGCTCTCGGGCGCGAACGGGTGGGTCTCGTCGACCGGAAGCCGGGTCGGCGTGCCGTAGACCGAGCACGACGAGGAGAACACGATGCGCCCGACGCCGACCTCGCGCGCCGCGTCGACCAGGGCGCTGGTCTTCGCCACGTTGTTGCCGAAGTACCGACCGGGGTCCTCCATCGACTCGCCCGCCGCCTTGTAGCCCGCGAAGTGGACGATCGCGTCGACGCCGTGGTCGGCGATCGCCTTCTGCACGAGCGCGGCGTCGGCGATGTCGCCGACGACGAGCGGGGCGCCGAGGCAGGCCCGCTCGTCGCCCAGTTCGAGCGAGTCGAGGATCACGACGTCGCGGCCCCGCTCGCGGAGCAGCCGCGCGGTCTGGGATCCGATGTAGCCGGCGCCGCCGGTGACGAGGACCGCCATCAGGCGTCGCCGCCGTCGGGGGCGTCGCCTGCCGCGCCGGCATCCGGGGGGTCGGCCTGGGCCCGTCGGGCCAGCTCGACGAAGGCGGCCTGGAGCTGGGTGAGCGCCTGGCGGAGCGTCGGCTCGCCCTCGCCGAGACGTCCCTCGAGCCCGTGGACCAGGGCGGCCAGCGCGTCGACGGCGAGCCCTCCCTCCTCCAGGTTCGGCGGCTGTTGCGACAGGTGGATCGCCGCCAGCTCGTAGAGGCCCATGGCGTGGTTGCCGACGATGGTCGACGCCGGGGTGCCCGCGATCTCGGCGCGGGTCTGGACCATGTCGGCGATCATCTGCTCGGCCTGGGCCCGCTCCTCGGGCGACATGGCGTCGAGCGCCGCCTGCGTCTCGGGGTCGAGGTCGAGGTCGCCGACCGTCGGGGCGGCGGGGGCGGGAGTGGGGTCGGAGGCGGTCGGGCGGGGCACCTCGTGCTCTCCGCCGGGGGTCCACAGGCTCATGTCGGTCTCCAGGCGCGGGGGTCGGTCGGAGGTCGCACGGTTGCGGCCCGACCAGGAACGCCCGTACCCTAGGCGGACAACCCAGCACGGAAAGCGGGGCTCCGCCCCCACCCGGCCATCGCCGATGCGCCGGGTCGATCGATGCAGCGCCTCCGGGTGCCCTCGCGGACGTCGGCTTTTCGGCGTCCGCGTCGTCGTTCTCGGCGGCGCACCACCATCCCCGACGGAGGAACACCGCACCGCATGAAGGAAGACCGGCCATAGCTGCGCCGCACAACGACGAGCCCCGCATCAACGACCGGATCCGGGCCCGAGAGGTCCGCCTGGTGGGCGCCGATGGCGCCCAGATCGGCATCCGGCCGTTGCCCGAGGCCCTCAACCTGGCCCGTGAGCTCGACCTCGACCTGGTCGAGGTGGCCGACAAGGCGAACCCGCCCGTCTGCCGCATCATGGACTACGGCAAGTACAAGTACGAGGCAGCTCAGAAGGCCAAGGAGTCACGCCGCAAGAGCACCAACGTCGTCATCAAGGAGATGAAGTACCGGCCCAAGATCGGCGCCGGAGACTTCACCACCAAGACCAAGAAGGTCGAGAAGTTCCTCGGCGAGGGTCACAAGGTCAAGGTGACGATCATGTTCCGGGGTCGCGAGATGGCCCACCCGGAGCTGGGCAAGAAGATCCTCGACCACGTGGCCGAGGAGGTCGCCCACCTGGCCCGCGTCGAGGTCTATCCCAAGCTCGACGGACGCAACATGATCATGGTGCTGGCGCCCGACAAGAAGGCCCAGGCGGCCCACGCCGCCGCCCAGAAGGAGGCCGAGGCCGAGGCCGCCTCCGCCGGTTCGCCCACGCCCGAAGCCCCGGCCGCCGCTCCCGCGACGGCCGAGGCACCCGACACCGCCGAGGCCCCCGCCGAGACCGCCGGGACCGACCCCGACGTCGGCCCCGACGCGGCGGCCTCGTAGCCCCACCACCCCCGCCGGCCACCCGCCGGCCCCACCCGAGGATCCCGATCCATGCCGAAGATGAAGACCCACAGCGGCGCGGCCAAGCGCTTCAAGAAGACCGGCACCGGCAAGCTGATGCGCCTCCAGGCCAACAAGAACCACATCCTGGAGAAGAAGGCGCCGTCGCGGAAGCGCCGCCTGTCCGGCGAGGTGCCGGTCGCGCGCGGCGACCGGGACCGCATCAACCGCATGCTCGGCAACCGCTGAGCGCGGGCCGACCCCGAGTCCGAGTCGAACCAAGGAGACATCGATGGCCCGCGTGAAGCGTTCCGTCCACAGCAAGAAGCACCGCAAGGCCACGCTCGAGCGGGCCAAGGGCTACTACGGCAACAAGAGCCGCTCGTACCGCGCCGCGAACGAGCAGGTGATGCACTCGCTCCAGTACGCGTACCGCGACCGCCGGGCGCGCAAGGGCGAGTTCCGCAAGCTCTGGATCCAGCGGATCAACGCCGCGTGCCGCGAGAACGGCATGTCCTACAGCCGCTTCATCAGCGGGCTGCGCGTCGCCCAGGTCGACGTCGACCGCAAGGTCCTCGCCGACCTCGCCGTCAACGAGCCCGAGGCGTTCGCCGCCCTGGTGAAGGTGGCCGCCGAGGCCCAGTCCGCCGCCTGAGCGCCACCCGTCCCGACCGACCGGCGCCCGAGGTGCTCGCCCCCCGCAACCCGCGGGTGGTGCGCCTCGGGCGCCTGTCGCGCGAGCGCAAGGTCCGCCGCGCCGAGGGTCGCTTCGTCATCGACGGCCCCACGCTGCTCGCCGACGCCCTCGCCGCCGGCGTCGAGGTAGAGGAGTGCTTCGTCGAACCCGGTGCACTGGACCGGGAGCCGGTCGCCTCGGCCGTGGCCGCCGCGACGGCCGCCGGGGCCCGGGTCGACGAGGTGCGCGGCGGGCTGGGTGGCCACCTCGACGTAGCCACCCCCAACGGGGTCGCCGCCGTCGCGGTGGTGCCCGAGGTGTCGGCGACGTCGACCGGCCCGGCGCTCGATCTCGTGCTGATCGGCGTGGCCGATCCCGGCAACGCGGGCACCCTGCTGCGCACGGCGGAGGCGGTCGGGGCCCGGTCGGTGGTGCTCACCGACGGCTCGGTCGACCCGTTCTCGCCCAAGGTCGTGAGGGCGTCCGCGGGGTCGGTGATGCGGATGGCGGTGAGTTCCGGCGCGCCCGCGGCGGTGCTCGCCCGCCTCGGCGACGAGGGCGTGCTGCGGGTGGGCACCCGGGGGTCCGACGGCCTCCCGCCCGAGGCCGTCGACCTCACGGGACCGGTCGCGCTGGTCCTCGGCAACGAGGCCCACGGCCTGCCCGCCGACGTCGAGGCGATGGTCGAAGCCTGGACCGCGCTCCCGATGGTCGGCGCGGTCGAGTCGCTCAACGTCGCGGTCGCCGGGTCGGTCCTCGCCTTCGAGGTGGCCCGCCAGCGCCGCTCCGCCGTCGGCTGACGCCCCGTGGCGGGGCCCTCAGGGTCGGGCCGCCGCGGCCGATGGGGCCGGGTGGGATCGGATGTCGTCGCGCTCGCGGCCGGGGATCCGCCGCGCCCCGACCTGACCGCCGGCGACGCCGGGCGGCCCGCCCGCCAACCGGAGGGATCGGCGCGACCACCCGCCCGGACGGTGCTCCTGCCGTTGGCGGTGGGCGTCGCGGTGGCCGTCGCGTACCTGCCCGGCGCGGACCGGACCCTCGACTACGACAGCGCCCAGACCGTCGGGTCCTACGTGCGGACGCCGTCGCTGGTCGACGCGGTGTCCTCCCAACGCCTGTTCAACAACCACCCGGCGCTGAGCCTCCTCGAACACGGCGTGCACACCCTGACCGGCTCCGACGCCGACTGGGTGCTCCGCCTGGCGCCGATCGGCTTCGCCGCCGTCACGGTCGCGCTCCTCGTCGCGGTGCTGCGGCGACACCTGGGCACGTCGCCGGCGGTGTGCGCCGGTCTGGTCGTGGCGACCAATCCGACGGTGGTCGAGCTGTCCCGGGCGGTCCGTGGCTACAGCCTCCTGCTGCTCTGCGGAGTCGCCTCCTCCGCCGCGCTCGCGCGCCTGATCGCATCGCAGGAGGGCGCCGCCGGGCCCGCGCGCGCCGCCGGTCCGGTCTACGTGGTGGCCGTCGCGGTGGGGCTGGCCACCCACCTGTACATGGCGCCGATCCTCCTCGGGCAGGTGGCGGTCGTGGTCGCCCGCCGGGCCTCCACCCATGCGTGGGTGAAGCGGTGGATCCTCGGCTGCGGTCTCGGCGGCGTGGTGTACCTCGTGCTGCTCGACGACCTGCTGGAGGCGTCGGGTGCCGGCGGCCGCCGGTTCAAGGCCGACTTCCCGGGGCGCCTCGTCGAGGTGGTCGGGGGCACCGCGCCGGCGGCCGTCCTGCTCGCCGTGGCGTTCGGCGTCGGAGCGTGGAGCCTGCGCCGCCGGCGCGACCTGCGCGCCGCGACCCTGCTCGTCGGCGGAGCGGTCGCCTTCACCTGGCTCGTCGTGGCGTCGGTGCACCTGGAGGCGCGTTTCCACGTCTGGCTGGTGCCGGCGGTGGCCGCCGTCGTGGCGGTCGGGGTGCGTCGGGTGCCGGCGCTGGCCGTGGTCGTCGTCCTGGCCGCAGGGATCAACGCGGCGTCCCTCGTCGACGGCTACACGGCCGACCCGAGCGCCCTCCCGGAGCTGGCCGAGATCGTCGACCGGGCCGAGGGGGCCGGTCTCGACGCCTGCATCGCCCCCTACACGGTGCTGGCGATCGACGCCTACACGGACCACCTGACGATCGCGGGGCCCGACGACCTCGCCGCCTGCGACGTCCTGGTGGCGGCGTTCCCGGGTCTCGACGCGGACACGATCGCCGCCGCCCGGGACCAGATGGGCGCGTCCCGGGCGGTCGACGGCGCGTCGGCCACCGGTCACGTGTTCGCCCGGGACCGGGCGACCCTCGACCGGGTGACGGGCGCATCCGCCGCACCGCGCTGATCGCCGCGCGCGCGTCCGCCCCCGACCCGGAACGGACTTGTCGGGAAGGCCGCGCGGCGGGCAGGGTGAGCCGCCCATGGGCAACCCCGCGACCGACGAGATCGAGCAGCTCGGTGCGGCGGCCGTCGACCGGATCACCGGGGCGGCCGACCTCGACGCGCTGGCCGCGGCGCTGGCCGAGGTCACCGGCAAGGGCTCGCCGCTCGCCGGCGTGAAGCGGTCCCTCGGCGGGCTCGACGCCGACGCGCGACGCGAGGCGGGCCAGGTGCTGAACCGGGTCAACGGCGACATCGGTCGCGCCGCCGCCGACCGCCGGGCCGAGCTGGAGGCCGCCGTCCGCGCCGAGCGGCTCGCGGCCGAGCGCCTCGACCTCACCGAGGTGCGGCCCGACCGCTCCGTCGGGCACCTGCACCTCGTGACCCAGGCGATGGAGGAGCTCGAGGACGTCTTCGTCGGCATGGGCTTCACCGTCGCCGAGGGCCCCGAGGTCGAGGACGACTGGCACAACTTCACCGGGCTCAACATCCCGGCGTACCACCCCGCCCGCGACATGCAGGACACGTTCTTCGTCGACCTCGGCGAGCCGGGCGACGTCGTGCTGCGCACCCACACCTCGCCGGTGCAGCTCCGCGTGATGGAGCGCCAGGCACCCCCGATCTACGTCGTCGTGCCCGGTCGCGTGCACCGCAACGAGGCTCGCGACGCCACGCACCTCGCGACCTTCCACCAGATCGAGGCCCTGGTCGTCGACGAGGGCATCACGTTCGGCCACCTCGCCGGCACGATCGAGGCGTTCACCCGGGCCTACTTCGGCGAGGGGTTCGGCTCGCGGCTGCGGCCGTCGTACTTCCCCTTCACCGAGCCGTCCGCTGAGTTCGACATCCGCCGCCCCGACGGCACCTGGCTCGAGCTCGGCGGCTGCGGGATGGTCCACCCGACCGTGCTCGCCAACGGCGGCATCGACCCCGAGCGCTACACCGGCTTCGCCTTCGGGTTCGGCATCGACCGCCTCGCCCTCGCCCGCCACGGCATCCCCGACCTGCGGGAGATCCTGTCGGTCGACGTGCGGCTCCTGGAGCAGTTCTGATGAAGGTCCTGCACTCGTGGCTGCGCGAGCTGGCGCCGTTCGACCAGACCCCCGAGGCGATCGGCGCCGCCTTCGACGCGCTCGGCACGCCGGTCGAGGAGGTCACCGCGATCGGCGGGGGACTCGACGGCATCGTGGTCGCGACCGTCCTCGACCTGCGGTCGCACCCCGACGCCGACCGGATCCAGCTCGTCGACGTCGACGCCGGCGACGGCGAGGCGCTCCAGATCTGCTGCGGGGCGTTCAACATGGCGGTGGGCGACAGGGTCCCGCTCGCCACCCTCGGCACGACGATGCCCGACGGCATGGAGATCGCGCGACGCAAGATGCGCGGCCAGTGGTCGAACGGGATGCTGTGCTCCAGCCGCGAGCTGGGCCTCGGCGACGACCACGGCGGCATCCACGTCCTCACCGGGGGTGCCGCGGACGCCGCGAACGGCACCCCGATCGCCGACGCGCTCGGCATCGAGACCGACGTGTTGTGGGACCTGGAGGTCAACGCCAACCGGCCCGACGCCCTGTCGGTCGCCGGGCTCGCACGCGACCTCGCCGCCCACTTCGGCGTGCCCTTCGCCCTCCCGACCGCCGATCCCCCCACCGGAGGTGGGCCGGCGGGCGACTCCCTGGCGGTCGAGATCCTCGACCCGGACCTCTGCGGGCGCTTCGGCGCCTGGCTGCTGCGCGGCCTCGATCCGGCCGCCACCTCGCCGGACTGGATGCAGCGGCGCCTGACCCTGCTCGGCATGCGCCCGATCAGCGCCCTGGTCGACATCTCCAACTACGTGATGCTCGAGCTCGGACAGCCGAACCACCCCTACGACCTGGCCGGCGTGTCCGGCGGGACGTTCCGGGTGCGGCGGGCGCACGAAGGCGAGCGGCTGACGACCCTCGACGACGTCGAGCGGGTGCTCGGCCCCGACGACCTGATGATCTGCGGCGGCGACGACGTCGCCCTCGGCATCGCCGGCGTGATGGGTGGCGCATCGGCCGAGATCGGCCCGACCACCGCCGACGTGGCGCTCGAGATGGCGTGGTTCCTGCCCCGCTCGGTCGGGCGCACCGCCCGGCGCCTCGGCCTCCGCACCGAGGCCGCCGCCCGCTTCGAGCGCGGGTGCGACCCCGATGGGATCCCGGCCGCCGCCGCCCGGTTCGCCGCCCTCGCCGCCAGCATCTGCGGCACCACCCTCGCGCCGGGCGGCGTCGACGCCCTCGGGGAGCGGCCCGCCCGCGAGCCGATCCGGGTGCGCACCGCCCGGGTGAACCAGGTGCTCGGCACCGACCTCGCCCGCGACGCCATCGCCGGGCTGCTCGACCCGATCGGGTTCACCTCCACCGTCGACGGCGACGACCTCGCGGTGACGGTCCCGTCGTGGCGCTACGACTCCGCCACCGAGATCGACGTGGTCGAGGAGGTCGCCCGGCACCACGGCTACGACCACATCCCGCGCCGCGACCTCGCCCACGCCAACCCCGGGCGGCTCACCGACGCCCAGCGTCGCCGGCGCGAGGTCCGCCGCCTCCTGGTCGGCCTCGGGGTCGCCGAGGTGATGCCGCTGCCGTTCCTCGCCCCCGGCCAGCTCGCCGCGTGCGGGTTCCCGCCCGACGGCATCGAGCTCCGGAACTCGCTCGTCGCCGAGGAGTCCGTGCTGCGCACCACCCTCCTCCCGGGACTGGTGCAGGCGGTCGCCACCAACGCCGCTCGCCGGTCCCTCGGCGTCCGGCTCTTCGAGATCGGTCACGTGTTCCTGCCCGCCACCGGGAGGGGGAGCGGACCGGGTCGGCCGGACCTCCTGCCCGACGAGCGCGAGCACCTCGGTGTCGCGCTGGCCGGCGCCGACGCGCCGGAGGCGGTGCGGGCGTGGTACGCGGTGGCGGGACGGCTCGGACTCGACGACGTCGACGTCGTGAACGGCGAGCGTCCCGGGCTGCACCCGACCCGAAGCGCGATCGCCCGCGTCGGAGGGGTCGAGGTGGGGTCGGTCGGCGAGATCGACCCCGGGGTGCTCGACCACCACGGCATCGGCGAGCGGGTCGCCTGGCTCGAGGTCGACCTCGGCGCCGTGCTCGGGCTGGTCCCCGACGACGACCGGCCGTACCGACCCGTCTCGCGGTTCCCGTCGAGCGACGTCGACCTGGCCTTCGAGGTCGACGACTCCGTGTCCGCCCTCGACGTCGAGCGCACCCTCGCCGGGGCGTCCCCGCTCGTCTGGGCGGTGACCCTGTTCGACGTCTACCGGGGGAGTGGCGTCGCCGACGGTCGCCGGTCCCTCGCCTACGCGGTGCGGTTCGACTCGCCCGAGCGCACCCTCACCGACGCCGAGGTGGCCGACGCCCGCGCCGCCCTGATCGACGCGGTGGTCGCCGCCCACGGAGCCACCCT
>Ga0123332_1001649_pt1 | contig 21869 bp, 17 predicted proteins | sample BioC12SIPDNA_4_FD_89958 | JGI IMG/M metagenome (GOLD analysis project Ga0123332, IMG submission 89958) | Anaerobic biogas reactor microbial communites from Washington, USA - Biogas_R2_A C12 SIP DNA | ecosystem: Engineered > Bioreactor > Anaerobic > Unclassified | place: Washington, USA... | reverse complement strand
CTGCAGGCAGAGCAGATTCTTACTGTAAGCGGTCAGTTGTGCGATGTCGAGGGTTTGCGTCTCGCGACAAGAAACAAGGCCCACTCACGAACAGCCCCGACAGTCGCTGGTTTTTCGGACGGCAACCACACATCATGGGGGAAATAAACGGCGCGCGCCCGGACCCCTTCGCACGTTCGTCCCGGTGGGAGTGTACCGATGCCCCCCTTCGTACAAGCCGTCTGTCCGCACTGCAGTGGGTCCGCGAAGGACGCGCGCACGCACACTGCCGGGTTGCACCAGCCGACACGTCCCAGTGGATGTGGGCCAGCGAGTTGTTCCCGGAGCTGGCGGAGCCGCCCTTCCCAGGCGCAACCGGCCCGGCGAGCTGGACCGAGCGGCCATCGCGGCTGGTCGCCGGCCTGCTGGGTCTGCTGCTGCAGCTGATCAGAACAGCGTGTAGATGAACGGCGCAAACGCGGTGCCGGTCAGCAGGACGAACGCGCCAAGCACCATCAGCGTGACGAGAATTGGCAACAGCCACCACTTCTTGTTGTAGCGCAGGAAGTCCCAGAACTCGCGCAGCAGCCCTGGTTGCTCCTCCTTCACCAGCCGCTGAAATTCGTCCCTGGCAGTGGCCTGCGATCTGTCTGGATCAGGATTCGTAGCCATCGACGTACCTCAGAATTGCCGGAAATACCGTGCCGGATCGTCCACCGCAGGACGCTCCTCCCAGTAGCTCGTTCGCGATGCCTCGAACGTACGGCGGAGCGGATCCCGCCCGCTGGCGCGCAGCAACCAGCCGATCGGCGTCACCACCAGGAAGAATACCGCGCCCATGATCACGTGGCCAACAACCCAGCCGATCGGATAGGAGGCATACATCCAGCCCAGGTAGACAGGGCGCGCCAGCGCGGGGCGCCACAGACCGCCGAGTGCGATCAGCGCGGACCCGGCGAGAATCCCGCAACCCGCCACATGCCGGCCCAGACGCCATGCCACCAGCACCGCCAGCAACAGGCCGCAGAGCGGAATCACGATGCCGGCAAACTGCCGCAGCTGCCGGTCCGTCGGCTCTCGATCGAATTCAATCAGTGCCATAGTTCGTGTTGATCCCTGTTGATCCCCGGCCACTCTGGCCCACCGCCCGGTGGTTGACCTGTGGCGTCCGGCGCTCCCCGCCCGGAGACAGTAAAGAGCTAGTCCAATTCGAAACTCGCCAGGTAGGCATCGATCGCATGTGCCGGAGCGCTCGGCTGTTCGGACTTCAGCAACAGGTAGTCCTCCAGCACCAGGGCGTCCATGTTGGTGGCCAGGAAACAGCGGTACGCTTCGGCCGGCGAACAGACAATCGGTTCGCCGCGGATGTTGAAACTCGTGTTGATGATCACCGGGCAGCCGGTCAGCCGCTCGAAGGCCTGCAGCAATTGATGGTAGACGCCGCAGCGTTGGGCATCCACTGTCTGAACGCGGGCCGAGTAGTCGACGTGGGTAACGGCCGGAATGTCCGACCGGATCACCTTGCGCAGGTCAAGCCCCTGCGCGGGGTCATCCGCCGCAGGTTGTCTGCGGCGCGCCGGCTGTACCGCGGCGACCAGCAGCATATACGGGCTCGTCTGCCCGGGCTGCAGGTCGAAATAGGCAGCCGCGCGCTCCTCCAGCACCGACGGTGCGAACGGGCGGAACGACTCCCGGAACTTGATCTTCAGATTCATCACCGCCTGCATCTGCGGGTTGCGGGCATCCCCCAGGATGCTTCGGCTCCCCAGCGCGCGCGGTCCGAACTCCATCCGCCCCTGCAGCCAGCCCACGACGTGGCCGGCCGCCAGCAGCTCGGCCACCCGGGTGCATTTCTCGTCATCGCTGCCGACGTGGTGGAACACCGCGCCACATTCCGTCAGGAATGCCCGGATCTCCGCGTCGGTCGCGGCCGGTCCGAGCCGCGATCCCTGCTGGCTGTCCCCCGGATCAGGCTGGCGCGGGTGGCCCAGTAGCTGATGCCAGATGAACAGCGCCACCCCCAGCGCGCCCCCGGCATCGCCGGCCGCGGGCTGTATCCAGATCTGCTCAAAGGGTCCTTCCCTCAGGATGCGGCCGTTGGCCACGCAGTTGAGTGCAACGCCCCCCGCCAGGCAGAGGTTCCGCTGGTTTCCCGTCTCCCGGTGCACATGCGCGGCCATCCGCAGCAGGATGTCTTCGGTCACCACCTGAATGGACGCCGCCAGGTCCATCTCGCGCTGTGTCAGCGGCGACTCCGGACGGCGCGGCGGACCGCCGAACAGCTGATCGAACTTCCGGCTGGTCATGGTCAGTCCCTGACAGTAGTTGAAATACTGCATGTCCATGCGCAGCGAACCATCCGGTTTGATGTCCACCAGACGCTGGCGAATCAGATCGGCGTAGATCGGCTGGCCGTAGGGGGCCAGCCCCATCAGCTTGTATTCACCCGAGTTCACGCGGAACCCGCAGAAGTAGGTGAAGGCGGAGTAGAGCAGTCCGAGCGAGTGGGGAAAGGGGAGCTGGTGGGTCAGGTGGATGCGATGGCCGCAGCCGCGCCCGTAGGAAGCCGTGGCCCATTCCCCCACGCCGTCGACCGTGAGAATGGCCGCCTCGTCAAAGGGTGACGGAAAGAAGGCGCTGGCCGCATGCGACTCGTGGTGTTCGGCGAACACGAACCGGCGCCCGTACGCCCCCCGCAGACTCCGCCGCATTTCCCGCGGCAGGTGCAGCTTGGTCCGCAGCCAGATCGGCATGGCCGTCAGGAACGACCGGAACCCGCGCGGCGCAAACGCCAGATATGTCTCCAGGAGGCGATCGAATTTCAGAAACGGTTTGTCGTAGAACCCGACGAAGTCCAGGTCCTCCGGCGCGAGTCCGGCCGCGCGCAGGCAGTAATCCACCGCGTGCTGCGGGAAGTCGGGATCGTGCTTGCGCCGCGTGAAGCGTTCTTCCTGCGCGGCCGCCACGACGCGTCCGTCGACGACCAGTGCGGCAGCTGAATCGTGATAGAAGGCCGAGATACCCAGAATCGCCGTCACGGGCCCTGGTCCGCTCTTTTCTTTCAACAGTGTTCGTGAATGACCTGACAATCGGGCAGCGAGTCCAGGAACAGGCGGCCGTACGGCCTGGTGCGTACGCGCGGGTCCAGAATCACCACCATCCCCTGATCCCGCTGCGTGCGGATCAGGCGACCGAATCCCTGTCGTAGCTTAATCACAGCTTCCGGCACCTGGTAGTCGAGAAACGGATTTCCGCCGGCCGCGCGGATCGCTTCCAGGCGGGCCTGCACCAGCGGCTGGTCGGGCACGCTGAACGGCAACTTCGTGATGATCACGTTCTGCAACGCCTCCCCCGGTACGTCGACCCCCTGCCAGAAGCTGTCGGTGCCGAACAGCACGGAACGCGGGTTGGCGCGGAACCGCTCGAGCATCAGGTGGCGGGGCAGCCCCTCGGCCTGGCTCAACAGCGCCAGGTTCTGCTGCGTGAGCCAGGTGGTGAGCTGGGAGGCGAGCTGGCGCATCAGGGCGTAGCTGGTGAAGAGCACGAAGGCCCGCCCTTCCGTCCGCTCCACGTACCGGCAGATCATCTCGCGGCAGAGCCGCTCGAAGGCCTGGGGGTCCGCCTTGGGATCCGGCATGCCGTCGACCAGGATCAGCTGCGCCTGGCGCCGATAGTCGAACGGGCTGCCCAACTGCAGTTCGGTGGCCTGCGTCAGCCCCACGCGCGACCGGAAGAACGCGAACGACGGCGGCCGGCCGGTGGCCAGCGTCGCGCTGGCCAGGATCACCGTCGGGACCCGCTCGTACAGTTGCGCGCGCAGCAGCGGACCGACGTCGATCGGCGCGGCGGACAGCGTCACGCGTGGGCGGCCGCCCCGCGTGGCCGCCACGTCCATCCAGTAGACCGCGTCGGCCACGTCATGCCTGATCCAGGCGTTGAGTGCCTGGTGGAGGGTATTCAGCCGATCGCGTGCGGCCTGAAAATCCAGGCGGTCCGATTCATTCTCCAGCGCGTTCCCCAGCTGTTCGACAGTGCCGGCCAGCTCCCGCAGTGCGCGGCGCAGCGCGCCGTCGAACCGCTGCGGCGCTACCATGCGTCCCTTGGCCTCCGGATGCTCGTCGTACCAGGTGAGCAGCTGCGCGAAGAACTCATCGCTGCAGTAATGACAGCGCAGCACCTGTTGCTGCGCGGCCTCCAGACCATGGTGAACCAGCAGCCCCTTGTTCGTGCGGTCGTTGTAGAGCCGGTTGAGAACCCATTCGATCTGGCCCGACGAGACGCCGACGCCCAGGTGATCGGCCGCCACCGTTTCGATCGTGTGCGCCTCGTCCAGCACGGCGACCTGGTAATCGGGCAGGATCCGCGCCTCCTGCTGGCGGAGCGCCAGATCGCTGAAAAACAGCGCGTGATTGACGATCAGCACCTGCGCGTGATGCACGCGACGCCGGGCGCGGTGGTAGAAACACCGGCTGTGATGCGGGCAGGCGGGCCCAAGGCAGTTGCCACTGTCGCTGGCCACCTCGTCCCACACGCTCCCCACCGGCCGGAAGGTCAGATCGCTCAGTGAACCGTCGAACGTTTCGCCGGCCCACTGCACCAGCTGTTGGATCTCTCGCAGTTCGCGGTCGTCGGCAAACAGGCTGGCCGCCCGCTTGCGGGCCGACTCCAGACGCCGCAGGCTGATGTAATTCCGCCGGCCTTTGACCAGCACCGCCGTGAATTCGCCAGGGATCACCGCATTGAGCAGCGGCAGATCCTTCGTCATCAGTTGCTCCTGCAGACTGATCGTGTGCGTCGACACGACCACGCGCACAGGCGGCGAGTCCTCCGCCCGCAGCGCGGTGGCGGCCAGGACCGCCGGAACCAGGTAGGCGAAGCTCTTGCCAACCCCCGTCCCCGCCTCCACCACCGCATGCCGCCCCTGGGCAATCGCCGCCGCGACGGCGTCCGCCATGTCCAGCTGCTGCGCACGGTGCTCATAGTGCTGCAGACGTGCCGCAATGCGTCCCTGCGGACCGAGAATGTCCCGAGGCGTGAGCATTACTGGTGTGGTGATGAGATGACACCTTCCGTGGGACTGCTGGCCGTGGCGTACAGGGCCGTGGCGTACAGACACCGGGGAATCCGCCCGGCCAGGCAGGCCCACCACCCGGCCTCGACGCCCACCTTCATCGCCTGGGCCACCCTATGACGTCCCCCTGCGGCATCCACCCCACCCAGCACGACGCGCCGCTGGAATCCGGCACGCGATCGCGCTGAGTTCCCCGCCGCCATCTGCCCGATCACTGGCCGCGAATGTCCAGGTTCCGCGCTGACCCCTTGAAAATCAGCACCATCGGCGCCTGCTGCGGACGGTTGACAGCCGTCGCCTGCCGGTTCCACGGCAGCGCGTACACCGCGAAATTACCCGTGTTGGCGTCCGCCACGTAGACCAGACTGTCGCAGGGCTTCAAGACACTCGTGCCACGCTGCATCAGCGCCTGACCGGTGACCATCAGGTACTGCGGGTTCTTGCGACCCGTTTCCACCCCGAGATCGGCCACGACGTTCTGCACGAAATAGCCCCCTGTCTGCCCCGTTCGTCCGTTGATCACCCAACACTGCATGTCGCCGGTGAGAAAATCCAGAAAGAAGATGCCTTCAATGCCATCGGCCACGAGGCCGGTTGCGATGGCAAATGTGTCGCCGCTGTCGGTCGCCGTGGCGTGCAGGGCCGTCTCCGGAAACGTGAACGCAGGCGCGCCGAACCACGCCAGCGTGGCCCAGGAGCCGACCAGCAGACCGACCCCCAGGAGTGCACCGAGTCCAAACCCTGCCACCAACGCGCCGCGTGCTCGCGCTGTCATCCACTTCCTCATGGCCTGCCACTCCTGAAAACTGTGTCTCACCCCCCTAACGTCCTCGCCGTTTGCATTGTACGGATCGCCCGATAATGCTGCAACACGATCCTGGTTCGTTCCCGCGTCCGGGGTGCAGGAACGCACTGCTTATTTGTTAGCCGTGCTGAAGGAGCGGACCGGTGCCCAGTCCTGCGCGGTGCGTGGCGCGTGGGGGAAGAAAAGAGGAAAGGGTCAGGTATCGCTGTCGCGCCGGTGGCAGGCTGCAGCTGCGTATTGGATCAGCATCAGGATGGATTGCAGCGTAGCGCCGACATACGTCCAAGCGGCGGCGAACATGACGCGCCGTACGCGCTGCAGCTGGTCATCGCGGACTAGGTGCAGTTGGACCAGCATGCGGCCCGCACTGGCGCTGGCGTGCAGTTCGAGCGGGAGGTTCACCAGCTGCAGCAGCACCGTGCTGGTGAAGAGCAGCATGCCCAGCGACAGGAAGGGTGGAAACTGCATCACCAGCCCCGCGATGGCCAGCAGGATCCCGGCGCCGCTCCCGAAACTGGCCGCCGGCACCGCCGCCTCGCGGATCGCCAGCCAGCGCTTCCAGCGGCCCGCGGCCTGGATGGCGTGCCCCGCCTCGTGCGCGGCAATGCCGGTCGCCGCGAGGTACCGCCCGTGGTAGATGTCCGGGCTCAACTGCAGCACCCGGCGCCGCACGTCGTAGTAGTCGTTCAAGTGTCCCGGGACCTGCACTACCTCGATGTCATAGAGCCCGGAACCATCCAGCACCTGCCGCGCCACCGCGTACCCGCTGAGCCTGGCCGGATTCCGTGCCGCCCGCGCGTAGATTGCCTGCGTCACGATTTGCGAGCCCAGCGCAATGCCCAGCGCCGAGACGGTCCCCCAAGGCAACAGGCTGTCGAGTGCTTCCATCGTAACGGGCCTCTGCACCTCCATCGGCACACCGCTGGCTCCCGCTTGATCTGTGTGCCGTGCGTTCCCCGGGCAACGGCGTTACATTATATAGTGTTTCCGGGGTGTTCCCGGGAGGATCGATCGGCAGTCGGGATGCGGCCGCAGGGCAGACGCATGGGTACCGGACGGGCAGTAGAAACCAGTCGCGAGTGGGCAGAAGAGCGGATCGTGCGCACGTTCCTCGAGCGCGCGGCGGCGGTGATTCTGGAGTCCCGGACGCTCGACGGCGCGCGGTTCGACACTGTGCTGGCGCTGGCGGAGGAAGTGGGGCTGACGCGCGAGCAGTTGGCGTGCGAACTGCGATTCCTGGAGCTTCGGGGGGTGATCACCAGTGTCCCCTGGCAACGGCTCGACACGCCGGATGACGGTGCCCGGCAGCGAGGCGCGCTGCCCGGCGCGCCGGCCCCGCCCGGACGAGCGCGACGAGCGGCGCCAGCCGCAGCGCAAGCGCCGGCCCAGGACTCGTTTCGGCGCTGGATCAAGCAGAAGCTGGTCGGCTACCCGTCCGTGGTCCTGGCCGCCGATGACGAGCGCGGGCTGATCGGAGTCGGCGCGCACCGCTACCACCTGCCCGAGATGCTGGCGATGCAGATCGTGCGGGAAGTCGCGACCGAACGTGACATGCGGCTGGAACGCGATCTGGAGGGCGCCTCGTGCCACTCGACGGTCGCCGGCACGCAGCCCCCCGATGCCGACGAACCGCCGCGCTCGGAGGTCGAGTTACCGGACCCGCGGCAGCTGGAACGGCGCGAGTCGTTTCGCAGTTACCTGCGGCGGGCCCTGGCCCAGGTGCCACACGGTGTGGTCACCTTCAAGACCCGCCAGCGGCTGATAGAGGCTGGCGAGCTGTTTCACGGCGTGGCGCCGCAGTGGATCGTCCCCACGATCAACGAAGTGGCGGGCGAAATGGGCTCCCGCTTCATCTCCCAGGAACAGGCGATCGAGCACATCTCGGACCTGGTCGGCGAACTGATCGCTCTCGATACATTGGCCGACGGCGAGTCTCGTTCGCGGATCTACACGGAAGGGACCAACTGGGGCCTGGACCCCCTGGATATCGAGGCGATTCTGCGGCGGCACATCGAACAGGTGACTTGGCAGATGGCCCAGGTCCAGCAGCAGCGGTGGCGGCTCGTGACGCTCGGCGCTGTCGGCGTGGTCCTGGTCGCCGCCGTGGGGCTGGGGCTCTTCTACGCACGGCGCCCGCCCGCCACGCCGGCCATCGGCACGGCCGCTCCAGCACCGCCGCCGGCGCTGACCGCCGCCAGGGACGCGGATCTGTCCTGGTGGGACGCGGCCGTGCAGGCAGCTGCCACCCGCGCCGGCACCGCGGACGGTGACCTGGCAGCCACGATCGCGCGCGCCCAGACCACGGACCAGACGGCGCGCGGTGAGGCCTATGCAGAACTCGTGACGCGGTGCCAGCAGCACGCAGACTCGGGCGATGTGCACGCAGCGGTCCTGGCGCTGCTCGCACAGTGGTACGCCCGCGATCCGTCCGACACAGCGGCCCGGCAGATCCGCACGCGATTGTTCGCGCCGGTCGCGCTGCTCGACGCCACCGATCCCCCCGATGCCCGGACGCTGCAGGCGGCGTTCTGGGGTTGCCGCACGGCGGCGCGGCTGTGGAAAGAACCGGCGTTGCCGGTGCAGCGCAGTGCGGAGCTGGGCACGTCGCTCGCGGCGGCTGTGGGCGAGCTTCTGGATCGCGGGCTCGAACCCACGCAGCTGGAGAACCAGTGCGTCGCGGCGCTCGCCCGGCGCTGCTACGCAGCCCTCCCACGGCTGGCCGCGGAGCACCCGTCCGCGATGCACCACCTCTATCGGGCACTGGTGGCCGAAACGGCAGGCCGCGTGGATCAGGGCACACTCGATCGACTCGACGTGGACCTCCTGGCAGCCACGCTCCCCACGCTCGCACCGCACTGGGAAGACTACCGCGACGTACTGCACCGCGTGGCGCGCAGCCGCGATGCGGCGGTCGTCCTGAAACTGCTCGACATGCTCTCCAGCACCCGCGACCCGCAGCTGCGCGACGATCTGGTTGCCGCGTTGAGCGGGCGGCTCGGCGCCGCCCCCGATTCGCTGACCAGCTCCGAACTGATCGAATCGGTCCGCGCATCGGTCGGCTTGACCGCCGCGGAAACGACGGCGCTGCGCTGGGAACAGCTCGCGGGCCGGGTCGACGCGGTTCTGCACGATCGCGACGCCGCGCACCCGAATCCGGCGGCTCTGCTCCAGCAGACGCTCGACCGCGTCTACCTCGCGACCCTGGCATGCGCGCTGGTCCCCGGCGATCAGGCGATGGGGACGTTCCAGGAACTGGAGGTGCAGGGGCCGCCGCGGGCTTTTCACGACGGCCCGCGGCCGCTACGGCCGGCAGAACCGTTTGTCAGCTCCTATCCGGTGTCCGCATCGCTGGTCGTCGAACAGCACATCGAGAAGCTCGCCACCACGCGCTCGATGGAAGGGCGTCTGACACTGGTGCGTCTGATCGCCAACGCGGCCGATACGGTGGCCGACATCGATCCTGGATCCGGCCAGAAGCTGGCCGCCTGCCTGCTTCAGCCCAAGGAGGACGCCGAGCACCAGCGGCTGCTGCCGCATGTGCCCCGGCTGGCGCGCTGGAATGCCGTGCGACTGGGCCTGGCCGATCAACTGGTGGAACCGGCCGCAGACAGCGTCCACCAGCGCGACCTGCTCCGCGGCGTGCTCGGCCAGGATGTCCCACTCCAGACCCATGAGGACTACCGCACCGCGCGCCGCATGCTGCTCGAAAGCGTCCTGGCGACGCTCGCAGAACGAGCCGAGAGCGATGACGAGCAGCTCACGGCGATCGATCGCGGCAGCCGCACGTTGTACGAGCTGTACTGTATCCAGGCCCGGCTGCTGGAAGTGCCGACCGATGCCGACTCACAGGAAACGGCTCCAACCCTCTCGGCGGTGCTCCGCACGCTGATCGCCCGGCAAGCCCGCACGTTGGACGCCGGGCGGCTGACGGCTACGGAGCGCCAGTGGTTGGAGACGCTGCCACATCAGCTCATCGCAGTCGATTTCGTCGCGGAGAACGATCTCCAACGTACGGTGCTACTCGAACAGCTCTGGCTGCAGACGCTGAGCCTGTTCATCGCCGAGCGTGTGCCGGCCCAAGCCGCTGCCGCCCGTGCGATCGTGGCGGAGACGCAGGCCAGCGTGGCGCCGGAGGACCGCGCGCTGCGGCAACTGCGCGACCTGGAGACGGGCCTGTTGCGTTTGTGGATGCTGTGTCGACCGCACGAGGAAGCGGCGCTGCCGGGAGCGCGGGATGTGTAGGAAACAGGACGTGCCAGGAACTCGGGCCATGCTTTCAAACTGGCAGCTAATCCGCGCGCGATGCCACCGGATGCCACCCGCTCGGCGCGGCGGTGCCGGTTGGCTGCGCTGGCTGCGGGTGGGCGCGGCCGGCCTGCTGCTGGTCACGCTGGTGTGCGTCAGCGCCCAGCGCGCGGCTGGCGTCGTCGTGCATCTGAAGAACCAGGACGCGCCGATTCGAGGCTACCTGGTGAGCGCGGGAGAAACCGAGGTGGTCGTCGCCGAGATCCTGCCGAGCGGGGCGACGTCCGAACGCGCCATCCCGCGCTCTGAGATCCGGACCATGATTCGTGCGGTGTCGGACGAGCGTCTGGCGGCGCTGCAGCCGGACGATCCGGACGGGTACTGTGCGTATGCCGACGCGCTGGCGGCGGAGCGTGACGATCCCGACGCACAGCGGACGGCAATTCGCCTGTACCAGATTGCCGCGTACCTCGACCCGCCGCGGCTGGGGCATCGCTGTGTGCTGAGCATGCTGCCGCTGGCGCGCCACGCGGCCGAGGAACGCCTCTGGCGCGCCATGGCCTATCTGCTCGATCCGGACCACGACCGCGCCGTGCTGCGGGTTTCGGCAGCGCAGACCGAGCGGTCGACGGAGCTGGATCCGCGGCAGGCGGAGCTGTTGGTCAAGCCGCTGCGGGCCTTGCGGCAGGGCCAGCAGCGCGACGCGCTGGCGCTGGCGCGGCGTTACAAGCTCCAAGAGCGGCTACCGCTGCTCACCGATGCCATCCGCTACGAGGAGTTCGAGCAGGCATGCCAGCCGACCTGCCCGCACTGCACCCGCGGCCGGCAGCCGTGCCCGGAGTGCCGTGGCACCCGGTTCGTGTCCGGCACCGCCGGGAGCCGCGTTGCCTGCCCCGCCTGCGGCGCGAAGGGGAACGTCGTCTGCTCCACGTGTGGCGGCAACTACCGGTTCCATCCCGTCCCCGCCGCGCTGGTCGAACGGATCGTGCAGCTGGAGGCGCGGTGGCTGCCCGGCGCCGACACGTTCGAAACACCGCTCCATGCGCTGCACTCGTCCTGGTCGCGCGCCGTGCAGCAGGGCGCTGACCGCGTCCCGCGCGGCCTCACGCTGGAGACCCTCACCGAGTTCGACCCCCGCCAGTGCCGCTTCCAGGATGGACGCTGGACCTTCTAGCAGCGGTTAGTCAGTGGTTAGTCAGCGGTTAGTCAGCGGACGGACATGTCGCAACTCAACCCGCCGGCACTGGGCACGTACGCGGTGAGCGTGTAGTCCATCACCATGCGGTGAGCGCTGAACCGCCAGGCGAGCGACGTGATGGAATTCATCATCATCTGGACCCACTTGCGCGGCAGGCCATCCACGTCACGATCGTAGAACGTGGGAATCACCTGCTGCTCGAGCGTCTCGTAGAGCGAGTGGGCATCCCGGTTGTCGGTGATATCGTCCGACACATGGCTGGTGCCGCGTCCGATGGCGAAGCCGTTGCGCCCGTCATACGCTTCGGCCCACCACCCGTCGAGGATGGACAGGTTCAGGCCGCCGTTGAGGACCACCTTCTGACCACTGGTCCCCGACGCTTCCAGCGGCCGCCGCGGATTGTTCATCCACACGTCGACCCCCTGCACCAGGTGCCGGCAGACGTTGATGTCGTAGTCCTCGACGAACACCAGGCGGTTGTGGAACCGCGGATCGGACTGCAGGTTCGCGATGCGTTTGATGAGCTGTTTGCCTGGTTCATCTTTCGGGTGCGCCTTGCCGGCGAAGACCAGCTGTATGGGGCGTTCCGGATGATTGAGCAGCCTGGCCAGCCGGTCCGTATCGCGGAAGATCAGGTCCGCGCGCTTGTAGGTGGCGAACCGCCGTGCAAAGCCGATCGTCAGCACGTTCTGGTCGAGCACATTGCGGGCCGATTCCACCACGTCGTCGCTTTCGCCACGGCGCCGGCACTGCCGGCTCACCCGCCGGCGCACGAACGACAGCAGCAGGCTCTTGAGCGTGTTGTGCGTCTCCCACAGCTCTCCTGGATCAATCTCCTCCACATGCTGCCAGACCTCTGCTTCCCCCAGCCGTTCCGACCAGCCGGCCGGCAGGTGGCGGTCGTAGAGCTGCATCATCTGCCAGGCCAGCCAACTTGGTGTGTGCACGCCGTTGGTGATGTGGCCGATCGGAATCTCCTCCTCGACCCGCCACGGCCACAGGTGGGCCCACATCCGGCGGGACACCTGGCCATGCAGCGAGCTGACGGCATTGGCGTGCCGGGACAGTTTCAGCGCCAGGACCGTCATGCAGAACAGCTCGGACTCGTTCTGCGGCTCGACGCGCCCCAGCCCCAGTAATTGCTCGTGGGAAATCCCCAGTTCATCGCGCAACGGACCCAGGTGCTCCTCCACCAGCCCGCTGTTGAACCGGTCGTGGCCGGCCGGTACCGGGGTGTGCGTCGTGAAGACCGTGTGCTGCGCCGTCTCGCGCAACGCATCGTCGAACGGCAGGCCGTCCTCCTGCATCCGCTGCCGAATGGCCTCCAGCGTCGCAAACGCGCTGTGCCCTTCGTTCAGATGCAACACGCCGGGCGTAATGCCCAGCGCGTGCAGCGCCCGGACACCGCCGACCCCCAGCACCAGCTCCTGGCGGATCCGCGTCCGCTCGTCGCCACCATAGAGGCGCGCCGTCAGTTCGCGGTCCTGGGGGCTGTTGCCCTGCACGTTGCAGTCCAACAGGTACAACTTCACCCGCCCCACCTGCATCAGCCAGACCTTGGCCAGCAGCGTGCCAGCCCGCGTCGTGATGCTCACCGTGAGCGGCTCCCCGGTCTGCGTCAACGCCGGGTTCATCGGCAAATTGGCCACCTTCGTGTCGAGATACTCTTCGTTCTGATACCCCGACGCATCCAGGTGCTGCTTGAAATACCCCTGGTCGTAAAACAGTCCGATGGCCACCAGCGGAACGCCCAGACCGCTGGCACTCTTGATGTGGTCACCCGACAGGACGCCCAGACCACCCGAGTAAATGGGAATCGACTCGTGGATACCGAACTCGGCCGAAAAGTAGGCCACCGGCCGCGCGCCAAGCACACCCGTGTGGGTGGACGACCAGGGCGGTACGCTCGACATGTATCCCTTCAACCGGCGAAACGCATGGTTGATACGGCTGAAGAGCACCATCTCCGCCGCCCGCGACGCCAGCCGCTCCGGGGTGAACTCCCGCAAGAGCGCAATCGGATTGTGATCCAACTGCCGCCAGCGAATCGGATCCAGGTCGCGAAACAGATTGATGACATCCGGATGCCAGGTCCACCAGAGGTTGTTGGCCAGAGCAAGACACTTATCGTAAAGAGCTTCAGCACCAATCGAACTGACCGTCGATTCGTGCCGGTCCCAAGAGACTTCAGATTCGACCCGACTCATGAACAGATTCCTTAGGATCCAACAGCAGTTGCCGGACTGCATTTCACAGGACCTTCGTTTATAACGATTTGCCCGTCCGTGGGGAAGGCGATTGCACGGCGGCACGTGCCTGTCAGTCTGGGAAAACTGGGCATAATTGCTATGATTCGGAAGCAGCGCCCACGATCGCGAAGCGACTGAGCGGCGACCGGCGCGTGACGGTGGCAGCGCGCATGAAGCCATGCGTGGAGCTGTCCCCGGAGAGTCTCTCAGGCCGTCCTGCGCGAGCGGGCAGGCATCCAACCGTGAAGGACGTGAAGGAAACAGGGCGCATGAGCGAGGACGTGCACGTCACCTGGCATCCACATCAGGTCAGCCGCCTGGAGCGGGAGGCCTTGAACGGCCACCGCGGCTGTGTGGTGTGGTTTACGGGATTGAGTGGCAGCGGCAAGAGCACGGTCGCCAATGCGGTGGACCGCCGACTGCATCAGCTGGGTATCCACAGCTTCCTGCTCGACGGAGACAACATTCGGCACGGACTCAATGCCAGCCCCGAACGACTGCTGGCCCAGGGCGCGTCCTACGCGGCGCGGTTCGGACTCGGCTTCTCCGCCGAGGATCGCCGGGAGAACATCCGCCGCATCGGCGCCGTAGCTGAACTGTTCGCCTCGGCCGGACTCGTGACGCTCACCGCATTCGTCAGCCCGTACCGGCGGGATCGGGACGCGGTGCGACAGCAGGTGGAACAGCACGGCGCGCCCGGCGACTTCGTGGAGGTGCATGTCGATGCCCCGCTGGAAGTGTGCGCCGCGCGCGATCCGAAAGGTCTGTACCGCAAAGCGCGCGGCGGTCAGCTCACAGGTCTGACCGGAGTCGATGCACCGTATGAACCGCCGGAGCACCCGCAGCTGGTGCTCCACACGGCCGACCAGCCTCCGGAGACGCTCGCCGTGCAGGTGATTGAGTATCTGCGCGCGGCGCGTCTCATCCCGCCGGAGCCTGGCGCTGCCGCACCGGACAGACCGGCGGCACGCACGCCTTAACCCGCCGACGACTCCTTGACGTTCCTTCCAGGAGACCTGTACAAACACGTGCGGACGAATCTGACCCGGCCCTTGCGCGATGCGCGCCAGAGGGCTCCTCCCCGGTCGCCCCCCAATCCAGCGGAATCATGACATTGGACGTCGTCACACAAGCCCAAGAGGCACTAGCCAGCAGCCCGATTCAGGCCTTACGCGAACTGCGCGTCGAACGCGACGGAGATCGCCTGCTGATCGCAGGGCACGTCGAATCCTTCTATCACAAACAACTGGCCCAGGAAGTGGTGCGGTCGATCGCCATGGGGCTGCAGGTCGTCAATGTCGTGGATGTGCACTACCGCCAATCGCGCCTGCCACACGACCCGCTCGCAGACATGTGACCTGCCATTCAACCTTGGCACGCCCACCGACTTCTGGTAGGTTACCGCGTTATCCGGGCTTGTTGGTACTCAGGAAATCCCCCCGATGCGACCCACGGATTCGGTCAAGCAGATCATCTGCATCAAATGGGGCGTCAGATACTCGGCCGACTATGTGAACCGGCTGTACGCGATGACGGCCCGACACACCAGCCCCCCATTCCAGATGTACTGCTTCACCGACGACTCTGCGGGCATCCGCTCCGAGATCGCCTGTCGGCCGCTACCCGAACTGGGCTGTCCGGTACCCGCCTCAAGCCCGGGCAAGTGGAAGAAAATCGCGTTGTGGAGCAGATCGCTCGGCGATGTGACCGGGACGGTTTTGTTTATCGACCTGGACTCGATCATTACAGGTTCTCTGGACGATTTCTTCACGTTCGGCCAGCCGGACGATGTGATCCTGGCCCGGAACTGGGTCAAGCCCTTGCAGCGGCTGGGGCAGACTTCCGTGTTTCGTTTCACGGTCGGCGCTCATCCCTACCTGCTGGAGGACTTCCGGCGGAACCCGGAGTACTTTGCCGGGACGTGTCATTTCGAGCAGCACTACGTCACCCGGCACGTCCGTACTGGCGTGAAGTTCTGGCCGAACCCCTGGGTCCGGCATTTCCGTCTGCACTGCCTGGGTGCCTGGCCACTGCGGTACGTGCGGCCAGCCGTACTCCCCGTAGGGGCCAGGATCGTGACGTTTCCGGGTGGCAACTGTGATCCGGCGGACATCAGTGCCGGGCATTTGACGGGCTTTGCTACGCCGGAAGCGCCGCTGACACACCTGCGCAGCACGATTTTCAGCCACCACCTCTCGCTGAAACAGAAGTACAATCGTATCAAGAACTACATGCTGCCGGTGCCGTGGGTGGTTGAACACTGGCGCGAGTGAAGCAGCGTGGAACTCCTTATTGCCTTGGGTGGGGATGTGTTCGTTCCATGAGTTCACCGAGTGATCGTCACATCATCTGCATGAAATGGGGTACCAAGTACGGTCCCGAGTATGTGGACCGGCTCTATGCGATGGTGCGCCGTAATCTGTCGGGTGATTTTCGCTTTGTCTGCCTGACCGACGATAACCGCGGCATGCGGTCGGAAGTCGAGTGCTATCCGATACCGCCGCTGGCGCTGCCGGAGGGCATCCCCGAACGTGGCTGGAAGAAACTGACCTCGTTCACGGCCGATCTGTATGCCCTGCGCGGCACAGCCCTGTTCCTGGACGTCGATGTGGTCATCGTGGGGAATCTGGACGAGTTCTTCACCTGTCCGGGCGACTTCCTGATCATTCACGACTACAAGCGGCCGTGGCGCGTGACCGGCAATTCCTCGGTGTATCGCTACCAGCTCGGTGCCCACTCGGACGTCCTGGACTACTTCCGGCAGCACTTTGCCCAGATCCGCCGGGAGTTCCGCAACGAGCAGGCGTATCTGTCGGACTTCCTGCACCGGCAGGGCAAGCTGCAGTATTGGCCGACGGCGTGGTGCCCGAGCTTCAAGTACCACTGCATCCCGCGCTGGCCGACGAACTACTGGAAAGAACCCTTTATCCCGCCAGGAGCCAAGGTGGTCATCTTTCACGGCGAGTGCAATCCGCCCGACGCGCTGGCCGGCCGCCGCAATCGACGCTTTCGCTTCATCAAGCCGGCGTCCTGGGTGGCCACGCATTGGGTGGCATAAGGCCCGCCCCGCAGGAACGATGACGACCGTCGAGTGATGCAGCCCTGCCCCGTTCTGATCATCAATCTGCCGAGCAGCGCAGCGCGCCGCGCCGCGATGGCCAGTCAGTGTGCGCGTCTCGGCCTGACGGCGGAGTTCATCGCCGCGGTGGACGGGCGCGCGCTGGACGCCGCGCAGCGGGCGGCCTGCTGTGCCGAGTCGTTTGCGGCCTTCCACAGCCCACTGACCGGAGCGGAAGTCGGCTGCTATCTCAGCCACCTCAAGGCGCTCCAGTACCTGGTGGACCACGACTGCCCCTGGGCCGTCGTGCTGGAAGACGACGTCCGGCTGCCGGCAGACTTCGCCACGCGGCTCACCGTGCTCTGCCAGGAAGCCGCCCCCACGTTCGACCTGATCAAGCTCAACGGCCACCTGCCGCGCCAGCTGGTGCTGCAGGTTCTGTCCAACGGCGACCGGCTGGTCCGCTTTCGCCGACCGCCGATCAACGCCAACGCGCACCTGTGGTCGCTGGCCGGGGCCCGCAAGATGCTCGCCCACAGCAGCCGCGTCCGGCGGCCGATCGACGTGGAAATCAAGCACTGGTGGGAGATCGGGCTACGCGTCGCCACCCTGGCCCCCGAACTCGTCACGCTCGACCCGGCGCTCTGCCGGGCCTCCACCATCGGTGTCCGCAACGTCCGCAACGCCGCTGGCTGGTACCGCAAGCTGCGTTACAACATCGCGTACAGCCTGGCAAGTCGCTACCAGCTCTGCCGCGATGCCGGCTGGGCCCGCGGCCTCCGTCTGCTGCTGCCGTTCTGACTGCCAGCGCTTCGCCGCCAGCCGGCTCAGTGCCCCTCCCGCCGGTCCAGGATCCGCTGGAGCTCCGCTTCCAGCGCGGGCTGGCCGGCCGTCACGTCGATCGCGATGGCCAGCGCCCAGAGCGGCAGGGAGCCGATGTAGGTGGTCTGGAATTTCACCAGGTCCTTGCAGGTACACACGACAGCCTCGAGCCCCGGTTGCGCGGCAAGCGATCGTTCGAGCATCGCGATGTCCGCGGGGGTGTAGACGTGATGATCGGGATAGCAGTGGAAGGGGTCGACCCGGTAGTCCAATCCGGCGAGCGAACGGCGGAAAGCCTCCGGGTTGCCGATCCCGCAGAAAGCCGCCACGCGGCGGCCGGCCAGGTGAGTCACCTCCCGCGTCTCCCCGGCGGCATTGACCAGCGACTGCGGCCGGTGCGCAAGTTCCATCCAGGCGGCGCGCGGCGCCAATCGTCCGAGTTCCGCGCGCAGTGCGGCCCGCTCCGCCGCACTCACCGCATCGGCGCGTGAGAGCCCAATCACGTCGGCCCGCGCCAGCCCCGTCAGCGGCTCGCGCAACAGCCCGCGCGGCAACACGTGGCGATAGCCGAACGGATCCAACGCATCGATCAACACGATGTCCAGGTCGCGGTAGAGGCGGCGATGCTGGAAGGCGTCGTCGAGCACGATCACATCGCACGCCAGCACCTCACAGGCGGCCCGCGCCGCCGTCACCCGGTCGGGATCCTGGAGATGTGGGACGTGCGGCAGCAGCCGCGCTAACTCCAGCGCCTCGTCGTTCGGCCGCCGCGCGGTGGATTTGTACCCGCGGCTGATCAGCACGACGTCCAGCCCGCGGCCCTGGAGCCAGCCCGCCAGCCAGGCCACCAGGGGAGTCTTGCCGGTGCCGCCCGCCGTGATGTTGCCGACACTGATCACGGGGACCGGCACCCGCATGATCGCCGCCTGCCCGCGGTCAAAGCGCCGATTACGGTGGTTCACCGCCCAGCGGTACGGGACTTCGGCCAACTGCAGCAGCCCGCGCGCCAGTGCGGCGGCCCAGCCGCGCCGGCTGCCGCTGATCAGATCCCGGTATGCCATCGGACTGTACACGGAATTATGCGCGCCGGTCAAATCACTCCGCGTCCGACACCTGCGAGGCCCGCGGCTTTTCGTCCCAACTGCGAATGATCATTTCTTCAACCGACCACCGCCCCTGTTTGGCGAGCCGCTTCAGGTCGTCGATCATCTCCAGCGCCTGGGCCGCCTGCGCGCGGCCACGATACGTGCGCGGCGTGCGACGCGAGTCACAGGCAAGTCGGAAACAATGCCGACCACTCTGCTCCTTCATGCCGACGATCGAGCCGATCGAGCGCCGCCCGATGAAGACCTCGGTCCTCTGCGGGTAGACGTGGAACTGATACTTGCCCTCGCGGAGTTTTCGGATCAACTCGGTTTTCTTGTTTTTTGCTGGCATCAACCTTGCCCACTCATGCAGCCCATGACTTGCGTATCCGGCAAGAGTATCCGGCAAGAATCGACTCTCACCGCATCCTCGCACAGATCGCATCAGCCATCTCGCGCGTCCCGACAGCCGACGGATCGTCGCGCGTGGCCTTCAAATCGTACGTAACATGCTTGCCTTCCGCAATCACCGCCGCCAGCGCCTGCTCCAGCCGATCGGCGGCCGCCGTCTCCCCGAGATGACGCAACATCAGCATGCCCGACAGGATCAAGGCACACGGATTGACTTTGTTCAGCCCCTTGTACTTGGGCGCGCTGCCATGCGTGGCTTCAAACACCGCACCCTCCGGGCCCAGGTTCGCCCCCGGTGCCATCCCCAGCCCGCCCACCAACCCGGCCCCCAGATCACTGATAATGTCCCCATACAGGTTGGGCAGCACCAGCACGTCGTACAACTCGGGCTTCTGCGTCAACTGCATGCACATGTTGTCGACGATGCGGTCTTCAAACTCGATGTCCGGATAGTCCTGCGCCACCCGCCTGGCCGTGGCCAGAAACAGCCCGTCCGAATACTTCATGATGTTGGCTTTGTGGACCGCCGTCACCTTCCGCCGCTGATTCTGCCGGGCATAGTCGAAGGCGCAGCGGACGATGTTCTCGCTGCCCGTTACGCTGATCGGCTTGATCGAGATCCCCGTCTCCTGGCCACCGGTCTTGATCTTGCAGTCCGACGGCAGTTCGTTGATGAACGTGATCAGCCGGTCCGCCTCCGCCGTGCCCGCCTCAAACTCGACCCCCGCGTACAGGTCCTCCGTGTTCTCGCGGACAATCACCAGGTCCACACCCGCTTGACTGAAGAAGCTCCGCACCCCCGGATAGTACTTGCACGGGCGCACGCAGGCGAACAGCCCGAGCGCCTGGCGCAGAAACACGTTGATGCTGCGAAAACCGGTCCCCACCGGCGTCGTAATGGGCGCCTTGAGCGCACACCGCGTGCGCCGGACACTCTCAAGCACGGCGTCCGGCAACGGGGTGCCCGTCTTCTCCATCACGTCCACACCCGCTTCCTGCACATCCCACCGGATGTCCACACCAGTCGCGTCCACGCACTGCCGCGCCGCGGCCGCCAGTTCCGGACCCGTGCCGTCGCCCGTGATCAAGGTCACTTCATGAGCCATGTCGATTCCTCAGATGTATCCGCAATCTTGTATCCGCAATCTGCTCGCCTGTCGCACCCGGACCCAGTCCGCCTCGCCCCCCGGGCCACAAGCCCGCACATTCGCCACAAGCCTCCCCGCCACTTCTGGGGAGCGCGCAAAGTAACACAACGCCACGCCCCGGTCAACGCTCCGTTACCTCCCGGGAGCACGCGCAGCAGCGCCGAAGACGCGCGACAGGGAACCATTTTGGGGATCTGATCCCCGCGCGCAGTCATCTATACTTAGGAAAGAGCTTGGCCGGAGAGGGAGACCCCACGCTCAGCGGACGGCGAGCGCACGTGGACCGGTTTCACGTGTGCCGGTTTATGGGCCGGTGCCTTTCCTGGTGAGCAGACAGGCAGACTCATGGCGAGCGGAACCACAAAATCACCCGGCCCCATGGTCGTGGGACCCGAAACCAATCTGCAACACGACCAGTTCATCGAGCAGCAGTTGGCACGGACCCGGCGGCGCGTCAAATGGGTCGATCTGGGCAGCATTGCCATGGGCCTGATCGGCGGCATCATCGCCTACCTGCTGCTGGTCGTCCTGTTCGACCACTGGATTGCCGACCTGGGCCGGATCGGCCGCCTGACCGCACTGGCGATACTCCTGCTGGGGATAACCTACTGCGTGGCCGCCTTTCTGGTCCCGCCGTTCCTGCGCCGTATCAATCCGGCCTATGCCGCGCGGGCCATCGAGCAGAGCGACCCGTCGCTCAAAAACAGCCTGATCAACTTCCTCATGTTCCGCCGCGATCCGACCCCGACCAATCGGCTGGTCTACCAGGCGCTGCGGCAGCGGGCCGCATGGGATCTCCGCCGAGTGAACATTGATCTGGCGGTGGATCGGACGAAGCTGATACATGTCGGGTACCTGGTCGTCGCGCTGATGGTGCTGTTTGCCGTCTACACCATCTTCTCGCCCAAGGATGCCTTCCAGACCGTGTTGCGCGTGGCCGCCCCCTGGGCCGACCTCCCGCGCCCGTCGCGGGTGTCGATCAACGAGGTGTGGGTCGCGCGCGGAACCCAGGTGCAATCGGCCAGTACGCCGATGACGCTGGTGTACGGCGATCGCCCGACCGTCTCCGCGCGGATCCTGGGGCTGAGGGCCGACGAGTCGGCTACGCTGTTCTTCTCCACCGCCGACAAACAGACTGTGGATCAGGCGGTGCCGCTGACCTGCCCGGCCGACGGGCAACGCTATGCGTGTGTGCTGCCCCCCGATCCCACCGGGCTGCGGCAATCGGTCACGTACTGGATCGAGGCGGGTGACGCCCGCTCGTCGGAATTCGCACTGACGGTCTCCGACATGCCGATGATCGTGGTCGAGCGGGTGGAGTACAAGTATCCGGCCTACACGCAGATGCCGGATCTGGTCGTGGAGAAGAACGGGGAAATCCAGGCGCTGGAAAACACTCGCGTCATCATCCATGCCCGCGCCAACCATGTGATCAGGAGCGCACGGATTGAGTTCGATCCAGACCCCGCCGTCGCGCCGGTCGACGCCAGCGGCGAGCCGGTCACGAGCGACGGCCGGACCGCCACGTATGGCTTCGACCTGCGTCTGAAGCCCGATCGGCTCACGCCGGAACACACGACCTACCGGCTCTCGATGACCGCCGACAACGGCCTGGGCAGTCAGGATCCGGCCATCCATCGCATCCAGGTGTCCCGTGACCTGCCGCCGGAAATCGCGATCCTCACACCCCGCAACGCCGACATCGAGCTGGCTGCCAATCGCACCCAGCGTATCGAAATCCGCGCGCTCGATCCGGATTTCGGCCTCGCGAGCGTGACACTCCAGGCGCGATGCAACG
>Ga0123332_1001642_pt1 | contig 21911 bp, 19 predicted proteins | sample BioC12SIPDNA_4_FD_89958 | JGI IMG/M metagenome (GOLD analysis project Ga0123332, IMG submission 89958) | Anaerobic biogas reactor microbial communites from Washington, USA - Biogas_R2_A C12 SIP DNA | ecosystem: Engineered > Bioreactor > Anaerobic > Unclassified | place: Washington, USA... | reverse complement strand
GCCGCCAGCACCACCAGGAAGGGCGGGCTCAGGGCGGACACGAGCAGCAGCGTGCGCACGGTCACGAAGCGGCGGAAAGGGGCGTCGCGCGAGAGCAGCCGCCAGGCGTCGCGCCACCAGTCGCCGGGCTCGGCGGCCTCCGGCGCGGCGGCGGGCTCGCGGACCGTGGCGTACACCGCCGCCCCGGCCACCCACGCCAGCGCCGCCCCGCCCAGCAGCAGGGCGAGCAGCGTGACGTCGGTCCCCTCCCCGCCCCACAGGCGGATGCCCAGGCCGATGGTCACGGCCACCACGCCGGAGGCGAGGGTCGAGAGGCCGTTGATCTGACCGCGCTGGCCCTTGGGGATGGTGCGGGCCATGACGTCCTTCGAGGCGATCGAGCAGAGCGAGCGCCCCACGGCGAAGAGAGCGAGGGTGGTCAGCACGAGAGCCCCGGCCAGCGCGCCCTCGGTGGTGGCGGCCGCCAGCGCCATGCCGGCCGCGGCCGCCGCCTGGACGCCGGCGCCGGCGACCCACACCCAGCGCCGGTGCGTGCGCCGCCGGACGCGGGGCGACAGCAACGCCTGCGGTAGCAGCGAGCCCGACTCGCGCACCGGCACCAGCAGGCCTACCAGCCCCACCGGCGCGCCCACGGCGGCGAGCAGCCAGGGCAGCACCGTGCCGGCGTTGACCACCTGGTCGCCGGCGTTCTGCAGCGCCGCGGCCGCGATCTGCCGCAGGCCGTTGGCCGACACCTCGGGGTCGGCGCGCTCCGGCTGAGGTCCGCGGCCGCCCCCGCGCACGGGCCGCACCAGGCGCGCGTAGAGGCGTTGCGACAGCGAGCTCAAACGGGCCTCCCAGCGCCAGTCTACGCGCGGAGCGACCGCCGCTCAGCGGCCGCGGAGCGCGCCCGCGCGTCGCGCTACGTGAGATTCCCGTGATGGCCTCGGTGGGAAGATGAGGGCCAGGCGCCCCCCGCGTCCGCGAGCAGCGTGATGACGAAGAACCTCCTGACGCTAACCGTCCTGGTCCTGGCGCTCGTGGCCTGCAGCCCCGAGGCGCCGCGCCTGACCGTCTCCCCGACGGTGGCGGTCGCCGGCGAGCCGGTGACGGTCACGGGCGCACGCTTCGGCGACCGCGCCGGCAGCGTGAGCCTCGGCGACGAGGCGCTGCCGGCCGCCAGCGTCGCCTGGCACGCCGACCGCCTGGTGCTGACCCCGTCGCGCCGCACGCCCCCGCACGCGTCGAGCTTACCGCCGGGGTGCGCTGCGCCGAGCCTCCCAACGCCTGCGCCGTGCGCGCGCGGCTCACCTACGACACGACGGCGCTCGAAGCGGGCGCGCTCGGCGCGCCCCTGACCTTCACCGACGGGAGCGTGCGCCTGCCGGGCTGGCTCGAGCTGGACGCCCAGGACGACGGCACGGTAGCGCGGCTCCTCACCGCCAACCACCGCCCGGAGGCGCCCGCGGGCCTGAGCCCGGCGCAGGCGCCGCCGGCCGAGCTCGCTGCCGCGCCGGCGCCCGACCTCACCCCCACCGAAGCGCTCGTCACCTACCGCCGGTCGCCCGCCTCCGGCGGCCTCATGACGGCGGCCGCCGGGCCGGGCGGCGAGGAGACGCGGCTGGTAGAGGTGCCGGCGGGCGCCGACCTCGCGGCGTTCCTGGAGCGCTTGGCCGACGACCCCGACGTGCTCCACGTCGAGCCCAACTTCCGCGTGAGCCTGGCGCCCCTCCCCTCCGACCCACGCCTGCACGACCAGTGGGGCGCTTTCGCCGTCGGGGCGCCGGCCGCCTGGCACACCGAGACGGGCGCGGGCAGCGCCGTGGTGGTGGCGATCGTGGACAGCGGCGTCGACCCGACGCACCCCGAGCTCGCGGGCCGGCTGCTGCCGGGTTACGACTTCTGCGCCGACGACACCTCGGACTGCCGTGCCAGCGACCCCGACCCCGGCGCTTACGCCTTCGGCAACTGGCACGGCACCCACGTGGCGGGCATCGTGGCGGCCAGCGCCGGCGACGGCATGGGGGTGGTGGGCGTAGCGCCGGACGTGCGGCTGCTGCCGGTCAAGGTGTTCCCCGACGCGCCCCGCGGCACCACCACCGTGGCCACCCTCGTGGCGGCGGTCCGGTGGGCGGCCGGCCTGCCGGTGGCGGGGGTGCCCGACAACCCGAACCCGGCGCGCGTCATCAACCTGAGCCTCGGCGGCGAGTTCCAGAGCCGCCTCCTGGAGCAGGCGCTGGCCGAGGTGCGGGCGCGCGGCGTGGTGGTCGTGGCGGCGGCCGGGAACGCCGCCAGCGCCGAGCGCGCCGCGCCGGTCGAGTTCCCGGCGGCGGCGCCGGGCGTGATCGCGGTGGGCGCGCTCGACCCGGACCTGACCCTGAGCCCCTTCAGCAACCACGGCGCGGGCGCGTGGGGCCCGGACGGCGTCGACCTGGTGGCGCCCGGCCGGCACGTGATCAGCACCGTGCCCTTCGGCTGGGCCAGCCTGAGCGGCACCAGCATGGCCACCCCGTTCGTGTCCGGCGCCGCCGCCCTGCTGCTGGCGCAGGAGCCGAGCCGCACGCCCGACGACGTCGAGCGCCTGCTGAAGGCGAGCGCCTACTACGACCCCGCCTACATGGACCGCTCCGGCTACGGCGCCGGCCTGCTGCGGGTGGACGGCGCCCTGGGCCTGCCGGCGCCCACCGGGCCCGCCGACCGCACGGTGCCGGTGCAGCTGATGAGCCCGGACGCCAGCGCGGCCGGCGAGCTCGACCTGCTGACCGGGACCAGCACCCTCCTGCACCTGGGGGCGGTCGAGCCCGCCACCCCGCTGCTGGCCACGCTGCAATGGCGCGGCGTGACGCTCGGCGCGCAGGCGGTCGTCCCGTAGCCGCCCGCGCCGCCCACCGCGCCCTGGCGTAACATCGGACCCACACCAGGGAGCACCCGGGAAGGCACGTCATGGACAACCTCGAACGCCTCCGCCAGCTCTGCCTCGCCCTCCCCGAGGCGATCGAGCGCCTCAGCCACGGCGGGCCGAGCTGGTTCGCCGGCAAGGGGCGCATGTTCGCAAACTACGCCGGGCAGCACCACGGCTTCGAGGGCGAGGCCCTGTGGCTGCCGGCGCCGGAGGGCGCGCAGGCGGCGCTGATCGCGCGCGACCCGCTGCTCTTCTTCCGCCCGCCGTACGTCGGCCACCGCGGCTGGCTGGGGGTCGACCTCAGCGCGGGCGTCGACTGGCAGGAGCTCGCGGGCTTCATCGAGGAGGGCTACCGTCTCGTGGCGGCCAAGCGCCTGGTAGCGCTGCTGGACGCCGCGCGCTGAGAGCCGGCCGGGCGCCGCCCCCTCTCGCTTCGCGCCGGCCCAGCCGGTACGCTTGCCCGATGAGCGACCTGACCGCCGCCGCGCGCCTCTTCGGCGCCGACCCCGAGGCCCTGACCGGCCTCGGCGCCTTCGAGAGCGACGTCTACCGCTTCGACGGCCCCCACGGCCCCGCCGTCCTGAAGGTGATGCCGCAGGGGCACCGCAGCGCGGGCCAGGTGCGGGGCGAGGTCGACTGGCTGCTCGCCCTCGTCGAGGCGGGCGTGCCGGTGGCGCGGCCCGTGCCGTCGCAAGCGGGGCGTTGGGTCGAGGAGCTCGACGACGGCACCGTGCTGGTGGCGTTCGCCGCGGCGCCCGGCTCGCTCACGCGCCCGACCGACTGGAGCGCGGCGCGCGTCACCGCCTGGGGCGAGCTGCTCGGCCGCCTGCAGGCGCACGGCCGCGCCTGGCGCCCCGCCGAGGTGCGCCGCCGCCCGCTCCTCGAGCACACCTACCTGATCCGGGCGGCGGAGCTGGTGCCCGACGACCCCGGCTTCGTGGCGGCCGTGGCCGAGCTCATGCCGGCCGCCGAGGCGCTGCTGGGCGACGGCCCCGACGCCGGGCTGGTGCACGCCGACCTGCACCACGGCAACCTGCTGCTGCACGAGGAGCACTGGACCGCCATCGACTTCGACGACTGCGGCTACGGCGCCTTCGCCTTCGACCTGGCTATGCCGATCTACTACGCGGTGCGCGCGCAGCGTGACCTGCCCGCCGAGCAGGCCGCCGAGCGCTTCGTGCCGCCGTTCCTGCAGGGCTTCCGCCGTCACGCCCCCGACCCGGCGGGCGGCGCCGAGGCGGTAGCGCGGGCGCTGATGGTGCGCCAGGCCGAGCTGGTGGTGGCGCTGCGCGCCAAGCTGCCGCCCGGCGGCTGGGACGACCGCCTGCGCGACCTGGAACGCGAGCTGCGCGAGAACACCCGGCTCGCCAGGCCCGTGGTGGAGGAAGGCGTGCTCAGGCGCTGGCTGGCGTGAGCAGCACCCGGCGCGTCTCTCAGGGAGCGGCCGGCGGCCGTGTGGCGGCGGCGAAGTAGGCGCGCGTCTCCGCGTCGGGGCTCCACACGAAGCAGCCCTTGGTGCCGCGCGTCATCAGCGTGCGGTAGGTGTTCTTGATGATCTCGTCGGCCGCCGCGCGCGCCGCTGCCGGGTCGCGCCTGTGGAGCGTCTTGAAGCCGTGCATGGTCCTGTCGTGGCGCGAGCGCGCGAAGCCGTCCGTCACCACCTCGCCGTCACGCACCAGCAGGTCGGGGCCGATGATCACCCCCACGTGGTCGAGCTCGAGCCCCTGGCAGGTGTGGATGCACCCCACCTGCTCCACCGAGTCGGGCTTTAGGATCCACAGGTGCCCGTCCTCGGCGAGGTTCCACTGCGCCGCGAAGCCGTGCTCCGGGAACTCGATGTCGAAGGCCTCGGGCTCCTTCTTGCTCCGCCAGTCCCAGCAGTAGCCCGCCACCATGCGCGAGCGGTTGTTCGCCAGGTTCACGTCCTCGATCAGCTCGCGCAGCTCGGTGGGCGAGCCCACCACGCGGAAGTCGTAGTCGACGCCGTTTAGGTCGGTGTTGGCGGTCTCACGCACCTGCAGCGCGTGGTCGAGCCACGCCAGGTAGCCGTCGGAGCCGTTGCAGCGGAACTGCGAGGCCAGCTCGCCCCGGGTCACGCAGGCGCCGGCTGCCGCCGCCAGCCGCTCGATCTCCGCCACGCGCCCGATGTCGTGCAGGGTCACGCGCTGCGACTCGTCGATGAAGAACACCGCGGCGCGCGCGGCGTGGATGATCTCCTTGATCTGGTTCTCGCCCTGGTTGCGGAACATCCCCGACCTCTCGTTGAGACGGTGCGCCTCGTCGACGATCAGGGCGTCGAAGGCGTTCTCCTCGGTGTCCACGTAGGCGCCCGAGCCCTTGAACAGGTTGTTGATGCGCGTCTTGCGTAGCGTCCCGGCCAGCTTGGCGGCGTAGACGTCGCGCGGGGCGGCGTTGCGCGTCACGTACTGCGCCACGCGCCCGCGGTTCGTGAGCTCGACCAGCAGGTTCACCGCCACCACCGACTTGCCCGTACCGGGCCCGCCCTCCACGATGTAGACCTGCTTCTGACCCGCCTGCGCCTCCTCGGCGGCGGCCAGCGCCGTCTCGTACACCAGCTTCTGGTCGTCGATCAGGTGGAACTCGCGGTTGCCGCACAGCAGGCCGCTGAGGTGGTCGGCCAGCGCCTTCGAGGGGCGGATGCGGCCCTGGTCGATGCGGTACATGAGCTCGCCGGCGTCGCCGTTCTTGACGTAGCGGCGGATGAAGCGCTGCAGCACCTCCTGGTCCTGGCGCAGGAACAGCGGCGCGCGCTCCACGTGCTCGCGGTAGAAGGGCCCGCGCAGCTCCTCGGCGTCGCAGTTGTGCAGGTAGGCGCAGGGGCGGAGCTCGACCCCCTCCTCCTGCACCGTCTCGTTGTAGTCCTCGAGCAGCGCCGCGTAGGTCCACGCCTGGTAGGAGGGGTGGGCGACCTCGCGCACGCCGCCGCCCAGGTAGGTGGCGACCACGCCGTCCTTGGCGGTGCAGGCGGCGCTCTCCCACTGCTTGAGCTCGACGATCACGGCGGTCGGGCGGCGCTCGGGCGCGCGGCCCTCGCCCGTGAGGATCAGGTCGATGCGCTTGGAGGTCTGGGGGATGGTGAACTCGAGGGCCACACCGGCGTCGTCGGGGATGTACGGGTCGTCGAGCACGTTGCTCATGTACAGGAGCGAGCCGCGCCACGACCGCAGCTCGGACCGCGACACCCCGCCGCGCCCCCGCGCCCGCATGCCTTCCAGGATGCGCTCGTCGATCTCGTTGCGCTTCACGTGCTCGACGAACTCGCGCTTGACCGCCGTGTAGACCAGCATCGGCCCCCCTACTCGCGCTCGAAGGCCGCCCTCTCGCCCATGGGGTACTTGGCGGCGTTCTTCACCATCTTGGCCCGCACCGCCGCCGCCAGGTCGACGCCCAGGCGGTCGGCGAGCTGCAGCAGGTAGATCTGCACGTCGGCGATCTCGTCGACCACCGCCGCCAGCTGCGCCTCGCTCAGCGCGTCGGACTCCTCGGGGGTGAGCCATTGGAACAGCTCGAGCAGCTCGCTGGCCTCGACCAGCAACGCCATGCTCAGGTTCTTGGGCGTGTGGAACCGCTCCCAGCCACGCTCGCGCACGAAGCCGCGCACGTCGCGGCTGAGGCTCTTAAGGTCGTCTGTCATCGACGGCGAGTATACGTGGGGCCCCGAGGGCCGGCCAACGTCACGGCGCCGCGCGCACGCCGGGCGGCCCCGCGCCACCGAGCGACGCGAGGGCTCGGCCTACACTGCGCCGAACGACCGCGCTGGGAACGGGCGGACGGGCGTGCGCCCCTGGCGCTGGCCCCGCGCCGCCGAGGACGGAGCCGCATGGCGGAGTCGCAGGAAGCCCCGCAGCCGCCGCGAGCGCCCTCGCTGGAGCGCCGCCCGCGCTTCACGCCGCTGCAGCGCTGGGGCCTGCCCCTGCTGGCGCTGGCGCCGGTGCTGGCGCTCACGGGCCTGCTGGGGGTCACGAGCCAGCGCGTGACGGCCACCGAGGGACCCCTGACCCTCGAGGTCGAGCACCCGAACCGGGCGCGCAAGGGGGTCACCGCCACGCTCACGGTCACCGTCCGCAACGCCGGCCCCGCCCCGCTGGCCGACGTCGTGCTCGAGCTGGAGCGCGGCTACCTGGAGTCGTTCGAGGAGGCCGACGTCGAGCCCGCCCCCGACGCCGCGACCCAGGACGCCTTCCGCTTCGAGCTCGGCGAGCTCGAAGCCGGCGCGAGCCGCGTGGTGAGCGCGGTGCTCACCGCCGACCGCTACTGGCGGCGGCCCGGCACGGCGCGCGTCGAGGCGGCCGGCGTCCCGCCACTGAGCCTGGGGTTCGCGACGTTCACCTTCCCCTAGCCGAGGAGGTCCGGATGGAAACCGTCGTGCGCGTGCTCTTCGTCTACGTCTTCCTCATGTTCGCCCTGCGCGTCATGGGCAAGCGCGAGTTCAGCGAGTTCTCGCCGCTCGAGCTGGTGGTGCTGCTCCTGATCCCGGAGATGCTGCAGCAGGCGCTGGTGGGCCACGACCCCTCGCTGACCAACGCCCTGGTGGCGACCTGCACGCTGCTGCTGGCCGTGTTCGGCACCTCGCTGCTGAGCTACCTCAGGCCCGGCGTCGAGCGGGCCGTGGAGAGCGAGCCGAGCGTGCTGGCGCACGACGGCAAGCTCGTCGAGCGCAACCTGCGGCTCGAGCGCATCACGCCCGACGAGCTGCTGGGCGAGATCCGCCAGCAGGGCTACGAGCGCCTCGAGGACGTCAAGTGGGCGATCCTCGAGAGCAGCGGCAAGATCTCGGTGGTCCCGACCGACGCCGCGCGCTGAGGCGCGCGCCGCCCGGTCGTCGTAGGGGCGCCCACCGGCGCCCGCGCGTCAGCCGGTGGCCGCCCGCTCGCGGGAGCCCTGCATCAGCTCCATGAACTCGGCCGCCACCGCCGGGTCGAAGTGGCGGCCCGCCTGCGCGGCGATGTAGCCGAGGGCGCGCTGCGGGCCCCAGGCCTCGCGGTAGGGGCGCTCGGAGGTGAGCGCGTCGAAGACGTCCACCACCGCGAACAGCCGCGCCGACAGCGGGATCTGCTCGCCCTCCAGGCCGAGCGGGTAGCCGCTGCCGTCGAACCTCTCGTGGTGGCAGTAGGGGATCTCGAGGGCCGAGCGCAGGAACGGGATGGGCGCCAGCAGGTCGTGGGCGAAGGTGGTGTGCTGCTTCATCACCTCCCACTCGCCCTCGGTGAGGGGGCCGGGCTTGCGCAGGATGTGGTCGGGGATGCCCATCTTGCCGATGTCGTGCAGCAGCGCGCCGCGCCGCACGTGCACCAGCTCGTCCTCGCACATGCCCAGGCGGCGCGCCAGCCGGACCGTGAGGTCGGTGACGCGGCGGCTGTGCCCCTCGGTGGCCTCGTCCTTGAGGTCGAGGGCGCGCGCCCAGCCCTCGATGGTCGTCTCGTACGCCAGGCGCAGCTCGTGGTTCGAGCGCTCGAGGTCGTCGAACAGCCGCGCCGTGTCGATCGCCAGCGCCGCCTGGGTGGCGAGGGCGACGAGGAAGTCGCTCCAGTCCTCGTCGGGCTCGAACGGCCGCCGGTTGAACAGCTCCAGCACGCCCTGCAGCTGGCTCTTGCTGACCAGCGGCACGGCCATGTAGCTCTCGAACTCCTCGTGCTGCAGGGACGAGGCGCCCGCGAAGGCGTCGCGGAACGCGGCGCGGCCCTCGAGCGTCAGCGGCTCGCGCAGCAGCGCGGCGCGCCCGGCGAGCCCCTCGCCCAGGCGCAGGTCGGTGCGCCGCAGCGCCGCGCCCTCGAAGCCGCGGCTGGCGCCGTAGCGCAGGGTCTGGGAGTCGGCGCGGTAGAGGAGGATCGACACGGCGTCGACCTGCAGCCGCTGCATCACCTGCTGCAGCACGACGTTGAGGGTGGCGCCCAGGTCCATGTTGCCGGCCATGGCGCGGTCGATGTCGCGCAGGGCGGTGATGCGCTCGAGGCGCTCGCGCAGCTCAACGTTGAGCAGCTGCACGCGCGACTGCACCTCGTCGATCTCGCTGCGGTCGATGCCGATGCCGGCCACGTAGTCGGTGCCGCCCAGGGTCACGCGCGTGGAGCGCACGAAGTAGGGGATCTGGCGGCCGTCCTTGTCGACGATGGTGAGCTGCTGGGCCACGTGCCCCTTCTCGAACACCTCGGCGAGGCGCTCCTTGACCAGGGCGCGCTCCGTGGGCCGCACCAGCGCCTCCGGGCCGAGGCGCTGCAGCTCGCTGGCGCTGTAGCCGAGGTTCTCGGTCACGTAGCGGTTCACGCGGAAGAACGACCCCGAGCGGTCGAGCATGAAGAAGATGCCGGGCAGGTTCTCGACTAGCACGTCGTTGAACCGCTCGCCCTCGCGCAGCGCCTGGTGCGCGCGCAGCTTGAGGGTGGCCTCCTCGTTGAGGCGCGCCTCCTGGTACACGGAGGTGCGCAGCGTGTCGAGGAACACCAGGCCGAAGCGGTCGAGGAAGAACGCCACCACCACGTAGACGATGCCGAACTGCAGCGCGGCCATCCAGGCGGGCTCGTCACCGCCGCCGAGCGGCGGGCGCGCGGCGAGGAGCGCCGCCGCCGCCACCGACGCCAGCGTGACGGCGCCGGTGACGAGCAGCGCGCGGCGCCCCAGCAGCAGCGCCGCCAGCACCAGCGGCACGAAGTAGAGCAGCAGCGGGCCGGCGTCGCCGCTCACCTGCGAGACGAACACGCCCAGCGTGGCGCCGAGCAGGAGCACGCACACCAGCAGCCAGACCGCCACCTCGTAGCGGTGGCGGTCGTTGAGCACCAGACCCACCACCACCAGGCCCAGCAGGGCGACGTGGGGGACCAGCACCTGGGCCGTCAGCGCCTCGCGCCCCAGCAGCGCGGCCATGACCGCCAGCGACAGCGCGACCACGCCCAGCAGCACCCACAGGAAGGCTTCCACGACGCGCCGCCGCTGCCTGAGGAGGCGCGACGATAGGTCCGGCGGGGTGGGCTGCGGCGTCAGCACGGGTGCTCACCGGGGCGCGCGGGGGTCACGAGGACGATGCTAAGCGGCGTCGCTCTCATCGCCCTCTCAAGCTGCACTAGAAACTCCGCGCGGAACATGCTAAAGGGTGCCAAGCCCCGCTGGGACCGGGCCCGCGGCGCGCGTCCCTAGCGGCTACGCCGGCCCCTGCGCCCCGGCACGGCGCTTCTCAGCCGGATGGGACCTTTCCCATCTGCGCCTCCCCTACCCTGCACACGAAGGCGAAAGGAGGCCCACATGGCCAGCTTCGACAAGTCGATCGACGTGGACGTTCCCGTCGCGGAAGCGTACCTGCTCTTCAGCGAGTTCGAGCGTTTCCCGTCCTTCATGGAAGGGGTCGAGAGCGTGGAGCGCATCGGCCAGGACGAGCTGCGCTGGCGAGCCAACATCGCGGGCCGCGAGGAGGAGTGGACGGCCCGCATCACCGAGCAGGCCCCGAGCCAGCGGATCGCCTGGGAGAGCACCTCGGGCGCCCGCAACGCCGGCGAGGCGACGTTCGACAAGCTCGACGCCAACCACACGCGCGTGCACCTGCACATCGAGTACGAGCCCGAGGGGTTCGTCGAGAACGTCGGCGCCCTGCTGGGCATCGTGAACGGCCGCATGTCGGCCGACCTCGAGCGCTTCAAGCAGCTGGTCGAGGAAGGCGGCGCCGCGCGCAGCGGCTGGCACGCCAGCGACGGCAGCCGCGCTGAGGCCACCGCGGCCGAGATGGCGGGCGCGGAGCCGCGCCGCGACTGGCACGACCCCCGCCGCAGCCTCGACGAGGTCACGGCCTCCGACCTGATGGACGGCGGCCAGCGCCGCGACGCGCGCATGCGCGAGGACCGCCACGCCACCGACGAGCCCGGCGCGTGGCACGTCGGCGACCCCGACCCCGAGCGCACACGTTACGGCCAGGGGCTGGAGGACGACCTGATCGGCGACATCGACGACCCCATGCGCCACGGCGCCCCCGGCAGCGCCGAGCGCATGGACGCCGGCCTCAGCGACGAGCGCGAGCGCCACGAGGCGGGCCCCGACGTCCACGGCTCCGAGGACCGCCTCTACTCCGACACGAACCTGCTGGAGGCCGAGGCAGAGGGCCTGGCGGACGACGTGGAGCGCGGCGCCGAGCGCCTAGGCGACGAGCTCGACGCCAGCGTGGAGCGGCTGGACGACGAGCTCGGCCGCCGCCGGAATGCGCGGCCCTCCGACCTCGAGGGCGGCGACCTGCGCGGCGGGCGCCGGCGCTGACCCCGGCCGGCCGCGGCCCGCCCGCCAGGCAGCGACCCCCACGCACACGCGTGGGGGTCTTCGCTGGCGCTCGCGCCTAGGGGCGTCAGCCGCGCCGGCCCGCGTGCACCCCTCACCGATCTCCTCCAGCACCTTGCGGGTGAAGGCCGGGATGTCGTCGGGCTTGCGGCTGGTGACCAGCCCTTGGTCCACCACCACCTCCTGGTCGACCCAGTCGCCGCCGGCGTTGCGCACGTCGGTTCGGAGGCTGTGGTAGGAGGTGAGCTTGCGCCCCCGCACCGCGTCGGCCTCGACCAGCACCCACGGTCCGTGGCAGATCGCGGCCACGGGCTTGCGCTGCGCCATGAGGTCGCGCACGAACGCCACCAGGCGCGCGTCGGCGCGCAGCTTGTCGGCGCCCACGGTGCCGCCGGGGATCACCACGGCGTCGAACTCGTCGGCGTTCAGCCCGTCGGCGCCCAGCTGCGCCTCGAGCGTCTCGCCCGGCTCCAGGTCGTGGCGGTTCGTCGTCACCGGGCCCGCCTCGCTCGACACCAGCACCGCCTCGGCGCCGGCCTCGCGCACCGCCTCCAGCGGCTTCACCAGCTCGTCGTGCTCCGTGCCCTTGGGCGCCACCAGGAACGCCACCCGTTTGCCCGTCAGGTCGGTCGCCATCGGTACCTCCTCGCTCGGCCCGCCGCGGCCGGCGACCGCGCTGGGCGCGGCACGTCGCGGCGCGCCGTCAGCCGCCCGCCGCCTGGCTGCCCGCCGCCTGGCCGCCGGCCTCCTGGCCGACCGTCTCCTCGGCCAGCACGGCCTGCACGTCCGCCTCGATGCGCACCTTGTTCGCCACCAGCACCCCGCCCGTCTCGAGCGCCTGGTTCCACTTCAGGCCCCAGTCGCGGCGGTCGATCTCGCAGGTGGCCTGGAAGCCCACCCGCTCCTTGCCCCACGGGTCGACGCCGCGGCCCTGGAACAGCACGTCGAGCGTGACCTCCTCGGTGGTGTCGGCGATCTGGAGGTCACCCACCACGCGGAAGCGCGCGCCCTCCTCGGGCTGCGCCCCGAACGTCTCCTTGCTGCGGAAGACGATCTCGGGGTGGTTCTCGGCGTCGAAGAAATCGGCGCTGCGGAGGTGGCCGTCGCGGTCGGGCACGCCGGTGTCGAGGCTCGCGGTCTCGATGTACACCTCCGCCCAGGAGGAGTCGGGCGCCTCCCGGTCCAGGTGCAGCCTCCCGTGGAAGCGCGTGAAGCGCCCGCGGACGGTGGTGAACATCATGTGCTTGGTCGAGAACTCGATCGTGGAGTGAGTAGGGTCGATCTCCCAGATGCGAACTGCCATGGCTGGTCCCCTATCTCCGGAGCGGTCCGGCCGCTGCAGTATAGGGAGCCTGCCGGCGGCGCCTCACCCCATCTGCACCGCTTCCGCCTCGCGGCTCTCCTCGGCCATCATGCGCAGGAACTCCTCCACCACGCGCGGGTCGAACTGGCTGCCGGCGTTGTCGCGGATGTAGGCCAGCGCCCGCTCGCGCGTCCAGGCGGGCCGGTAGGGCCGGTCCGAGGTGAGGGCGTCGTAGACGTCCACCACCGCGAACACGCGCGCCGGCAGCGGGATCTCCTCGCCCTTCAGGCCGCGCGGGTAGCCGCTGCCGTCCCAGCGCTCGTGGTGGCAGTACGGGATGGCCAGCGCCGGGCGCAGGAACTCGATCGGCAGCAGCAGCTGGTAGGCGAACTCGGGGTGGCGTTTCATGAGCGCCCACTCCGCGTCGGTGAGGGGGCCGGGCTTGAGCAGCACCTCGTCGGGCACCCCCATCTTGCCGATGTCGTGCAGCAGGGCGCCGCGCCGCACGTGCACCAGCTGGTCGCGGGGGATGCCGAGGCGCTCCGCGAGCCGCACCGTCTGCTCGGTCACGCGGCGGCTGTGGCCCTCGGTCTCCTCGTCGCGCAGGTCGAGGGCGCGCGACCACCCCTCGATGGTGCGCTCGTAGGCCGCCAGCATCTCGGCGTTGCTGCGCTGCAGCGACTCCACCAGGTTGGCGTTCTCGAGCGCCAGCGCCGCCTGCGAGGCGAGGGCCGACAGCACGTCGTGCCAGTCGGCGCCGTGCTCTACGCGGACGTGCTGGAACAGCTCGAGCACCCCCAGCAGCTGGCCCTTGGCGATCAGCGGCATCGCCACGTAGGCGCCGAAGCCCACGTCGGAGAGCCCGCGCGACGGCGGCAGACCGGCGGCGATCGCCTCGCGGTCGTTGACCGCCACCGGGCGCCGCTCCAGGGCGGCGCGGCCCGGTAGCCCCTCGCCCAGGCGCAGGCTGGTGCGCCGGTGGGCCGCGCCCGGGAGCCCCAGCGAGGCGCCGAAGCGCAGCCGCTCGAGGCCGGGGTCGTACAGCAGCACGCAGCCGGCGTCCACCCCCAGGCGCTCGCGCAGCTGGCGCAGCACCGTGTCGAGCACCGCCGACAGGTCGAGGCTGGCGACGATGGCGCTGTCGATCTCGCGCAGCGCGGAGATGTGGCCCAGGCGGTGGTTGAGCTCGTGGTTGAGCTGCTCGATGCGCACGTTGGCGTCGTGCTGCTCCGAGACGTCCAGCCCCATGCCCGCCAGCACCGGGCCGTTGGCCGTGTCGACCCGCGTGCCGGTGAGCGAGTAGGGCACGCGGCGCCCGTCGGCCGTCACGAACGCCACCTCGGCGCGCGCGGCGCCCTCGCGGAGGGCGCGCGCCACGGCCTCGCGCACCCGCTCGCGGTCCTCCGGCGCGAAGAGGTCGAAGGGGCTCATGCCAGCCATCGCCTCCTCGGGGTAGCCGAGCTCGGCGCTGAAGTTGCGGTTCCAGCGCACCAGCCGCCCCTGGGGGTCGGCGACGTAGAAGACGCCCGGGAGGCTGTCGATGACGGCGTCGGTGAACTCGGTGGCGGCACGCAGCTGGGCCTCGGAGGCCTCGAGCTCGTGGCGCACGCGCGCCTGGAAGCGGCGCTCGATGCCCACCTGGCGCCAGGCGAGGCCGCCGACGAGCGCCGTCGAGAGCGACACGAAGAACCAGCCCTTGAGCGTCTGCAGCGAGGCCAGGTGCTCGAGGTCTCGCGCCACGGCCAGCACCATGCGGTCGCTGAAGGCGACCCAGAGCGCCGACACCAGCAGGTAGGCGCCTGCGGCGAGGACCACGTAGTTGGGCTTGCTTCGCATGCTGACCCGACCTCCGCGGGGGAACGGATTCGGACCGGCGGTGGCCCACCTGGCCCAGGACCGGCTCGCGGCGACCGGCCCTGGCGACTATCGCCCGTCGGCTCTTACCGAGGTATTACACGAGCGCGGACGTCGCGCCCGACGCGACGCTCGGCGCGGGAGGGTGACGTAACATCACCGGCATGACCCAGCGAACGGAGCGGTTCCCGAAGGCCTTGCTCGCGCCCCTGCTCGCCCTGGTGGCGGGGCTCGCCGCCGCCCAGGCGGGGCCCGACGTCGCGAGCGTCGACCTGCCGGTCACCCGGCTCGTGCTGTTCACCAGCGGCGTGGGCTACTTCGAACGCGAGGGCGTGGTGAGCGGCGAGCAGGAGCTCGTCCTCAGCGTGCCGCGCGCCGAGATGGACGACCTGCTGCAGAGCCTGGTGCTGCAGGACCTCGACGGCGGCCGCGTCACGCCGGTGCGCTACACCTCGCAGGCGCCGCTCGGCCGCCTGCTGGAGGGCTACTCCCTCGACCTGAGGGGCGACGTCACGCTGCCGTCGCTCCTGGCGCAGGCGCGCGGGGAGCAGGTGGTGCTGGAGGGCGCCACGCCGCTGACGGGCGCGCTGCTGGGGGTGGAGGAGCAGCGCACGGCGGAGGGCGAGCCGCGCGCGTTCGTGACGTTGGCGACCGCCGAGGGCGTGCGGCGCGTGCCGCTCGCCGAGGTGAGCGCGGTGCGCTTCGCCGACCCCGCCCTGAACGCCGAGCTGGCCGCGGCGCTGGCCACCATCGCCGCCCACCGCGACGCCCACAGCGCCACCGTGCGCCTGCGCTTCGAGGGCGAGGGGGAGCGGCGCGTACGCGTGGGCTACGTGCGCGAGATGCCCGTGTGGAAGAGCAGCTACCGCCTGGTGCTGGGCGAGGCGGGCGCGGCCACGCTCCAGGGCTGGGCCATCGTCGACAACCCCACCGACGAGGAGCTGGTCGACGTGCAGCTGTCGTTCGTGGCCGGCCAGCCGGTGTCGTTCGTGACGAGCCTCTACGAGCCCGTGTGGGCTCAGCGCCCGCGCGTGGCGACCGAGGCCACCGGCGGGGTGGTGCCCGACCTCGACCCGGGGCGGTTCCTGGCCGCGCCGGCGCCCGCCATGGAGGCCACGATGGACGCCGCCGCGCGCGCCGCGCCGCAGCTGAGCGGCGCCGGCGTGGCGGCGCAGGCGCAGGGGGCGACGACCGGCGTCAGCTTCGCCTACCACGTCACCGACCCCGTGACGATCGGGCGCCACGAGTCGACGCTGGTGCCCATCGTGGTGACCGAGGTCGAGGCGCGCTCGCTGTCGCTGTACCAGGCCGGCACCTCGACCACGCACCCGTTCCACGCCGTGCGCCTGGTCAACGACACCGGCCTGCACCTAGCGGCCGGCACCGTCACGCTGTTCGACGCGGGCGGCTTCGCCGGCAACGCGCGCCTGCCCGACCTGCTGCCGGGTGACGACCGCCTGCTGGCCTACGCCCTCGACCTGGGGCTCGGCGTGAGCGTCGAGGGCGAGAGCGAGCCCACGCGCGTGGCGGCCGTGGCGCTGCGCGGCGCCACCCTCGAGACCACCCTGCTGAGCCGCCTCGTGACGCGGGTGAACGTGGCCGTGCACGGCGACGAGGGGCGCTTCCTGGTCGTCGAGCTGCCCGCGCAGGGCGGCTACCAGGTCGCCGCCCCGGCGCCGCGGCCGCCCGCCGCCGGCGAGCGCCTGCGCTTCGGGGTGGCGGTGGTCGGTGCTGACGGCGCCGTGCCCGACGACCCCGGCGTGCCCACCCACCTGGTGTGCCGCCCCGGCGGCGCCTGCGTGCTCGAGGTGGTGCTCGAGCGCCTCGACTCGCGCAGCGTGGCGGTGGCCAACGTCGCCGCCTCCGACCTGGCCTTCTACCTCGAGAACGTCGAGCTGTCGGCGCAGGACCGCGCCACCCTGGAGCGCGTGGTGGCCCTGCAGCGCGAGCTGGCCGAGGCCGAGCGCGCCGTCGAGGCCACGCAGGCGCGTATCGACGCCATCTTCCGCGAGCAGGAGCGCGTGCGCGCCAACCTCGCGACGCTGCCGCGCGACTCCGACCTGTACCGGCGCTACGTGGCCGACCTCGACGCCCAGGAGGACGAGCTGGTAGCGCTGCGCGCCGAGCTCGAGGAGAGGCGCGCCGCCCACGACGAGCTGCGTCGCCGCCTCGACGAGCTGGTGGCGGGGATCGGCCGCTAGCCGGCGCCTGGCTGAGGCAGAGGGGCGCCGCGCGGCGTGGTAGGCCGCGGCGCCCTTCGCGGCGCGGCCTTGGTTAGGCTGGGGCCATGAGTCGCGCGTTCATCAAGGAAGACGCGGCCGTCGAGGACGTGCTGGTCGCGGCGCGGCCGCCGCTGCCGCCGGGGGTCGAGAACCTCGTCACGCCCGCGGGGCTGGCCGAGCTCGAGGCCGAGCTCGCGGCGCTGCGCGCCGAGCGCGACCGCCTGGCCGCCGGCGACCCCGCCGACACGGCGGTGGTGCGGCGCCTGGCGGCGCTCGACGAGGAGATCCCGGCGCTGGAGGACCGCGTCCACAGCGCCGTGCTGGTGCCCACGCCGCCCGCGGGCACCGACGAGGTGCGCGTGGGCGCCACCGTCACGGTGCGCTACGTGGGCGGCCGCCAGGACGGCCAGAGCAGCAGCTTCACCATCGTGGGCGTCGACCAGGCCGACCCGCTCGAGGGCCTGGTGGCGTTCACCGCCCCCATCGCGCAGGCGCTCCTGGGCAGGCGCGTCGGCGAGCGCGCCGGCTTCGCGGCCGCCGACGGCCAGCAGGCGCTCGAGCTCACGGCCGTGAGCTACGCCTGAGCTCGAGCGCCCGGCGAGGGGCGTAGGGCCCCGGCCTCAGAACCGCTTCGCGCTGCTCCCCTCGCGCGTGAGGGTGAGCGGCACCTCCCGCAGGTCCGCCAGCGCCGCGCGCACCGCCGCCTGCTGGCCGTCGGGGCAGCACACCAGCACGTAGCCGCTGATCTTGCCGCCGGGCAGCTGCGCGGCCGCGCCCAGGCGCCGCACGCGCCCGGTGAGCTCCACCACCCGCTCGTCGACGAAGTTGCCCGGCAGCAGCTGCTTGAGGCGCTGCTGCTCGCCGACGCACCAGGCGGCGCGCGCCAGGTCGCCGGCGCCCAGCGCCCGCTCCAGCTCGTCCGCCACGGCCTTGATGTCGTGCAGCACGGGCAGGGCGCCCTCCAGGTTGGCGCTGAGCGTCTGCAGCGACGGCTTGGTGGGCGCCTGCCAGCCGGTGGCGAACAGCAGCAGCGAGCCCTCGAAGGCGGCACGCGTCTCGGCGCTCATGGACACCGGTCGCGCCGTGACCTGCGCCCCGCGGTAGTCGAGGCGCAGCAGCCCGCCGCGCGCCGACACGTTGGCGTCGTGGTAGCCCGAGTTGCCCGCCAGCGCCACCACCTCGACGTGCGCCGCGCGCGCGCCGATGGCAGCGGCGCCGGGCCGCTCGCCGCGGAAGGCGTGGGCGGCGTGCACCAGCGCCACGGTGATGGCGCCCGAGCTGCCCACGCCGCTGCCCGAGCCGACGTCGAGCCACACCGCCAGGCGTACCGGCGGGTGAGCCGGGTCGACGGCGCGCAGCGCCTCGCGCACCAGGTCGTTGCCGAGCTCGTCGAGGCTCGCGGCGCGCTCCGCCGCCCCGGAGGCGCGCACCTCGAAGGCGCCGTCGACGCTGGGCAGCAGCGTCACCCAGGCCGCGGGCGCGATGGTGGAGCTGATGGTCGTGCCGCCGAAGCGCTCGGCGTACTCCGCCAGGTCGGTGAGGCCGCCCGCGAACGGGACGCGCAGCGGCGCGCGCGCCACGATCATGCTCACCCCTCCTCCCACAGCCGCCGCGCCACCGCGCGCACGTTCTCCTCGGGCGTCGGCAGGGTGCCGCCTAGGTGTACCCACTCGCGGCTGCGCACGTAGCCCACCTCCAGGCCGGCGTCGACCAGGCGCTGCAGGTTGGGCAGGAAGCGGAACTCGCCGTTGCTGGCGCGCACCCGCTCGAGCTCGGGCAGCAGCCGCCGCTCGAGCTTCCACAGCCCCACGTCGAGCAGCGGCCCCTCCCCCTCCCACACGCGCGTCACGCGCTCGCCGGCGAGGGTGGCGCGCAGCAGCGGCGACTCGTCCTCGTGCCCCTCGCCCAGCGTGACCACGTTGGCCAGCGGGTGCTCGGCGACGGCGGCGAACAGCGCGGCGGTCACGAACAGGTCGGCCTGCCACGCCACCACGGGGCCGTCGCCGCCGAGCGCCTCGCCGGCCAGGCGCAGCGCGGCGCCCGTGCCGTTCAGCTCTTCCTGCTCGACGTACGCGAGCTCGAGCCCCGCGAAGCTCGCGCCGAAGTAGCCGCGCACCTGCTCGGCGTGGTGGCCCACCACCAGCACCAGCCGCGAGCCCGGGCGGGCGACGCCGCTGGCCAGCAGCTGCTCGAGGGTGTGCTGCAGGAACGGCTTGAGGCCCACGGGGTACATGCACTTCTGCAGGTAGCTGCCGAGGCGCCCGAGGCGGCTGCCCTTCCCGGCAGCGAGGCACACGAGGTCCACGTCAGCCCCGGTAGGCGTCGAGCGCGCGCGCCAGCTCCTCGCGCATCAGCTCGCGCACCTCGGGCGGGCCCACCACCTCGACGGCGGAGCCCCAGCTGAGCAGCCAGGGCACCAGCTCGAGCGGGCGGCCGCCGGAGTCGAGCGTGCCCAGCAGGTGCACCAGGCGCCGGCCGTCGTCGAGCTGCGCACCGAGGCGCAGGTTGCGGTCGTCGCCCTCGGCCATGCGCTGCGCCACCTGCTCGGGCACCAGCAGGTCGACCTGCACCTCCTCGCCGACCACGATGCCGAAGGCGGGGTCGAGGGCGGCCATGGGGTCGAAGTCGGCGGGGATCTCGTAGCCGCGGTCGAGCAGGCGCACGTTGCTCATGCGCGCCAGCTTGAACACCAGCACCCGGCGGCGCACGGTGCGGTCGAAGGCCAGCACGTACGGCTCGAGGTTGCGCCGGTTCAGCTCGAAGAAGTAGACCTCGAGCTCGCGCGCGCTCTTGGTGCCCGAGTGGGCCGAGGCGTAGTCGACCTTCAGCACGCGCTGCTGGAACCAGGCCTGCGCCACCAGGTCGAGCACGCGGTCCTCGGGGGCGGGCTCGAGGCGGTCGACGCTACGCAGGAGCGTGGCGCGCGCCGGCTCGGGCACCTGCTGCGCCAGCTTCTCGAGGGCCGTGCGGTAGTGCCGCTCGCCCACGCCCGTGTGCAGCAGCAGCCGCGTGGCGCTGTACACCGCCAACGCCTCCACCTCGTTGAGCCCGGGGGTGCGGTTGGGGATGTACCAGCGGTGGCTCGTGTCCTTGCGCAGCTCCTCGCCCATCTGCTCCGCCAGCGTGGCCAGGTCGCGCTCGATGGTGCGCCGGCTCGTCTCGTGGCGGCGCGCCAGCTCCACGACGGTGCGGGGGCGCAGCCTGAGCTCCTCGCGGAGCAGGTTGAGGCGCTGCGCCTTGGCGACGGTGCGGCTCATGCCTGGGAGCGTACCCCAGCCGGAGCCGCCCGGGCGCGCGCCCTCGGGGTCACGAGGACCCAACACCCTCGGCGCCGCGCGGCGCGTGCAGGCTCAGCCGTCGACCTCGGAGCGGATCACCAGGTAGGGCACGGTGGAGCGCCGCAGCGCCCCCTCGGCCACCGAGCCGAACATCCAGCGGTTGAAGCCGCGCCGGCCGTGCGTGCCCATCACCACCAGGTCGTGGTCCTTCTCGGCGTCGTGGATGGCCTGCACGGGGTCGACGTCCTCGGCGAGCACCCCGGTGGCGGTCACGCCGCGGCTCTTGGCCTGCTCCACGGCGTCGTTGAGCACCTTCGTGGCGGAGTCGCGCAGGTCGCTGTACAGCTCGGCCGAGTAGGCGGCCATGCTGGGAGCCGCCACGTAGCCGGCGGCGAGCGGGTTCTCGAGGACGTGGAGGAACGTGACCTCGGCGCCCGTCAGCTTCGCCAGCTCGAGGCCCTGCTGCACCGCGAGCTCGGAGCTCGGGCTCCCGTCGGTCGGCATGAGGATCTTCCGGTACATGGTTCGACCTCCTCTACGGGGCGATCCACCCCTCACCCCCAGGATACGCGCTCCAGGGCGGACGAAAGCCCCGCCTCTCGCGTGGGGCGGCCGCGTCGCGCCGTCCCGCCCGGCGCGCCCCCCGGCGGGGCCACGTATGATGGAGCCACCCCTACTGGAGGTTCGGCATGCGCATCCTGCACCCCACCGACTTCTCGCAGCCCGCGCAGAAGGCGCTGCAGCTGGCGCGCGACCTGCGGGCCCGCCTCGACGGCTCCATCCACGTGGTGCACGTGCAGCGCCGCTTCGAGGCCGAGCGCACGGGCTCGCGGCCGCAGCTCGACACCTTCAACCCCGCCCTGCTCGACCACCGCGAGGAGCAGCGCGCCGCCGAGGTGGAGCGGCTGCGCGGCATGCTCTCGCACCTCGCCAGCCCCGACGGCAGCTTCGAGCTGCTGTGGGGCAACCCGGTCGAGGAGCTGCTGGCCATCCAGGAGCGCTACGACCTGGTGGTGATGGGGGCGCACGGCGCCAACCGCTTCGACCTGCACTTCCTGGGCGGGGTGGCGGGCCGCTTCGTGCGGCGCGCCAGCGTGCCGGTGGTGACGGTGCGCGACGAGGCCCCGTCGCTGGCGGTGCGGCGCGTGCTGGTGGCCACCGACTTCGGCGCCGCCTCCACCGCCGCCTGGGAGTTCGCCGGGAGGCTCGCGCGGGCCGGCGTCGAGCTGGTGCTCGGCCACGTCGTCGACGACGAGCGCCTGGCCAGCGACCCCGACCACACCAGCGCCGTCACCGAGCAGCTGTCGCGCATGGCCGGCGGCGCCGCGAGCCGCCTGGTGGTGCGCGAGGGCGACCCGGCCCTGGTGCTGCCGCGCATGGCCACGGAGGTCGGCGCCGACCTGGTGGCGATCGGCATCCGTCAGCATCGCGGGGCGGTGGGGCTGCTGCTCGGCAGCCGCGCCGACGCGCTGCTGCGCTCGAGCACGGTGCCGGTGCTGAGCGTGCCGGCGCTGCTCGACTGAGCCCCGCCCGCGCGGCCGCGGCCGCCGCTGGCGGCTAGCCCCGGCCGGACCCGGGCGAGCCCCGGGCGAGCGGCGGGCCCTGCTCAGGCGCCCGCGCGCTCGAACGCCGCCGCCACCAGCGCCTGCGCCTCCTCCAGCAGGGCGCTCAGGTGCTCGGGGCCGGCGAAGCTCTCGGCGTACACCTTGTACACGTCCTCGGTGCCGGAGGGGCGCGCCGCGAACCAGCCGTCGGCCGTCTCCACCTTGAGGCCGCCCAGCGCCTCGCCGTTGGCGGGGGCGTGGGTCAGCACCCGCTCGACGCGCTGGCCGGCCAGCTCGCTCGCGGTCACGTCGTCGCGGCTCAGGCGCCTGAGCGCCTGCTTCTGCGCCGCCGTGGCGGGCACGTCGCGGCGCGCGTAGACGGGCGCCCCGTAGCGCTCGGTGAGGCGCTGGTAGCGCGCGGCCGGGTCCTCGCCGGTCACGGCCGCGACCTCGGCCGCCAGCAGCCCGAGCAGGATGCCGTCCTTGTCGGTGGTCCACACGCGCCCGTCCCGGCGCAGGAACGAGGCGCCGGCGCTCTCCTCGCCGCCGAAGCCG
>Ga0123332_1001611_pt1 | contig 22095 bp, 13 predicted proteins | sample BioC12SIPDNA_4_FD_89958 | JGI IMG/M metagenome (GOLD analysis project Ga0123332, IMG submission 89958) | Anaerobic biogas reactor microbial communites from Washington, USA - Biogas_R2_A C12 SIP DNA | ecosystem: Engineered > Bioreactor > Anaerobic > Unclassified | place: Washington, USA... | reverse complement strand
TCGCGAACACACGGAAGAGGCCATCGCGGTACGGCACGCTGTGCCGATCTTCCCCCCGGCGCGCCCATTGGCCCGCGCGGTGGCCACTGAACCCGTATTCTAGGGGGCCGGGAGACCGTTTTCGACTGCCGGAGCGGGAGAGATCCCGCGCAGCAGAGCCAGCCCTATCAGAATCCAGATCCCTTCCGCGATGGTCCACCACAGGCGCGCCAGCAGCGCCAGCAGGAGCGCGTCGTCTCTCGCCAGAAACGCGTTGAGCAAAACGATCAGCGCGCTCTCGCGGACGCCCAGCCCGGCCGGGGCCAGAATGACCAGAAACCCGGCGCTCCAGGCCAGCGCATACATGCTCGTAGCTTCGTACCAGTTAATGGAGTCGCGACCGCTGGGCGTGCTCTCCAACAACTGGGTGAACGCCAGCCCCGTTAGCACCCAGAACGTCAGCAATGAGAGCGTCATCCACCCGAAAACACGCCCGCCAATAGGCGAAGCGGGCAGGTCCCTCAGCCGGAACGCGTTGGTAGGAAGCCAGTGCAGCCTGCCCAGCCAGGCACGCAGCCAGCGCTGTGAGGCGGCTGCTGCGATCAGAGCCAGCCCGCCCAGCAATCCCAGCGCGCCCCCGTACACCAAGAGGCGGTCGGCTGAGAACAACCCCCAGCCACCGACCAGTAGCGCCCCCGCCAGCAGCGCCAGCGTCTCGAACAGGACGGCCCAGGCTCCTGGACCCGGTTTGACCCTATAGTAGCGCTGGTAGAGCAGCATTCGGCCCGGCAGCGCCCACAGCCCACCCGGAAGGTATTTCGGCGCCTGCGAGACGTTGAACAGGGCGGTTGCCTGACGCCAAGTGCCCGGTGCACGCAATTGGCGAATTGCGAGCCAGGTTGGGATCGAAAGCAGCGTCCAGGCGGCCCACAGCAACCCTGTGGCGAGGCCAAACTGGCCCCAATCGATCGCGGTGGATGTGGCCCGGAGATCGTTCCAGTTCTGCAGTAGCTCCCTCCCCAGGAACGCCAGCCCGCCCAGCACGATCGCCGCTGGGAGAAATTGCCGTGCAACACGCCGCCATCCCATATCAGAGGGGGTCCTCGAAACGCTCTTTGCGCATTTCGGCCACCTGATCGGCCAGCAGTCCCACCAGGAAGATCAGGATGCCGTTGATCAGAAACAACAGGGCGGTGACGGTGAGGCCACGGCGGTCGATCAGGTACGGAATGGCCCAGGCAACGCCGAGGAAGACCGACAGCATGCTCAACGGGAGGAAGATCCGAAGGGGTGTCAACAGCATGATCAACCGCAGAATTAGCAGGATCGTGTCGAATCCAGTGCGCGCCGTGACGGTGCTGTGCCCCTGGCGGTGCTGGACGGTGATCGGCACGAAATCCACGCTGTACCCGCGGTTGAGCAACACCAGCGTGCTCGTGGTGCTGAAGGAAAACCCGTTGGGGAAAAGATGCAGATACTGTCTGATCACCTGCGCCTGGAAGATGCGTAGTCCGGAGTTCAGATCTGGGATGTGCTGCCGGGCGAAAAAGTCGGCCATGCGCCCTAGCAGCCACTTTCCCGGCATGCGCCACATGGGACTGTGGACGAGTCCGGTGCGCTGGCCGATCACCATCTCGTGTTGGCTGGCTGACGGCACGAGCTTCATGAGCTGGTCGAGCGTGTGCTGCCCGTCGGCGTCCAGGGTGGCGATCAGCGGCATCTGCGCCTGCCGGATGCCCGTTTTCAGCGCGGCACCGTATCCCCGGTTGGCGCGATGCGTGAACACGCGCAGGATGTGCGGATGCGCGCGCGTCAACTCGGCCAGGATGTCGGCGGTGCCATCGGAGGAGCCGTCGTCGATGACCAGGATCTCGCACGCCATCGCCTGCTGCAAGGGCAGTAGGGATTCCAGCACGTTACGGATCACTGGTGCTTCGTTGTAGGCCGGAATCACCACGCTGATCCCTGGCATATTTGAGGACGCCTCAGCGATCTGGGTGTCCTCACTGTGCTGGAATTCGGGAATCTGAAAATGGGCCAGCACGCCGCCTCCTCGCTCGTGACATGGTGAAACAGTCACTGCCAGTATAGCATGAGCGCGGCTGGCATGTTGATTGGAAGATGTTAGAATAGACGCAAGCTTTTGGATGATAGGCGACCACATGGGAATTCAATTTAATGACAACGATTACGTATTGCAGGCGGAGCGTGCCGTCCAGGACAACGTATCGATCCATTACGAGGCGCTGCGCTATCGTCTGCCTTACGCACTCTGCTATCACCAATGGTGGATCGACGAAATGGTCGCACTGGCCTCCGTGTTGGAACCGGGCAGCCGCATATTGGACGACGGCTGCGGCACCGGATATTTCATCGCCCGACTGGCCGGCGCGCAAGTCATTGGCCTGGATTTGTCTGGGGGCATGCTGCAGCAGGCTCGCAAGCGCGGATCATGTCTGATCCAGGGCGACAGCCAGCATCTGCCGCTGCCGGATGCTCAGTTCGATCTAGTGATCGCCCGCTCATTGCTGCACCATCTACCTGATCCAATCCGCGGCCTTGCTGAAATCCGTCGCGTGCTCAAACCGGGCGGGCGAGTCGTCGCTTCGGACACCAATCGCTCGTTGATTAACGCACTGCCTCGCATGCTGGCATATCGCAGTGAGCATTTCTCGGAGGGACATCAGAATCTGGATCGTCGGGAATATCTGTCATGGTTCAAACATCATTTCAAACTGGAACAGGTGCGTTACTTTGGCTATCTTGCGTACCCGTTTGGTTTTCCAGATATGATGGGCGCGCTCCGTGCGGTTCCTTTTCCGGCGCTGCTGGTCAAAGGGTTGATCCGGGTCGATAATGTCCTATCTCGCGTACCTGGCCTTCGGACGCAAAGCTGGGGAATAATGGTTGTGGGTTCCAGGCAGTGATGGCAGACGACATTGAAGGATACACAAACCCATGCACGACACCTTCGCCTTCATCATCCACCCGATCGATCCCAAAGCAGATGTCGCGCGGAAGTACCCGCTGCTCGGCAAGGTACTGACCGAAGGACAGATCAACTTCTTCTCGCGCTTCTTCCCGCCCGTGTACATCTCCGAGATCACCGGTGTGCGATCGCAAGCGACCGGCACCGAGCTCAAGGGTTGGTTCATCGCGTGCCCCTTCACGCCCAAGACCATGCTCCGGCTGCCGGTCGAGGCGGTCTACCGCAAGATCGTGGCCTGCGGCGGGCTGGCCGAAAAGCTCGGCGCGCGGCTGTTGGGCCTGGGCGCCTATACGTCGGTGGTGGGTGACGGCGGGATCACCATCGCCGAGCGCCTGGCGATGCCGGTCACGACGGGCGATGCCTACACGGTGTACATCGCGGTGGCGGCAGTCCGCGAGGCGGCGCGCCGCATGGGGATCGCGATGGAGGGCGCGTCGGCGGCGGTCGTCGGGGCGACCGGCGCCATCGGCAGCGTGTGCGCCCAGGTGCTGGCGCGCGAGGTGCCCGACCTGATCCTGATTGGGCGGCGCGCGGACCGGCTGGCGTCCATCGCGGAGCAGTGCTCCGGCCACATGGCGCGCGTGACGAGCAGCACTGACGTCGCCAGCATCTACCGGGCCGACCTGATCCTGACCGTGACCAGCGACACCGCGGCCATCATCCAGCCGGAGCACCTGAAGCCGGGCGCCGTGGTGTGTGACGTGGCGCGCCCGCGCGACGTCTCGGCCCGCGTGGCCGAGGTGCGCGACGATGTGCTGGTGATCGAGGGCGGCATGGTCGAAGTGCCCGGCCCGGTCGACTTCGGGTTCAATTTCGGGTTCCCGCCCGGCAAAGCCTACGCGTGTATGGCCGAGACGATGGCTCTGGCCCTGGAGGGGCGTTACGAGGACTACAGCGTCGGCAAGCAGATCGGGCTCGCGCAGGTGGAGGAAATCGGCGCGCTGGCGGCCCGGCACGGCTTCCGCCTGGGCGGCTTCCGCAGCTTCGAGCGGGCCGTCACCGACGAGCAGATCGACGCCATTCGCCAGCGGGCCGCCGAGGCTCGGCGCGGGCAGCGGGGCGTCGCCACGAACATCCCGGTGATCCATCCGCACGGCTGAGCGCGCGCCGGGACCGTCTTTTCCACGAATTTTTCACATTTCTCTGCCTCGCCCTGGCTGGTGCGGGACCCATTTCGCATGTATAGTTAATGTAGGCCAAGTATAGGCTTAAGGTTAGAAAAACTAAGCCGGGCGGCTGTCAATCCGTTTATCCTGGTATCATAAGCGTAGAGTGGGGCCCCAGAGCACGGGAAGGTGGACGCATGGGTAAAGGCAGAATCCTGGTCGTGGAGGATGACTTCGACATCTCCAATATGCTGCGCATCTACTTCACCGGCCAGGGCTACGACGTGCAGGTTGCGCCGCGCGGCGGCGATGCGCTCACCCTGACGCGCAGGCAACTGCCGCAGTTGATCGTGTTGGACATCATGCTGCCCGATATGAACGGGTACGAAGTGTGCCGCGAGCTGCGCTCGGCCACGCGCACCAGCCACATTCCCGTGATCTTCCTCACCCAGAAGGACGAGCGCAGCGACAAAATCGCCGGGCTGGAGCTGGGCGCCGACGATTACATCACCAAGCCGTTCGACATCGAAGAGCTGAAGCTGCGCGTCAAGAACCAGATCGACCGCGCCGAGCGTGACAACTACACCGATCCGAACAGCGGCCTGCCCAGCAGTTCGCTCATCGAGGAAAAACTGCGCGAGCTGATGCGCGAGGATCGCGTCTGGACGGTTGTGGACCTGAAGCTGGTGCATTACGACGCGTTCAAGGAGGTGTACGGCTTCGTGGCCGGCAACGAGGTCCTGCGTTTCATGGCTATGATCACCGGCGAGGTTCTCGACGAGTACGGCACGCCGGACGATTTCGTGGGGCACGCCGGCAGCGACAACTTCGTTGTCATCACCTATGCCGAACGCCCCAAGATGCTGATCGAGAGGCTGGCGGAGCAGTTCGCCGAAGATGTGAAACAACACTATTCGTTCATCGACCGCGAGCGCGGTTTTATGATGAAGGATCAGGAGAAAGTACCGCTGATGACTCTGGCGATAGGCTCGATCTCGAACGCGACGCGCCAGTTCGCCGATATCCGCGAGATCACCGAGCTGGCCGCCGAGAACCGGCGCCGGGGCGGATCCGACGCCGAGCCGCCGGTCGACACCGAATGGTGATCCGCCGGCATTAGTCTGGCAGCGAGCGAGCGGCGATGGTTGAAGTTTATCTGATCATCACGGGCATCATTTTCTTTGCCTGGCTCTATGCCCTGGTGCGCCAGACGCAGCGGGGTTATGCCGCGCCCCAGCCCGACTCGCTGCGCCCGGTCGTGCCGGTGAACCTGTTCGAGGGCGATGACGCGGTCGTGGTGGCCGAGGGGCGCGGGCGCATCGTCTACGCCAACGACTCCGCCCGGCAGTGGTTCGGCATCGACGGCGGCGCGCCCAACCTCGCCCTGATGTCCCAGCAGATCTACCCGCGCGACGCGCTGCACGATCTGGTGGCCGGGTCGGGACATGCCACCTTCCGCCTGGGCCAGCGTCAGATCGAAGCCGTGTCGCATTCCATCCCCGGTCCCGGCGGCCAGCGGATGGTCGTGGTGATGCGCGAGATGACCTCGCGCGCGCTGCCCACCTATACCGAGTTCGATCCCCTGCGCGCCTTGGCGATCGTGTCCGAGATCAGCCATACCGCCGGCGTCACGCTCGATCTCAACACTATGCTCAACGCCATTCTGCGCAGCCTGGAGCCCGCCATCGCCTACGACGGCGCCGAGATCGCGCTGTGGGACGCCGCGACGGGCACACTGCGCTCGGCAGCGCGCAGCGCCGTGCGCGCGCCGACCGGCGCCTTGATCCCGCCCGGCAACCGTCCCGACACCGTCTACCGGCCCGGCGAAGGCTACAGCGGCTGGATCGCCATGTACCGCCAGCCGCTATTGATCGACGACGTGACCGCCCGCACGGATGTCCAGCCGGTGAGCCTGCAGGCGCGCTTTGCCAGTTATGCCGGCGTCCCGTTGATGGCCGGGGACCAGTTCATCGGCATTCTGGAGCTGGTGCATCACAAGCCTGGTGCGTTCACCCAGCGCGACATCGCCCTGCTGCAGTCGATCTCGTCGCAGGCGGGCGCGGCGGTACAGGCCGCCCAGCGCTACCAGGAGCAGTCAGCGCGCGTCACCGAGCTGGGCGGGCTCCAGCAGATCGCCGACGCCATGAGTCAGCTCGGCGAGCCAGAGGAAATCTACGGCCAGCTCACCCAGCGCATTGCCGCCCTGATGGATGTCGAGCTGTGCGGCGTGCTGCTGTACGACGAGGACGAGCAGACGTTCCGCAGCCAGCCGCCTTTTTACGGCGTGCCGGATTCGCTCATCGTGCATTACCGGCTGGCGCTGATCCCCGGCACGGAGCTGGCCGATATCTGGGAGCACCAGGCGTCGTGGTACACCAACGATCCTGAATCGGCGGTCATCGAGGCGCTGGGCTTCGACGATCTGCGCTCGGCGGTGGCGCTCAACGCGGTCGGGCTGGTGCCGATGGTCGCCGGCGCGCGGCGCACCGGCCTGCTGCTGGTCGCCAACAAGCATGGGCCGGGCGGCCTGACCGAAGCCGATATGCGCGCCCTGATGTCGTTCGCGTCACAGGCGGCGGTGGTCACCGAGAACGCGCGCCTGTACGCCGAGCAGCAGCGCCGCGCCCGCGAGCTAGGCGGCCTGCAGCAGATCGCGCAGGCGATTGGCGTGATGCGCAGCCCTGCCGAGCTGACCAGCCAGATCACGGCGCGCATCGCCGCGCTGATGCAGGTGGACCTGTGCGGCGTGCTGCTCTACGACCACCAGGACCGGCTGCTGGTCAGCCAGATGCCGTTCTACGGCATGGACGACACCGAAAGCGTCAATTTCTACCAGATTCCGTCCCCGCCCGGCGGCCCCATGGCCCAACTGTGGCAGGAGCGCGACACCTGGTTCAGCAACGACCTGCGGCGCGATCCGCGCGTCGCCAACACGGACCTGGCTCACCTGGCCGCCGCGGTCGGTATCCGGCAGATGACGATGGCCACGCTGGTCGTCGGCGGCAACCGGCTGGGCGTGATCCAGGTCGCCAACAAGACGGACGGCTCCGACTTCACCGAAGATGACGCGCGGCTGCTGTCCATTTTCGCCGGGCAGGCCGCTATCCTGATCGACAACGCGCGCCTGTACCGCGAGATGCAGCGCCGCACCCACGAGGCCGAGGGGCTGCGCGCCGTCACTGAGATCGCTTCGCAGGTGGCCCCGCTGGAAGAGACGGTCGAGGCGGTGCTGATCGCCGTCGCCAACCTGCTCGAGTCCGACGTGGTGGCGATGGGGCTGGTCGATGAGAAATCAGGCGATCTGGTGATCGCGCCGGATACGGTCTGGGGCGTCCCGCTCGAGCAGCCGATCCGGCTGGACGCGTACGGGCCCGGCTTCGAGGACAGCGTGCTGATCGCGCGCCGCCCGCTCATGAGCAACGCGCTGGCCGAAGACGAGCGCGTGCTCCCCGCCTATCGCGGGCTGGTGGCGCAGTTCGGGATGCGCAACGCGATCCAGGTGCCGCTGGTGGTGCAGGATCGCTGCATCGGCGAGCTGAGCGTGGCCAACAAGGTGCGCGGGGAAGATTACACCGCGTCCGACGTGGACCTGCTGGCGTCGATTGGCACGCAGGTCGCGGCGATGATCGACCGCATGCAGCTTTACCAGGCGACCGACCAGGACCTGCGCGCACGCGTTCAGGAGCTCGACGCCCTGGGCCGCGTGAGCCACGCCCTCAGCCAGACGATCGAGCTGGAGCACATCCTAGACGTGATCCGGCAGGAAGCCCTGCGCTCGACGGGCGCGGCGGCAGCGAGCGTGGTGCTGCTCACCGATCCGGAAGACTGGCCACTGCCCGGCCAACCGCTGATCGACCGCCGCTACGGCGAAGAAGACGACCTGCCCGATCTGGCGCCGGTCGAGCTGGCGGTGGCCCTGAGCGGCGGCGTGCTGCGGGTGGATGATTATCTCACGAGCGAATATGAGGCCGCGCCGCCCAAGGCGCGCTCGGCACTGGTGGTCCCGGTTCTGCAGAATGAGCAGCCCGCCGGCCTGATTCACCTCTACAGCCCGCGCCCAGCCGCCTTCAACCAGGGGGTAGTCGATTTCGCGCTGGCGCTGACCGACCAGGCGACGATCGCCATCGGCAACGCCCGCCGCTACCAGGAACAGGTCGAGGTCAACCGGCAGCTTCGCACCCGCGCCGAGCGGATGGGCCGCGTGTTCGAGCTGGGCGAGATGTTCCGCCAGGGAGCCAGCCTGGCCGAGACGCTCGCCGAACTCGCGCACAGCATCCAGGAGACGGTCGGTTTCAACGTCGTGCTGATCAGCCAGGTGGACGAGCGCGAGGGCATTCTGCGCCGGACCGCCCAGGCGGGCCTACCGCTGGCCGTATTCGAGGAGATGCGCCAGATCACGCCGACGATCGAGCAGGCGCGCGGGCTGATGCAGGATATTTACCGGATCGGCAATAGCTATTTCCTGCCCGCCGAAGGCAGCGAGGCGCTGCTGGCCGGGGTACCCATCGTCCAGATTCTGCAGGAGCGCATGGGCGCCGGGCCGCGCGCCTGGGATCCGCAGGACCTGCTGCTGGTGCCGATCTATGGGACGCGCGGGCGCATGCTGGGCTTGATCAGCGTCGACGAGCCGCGCTCAGGCCGCCGCCCGGACCTGGACACGGTCGAGGCGCTGGAGATTTTCGCCAATCAGGCCGCCTTCAGCATCGAGAACTACCGGCTGATCACCCGCATCCAGCAGGAAGCCGAGGCTACCCGCCGCGAGCGCGACCGCCTCGCGCAGTTGCACCTGGTCGCCAGCGAGATCCAGCAGGCGCAGGACGTGACCTCGCGCTTGCAGATCGTGGCCGAGGGCATCCGCCAAGCGGGCTGGGGCCGGGTGCTGATCACCCTGCGCGACGAGCATCTCGAGCCGACGGCGGTGATCCACGCCGGGTACCCGCCGGAAGCGGCGGACAATCTGGCGGCGGGCGTAGCGCCGGGCGAAGTATGGCGCGCGTGGATCAACGATCTGGCCTTCCACGAGCTGAAACTCGGCGCGGGCTACTACCTGCGCTACGACCGTCCCTGGGTGCAGGAGCACGCCCTGCAGGGTGAGGATGTCGAGCGGGTGGCGGAAGATGCCTGGCACCCGCGCGACGTGGTCTACCTGCCCCTGATCGGCTACGACCAGAAGCGCATCATCGGCATCATCGGCATGCAGGACCCGGCTGACGGGCGCGTGCCGACCGAGACATCGCTCCAGCCGTTCGAGTTGTTCGCCTCGCAGGCGGCGGCAGCCATCGAGACGACCCGGCTCTACCAGGAGACGGTGCGCGCCGCCGAGCAGGAACAGCGCCTGAACGAAGTGATGGAAGTCGTGTCGGGCGCGACCACGCCCGAAGCGGTGATCGAGGCCATCGGGCGCGGTTTGCAGCAGATGGCGCCCTTCACGCGTATGAGCGTCGCGCTATTCGACGATGAGACAGGACGCTTCGACGTGCTGCGCGCCGATTTCGCGCCGGACGATTCGGTGACGGTCACAGTGGACGAGCCGTTGGACGTGGACGGCACCGCGCTCGGCGCTGCCTATCGTGATGTCGAGGCGCGCGTCTACCAGCTCCAGCGCGAGACCCGAGTCCGCGAGGCGCGGGCCGATCTGCGGGCGTGGTATGCGAGCGGCGAGCACACCTCGCTGGTCGTGCCGATGGTCGCCGGCGGGCAGGTGATCGGGGCGCTGCGCCTGGGTAGCGAGGCGGAGAACGCGCCCGGCTTCCGCGCGAACCTGGAGATGGTCCAGCGCCTGGCGAACCTGTCGGCGGTGGCGCTCGAAAACGCCCGGCTGTTCGAGCAGGTCGAGCGGCGCGCCGTCGAGCTGAACGCCCAGGCGCAGCGGTTGGCGCTGGTCAACCGCATCGCGACGCGGGTCGCCCAGGCGATCACGCCCGGCGAGATTTACCAGATCGCGCTGTCCGAAATGCAGACCGTCTTCGGCGCGCAGTACGGCGGGCTGGTGATCTACGAGAACGACCAGACCGGCCTGCTGGTGCTGGATACGCATCCGACCGCGCCCCAGTCCGGGGCGGTGCGCCTGAGCCTGGTGGACAACCCGTCCACCGACACGGTGCGCCGCACCCGCCGCCCGGTGGCGTCCGAGGACGTCCAGGTCGATCCGGCCTTCGTGCAAGATCGTGCCCTGCTGACCGAGCGCGGGACGCGGGCGCTGCTAATCGTGCCGCTGATCGTCGCCCGCGAGGTCGTTGGCTCGATCGGCATCGACTTCACTGAGCCGCGCGCCTTCACCGACACCGAGATCGAGCTGGCCGAGACCATCGCCAGCCAGGCGTCGGTCGCGCTGGAAAAGGCTAACCTGCTGGCCGAGACTGCCGAGCGCGCCAGCGAGCTCAACGCCCAGGCCCAGCGCCTGACGATCCTCAACCGCATGTCGGCCCGGCTGGCCCAGTCGCTGGACCCGGACGAGATCTACGAGATGATCCTGACCGACCTGCAGCGGGCGCTCGGCTTCCAGTCGGCAGGGCTGATGCTGCTGGAGGACAACGGCCTGTCACGGCTGGTGTTGAGCACCCATCCTCAGGACGCCGGCGCCCCGGCGGACATCACGATCCCGCTGGCGGAGAACCCCGTCGCCGCCATGATTCTCGAGACGCAGCAGCCGATCGTCTCGCCGGACGTGATGCGCGACCCGCGCTTCGAGAGCATGTGGGACGTCCTCAAGCAGCGCAACACGCGCGCCATGATGATCGTCCCGGTGATCATGGGCAGCCAGGTGATCGGCACCATCGGGCTGGATTCGACCGTCATCCGCGAATTCGAGGATGCCGAGGTCGAGCTGGCGCTGACCGCCGCCAACCAGGCCGCCGTCGCCATCGAGAAGGCGCGCCTGTTCACCGAGACGCAGGATCGCGCCGTGGAGCTCGACGCGCAGGCGCGGCGCATGGCGCTGGTCAATCGCGTCTCGACGCGCCTGGCCGAAACACTCGACCCGGAAGAGATTTACGCCATCGTGCTCACCGAGCTGGCCGAGAGCCTGCACGTGCAGTTGGGCGGGCTGGTGTTGTTCGAGAACGAGCGCGAGGGGCGACTGGTGCTCAGCTACCCGCTCGACCAGCCGACGCCCGATCTCAAGCTCAACCTGCAGGACAATCTGTCCATCGAGCACGTGCGCGAAACACAGCGCCCACTGGTGTCGGACGACGTGCTGAACGACCCGCTCTTCGAGCAGGCGTGGGATGTGCTCCGCCTGCGCGGCACGCGCTCGCTGATGACCGTGCCGCTGGTGGTGGGCGGCCAGGTGATCGGCACCATCGGCCTGGACGCGACCGAGCCGCGCAGCTTCACCGATACCGAGATCGAGCTGGCAATGACCATCGCCAACCAGGCGTCGGTCGCCATCGAAAAGGCGCGGCTGTTCATCGAGACCCAGCAGCGCGCCGTCGAGCTGGACGCGCAAGCCAAAAGGATGGCGCTGGTCAACCGCGTCTCGACGCGGCTGGCCGAAACGCTCGATCCTCAGCAAATTTACGAGATCGTGCTGCACGAGCTGCAGGATGCGCTGCGCGTCGATTTCAGCGGGCTGGTGCTGTTCGAGGACGAGCACACCGGGCGCCTGGTGCTGGGCACCCACCCGGACGATTCGCTCAACAAGAATCTGACCATTCCGCTGGAGAATAACCCCTCGATCGCGCGCGTGCGCGAGACGCACAAGCCGCTGGTATCCGACGACGTGCTGCACGATCCGGTGTTCGAGCCCGCGTGGGACGTGCTGCGCCAGCGTGGCACGCGCGCGCTGATGATCGTGCCGCTGCTCGTGGGCGAGAACGTGGTCGGCACGATCGGCCTGGACTCGAAGCGGCGCCGAGTTTTCTCCGAGGCGGAGATCGAGCTGGCCGAGACCATCGCCAGCCAGGCGTCGCTGGCCGTCGAGAAGGCGCGGCTCTACACCGAAACGCTGAACCTCACGATCTTCAACCAGGCGGTCGTCGAGTCGATCCAGCAGGGCATTGTCGTGCTCGACCGCGACCTGGTCGTGCGCCGCGTCAACAGCACGATGGCCGAATGGTACGGCTGGTCCAACCAGGCCATTGGCCAGCGCCTGTTCGACTACCGGTCCGATTACCAGGACTTCCTGCGCCAGCCGATCGCGGTGACGTTGGGCATGGGCGTGCCCCAGGCCTGTGACGAGGTCGAGCGCCTCGATCCGTCCGGGCGCCCCTCGATCCGCAACTATTACGTTTACCCGATGCTCGAAGGGCACACCGTGACCGGCATCGTGCTGCTGGTCGAGGACGTGACCGAGCGCGCCATGCTGCGCGACGACGTGAACACGCGTGCAATCCAGATGGCGGCATTGTCTGAGGTCTCCGGCCAGATCACCTCGACGCTCGATCCCGACCAGGTGATCAACCTGATCCTGGACGCGCTGGGCCGCGTGCTCCCGTACAACGGCGTGTCGCTGTGGCTGCGCGTGCCGGACCGCGACGAGCTGCGGATCGTCGCCGCGCGCGGTTACAACGAGCCGGGCTCGCCCACGGTAGACGAGCTGATCGGCCTGCGTGTCGAGATCCCGTTCAGCCCGTTGTTCCGCGAGATGTCCGAGAAAGCCCAGGTGATCAACGTCGGCGACGTGAGCGCCGGCGATCCGCGTTTCCCCTATGGCTCGGAGTCGGCCTACAAGAACTGGCTGGGCGCGCCGCTGATCAGCAAAGGCAAGGTGGTCGGCGTGCTGACCGTCGAGAAGCGCGAGCCGAATTTCTACACCGACCTGCACCAGCAGCTCACCCTGACCTTCGCCAACCAGGCGGCGGTGGCGCTCGACAACGCGCAGTTGTTCGAAGAGACGCGCGCCCGCGCCGCCGCGCTGGACGAACAGGCCCAGCGGCTGGCGCTGCTCAACCGCGTGTCGCTGGCGCTGGCCCAGTCGCTCGATCTGGAGAACATCCTCGAGATCGCGCTGCGCGAAACGGCCATCACGCTCGGCGTGCCGGAAGGCTCGGCCATTTACATCGACAACGAGAACGTGTTGGGCCGCATCGTGGTCGAATATCCGCGCGGTGACCTGCCGCCCGACACCGTCTTCGACCTGACGCGTAACGAGGCCATTTTACGGGTGCGCGAAAACTGGATTCCGCTGGTGATCGAAGACGTGGAGAACGACCCGCTGCGTGACGATCTGCGGGCGCTGATGCGCCGCGGCGACGTCAAGAGCACGCTGCTGGTCCCGCTGGTCATGGGCGGCAAGGTGATCGGCGTGCTGCGCCTGGACGTGGTCGACGAGCCGCGCGCCTTCACGATGGAGCAGATCGAGCTCGCGCAGACCATCGCCAGCCAGGCGGCCATCGCCGTCCAGAATGCCGCGCTGTTCGAGCAGAGCGCTGCCCGTGCCAACGAGCTCGAGACCCTGTTCGAGTCGGCCCAGGCCACCGCCGTCACGCTCGATCTCAACGAGGTGGTGCGGCGCGTCGCGCAGCAGATGCTGGCCGCGCTGCGCGGCGACGCCAGCAGGGTGTTCCTGTGGGACGACATCGACAACACGCTGATCGTCCACAGCGCGATCGGCGCCCGGCCCGAAGACACGCCCGCCGACCGGTCGAGCGACGCGATCAGCCTGGCGGAGTTCCCGCTGCGCGAGCGCGCCCTGCGTGACCGCGAATTGATCATCGTGCGCGCCGAGGACAAGGACCTGCCGCCCGGCGAGGGCGAGTTGATGGGGCGCCACGCGGCGGCCAGCCGGATGGTGATCCCGCTGGTGGTCAACGAGGTGTCGATCGGGCTGGTCGAGGTCGAGACGCTGGACGAAAACCGCTATTTCCGCGCCGATGATGTCCGCATGGCGCGCACGATGGCCAGCCGGGCCGCGATCGCGATCGAAAACGCGCGCCTGCAGACCGAGACGCGGCGCACGGTCGAGGAGCTGTACATTATCAACGACATGTCGACCGCGCTCTCGTCGGCCAACAGCCTGGATGAACTGCTCTCGGTGGTCGCCACACAGCTTCCCAGCGAAACCGACGCCCAGGTGATCTACGTCGCCCTGTACGACCGCGCGAGCGATGCGCTGAGCTTCCCGCTGGCCCAGTCGGTGCTCGACGAGCGCCCGCTGGAGCTGGCCTCGCGCGCGCTCGGCAAGGATGAGTTCTCGACGATCCTCCGGCGCCAGGCGCCGCTGCTGCTGGCGGGTGATAGTCTAGACGAGGCCCGGCGCAACCTGGGCATCGAGACGATCATGCCGGAGGCGCGCTGCTTCCTGGGCGTGCCGCTGTTCGCGGGCGACGATGTGATCGGCGTGTTGGCCGTGCGCGACGACGCCGATCCGCGCGCCTTCAGCCACAACGACCAGCGCATTCTGACCACGGTGGGCGCTCAATTGGGTGTCGCTATCCAGAGCACGCGCCTGTTCGAGCAGACGCTGGAGCTGGCCGCCGTGCTCGACCAGCGCGTCCGCGAGCGCACCGCTGAGCTGGAAGAAGAACGGCACCACATCAGCACGCTCTACCAGATCACGACCGAGTTGGCGACCAGCCTGGACATGGAGCGCCTGCTCAACCGCGCGCTGGAGATGGTCGCCGAGGCGGTGGGCGCGACGCAGGGGGCCATCCTGGCGATCGATCCCGCGTCGGACTTGCTGCACTTCCGCGCCCGGCTGGGCTGGCCGGAGCAGGCCGCGGGGGGCAGCCCCGAGCCGGCTCCCCTGCGCGTAGACGAAGGGCTGGCGGGCTGGGCGATTCAGAACCGGCAGGCGGTCGTGGTCGAGAACGTCCAGACAGATCCGCGCTGGCTGCGGCTCGATGAGGTCGACGACCTCCCGCGCGCGGCGCTGGTGGCGCTGATCGAGGCCAACGAGGACATCCTCGGTGTGATCATGCTGTACAGCGACCAGGCGGGCGCGTTCCGGCTGGATCACGTGCGGCTGGTCTCGGCGGCGGCCAACCAGGTGGCCAATGCCATGAACAACGCCGAGCTGTACAGCCTGATCCGCGATCAGGCCGAGCGCCTGGGCGCGCTGCTGCGCCAGGAACAGGTCGAGGCGACCAAGAGCAGCGCCATCCTCGACTCGGTGGCCGACGGCGTGATGGTGGCCGACGCGGCGGGGCAGGTGATCGTGTTCAACAGCACGGCCGAGCGCATCCTCGGCCTGCCCGCGGACCGCGTGCTCAACCAGCCGACCTCGACCGTCGCCGGTCTGTACGGCGCCGGGACCACGCGCTGGGCTGAGGCCGTCGAGCGCTGGATGACCGATCCGGCGGCCTACCGTCCCGGCGATTTCCTCGAGGAACGCATCACGCTTGAGGACGACCGCGTCATCAGCGTGCGTCTCTCGCCGGTGCACATGGGCGACCAGTTCCTGGGCACGGTGTCGATCTTCCGCGACATCACGCGCGAGGTCGAGGTCGACCGGCTCAAGAGCGAGTTCGTGGCGACCGTATCGCACGAGCTGCGCACGCCCATGACGTCGATCAAGGGCTACGCGGACCTGCTGTTGTTGGGTGCCGCGGGTAGCATCAGCGACCAGCAGCAGCACTTCCTGGAGACGATCAAACAGAACGCCGACCGGCTGAGCGTCCTGGTCAACGATCTGCTCGACATCTCGCGCATCGACCAGGGGCGCATGGAGCTGCGCTTCTCGCTGGTGGACATCAAGAGCGTGCTGGAGATGGTCTCCGAGCACGTGCAGGGCCGGTCCAAAGACGAAAAACGCCCCATGAACGTGGTGGTGGAGCCGCCCGAAGACCAGGGGCGGATGGTGTGGGGCGATTACGACAAGGTGGCGCGGATCGTCACCAATCTGGCGGACAACGCCTTCAGCTACACGCCGGAGGGGGGCACGATCACGCTCGGCGCGTCGTTCGATGCCGAGTCGGGCCACGCGATCATCACCGTCGCCGATACCGGAATCGGCATCCCGCCGGATGTGGCCGACCGGGTCTACGAGCGGTTCGTGCGCGGCAATGAAACCCAGGACCTGGTGATGGATACGCCGGGCACCGGCCTGGGCCTGTCCATTGTGCGCGAGTTAGTCGAGATGCACAATGGGCGGATCTGGTTCGACAGCGAGGTGGACGTGGGGACGACCTTTTATGTGGTGTTGCCGGCGCGCGCGGTGGAAGCCGCCGGTGGCGAAAAAGCCGCGGTCACGGACTCACGCGAGTAACGGTAAACAGAGGCATGGCAAAAATACTCATTGCAGAAGACGAGCGCGACATCCGCGACCTGATCGAGTTCACCCTCAAGTACGCCGGGCATGACGTGATCAAAACCTGCAACGGGGTCGAGGCGGTCGAGGTGGCGTCCAGGGACCGGCCCGATCTGATCATCCTGGATGTGCGCATGCCGCGCATGACTGGCTACGAAGCCTGCCGCGCGCTCAAAGCGCTGGACGGGCTGAAGGACGTCCCGATCGTGTTTCTGTCGGCCAAGGGACAGCAAACCGAGATGGAATCCGGACTGGACGCCGGGGCCTACGACTACATCCTCAAACCGTTTGCGCCCGATCACCTCACCCGGCGGATCGCCGAAATTCTGACCAAGTTCGGGGTTGAGTGACCGGTCATCCTGATGAGCGCCATTACGATCGATCACGATCTGGTCCATTACGAGGTGTTGGGACGCGGGCGGCCTGTCATCTTCCTGCACGGCTGGCTGGGCTCGTGGCGCTATTGGGTCCCGGCCATGCGCCAGCTCAGCACCAAATACCGGGCATACGCGATCGATCTGTGGGGCTTCGGCGATTCCGGCAAGGATGTGCGGCGCTTTGGGCTGGCCGCGCAGGTGATGCTGCTCAGCGAGTTCATGGACAAGATGGGGATCGCCAAGGCGGCGCTGGTGGGGCACGACCTGGGCGCGGCGGTGGCAGCGCATTATGCCGTGCGCCACGCGGACCGGGTGCCGCGCCTGTTGGCGGTGTGCCCGCCGCTGTTCAAGATCGAGTCGGGCGTCATCGACGTGCTGCCCAAGGCGCAGCCGCGACAGGATACCATCGCGACCGAGGCGGAGACGATCCCCAAGCCGACCGACGAGATGCGCGCGCGGCTCGAGGCGGCGCTGGAACAGCGCGCCAGGGAGATCGGCGAAGCGGCCATGCGCGCGCGCGCCCTGCGCGAAGCGACCCGGCTGCCCGTCCGCCGGCCCGCGTCCGACCCGGTGGCGCGCCTGCCCGACCTGCCCGATCTGCTCAAGGAGAACCCGCTGCCCGGCCCGCCCGCGGGCGAGAATCCGGTCTGGGACCATCTGGGCGGGCTGGACTGGGCGGCGCTGCTCGACAAACACGTCGAGCCCGGCCCGGACCTGGACAAGCTCAAGGCCGAGGCAGCCAAGGCCGATCCGCGCGTGCTGGCGGCGAATATCGCCTCGCTGGCGGGCGTGGACACGCTGGGCGCGTTGAAGGCGCTGGCGATGCCGCTGGTGGCGGTGTATGGCGCAGACGACACGCTGCTGCCCGCGCCGGACGACGGCATGCTGGCAGCCCTGCGCGAGAATCACAGACCCTTTCACGCGGTGTGTATGGCGGACATCCACCATTTCCCCATGCTGGAGAATGTCGCGGCGTTCAACCGCTTGCTGCTCGACTTTCTCGAGGCGCCCGACGTGACGAAACTGGAGATCAAGAAGCAGTGGGAGCGCCGCGTGCGCTGAGTCTTGGCGGCGCGGTCGTTTCCTGATATAGTCTGAACAGAACAACTGGATAGCCAGTCGCCAGGGGAGCTTGGGTTAGCCAGGCTGAGAGGTGCATCCATCACACGGTGCCGACCCTAAGGAACCTGAACCGGATAATACCGGCGTAGGGAGTGGCGGTGAGACGTGATACCACTCCCTGCGCAGCGAGGGAGTGGTTTTTTTATGGCCGACCAACAGCCCGACACGCCGCAGCGCGCGCTGATCTTCGCCGCCGGCGATCTGAACGACGGGCCAGCCGTGCGCGCGGCGCTAGACAGCGCGCCCCAGGCCGCGATCATCGCGGCGGATGGCGGCGCCCGCCTGGCTGAGCGCTGCGGCCTGTGGCCCGATCTGATCGTCGGCGACCTGGACTCGCTGGGGGGCGACGAGACCAATCGTTTCGCCGCCCGGGGCGCGACGATCGAGCGGGTATCTCCCCACAAGGACGAAACCGATCTCGAGCTGGCCTTGCTGGCTGCCGCCGAGCGCGGCGCGACGTGGATGCGCGTGATCGGCGCGGTGGGGAGCCGGCTCGACCAGACGCTGGCGGCGGTGCACATGCTGCTGATGCCCCAGCTCGCTGGGCGCGACGCGCGGTTGGTGGCCGGGCGGCAGACGCTGTGGGTGGTGGGGCCGGGCCAGCACGCGCTCGATGGCGCGCCGGGCGACACCGTCTCGCTGATCCCGCTGGCGGGCGACGCGCGGGGCATCCGCACCGAGGCGCTCGAATACCCGCTGCACGGCGAGACGCTGGTCATGGGCGCGGCGCGCGGCGTCAGCAACGTCATGCGGACAGACCGGGCGGGAGTGGCGCTCGAATCCGGGCTGTTGGTCGTGGTGCACACGGTGGGGAGGGCCTGATGGCAACCGGCGAGCGGACCGATCGGGCTACCCCCGGCGCGAGCGCTGCTCCGTTCCGGTCGTGGATGGCCCGGCTGGGGCAGGACGTGGCGCGGATCGTGGTGCTGGGCGCCGTTGCCGCGCTGATGCTGGCCTTCTTCGCGTCGGGCGTGTACCAGCTCGTGGCGGAAGCGCGCGCTGTCGAAAACCTGTCGTTCGAAGATATTCTACCGTCGCCCGGCGACATCCTCGACGCGTGGCGGACCCACCAGGATCTGCTGCTGGACCGCCACATCCCGGAGACGCTGTGGGAAACGGTGGCCGGGCTGTCGATGGCGGTCGTGCTGGGCGTGGCGATCGCGGCACTGATGGACTTCTCGCCGCTGCTGCGCTGGATCCTCTATCCGGTGCTGGTTGTCTCGCAAACGATCCCGATCTTCGCCATCGCGATCCTGCTCATTTTGGTGTTCGGCTTCGGCAGCGGGCCGAAGATCACGGTCGTGGTGCTGTTCTGTTTCTTCCCGATCGCGCTCAACACGTTTGGCGGGCTGCAGTCCGCCGACCCGGAGCTGGTGTCGCTGCTGCGCGCGATGGGCGCCAGCTCGCGCCAGGCCTGGATGAAGGTCCGGCTCCCAGCGGCGATGCCGTCCTTCTTCGGCGGGCTGCGCATCGCGGCGACCTACAGCGTGGTCGGCGCCATCTTCGGGGAATACATCACCGCCCAGCATGGCCTGGGCGTGTTCCTCAAGCGCAGTTACAGCAGCTTCCGGCTCGACCAGGCTTACCTGGCGATCATCCTGACCGCGCTCCTGTCGCTGCTGCTGGTACTGCTGGTCAATCTGGTGGAGCGGCTCGCGCTGCGCTGGTACTACACGTCGCAGCGAAGCGACTGGCGCGGGCCGGGCATCTACTGAGCGATGTCAGGTTGAATCAAGTTGTATTTTGGATAAGGAGTGTTGGACATGCGACTCAAACCCCTACTCACCTTACTGATCGCGGCCTGGCTGGCGGCGGCGAGCGCCCCCGCGCTGGCCCAGGACGGCAGCGAGGCCGATCCGCTGGGCGGCGCGACCGAGTTCGCCCGGGCCGAGGCGCGCTCCAGCGTGACGCTGATCCTGGACTGGACGCCGAACACGAACCATACCGGCTTTTATGTCGCCCAGGCGCTGGGCTACTACGACGAGGCCAACCTGGACGTGGCGATCCAGGAACCAACCGACCTGATGGTCGAGACGGTCGTCGTGACCGGCGCCGCCCAGTTCGGCGTCGGCTTCCAGGAGTTCGCCACCTACGCGCTAGCCGATGGGCAGCCGATCGTGTCGCTGGCGGCGATCATCCAGCACAACACGTCGGGTTTCGTGGCGCTGGCGGAAGACGATCCGCTGGCGCGCCCGGCGGACATGGGCGGGCTGCGCTATGGCGGCTTCGGCCAGCCGGACCTGGAGAACGCGGTGCTCAATACCCTGCTGGAGTGCGACGGCGCCGAGCCGGGGACGATCGAGTATATCGACGTGGGCTACGCCGATCCGATCCCTCTCATGCAGCGCGATCGCTTCGACCTGGCGTGGATGTACTACGGCTGGACCGGCGTCGATGCCGAGTTGCGCGGGGTGGAGCTGGACGCGATCATGCTGATGGACTACCTCGACTGCGTGCCCGACTACTACACGCCGATCCTGATCACCAGCCAGGACATGGTCGAGACTCAGCCGGACGTAGTGGCGGCCTTCACCCAGGCGACAGCGCGCGGCTTCGTCTATGCTATCCAGAACCCGGCCGAGGCCGCCCAGATTCTGAGCGAGGCCGTGCCGGAGATCGATCCGGAGCTGGTGCGGGCCAGCGCGGAATGGCTCGCGCCGCAGTACCAGGCCGACGCGCCCCGCTGGGGCCAGCAGTCGCTCGAGGTCTGGCAGGGCTTCAGCGATTTCCTGGTGGAGAACGGCATCCTGGCCGAAGGTATCGACGTTGAGGCCGCTTTCACCAACGACTTCCTGCCCGGCACGGTCGAGGAGCAGTAGGCGTGCCCATGGCTGAGACTCCCTGCCTCGACGTGCGCGGCGTGAGCAAGACCTTCCGCGACGGCGCGCAGACCGTCACCGCGCTGGAGGATGTGAGCCTGTCCGCCCGGCTCGGCGAGTTCATCACCATCATCGGGCCGAGCGGCAGCGGCAAGAGCACGCTGTTCAACCTGATCACCGGCCTGACCGAACCGGACACGGGCGAGATCGTGATCGACTGCGGCCCGGCGCACAAGCGGGCCGGGCGGGTGGGCTACATGCCCCAGCGCGATCTGCTGCTGCCCTGGCGGACGGTCCTCGACAACGTGATCCTGGGGCCGGAGCTGGATGGCCGGCCCCGGGGCGAGGCGCGCCGCCGGGCCCGCGAAATGATGCCACTGTTTGGGCTGGCCGGTTTCGAAGATGCGTTTCCGGCCACCCTCTCCGGCGGGATGCGTCAACGGGCGGCCCTGCTGCGTACCTTCCTGACCGACCGCGACGTGCTGCTGCTCGACGAGCCGTTCGGCGCACTCGACGCGCTGACCCGCCACGAGCTCCAACGTTGGCTGCTGGACGTGTGGCAGCGTTTCCAGAAGACGATCCTGTTCATCACACACGACGTCGAAGAAGCGGTCTTCCTGGCCGACCGGGTGCTGGTCTTCAGCGCGCGGCCCGGCCGCATCGTCAAAGAGCTGCACGTCACGCTGCCGCGCCCGCGCCAGGCGATCTCGCTGCTGTCGACCGAGCTGCGCGCGATGGAAGTCGAGCTACTCGAGACGCTGCGGGCCGCCAACGGCGATCCGGCGCTGCCGGAGGTGCGCTAGCGGGGGGCGCGGCGGTTTTTATGCCCTTCTAACGCGGGCGCTTATCCCGTTCTAACTTTCATGCGGTATGCTGAGGATGTGTTCAATCCCGCTCGCTCAATCGAGACGAATCAGGCCGCCCAGAGCGGCGAGAGGAAGCATTTCGCATGACGATCCCGGCTGCTGACACCGGCAGTGTGACTCAGCAAGACACGACATTGGAAGAACGGATCGCCGAGCTGGTCGAAACGGTGCGCATCAACCAGCAGCGCATCGCCCGGCTGGAATCGCGCATTTCATCCGTCAAAGAGGAGCTGCGCGCGTTGTTGGCGCAGCGCGGCGAGAACTGGTCCGACGACGAAGGGTACGCGCGGCTGGTGAGCGAGGGCGTGCGCTATTACTACGACAAGCAGGCCCTGGATCACCTGATCCTCACCGATCCGCTGCGCTACGGCTGGCTCAAGGACTATCGCAGGGAATCGCTGGTGCAGGGCGGCGTCCAGGTCAGGTGACACCGGCGCGGCACCCGCGTCACGCAGGGGGCGAGCAGTTTCGGTTGCCGGAACGCTCAGCCCCTTTTTGTTGCGCCTACCGGTTGCCTCAAACGCCGGATGTAGCATATAGTTGTGTGTACTGGCTTCGCAAGTTTTCGGCGTGAGGATGCTATGTCTTTACCGGACGAACTCCAAAAGCTACCCATGCGTGCGCGCTCCGTCCTACGTTTTCTGGCCGAC
>Ga0123332_1001607_pt1 | contig 22116 bp, 21 predicted proteins | sample BioC12SIPDNA_4_FD_89958 | JGI IMG/M metagenome (GOLD analysis project Ga0123332, IMG submission 89958) | Anaerobic biogas reactor microbial communites from Washington, USA - Biogas_R2_A C12 SIP DNA | ecosystem: Engineered > Bioreactor > Anaerobic > Unclassified | place: Washington, USA... | reverse complement strand
TTCCGACAGGCCTTCCGCAGCTACGTCGGTGGCGCGCCCCACGACGACCCGATCGCCGTCCAGGCGCCCGCGACCTTCGACGGCGCCGGTGACGACCTCACGCGGCCCTACGCCTTCCCCGTCGCGTCGGGGTCCGTCGAGGACGCCGAGAACTTCTCGGTCTCGGTCGCAGGCGGCGTCACCTACGACTACCCCTCGCACACCTTCCGGATCGACCTGAGCGACCTCACCCTGCGGGTCGTGGACGGCGAGGCGCAGATGCTCGCCGACGTCCGGGTGAGCAGCACGATCCCGGGGGTCGACCCCGTCTCGGAGAACGACGTCGTCGTCGGGACCTCGGGCGTGGCCGCAGCCCAGCTCTCGCCCACCTCGCTCGACGTGACCGTGACCGGTCTCGAGCTGAGCGAGGCCGGCGCGGACGCGCTCCGGGGCTACCTGCCACCGGGGGCTGAGCTCGACAGCCTCGAGCTCAGCGTCCCGCTCGACGAGGACGGCGCGATCGCGTGGACGCCCTACCTCTCGGTGCTCGGGGACGAGATCGGGACCGAAGAGACCGAGATCCAGGTGCGCGGTTACGGCTTCGAGTATGGCCGCAAGGCCGCCCCCGCGAATCTCGGAGGCCAGCCGGTCGGCCCGTACGTGCTGCTCGGCACGGTCGTCGACCCGTGGCGCCCGTCGGTCGAGGGCTCGAGCCCGGACCACCGCAACACGGTCCAGCAGATCTGGGCGGTCGACGAAGAGCTGCTCGCGAACCCGCAGATCGGTGGCGCGGGCGGGGTGGCGTTCGAGACGGACGGGTCGTTCGCAGGGACGTTCACGGCGAGGGCGGGCGACTTCGACGGCATGCCCGGCCAGCCGGCGGTCTTCAGCTACACGATGCCGGCCCCGATCGCTCAGTGGGAGCACCTCCACCCCGTCACCGTCGAGGCTCCCGTGCCCGCAGCAGTGACCAGTGCTCCGCGGAGCAGCACCGTCACCGTCGGCGAGACTGCGACGTTCACCGCGCACGTCACCGGCGCGGACTCGCTCCAGTGGCAGTCGCGCACCCGGTCGGGTGCGTGGCGGGACGTCACGGGCGCGCGGGGGACGAGCCTCAAGGTCGCGGCGAGCTCGGTCACGCTCTCGGGGACGCAGTACCGGATCGTCGCGAGCAACGCGGCGGGCTCGGTCACGTCGGCGGCCGCGACACTCACGGTGCGCAAGGCGACACCCGCGGTCACGCTCACGAGCAAGCCCCTGCGCTTCGGCTCGAGGCCCACCGTGGCGGTCCGGGTGAGCGCGCCGCGCGGCGTGCGTGCCGATGGCGCCGTCCTCGTGCGGTGGGGCTCGAAGGTCGTCGGCAAGGCGACGGCGCGCGACGGCAGGGCCACGATCCGCGTGAGCAAGGCCCTGACCCCGGGCACGCGGACCTTGCGCGCAGAGTTCACAGGCAACGCCGACCTCGCGCGGGCGACCTCGGCGAAGGTGCGTACGAAGGTCACGAAGGCGGCCGCGAAGGTCACGGCCAAGCTCGCGAAGAAGAAGGTCAGGGCAGGCAAGCGCGCGACCGTGCGCGTCAAGGTCACCGCGCGGGGCGTCAAGCCGAAGGGCAAGGTCCGCGTCGTGGTGACCCAGGGCAAGAAGAAGGTCCGCACCCTGACCGTGCGCGTCAAGGGCGGCACCTTCACCAAGGTCCGCCTCCCGCGGCTTGCGAAGGGCACCTACCGGGTCAAGGCCACCTACCAGGGGTCGAAGACCGTCACGAAGAAGTCCACGAAGAAGATCACCCTGCGGGTGCGCTGACCCGCACGACGTCGCGCCGGACAGGGGGGAGGCGCGGCACGGCGGGTGCCCGGCGGCCCCGGGCACCCGCCCCCACCACGAGACGAGGACATCACCTTGCGTCGCACGACCCCTCTCACGATGCTGCTCGCGCCGCTCGCGCTCGCGCTCGCGGCCTGCTCCGCGACGAGCACCGCCGCTCCAGGAACCCAGGCCGACGACGGCGGCACGCGCCTCGCCGACGTCCGCATCGCCGAGGACCCGCGCGCCCTGGCGGGTCCGCGCACCGCGACGGTCGACGAGAGCGCGGTCGACCCCGTCGCCGTGTCGCCGACCCCCGCGCTGCCCGTGACCGTGACCGACATGCAGGGCAGGGAGGTCACCGTGACCGACGCGAGCCGCATCCTCGCGCTCGACATGCACGGCACGCTCGCCCGGATCGTGTTCGAGCTCGGGCTCGGCGACAACGTCGTGGGCCGCGACACGTCCTCGACCTTCGCCGAGATCGCCGACCGCCCCCTCGTGACCGCGAACGGTCACGAGCTCGCCGCCGAGGCGATCCTCGACCTCGCGCCCACCGTGATCCTCACCGACACCTCGCTCGGGCCCTGGGACGTCGTGCTGCAGATGCGCGACGCGGGCATCCCCGTGGTCGTGCTCGACCCCAAGCGCGACCTGTCGACCGTCCCGACCCTCGTGCGGGACGTCGCGCACGCGCTCGGCGTGCCCGAGGAGGGTGCGATCCTCGCCGAGCGCACCGACGCGGCGGTCCAGGCCAAGCTCGCCGAGATCGCCGCCGTCGCGCCGCAGGACCCCGCCGAGAAGCTGCGCATCGCGTTCCTCTACGTGCGCGGGCAGTCGGGCGTGTACTACATGTTCGGCGACGGCTCGGGCGTCGAGGCGCTCGTCGTGGGCCTCGGGGGGATCGACGTCTCGCGCGAGGTCGGGCTCGACGGCATGCGCCCGCTCAACGACGAGGGCCTCGTCAAGGCGGCCCCCGACGTGATCCTCATGATGACCAAGGGGCTCGAGTCCGTCGGCGGGGTCGACGGGCTGCTCACCCAGCTCCCCGCTGTCGCAAGCACCCCCGCGGGCCAGGCGCGGCGCATCATCGACATGCCCGACTCCCAGGTGCTGGCCTTCGGGCCCGGGACCGCCGAGGTCCTCGACGCGCTCGCGGTCGCGCTCTACGCCGAGGACGCCCCGTGACCGCCCTCCGGGCGGCCCCCGCCGTCGCCGCTGAACCCGCGGTGGACCTCCCGCGCCGCTCGCGGACGCGCGTCGTCGTGCTCTTCGTCGTGCTCGCCGTCGCGCTGCTCGGCTGCGCGGTCCTCGCGGCCGGCTCGGGACAGCTGAGCATCCCCGCCGAGGAGGTCGTCTCCTCGGTCCTGCACCGGCTCGGTCTCGGTGGCGCCCAGGTCGCCTCGCACGCGAACGGCGAGGCGGCGCTGTGGACGATCCGCTTCCCGCGCGTCGCGATGGCCCTGCTCGTGGGCGCCGCGCTCGCTACCGCGGGGGCCCTCATGCAAGGCGTGTTCGGCAACCCGCTCGCCGAGCCCGGCGTCGCGGGCGTGTCCTCGGGTGCGGCGCTCGCGGCGTGCGCCGCGATCGCTCTCGGGTGGACCTTCCTCGGCCCGTGGACCACGTCCGCGGTCGCCTTCGCGGGCGGGCTCGCGGCGACCCTCGTCGTATACCTGTTGTCCCGTTCGGGCGGGCGCACCGAGGTCGTCACGCTCATCCTCACGGGTGTCGCGATCAACGCGATCGCGGGAGCCGGGATCGCGTTCCTCACCTTCGTGGGAGACACCCAGGCGCGTGAGCAGATCGTGTTCTGGCAGCTCGGGAGCCTCAACGGGACGCGCTGGCCGTACGTCGCCCTCGTCGCGCCGCTCGTCGTGGTCGGGATCGTGCTCGCGTGCACCTTCGCGCGGCGCCTCGACCTGCTCGCGCTCGGCGAGCGGCCCGCGCGCCACCTCGGGGTCGACGTCGAACGGCTGCGCGTGGCCGTGATCGTCGTCGTCGCGCTGCTCACCGCGGGGGCGGTCGCGTTCAGCGGGATCATCGCCTTCGTCGGGCTCGTCGTGCCGCACGTCGTGCGCATGGCCATCGGGCCCGGGCACCGCGTCCTCGTGCCCGCCTCGGCGCTCGGCGGGGCGGTCCTGCTGCTCGCGGCCGACCTCGTGGCCCGCACCGCGGTCGCGTACGCCGACCTGCCGATCGGGATGCTCACAGCACTCGTGGGCGGGCCGTTCTTCCTCTTCCTCATCCGGCGCACGCGCCGCTCCGCGGGAGGTTGGGCATGACCCTCACGCTCACAGGCCGAGGGCTCGGCCTGCAGATCGGCGAGACGCACATCCTGCGCGACGTCGACGTCGACCTGCGCGCGGGCGAGGTGCTCGCGCTCGTGGGCCCCAACGGCGCGGGCAAGACGAGCCTGCTCTCGCTCCTCGCGGGCGACCTCGAGCCGACCACGGGCGAGGTGCTGCTCGACGGGCGCCCGCTCGGGGCGCACCGACCCGTCGAGCTCGCACGCCGCCGCGGGGTCCTCCTGCAGGAGAACCGGCTGTCCTTCCCGTTCGAGGTGCTCGACGTCGTCGAGATGGGCCGGGCCCCGTGGCGCGGTCGTCCCGAGGAGGCGCAGGACGACGCCGTCGTCGCCGCCGCGATGCGCGCCGCCGAGGTCACCCACCTCGCGCGGCGCCGCTTCCCGACCCTCTCGGGCGGGGAGAAGTCGCGGGTGTCCTTCGCGCGTGTGCTCGCCCAGGACCCGCGCGTGGTCTTCCTCGACGAACCGACCGCGGCGCTCGACATCCGTCACCAGGAACGCACCCTCGCCCTGGCCCGCGAGCGCGCGAGGGCGGGGGACGCCGTCGTCGTCGTGCTGCACGACCTGTCTCTCGCGGCCGCGTACGCCGACCGCATGGCGCTGCTCGCGGCCGGCCGCGTCGTCGCCTCGGGGAGCCCGGTCGAGGTGCTCGACGCCGAACGGCTCTCGACCGTCTACGAGCACCCCGTCGAGGTCGTCGAGCGACCCGGGGGTGCGCTGCTCGTCCTTCCCGTCCGCACCGTGGAGGTGACTGCATGACCCGCACCCGAACTCTCGTCCTGCTCACCGCGGTGCTCGGCGCTCTCGCGTGGACCGCCGCCGCGCCCGCCGAGCCCGCCCTCGCCGCGGCGCGCGTGACCGTCGCGAACGCCGACGGACGCGCCGAGGCCGATCCCGACCACGCGACCCAGGTCACCGTGACCGGGACGGGTTTCCAGGCCGTGCCGGGCGCCTTTGGGGGCGTCTACGTCGCGTTCGGCACGGTCGAGCCCGGGTGGCAGCCGAGCAAGGGCGGCGTGAGCGGAGTCGACTTCCGCTACGTGCCCGACAGCGAGTCCGCGGACAACGCGGGCTTCCAGCGCTTCGTCGCCTTCCCGGGCTCGTCGACCTCGCGCGAGGCGCACACGACCATGAGCGAGTCGGGGGAGTGGACCGTGACGATGACCATCCCCGGGGCGACCTTCGAGACCACGGGCCGCTCGGGCGGGACCGAGACGGTCGACTGCCGCCGCGTGACGTGCGGCGTCATCACCTTCGGGGGCCACGGCGTGGTCAACGCGAACAACGAGACCTTCACGCCGGTCAGCTTCACCGCCGGGTCAGGGTCCGAGGACGAGAAGACCCCCGCCGCCGACGACGCGACGTCGCCCGAGGGCGAGGAGGCTCGAGCCGTCGTCGTCGAGCCCGAGATCGAGGTCGACCCCGCGACCGCGGTGGTCGGGCGGGTCCTGACGTTCACCGCGCGAGGCTTCGAGCCCGGCGAACAGCTCGTCGGGAGCCTCGGGGCGGGGCTCGCGGCGGTCGGGCCGCTCGTCGCGGGCGCGCACGGTGAGGTCGCCGGGGCGCTCCAGCTCCCCGGTGACCTGCGCGCCGGAGGCCACCAGCTCGCGCTCACCGGGGCGGCGAGCGGGCTTCGGGCGACCGCGCTGCTCGAGGTGGCCGCGGCCCCCGCGCCGCCCGTGCTCCCCGCGGCTGCTGTCGCGGACGCCGAAGACCTTGCCGAGGGGATCGGGTGGGAGTGGCTCGTCCTCGGGGTTGCGACCCTCGTGCTGCTCGGCGTGGTCGCCATGGGTGTCCTCACCGCGCGGCGCGGGCGAGGCCGCCCCTCGGCGCGCACCGCGGACGCCGCAGGCGCGCGAGCGAAGGAGCTCGCGCCATGAGCCGGCGCACGACCGCGCTCGTGCTCGGCGCGCTGCTCGCGGTCACGGGCCCAGGCCTCGCCGCGGCGGACGAGGTCGAGCTCGAGCTCGAGATCCCCGAGCTCGCCGACCAGCCCTTCGAGGTCAGCGACGCCCAGCTCGTCTGGGGGATCAACGAGGAGGTCGGCGCGGGCGCCTTCGCGGGCGGGTGCAACTTCCTGTCCGCCGGGGTCGCCCCCGACACGGGGGGCGAGCTGTGGACCGCGGACGACTTCCGCACGAGCCTCGACGAGGTCACGATCGTGCGGCCCGTCGCGACGTCGTCGGGCACGCGCCTGCGGCCCATGACCTTCGACGAGCGCTGCACCGACTCGCGCGGGCGGCCCGTGTCGCCCTCGAGCCTGCGGGGCACGGGTGTGCGTGCCGTCGTCGACGGCGGCGCGGGGACGGTCGACCCCGCGCAGGGGGATGCGCGGATCGCCTGGGACGGCTCGGTCTCGGTCGTCTTCTACGGCGGGATGACCACGTGGTGGTTCACCGACCCCGTGCTCGAGGTGCGCGGGGGGCGGGGCACGCTCACGGCGACCGTGGGCGGCTACGGGACCTCGCGCGAGGACATGACCTCGTGGCGACTCCTGCCCGAGCGCGAGGTCGTGCTCGCCGAGCTCGGCGAGGTCTCGCTGCGCGGCGCGAAGGGATTCTCCGTGCGCCCCGCCTACCTCGGCGTCGAGGTCGAGGTGCCGCAGGGCGCTGCGGCTCAGCGGCGCACGGGCGAGGACTGGGGCTCGTTCCCGCAGTCCTTCGTCGACTTCCACGCCGGCACGGGCCAGCAGGCCTTCTGGTACTCCTCGGGCGGTGCGCGCGACCCCGCGAAGCCCGCCACCTCGCTCACGGTGTCCTTCGACGCGACGGACCCCCAGCCGCCCGAGGCGGACGATCGGGACCGCGACGCGCCGAGTCCCGAGAAGCCGCGCAACCCCGTGACGCGGCGCCCTTCAGCACCCGCGCCGCGCGCTCTACCGGTCGCGGGGCCCGAGTCCGCCGAGGCGTTCGCGCTGCCCGCCGCGGTCCCCGCGACGACCGTGCTCCCGCTCGGGCCCCCGGGACCCGAGGCGCTCGCGACGGTCGACGAGCGTGCCGCGACGAGGGCCCCGGACCTCGCGGTGCTCGCGCTCGCCGCGCTCGTGCTCGGCACGGCGCTCACGGTGCTCGGCTATCGCTCGGGCCGCCTCGTGCGGCCCGGCAAGGAAGGACGGCCATGACCCCGACCACCCGCCGCACGGCGGCCATTCTCGCGGCCCTGTCGTTCGCGCTGCTGCTCGTCGTCCCGGCGCACGCCGTGAGCCGCGAGGCTGCCACGGGCACGCTCGCGTGGGGCTTCAAGGAGAGCTTTCGCAACTACGTCGCGCGCCAGATCGGGGCGATCCCACCGATCGGTCCCGCGCCCGAGGGGGAGCGGGTCACGGTGCACGACGGCGCACGCTTCGACCCCGCGGGAACGCCCACCAACCCCGGCGCCGCGAGCGATCCCAACGAGTCGCTCCCGTACCTGTTCGAGGTCGTGGGTGGGCGGGTCACGAGCGAGGACGAGCTCGTCGTGCGCACGCGCGGGGCCGTGACCTTCAGCTTCCCCTCGCACCGCTTCACGCTCACCGTCTCGGGGCTCTCGGTCGTCGTGACGGAGGGGAGCGCTCGGCTCGTGGGCGACGTCGTCCAGGTCGCGACCGAGGACTTCGGGCAGTTCACGAAGGGCACGTTCCGGGTCGAGCAGGCCACGATCGCGACGGTCGGCGAGGTCGACGTCGTGATCGACGGGGACACCGCGACCGTGACGGGGACGGGCCTCGCGGTCCACGAGGACGCCACCGAGGCGCTCCCGCAGGACCCGCGAGAGAGTCTCGACCCCTTCACGCTCTCGGTCGGGCTCGGCGGCGAGATCACCGAGCCGGAACCGGAGCCCGAGCCCTCGCCCGAGCCCTCGCCCGAGCCCGGTGAGCTGTCGTGGCGGGTCGCCGGTCCCGGCACGGTCGACCTCGGGACCGCCTCGGTCGAGGCCGAGAGCTTCGTGGCGACCGCGACGCTGCCCGAGGTCGTCGTGACCGACACCCGCGCGGGCGGACCCGCGTGGCGCGTCACGGGCCAGGCGAGCGACTTCGAGGGCACGGCGGGTGTGCTGCGGGCACGGCACCTCGGATGGGCTCCGACGCTCCTCGAACCCGGGGGTGGCGCGGTCGCGGGCGAGGTCGTCGCCCCGCGTCTTGCGGGCGGCACGGGACTCGCGAAGGCCCGCACGCTCGCCGTCGCCCCGCACGGCCACCCCGCAGGTTCGGCGACCCTCGGTGGCACGCTCGAGCTGCGCGCCCCGCTCGGCGCCGGACCGGGCCGCTACCGCGCGGTGCTCACGATCACGGCGGTCGGCTGAGTGGGCACGGCTCTCGCGCTCGTGCTCGCGCTCGCCGCGCCCCTCGCGGCGCACGACGCCGAGTGGGGGGTCCGCCCTGCGCACGGCGCGGCGTTCCGGCTCGAGGCGAGCCCGGGCGAGCGGCTCGAGGACGCGCTCGTCGTGACGAACCACGGCGCCGCGCCCCTCGTCCTCGACCTGTTCGGCGCCGACGGCGACCTCGTCGGCGACCTCGTCGAGCTTGCGCCCGCGGGCACGGCACCCGAGGAGCTCGGGACCTGGCTCGAGGTCGCACCCCGGCTCGTGCTCGACGGGGGCGAGCAGGCGATCGTGCCCTTTGCCGTGACGGTGCCCGCAGGGACCGGCCCGGGGCGTTACGCGGGAGCACTCGTGACCTCGTCGTTCGCGGCGGCGGGCGACATCGCCGTCGACCGGCGGCTCGCGGCGAGCATCGTCGTCACCGTGACCGGGGACGAGCCCGGGGGCGGGACGCGGCCCGAGGTGCTCGCGGGCGTCGTCGTCGGCGTGCTCGCGCTCGCGGGGCTCGTGGTGCGGGTGCGCGCGCGGCGTGCCACACCCTGAGCCGCGGGGCCGCGGGCCGGGCCCGTCCCCCTATCCTGTGCTCAGCCGAACCCACCCCTGACGGAAGGCCTGCCGTGTCCGCCCCCTCCTTAGGTCCTGCGCTGCGTGTCGCCCTCCTGGGCTGCGGCGTCGTCGGCTCCGAGGTCGCCACGCTCCTCACGACGCATCGTGACGAGCTCGCCTCGCGCGTCGGCGCCCCTCTCGACCTCGTCGGGATCGCGGTGCGCGAGGTGTCCCGGCCGCGCGCGGGGGTCACGGGCACCGCGCTCGAGGCGCTCCTGACGCAGGACGCAGACTCGCTCGTGCGCGAGGCCGACATCGTGATCGAGGTCATGGGCGGGATCGAGCCGGCCCGCGAGCTCCTCCTCGCGGCGATCGCCTCGGGCGCGAGCGTCGTGACGGCGAACAAGGCGCTCCTCGCGCAGGACGGGCCGACCCTCTACGCCGCGGCCGACGAGGCGGGCGTCGACGTGTACTTCGAGGCTGCGGTCGCGGGCGCGATCCCGATCATCCGGCCCGTGCGCGAGTCCCTCGCTGGCGACCAGGTCGAACGCATCCTCGGGATCGTCAACGGGACCACGAACTACGTCCTGGACCGCATGGCGAGCGAGGGCCTCGACCTCGACGACGTCGTCGCCGAGGCGCAGCGGCTCGGCTACGCCGAGGCCGACCCGAGCGCCGACGTCGACGGGCACGACGCGGCCGCGAAGGCCGCGATCCTCGCCTCGCTCGCCTTCCACACCCGGGTGAGCCTCGAGGACGTCGCGGTCGAGGGGATCATGGGCCTGACGGCGGACGACATCGCGTGGGCGAGCCGCACGGGTCAGGTCGTCAAGCTGCTCGCGATCGCCGAGCGCACCGCGGACGGCGTCGTCGTGCGGGTGCACCCCGCGCTCGTGCCCGAGACGCACCCGCTCGCAGGGGTGCGCGGGGCGTTCAATGCGGTGTTCGTCGAGGCGAGCGCCGCGGGCGAGCTCATGTTCTACGGGCGCGGTGCGGGGGGTGCGCCCACGGCCTCGGCGGTGCTCGGCGACGTCGTCTCCGCGGCGCGGCACCGTGTGCTCGGCGGCAAGGGGCCGATCGAGTCGAGCTATGCCCAGCTGCCCGTCCTGCCCGCCTCGCAGGCGCTCACGCGCGTGCAGATCCGCATCGACGTCCAGGACCGTCCGGGCGTGCTCGCGAAGGTCGCCGCGGTCGTCGCCGAGCACGGGGTGTCGATCGAGGCGGTCCGTCAGGCGCCCGTGGGCGAGGTCGCGCACCTCGTCGTGACGACCCACGCGGCCCGCCAGGACGCGCTCGACAAGACGGTCGAGGCGATCCGGGGGATCGACGTCGTCGACCGCGTCGTGTCGGTGCTGCGCGTGGAGGGGATCTAGATGGCACAGCAGTGGCGCGGCGTGATCGCCGAGTACGCGGAGCGGTTGCCCGAGCACGTGCGCATGGTCCCGGTGACCCTCGGCGAGGGCGGTACCCCGCTCGTGCCGGCGCCCGTGATCTCCGAGCTCGTCGGCGCCGAGGTCTTCCTCAAGGTCGAGGGCATGAACCCGACCGGGTCCTTCAAGGACCGCGGCATGACGACGGCGGTCTCGGCTGCTGCGGGCCGCGGGACCAGGGCCGTCGCGTGCGCCTCGACGGGCAACACCTCGGCCTCGGCCGCGGCGTACGCGACCCGTGCGGGCATGTCGTGCATCGTGCTCGTGCCGGACGGCAAGATCGCGATGGGCAAGCTCAGCCAGGCGATCGCGCACGGCGCGCGTCTGCTCCAGGTCGACGGCAACTTCGACGACTGTCTCGTCGTGACCCGCAAGCTGTCGGAGGCCTACCCCGTCGAGCTCGTCAACTCGGTCAACCCGGACCGGATCGAGGGGCAGAAGACGGCGTCCTTCGAGATCGTCGACGCGCTCGGCGACGCCCCTGACGTCCACGTCCTGCCGGTCGGCAACGCAGGGAACATCACGGCCTACTGGAAGGGCTTCCGCGAGTACGCGAGCGACGGTCCCGCGACGCGTACGCCCGCGATGTGGGGCTTCCAGGCCGCGGGCGCCGCACCGATCGTGCTCGGCCACCCGGTCGACGCCCCCGAGACCGTCGCGACAGCGATCCGCATCGGCAACCCCGCGTCGTGGCGCGAGGCAGAGGCCGCGCGCGACGAGTCGGGCGGGCACATCGGCGCGGTGAGCGACGAGCAGATCCTCGCGGCGCACCGGCTGCTGTCGAGCCGCGAGGGCGTCTTCGTCGAGCCCGCGTCCGCGGCGGGAGTCGCCGGGCTGCTCGCGCGCGCCGAGGCGGGCGAGGTCCCGCGCGGCGCCCGGATCACCGTGACCGTGACGGGTCACGGGCTCAAGGACCCCCAGTGGGCGCTGCGGGACGCCTCGGGCGCCGAGGTCCAGCCCGAACGGGTCCCCGCCGACGTCGTGACGATCGCGAACCTGCTCGGGCTCGAGTGATGCGCCTCAAGACCGACGCGGTCCGGGTGCGCGTCCCCGCGACGAGCGCGAACCTCGGGCCCGGCTTCGACGCGCTCGGGCTCGCGCTCGGCCTGCACGACGTGATCGAGGTGCGCGCGGTCGGCTCCGCGAGAACGCGCGTCGAGGTGCTCGGCGAGGGCGCAGGGACCGTGCCCGAGGACGACTCGCACCTCGTGGTCCGCGCGCTGCGGCACGCGCTCGACGCGGTCGGGGCCCCGCAGTTCGGGGTCGAGATGCGGTGCACGAACCGTATCCCGCACTGTCGCGGGCTCGGCTCCTCGGCCGCGGCCGTCGTCGCAGGGATCGTCGCGGCGCGCGGGCTCGTGGCCGAGCCCGAGGCTCTCGGCGACGAGGTCGCGCTGCGGCTCGCGACCGAGTTCGAGGGTCACCCCGACAACGCCGCGCCCGCGATCCTGGGCGGGGCGACCGTCGCCTGGACGGGCCAGGACGGCCCGCGGGCGACCCGGATCGACGTCGACCCCGCGGTCGTGCCCGTCGCGATCGTCCCCCCCGTCCAGCTCTCGACAAGGACGGCCCGGGGTGTCCTCCCCGCGCAGGTCCCGCACGCCGACGCGGCGTTCGTCGCGGGGCGCGCGGCCCTGCTCGTCGAGGCGCTCGGGCGGCGCCCCGAGCTGCTCCTCGACGCGACCGAGGACCGGCTCCACCAGGCCTACCGGGGCGCGGTCATGCCCGACTCGCTCGCCCTCGTGACGGCGCTGCGTGCCCGCGGTGTCGCGGCTGTCGTCTCGGGGGCCGGCCCGACCGTGCTCGCGCTCGCGCGGCGCGTCCCCGGCGGGACGGACGCGGACGGCGTCATCGCGGAGGTCTTCGGCCCGACGATGGGCGGGTGGCGCGTGCGCACGCTCGGCGTCGCGCCGCACGGGGCTGCTCTCGAGGCCCTCGACGAGGTCGGGTGACCCGGGCCTCGCGGGGGAGCGCTGGTGCTAGACTCACCGCGTCCCCCGGAGATGATCCCCTGGTCGTGCATGCCCGCACGGGCGTGACCCTGGCCCTGGGAGGACCCGGGAGCCACCACCCAGCCCACTTGCGAAGCTCCTGCTCGCGTCCCCGGCTGGCACATCACCCCGGCTTCTGACGCCGGTCCCGATGCGGCACGCTCGCTCGAAGCGACAGCCGCCGACGAGGGGAAGGACCTTCGTGACAGACACCATCGACACCGCCGTGACGGGTTCCGGCGGGTCCTCCCGTGGCCCGGCGCTCACGACGATGCGCCTCGCGGAGCTGCAGGCGCTCGCCGCCTCGCTCGGTGTCACGGGGACGTCCCGGATGCGCAAGAGCGATCTCGTGGACGTCATCCGCGCCAAGCGCGCCGAGGGCGGCGCGGACAAGGGCGAGACCCCTGCCGCACGCGCCGAGCGACCTGCGCGCACCGAGCGACCCGCCGCGGAGCAGCGGCACGAGCAGGGCGGCCGCGGCGACGAGCAGCGCCGTGCGAAGACCCCGGGCGAGCCGCGCGACCGGGAGGCCGCGAAGGCCTCGCTCCTCGACGACCTCGAGCTCGCGGTCGCCGACCGCGCCGCAGCGGGAGGCGAGGGACGACGCGAGCGTCGCGAGCCCGCCGAGGATCGTGCCTCGCGCGCCGCGGAGGCGGCGAGCTCGGTCGCGACGCGCCGGTCCGCCGACGACGACGACGCGAGCGACGAGCGCCATCGCGAGGGCCAGCGCCGCGACTCCGACGACGACGAGCAGCGCGGCGGGGGCCGACGCCGCAACCGCAACCGGGACCGCTACCGCGACCGCAAGCGTGGCCGCGGCGGCCGCTCGGGCGACCTCGCCTACGACGAGGTCGAGCTGAGCGACGACGACGTCCTGCTGCCCGTGGGCGGGATCCTCGACATCAAGGACAACTACGCGTTCGTGCGCACGAGCGGCTACCTGCCCGGGGAGAACGACGTCTACGTTGCGATGAACCAGGTCAAGAAGGCCGGGCTGCGCAAGGGCGACGCGATCACGGGAGCGGTGCGCCAGCCGCGCGAGGGTGAGAACCAGGGTCGCAACGCGAAGTTCAACGCGCTCGTGCGCCTCGACACCGTCAACGGCCTGCCGCCCGAGGAGGCGCGTCAGCGTCCCGAGTTCGGCAAGCTCACGCCGTTGTACCCCCAGGAGCGGTTGCGCCTCGAGACCGAGCCGCACCTCATGACGACGCGCATCATCGACCTCGTCGCGCCGATCGGCAAGGGCCAGCGCGGCCTCATCGTCTCCCCGCCCAAGGCGGGCAAGACCCTCGTGCTCCAGGCGATCGCGAACGCGATCACGACGAACAACCCCGAGGTCCACCTCATGGTCGTGCTCGTCGACGAGCGGCCCGAGGAGGTCACCGAGATGCAGCGCACGGTCAAGGGTGAGGTCATCGCCTCGACCTTCGACCGTCCCGCGGAGGACCACACGACGGTCGCCGAGCTCGCGATCGAGCGGGCGAAGCGCCTCGTCGAGCTCGGCCAGGACGTCATCGTCCTGCTCGACTCGATCACCCGGCTCGGACGCGCCTACAACATCTCGGCGCCCGCCTCGGGGCGGATCCTCTCGGGCGGCGTCGACTCGAGCGCGCTCTACCCGCCCAAGCGGTTCTTCGGCGCGGCGCGCAACATCGAGAACGGCGGCTCGCTCACGATACTCGCGACGGCGCTCGTCGAGACCGGCTCGAAGGCCGACGAGGTCATCTTCGAGGAGTTCAAGGGCACCGGGAACATGGAGCTCAAGCTCTCCCGGCAGCTCGCGGACAAGCGGATCTACCCCGCCGTGGACGTCGACGCGTCCGGAACGCGGCGCGAGGAGATCCTCATCCCCGCCGAGGAGCTCAAGATCCACTGGAAGCTGCGTCGCGTGCTCTCGGCGCTCGACCAGCAGCAGGCGATCGAGCTCCTGCTCAGCAAGCTGCGGGACACCCGCTCGAACGTCGAGTTCCTGCTCCAGGTCCAGAAGACCACGCCCGCTGCCCCCGGCCAGGACGAGGACTGACCTCGCGAGCGCGGTCCGGCCGGGAAGATTTTTGCCGGACCGCGCGTTCTGGCAGACTGTCCCCTCGGTTCCGGTTCACGCAGGCACGTCCGTGCCTTCGACCCGGCGGCCAGATCTCTAGGAGAATCCCGTGAAGAAGGACATCCACCCCGAGTACGTGGTGACGAAGGTCGAGTGCACGTGCGGCAACACCTTCACGACCCGTTCGACGGCCACCTCGGGCGTGATCCACGCCGACGTGTGCTCGAACTGCCACCCGTTCTACACGGGCAAGCAGAAGATCCTCGACACGGGTGGCCGTGTCGCGCGCTTCGAGGCCCGCTACGGCAAGAAGGCCGAGAAGTAGCACACCGGGTCCCGGCTCCGAGCCGACCCTGAGCGAGCCGTCATGAGCGAGACCTTCGACGCGGTCCGCCCGATGCTCGCCGAGCACGCCGAGATCGAGGCGCAGCTCGCCGACCCCGCGGTCCACGCGGACCAGGGGCGCGCGCGCTCGCTCGGTCGGCGCTACGCCGAGCTCGGCCGGGTCGTCGCCGCCTACCGTGCGTGGCGCGCCGCGGCCGACGACGCGGCCGCGGCGGCCGAGCTCGCCGCGGAGGACGAGTCCTTCGCGGCCGAGCTCCCCGCGCTGCGCGCCGCCGAGGCCGAGGCGAGCGAGCGGCTGCGCCACGTGCTCCTGCCGAGCGACCCCGACGATGCCCGTGACGTGATCCTCGAGATCAAGGCGGGCGAGGGCGGTGCGGAGTCCGCACTCTTCGCGGGCGACCTGCTGCGCATGTACCTGCGCTTCGCGGAGCGGCGGGGCTGGTCGACCGAGGTGATCGAGTCGACCGAGTCCGAGCTCGGGGGCGTCAAGGACGTCCAGGTCGCGATCAAGTCCCGCGGTGTGCCGTCCGACCCGTCCGAGGGCGTGTGGGCGTGGCTCAAGTACGAGGGCGGGGTGCACCGCGTCCAGCGTGTGCCCGTGACCGAGTCGCAGGGCCGCATCCACACCTCGGCCGCGGGCGTGCTCGTGCTGCCCGAGGCGGACGACCCGGGCGAGGTCGAGATCGACCCGAACGACCTGCGCATCGACGTCTACCGCTCCTCGGGGCCCGGTGGGCAGTCGGTCAACACGACCGACTCGGCCGTGCGCATCACGCACGTGCCGACCGGGATCGTCGTGTCGATGCAGAACGAGAAGTCCCAGCTGCAGAACCGCGAGCAGGCGATGCGCGTCCTGCGGGCACGCCTGCTCGCGGCACGCGCCGAGGCCGCGGAGGCCGAGGCCTCGGCGACCCGGCGCTCGCAGGTGCGCACGGTCGACCGTTCCGAGCGCATCCGCACCTACAACTTCCCCGAGAACCGCATCGCCGACCACCGCACGGGCTTCAAGGCCTACAACCTCGACTCGGTGCTCGACGGCGACCTCGAGCCCGTCATCCGCTCCGCGATCGAGGCCGACGAGACCGCTCGGCTCGCGGCTGCCGGCACCTCGTGACGGGACGCCACGCACCGTCCCTGCGCGAGCTCGTGGACGGTGCCACTCAGCTGCTCCGTGAGGCGGGCGTCGGCTCGCCAGCTCACGACGCGCGCGCCCTCGCGGCCTTCGCGCTCGGCCGCGAGCGGCTCGTCCCGGGCCTCGACCCCGATCCGGACCCGGGCTTCGCGGCGCGCTTCGCCGCGCTCGTCGAACGCCGCCGGGCACGCGAGCCGCTCCAGCGCATCACGGGACGCACCGCGTTCCGCTACCTCGACGTGCCCGTCGCCGACGGCGTCTTCGTCCCCCGCCCCGAGACCGAGACGGTCGCCGAGCACGCCGTCGGCGAGGCGCGTCGCGTGCGCGAGGCGGGCCGGGACGCCGTCGTCGTCGACCTGTGCTGCGGCGCGGGGGTGATCGGGGCGAGCGTCGCGCTCGAGGTCCCCGGGGCCCGCGTGCACGCGGTCGACGCCTCGCCCGCCGCGGTCGACGCGACGCGCGCGACCGCCCGCGAGGCGCGGGTCGCGCTCGACGTCGAGGTGGGCGACGTGCGCGACGCGCACCTCCTCGCAGCGCTCGACGGTGCGGTCGACGTCGTCGTCGCGAACCCGCCGTACATCCCGCCCGACGCGGTCCCGCAGGACCCCGAGGTGCGCGACCACGACCCCGACCTCGCGCTCTACGGTGGGGGAGCCGACGGGCTCGAGGTGCCGCGCGCGGTCGTGGACGCGGCCGCACGGCTCCTGCGCCCCGGTGGGCTGCTCGTCATGGAGCACGCCGAGGTGCAGGCCGCCGCGGTGCGCGCCGAGCTGCGCGCGCACGGGTCCTTCACCCAGGTCACGACGGACCAGGACCTCACGGGACGTGACCGCATGGTGCTCGCGCGCAAGGCCGAGCAACGTGCCTCGACAGGCTCCGACGTGGAACACTCGCGGTCGTGACCATCCTCGACGCGACCGACCCCCAGGGCTGGGGGCCCGCGCTCGACGAGGCCGTCAACGCGGTCCAGCGCGGGGCCCTCGTCGTGCTCCCGACGGACACCGTGTACGGCGTCGGCGCGGACGCCTTCGACCCCGAGGCGGTCGCCGCGCTGCTCGCCGCGAAGGGACGCGGCCGTCACCAGCCCCCGCCCGTGCTCGTGGGCGGGTTGCGCACGCTCGACGGTCTTGCGCGTGACGTCTCGGCCGAGGCGCGTGCGCTCGCGGCCCGTTTCTGGCCCGGCGGCCTGACGATCATCCTCGACGCGCAGCCCTCGCTCGCGTGGGACCTCGGTGACACGCACGGCACGGTCGCGCTGCGCCAGCCCGACCACCCCGCGGCGCTCGCGCTCCTGCAGCGCACCGGCCCGCTCGCGGTCTCGAGCGCGAACCTCAGCGGGCGCCCACCCGCGACCACCGCGGCCGAGGCGCACGAGCAGCTCGGCACCGCGGTCGCGGTCTACCTCGACGGCGGCACCGCACCTGGCGGGGTCGCCTCGACGATCGTCGACGCGACGAACGGACGGCTGCGGCTCGTGCGCTCAGGGGCGATCCCGATCGAAGCACTGCGTGAGGTCGCCGAGGTCGCGGACCTGCCTGGCCCCGAGCTCGAGGCGCCCGCCGACGACGCGCCCGAGGCCTCCGAGGAAGGTCGCGACGCGTGAGGGTCTACCTCCTCGTGACGCTCGTCGCGGCGACCGTCGCGTTCCTCGCGACCCCGGTCGTGCGCCGTCTCGCGCTGCGCACCGGGGCGATCACCGCGGTGCGGGCGCGCGACGTGCACACGAGCCCGACCCCGCGCCTCGGCGGGCTCGCGATGCTCGCGGGGCTCGCGGTCGCCGTCGTCGTCGCGAGCCGGCTCGACTTCCTCTCGGGCGTGTTCGTCCCGACCGCCTCGCCGCTCGGGCTCGCGGTCCCGTGGGCCGTGCTCATCTCGGCTGCTCTCGTGTGCCTGCTCGGCATGGCCGACGACATCTGGGACCTCGACTGGATGACCAAGCTCGTCGGGCAGGTGCTCGCGGCGGGCTTCATGGCGTGGAACGGGGTCCAGCTGTACTCGCTGCCCGTGGGCGGGATCACGATCGCGTCCTCGCGCACCTGGCTGTTCCTGACGATCTTGCTCGTGGTCGTGGCGATGAACGCGGTCAACTTCGTCGACGGTCTCGACGGCCTCGCGGCGGGCACGATCGCGATCGGCGGGGGAGCGTTCTTCGTCTACACCTACCTGCTCGCCCAGTCCGCGAGCAGCGACGACTACTCGAACGTCGCGAGCCTGCTCCTCGCGTGCCTCGTCGGGGCGTGCCTCGGGTTCCTCCCGCACAACCTGCACCCCTCGCGCATCTTCATGGGCGACTCCGGCTCGATGCTCATCGGCCTGGTCATCGCGGCGGCCGCGATCATCGTCACGGGCCAGATCAACCCCGCGATCGTGTCCCAGCGCGAGGCGATCCCCGCGTTCCTGCCGATCGTCCTGCCGATCGCGGTGCTCGTCGTGCCCTTGCTCGACATGGGGCTCGCGGTCGTGCGACGCCTGCTCGCGGGCAAGTCGCCCTTCGCACCCGACCGCATGCACCTGCACCACCGCATGCTCCAGCTCGGGCACTCGCACCGGCGCGCGGTGCTCGTGCTGTACATGTGGACCGCGCTCGTCGCGTTCCCCGCGGCGCTGCTCGCGGTGTGGACCGTCCCCGCCGTGCTCGCGCTGCTCGGCGTGGGGACCGTCGTCGTCGTCGCACTCACGCTCGGGCCGCTGCGCCGCGGGCGCCGCCCCCGACCCGTCCCTGCCCCGCGGGACGAGCCGCCCGAGCCCGTCCTCACCCCCGTCACGGAAGAGAAGCACCCATGACCACCCCGTCGAGCAACCCCGAGCAGACCCCACGACCGCCGAGCGCCGCGGAGGGAGCGTTCCGCGCCGCGCTGCGCGACCTGCTCGTCTTCCTCGCCGTGCTCGCGGCGCTCGGCTCGCTCGTCGGCTACCTCGTCGCAGGGCTGCCCGGCGTGTGGTCGGCGCTCATGGGCGCGGGCGTCGTGCTCATCTTCTCGGGCACGACGGTCGTGTCGATGCTGCGCACCGCGAGCTCCGACGCGACCGCCTTCGCGGGGACGGTCGCGGGGCTGTGGCTCGCGAAGTTCCTCGTGGTCGTCGTGATCATCGTCGCGTTGCGTCCGCACGACTTCTACGACAAGCCCCTGTTCGGGATCATCGTGATCATCGGGGCGATCGGGGCGATCACGCTCGACATGCGGGCCGTGCGCCGGGCTCGTGTGCCCTATCTCGAGCCGAAGGACCCTGGACACGGTCCGGACGACCCTCCCGCGTAGGTTAGGCTTCTTCCCGTCCCACGAAGGCCTGGTGCCCGAGAGGCGACGCCGCGGTCCGGCACCGGACCGGCGCGCGCCAGCACCAAGACCCCAGGAGCACACCCTGTTCAGGTTTGCGACACCAGTGCTGCTTGCCGCCGACGGCGAGGGCGGCGGGTTTCACCCGCCCACGATCGCCGACTTCTTCCCGGCGCCGTTCCTGTTCGAGGGCACGCTGCTCGAGTTCAACCGCATGCAGCTCGTGCGCCTGATCGCCGCTATCGCGCTCGTCGTCTTCTTCGTCGTGGCAGCGCGCCGCGCCAAGGTTGTCCCGGGACGTCTGCAGAGCCTCGCTGAGCTCGTCGTGACCTTCGTCAAGGTCAACATCGCCGAGGACATCATCGGCAAGGACAAGGGCGGCAAGTACGCGACCTTCCTCACGACGGTCTTCGCCGCGATCCTGTTCTTCAACCTCTCAGGGATCGTCCCCGGTCTCAACATCGCCGGGACCTCGCTCATCGGCCTGCCGGTCATGCTCGCGCTGTGGGTGTACGTCATGTACCTCGGCGCGGGCGTCAAGCAGCACGGCCTCGGCGGCTTCCTCAAGGTGAGCCTCTTCCCGGCCGGCGTCCCGCCCTTCCTCTACGTGCTGCTCACGCCCGTCGAGATCCTCACGGTGTTCGTCCTACGGCCCGCGACGCTCGCGCTGCGACTCATGGCCAACATGGTCGCGGGGCACCTCATGCTCGTGCTGTGCTTCGGCGCGACCCACTACTTCGTCCTCGAGGCCGTCCCGGCCATGAAGGCGTTCGGTGCGCTGACGCTCGTCGGCGGCATCGCGATCACCCTGTTCGAAGTCTTCGTCGCCGTGCTCCAGGCGTACATCTTCGTGGTCCTCGCGGCGGTGTACCTGAGCCTGTCGGTCGCCGAAGAGCACTGATCCCCCCGGGTCCCGCCCCGGGGCCCACGACCCACAAGACTCTCGGCCGACCGGCCGGGGAACAACGGAAGGAACACCCGTGGCACTTGCGGACACCACCACGATCCTCGCGGCCGCCGACGCGGTCTCGGGCAACATCGCCACCGTCGGTTACGGCCTCGCGGTCCTCGGCCCGGGCATCGGCCTCGGCATCCTGATCGGCAAGACCCTCGAGGGCATCGCCCGCCAGCCCGAGGCCGCCGGCCAGCTGCGCACGACGATGTTCATCGGCATCGGCTTCGTCGAGGTCCTCGGCCTGCTCGGTCTGATCACCGGCTTCCTGTTCACGTGAGCACCGCCGCGCACACCGCGGCGGTCCTGGCCGCGGCGGCGGGGGAGGAGCTCGAGGGCATCCAGCTGCTGCTCCCCGCCGCGTACGACATCATCTGGTCGATCGTCGTCCTGGCGATCATCGCGGTGCCGTTCTACAAGTTCGCCCTCCCGAAGCTCAACGCCGTGCTCGACGAGCGCGCCGAGCTCATCGAGGGCAACATCGCGAAGGCTCAGGCAGCCCAGGCCGAGGCCGACTCGGCACGCGAGGAGCTCAACGCCCAGCTCGCCGAGGCGCGCACCGAGGCGGCCCGCATCCGCGAGGAGGCGCGCGCCGAGGGAGGCGCGATCGTCGAGGAGCTGCGCGCGAAGGCCCAGGCCGACGCGGCCCGCATCCTCGAGAACGCCCAGCGCCAGATCGAGGCCGAGCGCACGCAGGCCGTCGTCTCGCTGCGCAGCGAGGTCGGCGAGCTCGCGACCGAGCTCGCCTCGCGCATCGTCGGCGAGTCCCTCGCCGACGCGGCCACGCAGTCCCGTGTGATCGACCGCTTCCTCGACGAGCTCGAGAGCTCGGCCACCGAGGTCGCGGCCGGGGCGGAGCAGGGGGACTGATGCGCCGCACGAGCCAGTCCTCCCTCGACGCCGTCACCGCGACGTTCGAGCCCGTCCTGCGCGCCGCGGGCGCCGAGGCCGCGACCCTCGGCGAGCAGCTGTTCACGGTCGTCGACGCGCTCGACGCCTCGAGCTCGCTGCGCCGTGCGCTGAGCGACCCCGCGCGCGACGGCGAGGCGAAGGCGGCACTCGTGGCCCAGCTCCTCGGGGGCCGGGCCGACGAGCGCGTGGTCGACGTCGTCTCAGGGCTCGCTCGTGGCCGCTGGTCGAGCGAGGACGACCTCGCCGACGCGGTCGAGCGTGTCGCGGCCGACTCGGTGCTCGCGGGCGCCCAGAACGCGGGCGAGCTCGAGCGGGTCGAGGAGGAGCTGTTCCGGGTCGTGCGGCTGCTCGCGGGCGAGCGAGAGCTGCGCCGAGGACTGGCCGACCGGCAGGCGAGCCCCGAGGCCCGCGCGCAGCTCGCGCGCAGCGTCTTCGGTGCCTCCCTGCACCCTGCGACGGTGCAGCTCGTCGAGCGTGCCGCGTACGCGCCGCGCGGTCGGAGCATCGTGGCATCGCTCACCGAGCTTCTGCGGCTCGTCGCGGCGCGCCGCCAGAAGCTCGTCGCCGCCGTCACCGCGGCCCAGCCGCTGTCCAAGGCGCAGCAGGCCCGGCTCGCCAACCTGCTGGAGGCCGCCTACGGGCGGTCGGTCCAGCTCAACATCAGCGTGGACCCCGGCGTCGTCGGCGGCCTGCGGATCGAGATCGGGTCCGACGTGGTGAACGCCACCGTCCTGGCCCGCCTCGAGGACGTCCGTCGCCGGCTGGCCGGCTAGCAGTACCGAGAGCTACAGGAGAAGAGCATTGTCTGAGCTGACGATCAAGCCCGAGGAGATCCGGGCCGCGCTGGACAGCTTTGTCGCGTCGTACGAGCCGTCGAAGGACGCGAGCGAGGAGGTCGGCCGGGTCACGCTCGCTGCCGACGGCATCGCGCGCGTCGAGGGCCTCCCCGGCGTCATGGCCAACGAGCTCGTGAAGTTCGAGGACGGCACGCTCGGCCTCGCCCTGAACCTCGACATCCGCGACATCGGCGTCGTCGTCCTCGGTGAGTTCACCGGGATCGAGGAGGGCCAGGAGGTCCGCCGCACGGGCGAGGTGCTCTC
>Ga0123332_1001601_pt1 | contig 22153 bp, 18 predicted proteins | sample BioC12SIPDNA_4_FD_89958 | JGI IMG/M metagenome (GOLD analysis project Ga0123332, IMG submission 89958) | Anaerobic biogas reactor microbial communites from Washington, USA - Biogas_R2_A C12 SIP DNA | ecosystem: Engineered > Bioreactor > Anaerobic > Unclassified | place: Washington, USA... | reverse complement strand
GAAGAGCAGTTCGCAACCCCCTTCCGGCAGGGCCCCGCATGGGGCCGCGACCTGCTCGGCAACCCGATCGCCTAAGGAGAACCCACCATGTCCACCAAGAAACTCACTTCCCGGATGATCAAGGACCTCGCCCTGGAGATCGGCGGCGGGGGCGGCGGCGTGGAGGTCGTCGGCATCGCGCCGATCTCGCGCTTTTCCACGGCACCCGAGCGGATGCATCCCAAAAACATCTTCCCCGACTGCAAGTCGGTGATCTCGCTCGTGCAGCCGATCCCGCGCAGCACCTACCGCGGCATCACCGAGGGGACGCACTGGAGCAACTACACCTACTACTCCTACAACCGCCTCAACGCGCTCTTCCGTCCGATGGTGACCAACGAGCTGGCGCGTTTCATCGAGGATCACGGCTACGAGGCCGTGCCGGTCTATCCCGGCGTTCCCGAGATCTACCCCAACAAGCCCGACCCCGTGCCGGGGCGCCCATCGCCCGAGATCACCATCAACGTGCGTATCGCGGCCATGGCCTGCGGCCTCGGCGAGATCGGCTGGTCGAAGGTCTTCCTGCATCCGGTCTACGGGCCGCGCGTGCGCATCGGCACGATCCTGACCGACGCCGAACTCGAGCCCGATCCCCTGATCAAGCCCGGCACGATCTGCAAGCGCTGCATGCGCTGCGTGCCGACCTGTCCCGGCAACGCCATCCCGCCGCGTGACGGGCCGAAGATCACGATCAGGATCGACGACCAGGAGTACTCGTGGGGCGATGTCCACATGGGCCGCTGCACGGCGACCCACCACGGCATCAACTACAAGGCGTCGCCCTTCCTGAAGCGCTACTTCCCCGGCTTCAATCTCGATATCACCGAGACGACGATGTCCGAGGAACTGGCCTACAAGATCACCCATTCGCTGGGTCTGGCCAACTGGTGGCGGCAGAATCCCGAGTTCCCCGGCATCCAGGGCTACCCCTACATCAAGCAGATCTCGTCCCATTGCGGCTACCTCGCGGTATGCGGTGCCAAGGGCTGCATCCGCGGCTGCATGGAGTTCCAGGAGAAGGCCAAGAACATCGGCCAGTGCGACTTCAAGACACCGGTCTTCCCCGAGAAGCCGTGGGAACTCCCGCCGCCCGAGGAGGATGAGACCGGCGGCGTGGTCGAGAAGAAGATGCTGACCGAGCTCTACCAGGAGCCCGATCTCGATGCCGGCCAGTGGAGCTAGGCCACAGCACATTTGTCTGGACACCCGTCTTTCACTCTGGAGAAAAACGATGCGCAAAAGCAAGGTTCTCGCCCGGCTGCGGGCGGACAAGCCCGTCTTGATGACCAACATCAGCATGGGGGTCAACACCATGGCGGTCGAGATGGCCGGCCTCCTCGGTTTCCACGCCGTCTGGCTCGACATGGAGCACCGTTCGTTCACCTGGCGCGAAACCGAGATGCTGGTGATGGCGGCCCGCCTCGGCGATCTGGATGCGCTGGTGCGCATCCGCAAGCAGGAGGGGTATGTCACCTTCCAGCGTCCGCTGCAGGAAGGTGCGGCGGGGCTGATGGTGCCCCATGTCCGCTCGCCCGAGGAAGCCGCCCGCTGGGTCGAATACGGCAAATATGCGCCGGTCGGCCGGCGCGGCTTCGAGAACGTCATGCGCGATGCCGACATGGGGCTGGTAGATTCGGCCGACTATCTCGGGCATGCCAACCGTGAAACCTTCCTGGCGCTCCAGATCGAGGACATCGAGGCGGTCGAGGCCGTGGACGAAATCGCGGCCGTGCCCGGATTCGAAATCCTGTTCGTGGGGCCCGGCGATCTCTCGAACGGCTATGGCGTGATCGGCCAGGCCCGCCATGCCAGGGTCATGCAGGCCATCGAGCGGGTCGCGGCGGCGGCGGCGCGTCATGGCAAATGGTGGGGCCTGCCCGTGACCGGCGTCGACGAGGCCGCCCGGTTCGCCGCAATGGGCGGGCGCTTCTTCAACATCGGCAGCGACTACGGCTGGATCCGCACCGGCCTGACCCAGGTGCGCGACGCCTTTGCCGAGCGTTTCGGGCTGGATGCCTGACCGGGATTCTGTCGCCAAATAAGGATGGACAGACATGGCTTGGCAGACACAGGTGATTTTCGACAATCTGGCGCCGGAGATCGGCGAGAGCGTGGCACGCGACCTCGCCGCGGCGCGGCGGCTGGCGGATGCGCGCGGCATGGCGCCTGCCCCGCTGCGGCTCCGGCTGGTGGCGCTCGACCACGCACATGATCCGCAGTCCGTGCCGCCCCACCGCATCGAGACCCCGGAAGCATCCGCGCCCGCCAGCCTGGCCGCCCGCTGCGAGTGGCAGAAGCGGCGCGACAGCTTCCAGATCGTGGCCGGGCCGGACGGGGTCTGGGTGATCGGCGGCGGCAGCACCGGCGTGATGTACGGCGTCAACGAGGTCATCGGCTGCCTGACCGGCCTGATCTGGGCCTCGCAGAACGAGGACGAGGCCCTCTTCGGGCCCGTCCGCGACCTGCCGGCGGCGCCGCAGGTGCCGCGGATCGCCTACCGTGGCATGTACCGCGGCAACCGGGACTGGTTCGGACGGCAGCGGCTCAACTTCTGCATGATGGGGGCGGCCCACTGGGCCGGCGAGACGGCCGGGAGCCGCGCGGCGGCACTGGCGGAGGCCGCCCGGCGCGGCATCCATCCGACGCTGTCGGAACATGCCATGCACACCTATCTGCCGGAAGAAGTCCTGAAGGCGCATCCCGACTGGATGGGCCTGCGCGACGGCGAGCGCTGCCTGCGCGCCGCGGTCGAGCTGCCCGATTGTCCGCACCTGAACGCCGCTGCCACCATCCAGCCCTGCTATTCCAACGCGGCGGCGCGTGGCTACATCGTGTCGCGCATGGCGGAACTGCTCGAAGCCACGCCCGGCCTGGACTTTTTCGGGATATGGCCCCACGACGGGGTCAACAACTGGTGCCAGTGCGACGCCTGCCGCGCCGTCACGCCCTTCGAGCACATGCACACCCTGGCGCGCGAGCTGCGGGCGAAGGTTGGCGGAGGCGTGGCGTTCGAGCTGATCGCCTACTCCAACATGCTTAACCTGCCGCGCAAGCCGCTGCCCCCGGCGGACAACCTCTACGCCTTCTTCTGTCCCTATCTGCGCAGCTTCCGCCATCGCATCTACGACTCCGGCGGGGCGGAGCAGGTGCTTACCGGTGTCAACTACCCCGGCCCCGACCGGATCAACCCGGTCGATGAGCGCGAATACGGGCGCATCTTTGAAAACTGGCTTCCGTTCTGGCGCGAGGCGGGCATCGTCCCGGCGGTGTTCGAGTACAATGGCAACTTTCCTGACGAGACGGGCCGCATGGATCACCAGCGCTACATTCACATCCCCGCACCGCAATTGCGCGAGGACGAGGCGTGCTGGTATGCCGCGCGCGGCGTCGGGCTGGCGATTCTCTGCGGTCAGCACGGGGAGTGGCCCGACGCCTTCCCCGATCTTGCCTGGGCCCATTCGATCTGGGGCAACGAGCCGGTGGCCGCCTTGCGCCGGCGCTACTACACGGCGCTGGGCGGCACGCATGGCAGCCAGCTCGCCGATGCTGTCGATGGCGTATCGGTCGCGCTCAAGGCCTCAGATGCCATTCCCGAGCAGGCGCTGGGCGATCTCGACGACGTGCTGCGCCTGCTGCCCGACGGCTCGCAGGTGCAGCGCTACCGTGACTGGGCCGGCTACATCCGCCTCGGCCGCAAGGCCTGGAATTTCCTGCTGGCCGGCGACGCGGCGGCCGCGGCGGACATGGAGATCGAAATCCGCAAGTTCATCGAGGCGCGCGCGGATCGGATCCAGACCGCCGACCTGCAGCTTAAACGCAGCATCCACCTCGAGAAGCGCGCCCGCGAACAGGCCGCCGGCCGCGCCGGGAAGGACTATGTCCTGTGAGACAAAGTTACCGACAAAGCTCGCGACAAAGTGATGGCGATGCCCTATACGCCACTGGCGACCGATGGCCGCCAGTGGCGTGACCGAGTGCCTCACCGCATACCGAACTGGTTGTTAAGGCTGAAGGCGAAGGGAGCCGGGGGTTTCGAGGTGGCACCCGTCTTGTCGGTATAGACCACAAAGGCGTGGAACGTGGTGCCGGCACGGAAGCCGTTCACCTGTGCGCCCGACTGCTTCAGTCGGCTGCCTAGCTTGAGCGCATCGCTTCCGTCGGCCTGCTGCGCCAGCCAGATGTCGTAGTGCATGGCACCCTCCACCTCGTTGAAGCGGAAGATGCCGCGCGTGCCGTCGTAGTAGTGCGCCGGGTGCTCGACGGCCGTGATGGCGGTGGCGGGCAGGGTGCCCGCCGCGGCCAGCGCGGCGATGGGGTTGACGCGCGACGAGCCGGCGGGAGGCGGCGCCATGCGGATGCGGTTGCGCGCGATGGCCGCCTCGCCCATGTCATCGGTCGAAGCATACTCGACAGCCAGGCTGCCCAGCAGCACCGGCGAGGGATCGGTCGGCTCGAGCGAGTTGACGTACATGGCGCGCGGACGCCGCTCGATGAAGATCTTCTCGATGGCCAGTGGCAGGTCAACGATGCCGTCGCCGCCCGAGGAACCCCACGAGGTCGTTCCCGCTTCGCGGAACGAGTCGTAGGGCGCGTGGGAGGGGAGCTCGAGGCGCACCAGGCGCCAGCCGTCGAAGTTGAAGAAGCTGGCGCCGGGCGTGTCGTCGCAGTTCCACTCGCCGACGCTGCCGACGCTGGTCCACTTCTCGCCCTGCGCATCGCGCAGCACATAGACGATGCGTCCCCAGTCCGAGGCGGCACGCACCCACATCGTCAGATGGGTGCCCTTGCCGGGAATGACAACCGGGGCGGACGGCTTGAGAGCCGTGTAGAATGGCATGACGCCCCGGTCCCTGTCCTGGGGCGGCAGGGTCACGGCCAGGGCGGTGCCGCCGTACTCCGCCGCCACGCTGGTGGTCGCAAGATGCATGGTGGCGTGGAAGCGCCGGACGGCATCGGGGAAGGCGTCGACGTATCCGGGATCGGCATCGTCGCCCTGTGTGTCAAACAGGGTGGCCACACAGCCCAGTTCCCTGGTGTGCGGCGCGGGTACGGCATCGCTGTGGTCGGGCTCGCCGAGTACCGCGGCAAACGTTTCGCCGGCACCGTGGAGGTACTGCGGCGAGGTCGTCAGCGTCAGGCGCAGGCCGTCGTCGCCGGCCAGCAGATTAGTCGAGTTGTCCATGCTGTCGATCAATTCGACGCGGGTGCCCCTGGGCAGGGAGAGGGTGATGTCGCGGCTGCCGCGCAGCGTCCAGAGGATATGCAGGCTATGGCCGTCGCGGCTGTCGCGGAAGCGCAGCGCATAGACCGAAAGTGAGCCGGTCGGCTCCCAGCCGGCGAACTCCATGTGGCGCAGGTTGCGGATCAGTGCTCCGATCGCGCTGTAGGCGGGGTGGGGGTTCAGCCCCGCGCGACGGCTGATCATGCCGCCGCCGTAGTGCTGCTCGCCCCACCAGTCGGCGCATTCGGCCGGCGTGCCCATGGCGAACTGGCGGTTGACGCCATAGGCGGCGAGGATCAGCGCCGCGCGGACGGTGTGGTCGGCGTGCTGCTGCGGCGTCAGGGCGCCGGGCATGACGGGGGCAATGCAGGGATCCTCGACGGAGGGCCAGACCGGCGGCTTCTGCTTGAACTGCTTCCAGACCGTGGTGAACTGGTAGGTGCGGTGCAGGGCGCACTGGTGCATCTGCATCTCGGGCAGGCGATCGAAATAGCCGACATCGACCCCGACACCGTCCATCATCCTGGTCAGCTTGTCGTTGGCACGCAGGAAGGGGATCGCGAAGCTGGGGTCGCCCCAGGGGAAGAGGAGCTTTACATCGGGATCCCATTCACGCGCCACCTCGGCGCTGGCGAGTGCCGTCTCGTGGAACCGGTCAAAGGCCTTCTGCTGGCTCTCGTCGAGCTTGTGCTGCGGCTCGCCGTAGAACTCCGGCAGGACGCCGTGGGTGCCGATCCCGCCCGGCTCGGCGAAGATGTTGACGTAGACCGGCTGATGCGTCGGCGTGGTGTCGGGATGTCCGTTGACGCGCCACTTCTGCTTGAGCGCCGCGATCGACTGCTCCGGATCCGCCTGGTAGTTCTCGGCCGTTCCCCCCTTTGATCCCCAGGGACCCACCCAGAAGCTGCGGATGCCGTAGCGGCTGGCGATCAGCATGGTCTCGGCGTTGTCCCGGATCGTTCCCCTGTTGGCGCCGGTCGACTCCATGCCGAGCTTGCCCATCAGCTCAAGCTCCTGGGCCTCGTCCGGCGTGTGATGCGCGCCGCGCCAGTTCCAGTAGCCGAACATGAAGCCCCTGGCCTCAAAGGGGCGCGCCTTGTATTCACGCTGGCGCAGATGGGCCAGCGAGCGCTCGAAGGTCTGCGTGACGCCGTTGCAGGTGGCGGTGAGGGTTACCGCATGGTGGCCGTAGCGGCGCAACTCAAGGTCGAAGCGCACGCGCCGCGTGCCGTTGGCGGGAAGTTCCAGCACCCGCTCGGCCAGACCTGCCGTCGTGGCTGACCGTGCGCAGGGTCAGCGCAACATCTGCCGGGTGGCCGGTCAGGTTGCGCGCCGTCACCAGATAGGAGGGGGACGACTCCACCCAGATATTGCCCAGCACCTCGGGGTCGAACCGGATGGCGACGGGGGCCGACTCGGCCGTCATCGCGAAGACGCGGACGGAGGAGGGGAGACCGGCAGCGTAGCCACTGTAGTGGTTCGGATCGGGATAGGCGCGGTACACCTGCACATCCTTGGTCAGCTCGACCTCGATGATGTCCAGATCCTCGAGCTCATGCAGCAGCCCCGGCTCGACGGGAATCGTCACCTTCCACAGGTGCAGCGTCCTGCCGGAGGCGGTCCTGACGGGCCATGCGGGAGCCGACTCCGCCGCCGCCGTGGCGAGCGGCACTTCCGGGGAGGAGAAGTTCTTGGGGAAGCCGGCACCGGGGCGGAAGAACTGGGCCGTAACGCGCGGGATGCTGTCGGGGCGCTCTTCCGCGGCCGCCAGCAGGTGCAGGGCGGTGATCGGCCGCCGCGGCACGGGAAACTGGAAGCGTGACGGGTTGCCGGCCGCGAACCCCGTCCAGCGGCCGCCGAAGCTGCCGCGGTGCGGCTCCTCGTAGCCGGTCAGGTTGCCCTCGCGGAACCAGCTCAGCCCGATATCGAGATTGTCGCAGCCGGGACGCGCCGCCGCGCCCACGACAAAGGGCACACCGCCGACGGCAAACTCGGTACCGCGCGGCAGGGAGGCGGGATCAAGCGCCTCGCCTGCAAGCCCCGATGCATTATAGGCCGCCGAAAGATCAATGGGCTCGTGCAGCGGGTCGGCGGGCGGCAGGGAAGTGATCTCCGGGGGTTGCACCTCGCACCCCGGATCGAGTTCCACGACTGGGCGTGCCCCGTAGAGATCCTCGGTCGGGATCCATTCGTGCAGCAGGCGGCCGTCAAGCAGGAAGCGGCAGAGCTTGCCGCGCAGTTGGAGCGTCAGTCGCACCCGGCGCTGCCTGATGGAATGGGCAGCCGCCAGAGCGTCGTAGTGTGCCTGCCAGTCGAGCAGCAGATCGGTCCAGCCTAAGTTCGGCCGCGCCTCGCCCGCGGGGTGCAGCGTCCGCTGCCTCTGCGTACCGATGGGATCGGTATAGACGGTGTGCAGCAGCGGGGCTTCGTCCAGCGTCAGTCCGAAACCGATATGCTCCCGGCCGCGCCCCGTGTAGAGCCGCAGCCAGCCGCCGCGTTCCATCCGCGCGGTGATCGTGATCTGCTGGTTCTCGGCGAGCGGCGTGCCGATGGTCAGGCGGGCGGGCGCATCGCCGGAACGGAACACGCCGCCGGGGAACGGAGCCGGTTGCCCGCCGCCCGCGGCACCTGGGGATCGTTCGGTTTGTTGCGTCATAACTGCTCCTCGCCAGTCAGTTCTTGCGGGGCACCAGCGAGTCCGGGTGGTAGCGGCGGAACTTGACGCCGGCCTCGGCGAGCAGCGCGCGCGTCTGTTCCGTGAAGACGTAGTCGCCGCCGTAGACCACCTCGGCGATGCCGGCGTTGATGATCATCTTGGCGCAGGTGAGGCAGGGGCAGAGCGTCACGTACATGATGGAACCCTTCAGCCGGATGCCGTGGTAGGCCGCCTGCGTGATGGCGTTCTCCTCCGCGTGCGAGCAGACGCACTCCGACAGACCGGTGCCCGAGGGGGCGTCGCTGGCGCAGCGCTCGCAGCCGCCCTCGAAGCAGTTGCGCACGCCGCGCGGGGTGCCGTTGTAGCCGGTGCAGATGAGCCGGTGGTCGGAGACCACCACCGCCGCCACCTTGCGGCGCGTGCAGTTGGCGCGCAGCGCGACGACTTTGGCGATCTCCATGAAGTAGGTGTCCCAGTCGGGACGTGGGTCAACGTGTGTGCTCATCTTGGCTTTAAAACGCTTTCGTTTCCGGTCGCCGTGTTCAATACGGCACTTGCAGATCAATGAAGGTGGCGGGAATCCCGAAGCGCTGCTCGATCCAGCGCCCCAGGGCTTGGACGCCGAAGCGTTCCGTGGCGTAGTGGCCGCAGAAGTAGGCGTTGATGCCGAGCTGCTGGGCGAGGTTGTAGCCTTGCAGGGTGGCCTCGCCGGAGATGAAGGTGTCGAGCCCGGCCTCGAACGCCTGCGATACCGATGAGGCGCCACCGCCGGCCACTATTCCCACGTTGCGTATGCGCGGTGGGCCGAAGCGCATGGCCTCGACCCGCGGGCTGACCGCCTTGGCCAGGCGCTGCTCGAAGGCCTCGCGCGCCAGCGGGCGGGCCAGCGTGCCGGCCACGCCGATCGGCGTGCCGTTGTAGATGGCGAAGGGACGGCAACGCCGCAAGCCCAGCACCTGCGCTATGCCGGCGTTGTTGCCGAGCTCCATGTGGGCGTCCAGCGGCAGGTGGCATGCCCAGAGCGCCATGTCGTGGGCTATCAGGAACTCGATGTGGCGGTAGTTGAGGCCGGTGATGTGCTTCAGTGAACTGCCCCAGCTTATGCCGTGGTGGCAGACCAGCAGGTCGGCACCCTGCGCGGCGGCGGCCTCGAAGCAGGCCAGCGAGGCATCGACCCCGCAGCAGACCCTGCTGATCGGCTTGTTGCTGCAGGATACCTGCAGGCCGTTGTTGGAGGCGTCCTGGAAGCGCTCGCTCTCCATCACGGTATCGAGGGCGGCGACGATAGTGGCGAGATCGGGTGGCGCGGTCTTGGTCTTGGTCTTGGTCGTGCGTGCCATGGTTGGGCTCCTAGGCGGCCATTTGCCAACCGTAGGCGTGGATGGCGTCGGCAATGGCCGCGATCATGTTCTCCTCGGCATCGGTGATGGTGTGGTCGTGACTGATGATGCGCATGCCGGTGTTCAGCAGCTCGCGCTTGCAGATCGGCGTCAGGCGGATGAGGCGTTCGAGCGCGTTCTCGATGGCCGTCAGGTCGTCGAGGCCCTGGGTGACGAGGGCGATGCCGGGGAAGAGTGACGCGCCGTCCGTGGTGTCGGTCAGCCCCCTCACGCCCGCCTCCCATGCGGCCGCGGCATCCTGCGGGTTGGTTTGGCCGGTGTGCGCCAGCATCGAGAGCACCAGCGAGATCTCGCCGGCCAGGGCGGCGGGAGGCAGGCTCGACATGCGTGCCGCAGGCGGCTCGGGACGCAGACGGCGGCGGATGAGGTAGCCCAGCGCAAACTCGAAGTCGTCGATATTGCTGTCGAGGCGGCTGAGTGTCGTGATCTGCTCGACTATCCGCTCGCGCTCCGCAGGCGGATGGTGGCGCAACTGCTCGGCGGCCAGTTCGCAGGCCATGCGGCGCTGGCGCGCCGTCCGGTTCTGGTGCCGCCGCTGCCAGCCGGTGGCACTCTGCACGATGGACTCTCCATGGGTTCCATGCGCCGCCGCGATCGAGGCTGTCTGGCGCTCGCGCAGCAGGGGAGCGCTCTCGGGTGCCAGCAGTGCGCCGTAGATGCAGCCGACGGCTTCAGTGGGGTTGCGCAGGGCGGCACGCTCCTCCGTTGTGAGCCATGCGGAGGTGCGGTCGCCTGCGGCTGCGGCACGTGCCGCGGCTTTGGCCTCGGTGGCGCGCAAGGCCTGGTGGAGCACCCCGCCCGGTGCCAGGAGGCCTTCCCTGAGGCGGCGCTCGTCATCCTCCTCTGCCTGCTCCGTCCCGCCGTCGCGCGCCGCCTGCTGCCGGATGGCCAGCAGGTTGCCGACGGCACTGAAGTTGCCGTCGAAGCCGGGGTCGATGCGCCGGATGCGCCTGACGAGCGGCGGGTGTGTGGCGAAGAGGCTGGCCATGCCGCTGGCGAAGAGCATGTGCGAGACCTCGGTGGCATGGCCGGCCCGCACGCGCGCGCCCTGCGGGGCGGCGCCGATGATCTTGAGCGCGTTGGCAAGTGCAGAGGGATCGCGCGTGAACTGGATGGCGGAGGCGTCGGCGAGATATTCGCGCTGGCGCGAGATGGCGCTCTGCAGCAGGCGCCCGAAGAAGACACCCACCGAGCCGATGATCCAGAGCGCCAGACCGAGTAGCACGAAGAAGAGGACGACGGCTGTACCGTCGTCCTTCTTGTTGCGGCTGCGCCCTCCCGATGCGTGGCGCAGCGAGCGGATGGCCATTTCCATGATGACCCGCCCTGCCACGGAGATGCAGAGTATGCCGCCCAGGACGCCGATCAGGCGGATGTTGAGCCGCATGTCGCCGTTCAGGATGTGGCTGAACTCGTGGCCGATCACGGCCTGCAGCTCGGCGCGGTTGAGCGTGTCGAGCAGACCCTGGGTCACGGCGACGGCCGCATCGTCCGGCGAGTAGCCCGCGGCAAAGGCGTTGAGCCCCTTCTCCCGGCGCAGCACGAAGACTTGCGGCACGCGGATGCCGGCGGCAAGGGCCATCTCCTCGACCACGTTCTGGAGCCGCCGCTCCGCGAAACTGCCGGTACCGGGGCGTATCTCCGTGCCGCCCATGGCGCGCGCCACCGCCGCACCACCGCCCCGCAGGGAGTAGAGCTTGACCAGAGTGCCCACGAGGATGATGCCGCCGCCGAAGACCAGGGTGGCAAGCAGCAGCTTCGGCTCGCGCAGGACGCGCGGCAGCAGCGACAGCGGCTCCTCAATCAGTATCAGCCAGACCGTGCCGCCGAGCAGGTTCAGCACCAGCAGCACGCCGAGCACCGCGAGGGCGACCAGCCATACCATGCGCCGCGAGAGACGGCGTGCCCGTTCCTGATGCTCGAAAAAATCCATGCCGGCGGCCGGAACTAGAACTGGACCTTCGGCGCGTCACGCTCCGAGTCCCTGGTGATCTCGAAAAGCGAGGCCGGCAGGAAACCGAAGAGTCCGGCGAAGAGGTTGGCGGGGAAGAGCTCGCGCTTGGTGTTGTAGGCCGTGACGGCGTCGTTATAGGCCTGGCGCGCGAAGGCGACCTTGTTCTCGGTGGCCGTGATCTCCTCCTGCAGCATGGCCATGTTCTTGTCGGCCTTCAGCTCGGGGTAGCGCTCGACGACCACCATCAGGCGCGCCAGGGCGCCGCTGAGCTGTCCCTCGGCCTGGTTGAGCGAGCGCATGGCGTCGGGCTGGCCCACGGCGGCACCGGCCTGCTGCGAGGCATTCATGGCCAGATTGCGCGCCTGAATGACGGCCTCGAGCGTCTCGCGCTCGTGCTTCATGTAGCCCTTGGCGGTCTCGACGAGGTTTGGAATCAGATCATAGCGCCGCTTGAGCTGTACATCGATCTGCGAGAAGGCGTTCTTGTAGCGCTGACGCAGCGTGACTAGCGAGTTGTAGATGCCGACGGCAAAGACGGCAAGCACTACGACTACGACGACCAGGATTGCTAAGACGTTCATTGTGTTCTCCCTGAATTGGACGTTGGCAGCCATTATCGGCTATCAGGCCCAAAAGCGAAAGCCGAAAGTGAAGATGTGGTCTCGAAAGAATGCGCGGAGGTGTGGTGAGTGGTAAGTGGTGAGTGGGTGCGCCGCGCTTACACTTGGTATCCACACTTCGTTTCCGCACTATGTCGGAAGAGTCGAGGACGAGGACGATATGGAACAATTCACAATTCACTACTCACTACTCACTACTTACCGCTCTCCATTTGGCTTGCTGTATCATGTCGCGAGGGGCATACTAATCACGCCGCCCTAATCCGGTGCGGCGCATGGGACACATCATGAAACAATACGATCTCGCCACTTTTGCCGCGGCGCTCGATGCCCGCCGCCAACCCTGGTACGGCAACTACTATGCCATGTATTCCAGCCTGCTGGACGGCGTGGTGACGGATCCGGCGCTGATGCTGCTGCCGCTGGACGACCACCTCGTCCACCGTGGCGACGGTGTCTTCGACACGGGCAAGTGCGTGGAGGGCGGCCTCTACAACTTCGAGGCGCACCTGGATCGCCTGATGCGCTCGGCGGCCGCGATTGGCATTACCTGGCCGGGCGGGCGCGACGAAATCCTGCGCCTGACCCACGAGACCATCCGCATCGCCGGACGGCGCAACTGCTCTGTGCGCGTCATACTGGCGCGCGGGCCGGGCGGTTTCGGCGTCTCCCCTTACGAATCGCCGCGCCCGGCGCTCTACATTGTCGTCTATGCCCTGGGTAGGCCCTTCATGGAATTGCACCCCGAAGGTGCCGTTGCGCGCCGCAGCCTGATCCCCTGCAAGCCCTCCGAAATGGCCGCGATCAAGAACTGCAACTATCTGCCCAATGTGCTCATGAAGCGCGAGTCGGTCGACTGGGGTGTCGATTTCGTCGTCGGTTTCGATCCCGATGGGCACATGACCGAGGGCCCGACGGAGAACGTCGGCATCGTCACCCGTGGCGGCGAGCTGCTCTTCCCGCGCCTGGAGAACATCCTGGCGGGCACCACCATGCTGCGCTTGATCGAGCTGGCCCGCACGCGGGTGGCCGATGGCGTCCTGAGCGGCGTCGCCCACCGCGACATTACGGAGCAGGATATCCGTGAGGCGGCGGAGATGCTGATCGTCGGCACCACCCTCAACCTGGTGGCGGTACGGGAGTACGAGGGGCAGCCGGTCGGCACGGGTCGTCCCGGCCCCGTCTATCACTGCCTGGGGTCGATGCTGGAGGAGGATACGCGTACCAACGCCGCGTTGCGCGTCCAACTGCTCTAGCCAGCGACAGGGGGGGCGGGCAGGGCATGGAAAGCGGGCGGAGCACGGAGGCAAGGGAATTCTAGCTACGGATGACGCGGGTTTACGCGGATTTTTTGGTGAGCGGGGAGGCTGGTGGAGACGTGAATGAGAGCCCTGAAAGGGCGAGATATACCAGCCCAGGGCAACGCCCTGGGTAGCGAGGCAAAAACAGGCTAGCCCTGAAGGGGCGGGACATAGTCATGGAAGAGGACGTCTGTCTGCCACATGCAAGTCGTTGTCGATTGTCTTTGGTTGTCGTCGAGTGCAGGGAATGCACTGGCAAAGGCGCGCAAGCGCAGGTGGGGCGACGCCGTCCCGGCTAGCCGCAGCAATGGAGCGTGGTATTGTGGGGCAGACATTCCTGTCTGCCCTCGTGGACGTGCGCAGACAGGAATGTCCGCGCTACTCTGGGGCGGTTCCCGCAATGGCGGATAGGCGGCGGAATGGGCGGTGGTGGCGGTACAAAGCCGGTGTGCGGCTCGCCGGTAATACCGCTTAGCGGCATGACGGGGACGGCTCGCCCTACCTTTCGGTGGCTGTACCGTGAGCTTATGCCGGGGAGGCAGGTGGGGTGGTTCGGTACAGGCAGGAGACGGGAGACAGGAGGCGGGAGACAGGAGACAGGGAGTAGCAGTAGGCAGTGGCAGTAGGCAGTGCCGCCTGATAGACGCGGCGTCCCCACCGTGTGCTGGAGACAGGAGACAGGGGACAGGGGGTAGTGTCGACGGCGTCGCGAGGTGGGGGTGGTCGTGCGAATCGAAAGAATCGAGCAATCCGAAAGAATCGAATCATTCGAATCCATCGACTCTATCGATTCTTTCGACAAAGCGTAGGGACATAGTGTGGAGACGAAGCGTAACCGACAAAGTGGGGAGACAAAGTGCGGAGACAAGGTGTAGGAGCACCCACTTAAACCCACACTTAATCCCACTCTTAAACGGCACGCTTCATCCACCCGCTTAATCTTTTGCTTTCGATCAAAGGCGACAAAGTTGCCGACAAAGCGACAAAGTGGGGCATCTCCTGGTCTGAGACATCCCATTCAAATCTGCGCCAATCTGCGCAATCTGCGGTTAAAATACCCTTCGCGCCTTCGCGTGAGCTTTCCCTGTCGCTTTCGACAAAGGCGACAAAGTTACCGACAAAGCTCGCGACAAAGTAGGCCCTGCGGTCATCCGCCCGCCACCCAGTCGCCTGCCGATTGCCCGCGGCGATTGCCCGCGGCCATACGATTGGTCTTGACGGTTTGGCCGCGCTAAACTACCGTTGTCATATGCCGGGCGAGCCGGAAGGATGGCCTGATGGCGTACGGCGGCATTTGAACGCAGTCAGTAGAGGAAGCGAGCATGAAGAATTTCAAGATCGGTGTCATGTCGGACGGTTTCCGCCTGCCGCCGCTGGAAGGTATCCGCAAGGCGGCCCAGATCGGGGCCGAGGGCGTGCAGATCTATACGGTGCACGGGCCGATGGGGCCGGATGAGATGACCCCCATCAAGCGCACGGAGCTGCGCCAGTTGGTTGACGATCTCGGTATCGTCATCTCGGCGCTCTGCGGCGATATGGGCGGTGGTTTCCACGATGCCGAACAGAATCCGGAGAAGGTCGCCCTCTCCAAGCGCATCGTTGATCTGGCCGCCGACCTCGGCGTGCCGGTGGTCACCACGCATATCGGCGTGACCCCCGAGGATCGCTCCTGCCCGATCTACCAGACCATGCTCACTGCCTGCCAGGATCTCGCCGACTACGCCTCCGCCAAGGGCGTGACATTCGCCGTCGAGACGGGACCCGAGAAGGCCGTGGTGCTCAAGCAGTTCCTTGACGACATCCACAGCCCCGGGCTGGGCGTCAACCTCGACCCCGCCAATCTGGTGATGGTCTCCGCCGACGATCCGGTCGCGGCCGTGCATACTCTCAAGGACTACATTGTGCATACGCATGCAAAGGACGGCATCCAGCTCTCCCCGGGCAGCGCCGTCGCCGTCTATCACGGTGCCGACGCCACGGACGAGCCGCCGGTGAAGTTCAAGGAAGTGCCGCTGGGCGAGGGAGATGTGGATTGGCCGCGCTATCTGGCCGCACTTGCTGAGATCGGCTACAAGGGCTTCCTGACCATCGAGCGCGAAGTGGGACCTGATCCCGCCGCAGATATCACCAAGGCGATCCACTTCCTGCGCGCGCACATAAACTGACGGCTGCCAGGCCGGCTCCCTTACCATGAAGCACTGGACAACAACCCGGATCCTCAAAAGCAAGGGTGTGAAGCGCATCGCCTGCCTGACCGCCTATGATGCCGCCATGGCCCGGCTGGTGGACGAGGCCGGTATCCACGTGATCCTCGTGGGCGACTCGGTCGCCAACACACTGCTGGGCTTCGACACCACACTGCCGGTTACCATGGAGCATATGCTCCATCATACCGCCGCTGTGGTGCGTGGCGTCAGCAACGCGCTGGTGGTGGCCGACATGCCCTTCATGTCCTACCAGGTCAGCGACGACGAGGGCGTGCGGAATGCCGGGCGTCTGCTGCAGGAGGCCGGGGCCGATGCGGTCAAGCTGGAGGGCGGCGTCATCCGGGCGCCGCTGATCCGGCGTCTGGCGGAGAACGGCATTCCGGTCATGGCCCACATCGGCCTCACGCCGCAGTCGGTTCTGGCCCTCGGAGGCTACAAGGTGCAGGGGCGCGAGGCCGATGCCGCGGCGCAGCTCGAGGCCGACGCCAAGGCGGTTGCAGAGGCGGGTGCCTTCTCGGTGGTGCTCGAGTGCGTGCCGGCCGCGCTCGCCAGCCGCATCACGGAGATCGTCCCCATCCCGACCATCGGCATCGGCGCGGGCGCCGGCTGCGATGGCCAGATACTCGTGATGCACGATATGCTGGGCATGACGCCGGCCGGCAGCACCGCCAAGTTCGTCAGGCGCTTCGCGGAGGTGGGCGAGGCCATCACCAACGCCACCCGGGAATACGTGCGCGACGTCGAGGCCGGCACCTATCCCGCCGCCGAGCACTCCTACAAGTAGCCGCCGCTAGCCGCGTGCGTAGGCGCGGCCGGCATCGAAGGCCGTAATGTTGGCCGCATGGTGCTGCTCCGGCAGCGCGGCGCGGATCGCCGCGTGCCATGCCGGGACGCCCAGATCCAGAGAAGTGCTCAGGACGCCCAGCATGGCGACGGCCGCCGTGCGCGGCGCGCCGTGCTCGATGGAGCCCAGGCAGTCGCTGGTCAGCAGCTTGCCGCCGGGCTTGAGGCGGTAGCGGTTGTTCTCGATCTGCGAGGCATCCATGACGAGCAGGATGTCGGCGGCACCGTCTGGCACCATCGGACTCATAACCTGCTCGCCGTAGCGGATGTCGGTGTTCACCGAGCCGCCGCGCTGGCTCATGCCGTGGACTTCGGCCTTCTTGACGTCGTGGCCCGAGCGGAAGGCGGCATCCGCGAGAATGTCCGAAGCCTTGACGATACCCTGGCCACCGAGGCCGGCGATGACGATGTTAAAGGTTTTCATGCTGAGATTTCCGTAGGTTCAGGCTTATCGAGCCCGCTTTGTCGCGAGCTTTGTCGCAAACTTTGTCGAACGTTGGCGGCTCATGCAGGTCGGTCTCTCGATAGGCTTGGGTGAATATTCCAGATTAGTTCCTGACGGCGTTGGCGGCGTCGTACTGCTTGATCTTGGCCGCGGCCAGGAGACACGGACGGCGTGCGATGATCACCCAGAGGCCGCCTTCGTTGGCGGCACGGTCGAGGGTGTCGTTGAGTGCCTGCGGGTTGGCGACGTGGTCGAGCACCACGACGTTGGGCACGCCCATGGCCTTTACCGTGGCCTCGATGCTGATCTTGTGCGCCGGGCCATGCATGAGGTCGCGCCCGGTGGCTGGGTGCTCCTGCATGCCGGTCATGGCGGTGGTGCCGTTGTCGAGGATCAGCACCACGTGGCCGGTCGGCGGCGGATTGTAGAGCATCTCGGCGATGCCGGTCAGTCCGCTGTGCATGAAGGTGCTGTCGCCGATGACGCTGACCACGCGCCGTGCCTCGGCCTCCGGCAGGACATGGCGCAGGCCGAGCCCCGCCGAGATGCTGGCGCCCATGCAGACGGTGGTGTCGATGGCCTGGAAGGGCGGCATCACGCCCAGCGTATAGCAGCCGATGTCGCCGCTGACGATGGCCTTGCGGTCGCGCAGGATCTCGAAGGCCGTGCGGTGGGGGCAGCCATTGCAGAGCTGCGGCGGCTTGCCGGGGGGTGGGGGAGTCTCGGGGGTCGTCTCGCCGGCCAGCAGACGCGTGACGCGCGCCACGCTCATCTCGCCGAAGCGGTAGATCGGCGGATTGCGCACGGGGGCGGCACCGGCCAGGACGCAGCTCTCCCACAGCACCGGATCGCCCTCCTCGACCACGTAGGTCTGGGTATGGGCGGCGGCAAAGCGCCGTACCGCCTGCTCCGGCAGTGGGTGTACCATCATGACTTGCAGTACCGCCGTGTTCGGCGCGGCCTCGCGCGCCAGCACCGTGCTGATGCCATTGGCGATGATGCCGCGCAGTCCGGTATCCGCGCCTTCCAGCGGCGCGTAGAGGAGTGTGCCGTTGCCATCCTCCTCGGCCCATGCGCGGATAGCCTCGAGCTTCTCGCGCAGGCGGCGGTGCGCCGGACGCGCATGGCCGGGCACCATCACACGCTCGGCTGCCTTGCGCTCGTATTGCGGCGCGGGCGCCGGCTCGAATGTGCGCCGCGCCACGATGCTCTTGGAGTGGCTCACACGCGTGGTAATGCGCAGCAGCACGGGAGTGTGCCAGCGCTCGGAGATCTCGACGGCGCGCGCCAGGCAGTCGTAGGCCTGCTGCGAGTCGGCCGGCTCGAGCATCGGTACGCCCGCCGCGATGGCGTAGCGCCGCGAATCCTGCTCGTTCTGGCTCGAGGCCATGCCGGGGTCGTCCGCCACGACGATCACCAGCGCGCCCTCGACGCCCGTGTAGGCCACCGTGAAGAGCGGATCCGCAGCCACATTCAGGCCGACGTGCTTCATGGTCACCATCACGCGGGCACGGGCGAAGGCCGCGCCGAGGCCGACCTCGAGGGCCACCTTCTCGTTCGGCGCCCACTGCGCGCGGCCGCCAAGGGCGCCGAACGTCTCCAGAACTTCCGTGCTCGGGGTGCCGGGATAGCCGACGCCAAGCGAGAAGCCATTATCCAGCGCGGACCAGGCAATTGCCTCGTCGCCGTTTAGCAGCATGCGTTGTGCGTGTGTCTCCATAGGCATGGCAAAGTAAACCTTCAGAGGCCGAAAGTCAAGGAAAGGCGCACAAAAAAAGGCGCCCCGCTTGCGCGGGACGCCCGTTAAGCCGGTACACCTACTCTGTGGGATTGAAGGGCTTGGTGGTGGCCTCGCCGTCGGGCCCCCTGACCAGCAGCTCGATGCGGCGCTCGACCTCGTTGAGCTTGTCGGTGCAGTGCCGGACGAGCTGCTGGCCGCGCTCGAAGGCGTTGACCATGTCGTCGAGGCCCATCTCGCCCTGTTCCATCTTCTGGACGAGAGCCTCGAGCTCCTCCAGGGCCGGTTCGAAGCCCAGCGTCGCTAGCGATTCATCCTTTTCCGGCTTCTTGGCTTCCATGCTGCTCTCTGGTGGTGGTAGGTGTTAGGAATGGTGGGCGGTGAGGGGCTCGAACCCCCGACTTCCTCGGTGTAAACGAGGTGCTCTAGCCGACTGAGCTAACCGCCCGAAGTAAATGCATACCTTATACGGGTGCCGCGCTTTCGGCAAGCCGAAAGCGAAATCAGCCGAAAGCCTTACCCCTCCTCGCGCCGCCGCAGCGTGATGCCCGTCTCGTCGGCCGAGACGACGATGGTCGACTGGGGCGGGCACTCGCCCGCGACGATGCGCCGCGCGATTGCCGTCTCGAGCTCGCGCTGGATCACGCGCTTGACCGGACGCGCGCCGTAGACCGGGTCGTAGCCCATGTCGGCGATGCGCTCCAGGCCCTCCTGCGTGACCTCCAGCCCGATCTCCTGGCGGGCCAGGCGCTTGCGCAGATCCTCGAGCTGCAGTCCGACGATGCGCGTGATCTGCTCGCGGCCCAGCGGACGGAAGAGCACCACCTCGTCCAGCCGGTTGAGGAACTCGGGCCGGAACTCGCGCTTCAGTGCATCCATGACCTTCTCGCGCGTCTGCTCCGAGATTTCGCGGCGTTCCCCGTCGTCGGCCGTGCCGGCCTGGTCGGCGGCCAGATACTCCGAGCCGATGTTGCTGGTGAGGATCATGATGGCGTTGCGGAAGTTCACGGTACGGCCCTGTCCGTCGGTCAGGCGCCCGTCGTCAAACACCTGCAGCAGGATGTTGAAGACATCGGGGTGCGCCTTCTCGATCTCGTCGAAGAGGAGCACGCTATAGGGCTTGCGCCGCACGGCCTCGGTGAGCTGTCCGCCCTCCTCGTAACCGATGTAGCCGGGGGGCGCGCCGACGAGCCGCGAGACGCTGTGCTTCTCCATGTACTCGCTCATATCAATGCGCACCATGTTCTCCTCGGCGTCGAAGAGCTCGGTGGCCAGGCTACGGGCCAGCTCGGTCTTGCCGACGCCCGTGGGGCCGAGGAAGAGGAAGGCTCCGACCGGACGGCGGCTGCTCTGGATGCCCGCGCGGGCACGCAGCACGGCATCGGCGACGGCATCCACCGCCTCATCCTGTCCGATCACGCGCGCCTTGAGGGCGGCGTCGAGATTCAAGAGCTTCTCGCGCTCGCCCGCCATCAGCTTCGTCACCGGCACACCGGACCAGCGCGAGACGACCTCGGCGATCTCCTCTTCGGTGACCTCCTCGCGCAGCAGGGTGCTGTCCGTGGCCTTGAGCCTGGCCTGGGCCTCCTTGAGCTGCTTTTCCAGCTCTGGGATGCGGCCGTAGCGCAGCTCGGCGGCACGCTCGTGGTTATAGCTCCGCTCGGCGGCCTCGTAGTCGCGACGCGCCTGAGCGAGTTCCTCGCGCAGACGGCTGGTGGTCTCCAGTACCTGCTTCTCGTTCTGCCACTGCGCCTGCATGGCATCGGCCTGCGCCTTGACATCGGCCAGCTCCTTGCGCAGCTCCTCGAGACGCTGCTTGCTGGCGGCGTCGCGCTCGCGCTTGAGTGCCGCCTCCTCGATCTCGAGGCGCGTGGCGCGGCGCGTGAGCTGATCCAGCTCGGCTGGCATCGAGTCCATCTCGGTACGGATCGAGGCGCAGGCCTCGTCGAGCAGGTCGATGGCCTTGTCAGGCAGGAAACGGTCCTGGATATAGCGGTCGGAGAGGGTGGCGGAGGCGACCAGCGCCGCATCGAGGATCTGCACGTTGTGGTGCTTCTCGAAGCGCTCCTTCAGGCCGCGCAGGATCGAGATGGTGTCCTCGACATTTGGCGGATCGACAAGGATGGGCTGGAAGCGGCGCTCCAGGGCGGCATCCTTCTCGATGTGCTTGCGGTACTCGTCGAGCGTTGTGGCACCGATGCAGTGCAGCTCGCCGCGCGCCAGCATCGGCTTGAGCATGTTGCCGGCGTCGGTGGAGCCCTCGGTACGGCCGGCACCGACGATGGTGTGCAGCTCGTCGATAAAGAGGATGACCTGCCCGTCGGCCGACTTGATCTCGGTGAGCACCGCCTTGAGGCGCTCCTCGAACTCGCCGCGGTACTTGGCACCGGCCATCAGGGCGGTCATGTCGAGGGCGAAGATCGTGCGTCCCTTGAGCCCCTCCGGCACGTCGCCGCGCAGGATGCGCTGGGCCAGCCCCTCGACGATGGCCGTCTTGCCGACGCCCGGCTCGCCGATCAGCACGGGGTTGTTCTTGGTCTTGCGCGAGAGGATGCGGATGACGTGGCGGATCTCCTCGTCGCGGCCGATGACCGGATCGAGCTTGCCCGCGCGTGCCAGCTCCACCAGATCGGCACCGTACTTCTTGAGCGCCTCGTACTGTCCCTCGGGGTTGTCGGAAGTGACGCGCTGGTTACCGCGCAGCTCCTTGAGCACCTTCAGGACGCCCTTGGCATCGACTCCGGCAGCCGAGAGCAGGCGACCGGCTGCGGTCTTCGAGGCTGCGCCGTCGGTGAGCGCCAGCAGCAGATGCTCGACCGAGAGGTACTCGTCCTTCAGGCGGCGTGCATGGTCGGCCGCACGCACCAGCATCTCATTAAGCGCCTGCGTGACGTAGATCTTGCCGGGTTCGGTGTCGCCGCGCACCTGCGGACGCGAGGCGAGCTCCTGCTCAAGCCGCGCCTGCAGCTCGGCCACGGCCACATTGGCACGTGTCAGAATCTGTGGTACCAGTCCGTCCTCCTGTGTCAAAAGGGCATAGAGCAGGTGCTCCACATCGACCTGCTGGTGGCCGAAACGGATGGCGATCTCGCGTCCGGCCTGCAGCGCCAGTTGGGCGCGCTGTGTCATCTTGTTCATGTCAGTCATGGTTGGTTCTCCTGTCGCCATATAATTAGCAGGTAGAGTGCCAATGTGGCTATATGTGTCTAAGATGCTGAAAATCAGCAATCTAGGCATAAAGAACGCCCCGACGGCATAGCGCCAGAATGGCGCAATAGAGCGGAGGTGGGACATAATGGCGCATGGAGAGCGGATGCTCGCCGCCCCCACTTTGTCGCGAACTTTGTCGGATACTTTGTCGAAGGCGAAAGGAACCACGAAAGTCACGAAAAGCACGAAAGTAAAGGTGCAATTTGCCGCGAATGCACGCAAATGCACGCGAAAATGGAGTAAGCGGGTGGATGAAGCGTGCAGATTAAGAGTGGGATTAAGTGTGGGTTTAAGTGGGTGCTCCGCGCTTGCACCTTATTTCCACGCCTTGTCCCTCTTTACACTCTTTCCCCTTTGAGGTGCCTCTTCAGGGCGCAGGGGGCGCTTTTTGGAGGGACGATTATTGCGACCACACAGTGGCTCGCACTTTAGAGGGTAAAAGCGCTGCGCTGCCCTTTCGCCGCCCGGTGGCAAAAGGCAGTAGGCAGTGGCAGTAGGCAGTTATTGCGACCACACAGT